>LNFM01004338.1_pt1 | contig 26314 bp, 33 predicted proteins | sample 596031 | NCBI WGS metagenome assembly LNFM01 (sample SAMN04254537, study PRJNA301005) | activated carbon metagenome | isolation source: dual media filters at the Ann Arbor, Michigan drinking water treatment plant | place: USA: Ann Arbor | reverse complement strand
GCTTCGGTGAATCTGGACTTTCTCATCGGCTCCTCGCTATCCTCGGAGCCATTCTTTCACGTTTCAATCGGTCCGAAAATCGCCGGGCAGGTCATGACCCCTCGCTCAAGTTTGCATTGCCTGCTCGTATCCCATGGCTACAGCCTGCCCATGCTCGAAGTGCGTCAGACGACCGCGTTCGCCGAATGGGTCGCAACGCTTCGGGAAAAGACGGCAAGGAATCGCATCGACATCCGAATTCGTAGAGCCAAGGCGCTCGCTCGCAAGCTTCAGGAGCATCAGAATGCCAAGGACTGTTGCGACAGCATGGGACCCTGCACATCATCTCGCTTCAATGGCCAAGACACTCGGCTTCACCTACCTGCTGCCCCTGTCCGGAGTCGTCGCCTCAGCCTTGCATCTGTGGCGCCTGGCCTGTCGTACACGCGTTTGCGGCACTGCGAGTGACTCGGACACGTGGCGGCACGGGGCCGCATAGGTGGCCAGGAAAATGGTCCATGCGCGTCAACAGCCAGAAGCACTCGGTTGCGCCGTGAGTCCATCATCCGGAAGCGGATTCCAGATCGGAGCGTTCGGCATCTGCTATACGGAGGCTAGATCTCTTGTCGCGGCTAGTCTGTGTTTCGTGGCAGCGCTGGTCGCGTTGGCCTCCCTCTGGGCAATGATCGGAGCCTTTTCGTGGCAACCATTGCGGCTGAACCTTCTCGGGCCCGCGCTGGCCGCTATGGCGTTTGCTGCGTTCGCGATGCTTACTTTGGCGTTGGCGCTCGCGCCGCCGCAACAGCTGAACTTTGATGCAACCCAGCGTCAGGTCCGTGGCCGCGCCCGCCGTCGCTTGGGAATCCCGAGGCACCTTCGTCTCGACTTCACGGCACTGCACTCACCGAAGCTTCAACCATTCACGCAGGAATCGGGGGACACGCTTTACCAGATACACGTTGGTACAGCGCGCCAGCCGCCAATACTGATGGGGGCCTTTTCAGAACCTCAAGAAGCACAGTACTGGTGTGACCGCCTGGCCGAGCTCATTGCGCGCTAGCAGGGTTGGCCTGCCTACGTGCTCAAGCGGCATCATCACGAGGAATCCGATGCGCGCACTCTTTGCTCTTCTTGTCAGTTCCATCGTTATCACTTTCTGCGCGCAAGCCAGAGCCGATGCCCGGCTCACCGCGACCAAGCCTCAGATCCAGTTTGCAGAGAAGGCCGTCGTCGATGCTCTGAAATTCAGCCAGGGTGATGTTGCGAGTCTTGTGGACACCAGGCCGCTCTTCACCGCGTCCGGCTGGGCAGACTTCATGAAGCGCCTGACCGGTTTTCTGGATCCTGAAGGCGCGCCAACATTCAGTTCAACCTTCACGCCCTCGGGCCCGGCGATCGTCACGAAGCAGGACAATGAAAGCCTTACCGTCACTGTACCGGGCGTTCTGAAGCACGAAAGTCGAAGCCCTCAGGGCGGCCGGTCCACGACCTCCTATCGGGCGGAGGCCGACATCCGTGTATCGCCAGGTCCATTCAAGATCGAGCTGCTCATCCAGAGAACTTGCGGGGGCGCAACCACAAGGACATCTTGTCGGTGAGCAGGATTGATCCCTGGCTCAGACGTGAATCGCCAAAGGAACCCTCCGATGCACCCTGTCGTAAAGGCGCCGATCACGCCAGGGGAGCTCGGCGTAGTCGCTGCCAATCCTGGCCGCACACCTCGAGATCTGGTGATTCGCGGGTCGACCCGCGCTTCGACGCCCGGATGCATCCCGGGCGATAATCGTCCGATGACGCCAGACGAAAACCCGGGCCCGACGTCCGACGCGCCACCAGACGTCACGCCATTCACCAACCGCCTCCGCAAGAACCTCGCGCACTGGCACAAGTGGGCGCGACGCCGCGGCATCACGTGTTTCCGCATCTACGGACGTGACGTGCCGCAGTTCCCGTTCGCCATCGACTGGTTCGAGACGGTTTCGCCGCGCGCCGAGACGCACCTTCACGTCCAGGAGATCGACACCGGCTGGAAGCGCAGCGATGCGGACTACACTGCGTGGCTGATCGCGGCATGCGACAGCATCTGCGAGGTGTGCGGTGTTCCTGCGGCACAACTGCACCTGAAGCGCCGCGAGCGCCAGCGCGGTACGTCGCAGTACGAGAAGCTCGACGGCGAGGACGCTGAAGTCTTCATCGTGGAGGAGGCCGGCCTGCGGTTCGAGGTCAACTTCGACGCCTACCTGGATACCGGGCTGTTCCTCGACCACCGGCCCATGCGCGCCATGGTGGCCGAGCGCATCGCCGCGCGAGCCAGCCAGGGCGCGGGCGCGCGCTTCCTGAACCTGTTTGCCTATACCGGCAGCTTCACCGTGCATGCCGCGCGGGCGGGCTCCGACCATTCGACCACGGTGGATCTGTCCAACACCTACCAGGCATGGACCGCGCGCAACCTCGCCCTGAACGGCATCGATGTCCGCAAGCACCAGCTGGTGAGCGCCGACGCGCTGGCGTGGCTGGACTCGGCAGTGGCCGCGCGCGAGCGCTTCGACGTGATCGTGCTCGACCCGCCATCCTTCTCCAACTCGAAGAAGATGGTGGGCGTTCTGGACGTGCAGCGCGACCACGTGCGGCTGGTGAGCCAGTGCCATGCGTTGCTGGCCGACGGCGGCGAGCTGTTCTTCTCGACCAACCTGCGTTCATTCAAGGTCGACGCGCAGCTCGTCCAGCAGTTCGCGCTGCGCGAGATCACCCACAAGAGCGTGCCGGAGGACTTCCGCCGTCCGAGCGGCGCGGATCCGCATCGGGCCTGGCTGGCAGAAAGGCGACGATGACTGACTGCAACCACGTGACTTCCGTCACGCCAGGCGACGCAGGCTCGGCGATACTTGGCCGGACCTGGATGGGGGCAGGGGTCAGCATCGAGGCACTCCAGCCGATCCGGTTCTGGAATGTCGTCAAGTTCCAACTGGGCGTCGGCGGTGTCTTCTCGATCCTCGGGCTGCTGAAGGGCAAAGGACCCACCTGACCCTCCGTACCCGATGCGGTCGACTTGAGCAACCTGTTCTGATGGAAGCGTTCGTACTCGATTTCCCGGACTCCTGCACTGACGTGGGCCCCGGGTTCGCGCTCGTGATCTTCTCGCGCCAACGCATTCGCAAGCGCTCCCACCCTTGGAACTGATCCTCGTCCTTGCCGTCGGGCTGGTGGCGGGCACGGTCAGCGGGATCGTCGGCACGGGCGCGTCGCTGATCCTGATGCCGATCCTGGTAGTCGCGTTCGGACCGCAGCAGGCGGTGCCGATCATGGCGATTGCCGCGGTGCTGGGAAACACCGGCAAGGTGCTTGCATGGTGGCGGGTCGTCGACTGGCGCGCATGCGGAGCCTACAGCGCCACCGCAGTCCCCTGCGCGATCCTGGGCGTGAAGACGCTGCTGGCCGTGCCGGCCCAGGCGATCGAGGTCGCGCTCGGCGCCTTCTTCATCGCGATGGTGCCGGCGCGGCGCTGGTTCCACCGGCGGCAGTTGCGCCTGTCCCACCGCGACCTCGCGCTGGTCGGCGCGCCGGTGGGATTCCTCACCGGCATCGTGGTGTCGACCGGCCCGATCCAGGTACCGATCTTCATCGGCGCCGGACTGGAGAAGGGCGCATTCATCGCGACCGAGGCGGCCGCCTCCTTCATCGTCTACCTCACCAAGGTGCTGGCCTTTGGCGCGGCCGATGCGCTGCCCGGTGACACCCTGCTGAAGGGGATCGCGGTCGGCAGCTCGATGATGGCCGGCGCGTTCGTGTCGCGGCGGATCCTGCAGCAGGTCACGCCGCAGCAGTTCCGGCATCTGGTCGACGCGCTGATGATCGTGTCCGGGCTGTCGATGCTCTGGGTGGCGTTCCGATGAGGCACGGGGCCGTCGAGGAACCTGCCACTCGACCCGGCGTTCTCCGTTTCGCAGGCCTCGCGGAAATGATCATCGGCGCCGTTGCGCCGAGGGGAAGGTGTATCTTTGCGCGCGTGCCCGCAGGGTGCCATTCGGGAAGCCCATGGAGCCATTGATGATTGCGCTGGCGTTCGTCGCCGGCTTTGCTGCGCAGCTGATACGCCTTCCGCCGCTGGTGGGATTCCTCGCCGCCGGGTTCGCGCTGAACGCGCTCGGGTTCGAGAGCAGCCCGGCGCTCGAGACCATCTCGAACCTCGGCGTGACGCTGTTGCTGTTCACGATTGGTCTGAAACTGGACATCCGGACCCTGCTGCGCGCCGAGGTCTGGGCCTCGGCCAGCCTGCACATCGTCGGCTCGACACTGATGTTCGCCGCCGTGCTGTTCCTGTTGAAGCTGCTGGGCCTCGCCCTGGCCAGCAACCTGGACTGGACGGTGATGCTGCTGCTGGGTTTCGCGCTCAGCTTCTCGAGCACGGTCTTCGCGGTCAAGGTGCTCGAAGAGCGCAGCGAGCTGGGTTCGTTCTACGGTCGGGTAGCGATCGGCACCTGGTCATGCAGGATGTCTTCGCGGTGGTCTTCCTCAGCGCGTCCACCGGCAGCCTGCCGTCGGTGTGGGCGCTGGGTCTCGTCCTCCTGTGGCCTGCCGCGAAGCTGATGCGGGCGATGCTCGACCGCGTCGGCCATGGCGACCTGCAGGTGCTGTACGGCGCCTTCCTGTCGCTGGTGGCCGGATACAGCCTGTTCGAAGCCGTAGGCGTGAAGGGTGATCTCGGTGCCCTCGTGGTCGGCATGCTGCTGGCGTCGCACCCGGCCACCGCCGGCCTGGCGAAGTCGCTGTTCCACCTGAAGGAGCTGTTCCTGGTGGGGTTCTTCCTCAGCGTCGGCCTGGGCGCGCTGCCCGACCTGTCGATGCTGCTCATGGCGATCCTGCTGCTCCTGGTGCTGCCGCTGAAGAGCGCGTTGTACTACGTGGTCCTGATGCGCTTCGGGCTGCGCACCCGCACCGGCGTGCTGTCGACGCTGTCGCTGACCAACTATTCGGAGTTCGGCCTGATCGTCGCCGCGCTGGCCGCGACGTCGGGCTGGTTGTCGGCCGAGTGGCTGGCAGTGATCTCGCTGGCCGTGGCCGGAAGCTTCGTGCTGGCATCACCGTTGAACGCAGCCAGCGAACGCATCTATGCCCGGCTGAAGGACCCGCTGGCGCCGCTGGAGGCCGGCACGTTGCTGGACGCCGACCGTCCGATCGCCGTCGGGCAGGTCGATGCCGTGGTGCTGGGCCTGGGCCAGCTCGGCGGCGGCGCCTACCTGCGCCTGATCGAGGGCCATGGCATGCGCGTCCTGGGCGTGGACAATGACGCCAGCAAGCTGGCCGTGCATCAGGCGGCCGGCCGGCTGGTCCTAGAAGGCGACGCGGTGGACTCCGACTTCTGGGACAAGCTGCTGCTCACCGATTCGGTCAGGCTGGTGCTGCTCGCGATGCCGGGCCACGCCGGCAACATCCATGCGCTGACGCAGCTGAAGAACCGGGCCTTCTCCGGCCACATCGCCGCCATCGTGGACCATCCCGAGGAAGTGGAGATCCTGCGTGGCCTGGGTGCCAACGCCGTGTTCCACATCCACGCCGAGGCCGGTACGGCCTTTGCCGATGATGCACTGGCGGGACTGAAGGGCCATGCGGCGTGATCGTCAGAACACCTTCATTCGCGTTGATCGCGAGCCAGGGAGCGCACCCATGAAACTCAATGGCGGTTGTCACTGCGGCGCCATTCGCTACGAAGTCGAAGGCGATCCGCTCACCCATGCACTCTGCCACTGCTCGGACTGCCGCCGCCATTCCGGCGCGCCGATGGTCGGCTGGACCATGTATCCCGAGGCGGCGCTGAAGATCACGAGCGGCACGCCGAAGGTCTACGAATCGTCGCAGGATGGGCGAAGGGCGTTCTGTGGAAGCTGCAGCACCGGGCTGTTCTACCGGAACGCGGCGATGCTGCCCGGGATCGTCGACATCCAGAGCGCGACATACGATGAGCCCGACGCCGTGCCGGCCAGGATCCACATCCAGGTGGCGGAGCGGATCGGCTGGATGGAGCAGGCGCACACGCTGCCACAGTACCCGCGTTTTCCGCCGCACGCGTAGGCGCGCAGGAACAGGACACATGACCGAGATCCGCATATCCAACGATCCGACCGACCTCGATGTCGAGCTCATTCACCGCTTCCTGTCTGAAGAGTCGCACTGGGCGCGCGGCATATCCCTCGACCTGGTCCGCCGAAGCATCGCGCATTCGCTGAACTTCGGACTGTTCGCGGGCGCGGCGCAAGTCGGTTACGCGCGGGTCGTGACGGATCACGCCAGCTTCGCCTACCTGCAGGACGTGTTCGTGCTCGAGGCGTACAGGGGCCGCGGGCTGAGCCGCCAGCTCGTCGCCGCCGTCCTGGCTCATCCGGCAGTGCGGGACGTGCGGCGATTCATGCTCCTGAGCAGCACGGCGCGCGGTCTCTACGAGAAATTCGGCTTCGCGGCGCCCGCAAGACCGGAGATCATCATGGAACTCGCCGTCCCCGCCATCCTTGCCGGCATCAAGCCACGACCCTGACGACCCTGTTGTTTCGTTCGAAGCGCCCGCGGAGTTCACCCCGCCCAGCAGGGAAGAGATCGCGGTCATCCGGGGGCGGCGCTGGATCTGCCTGGAGATGACTTCCAGCGCGATCGATACCGACATCCACAACATCGTTCTCTGTTCGCGATACGACGGTAAACTGGTCATGTTCAATTTCAATTCCACCCGCGAGGACTTCCTGCAACTGGAGGGGGGGCCTGCGCAGGGCGATCAGCACCCTGTCGATCGCTGAACGATGAAGACCCTGACCCGATGAACGCCCGCAGGACCGCACTCCTCGCCGCATCCCATGTCGCGGTGGCCGCCGCGGGCTTCGCCGCAGGCCTGTACACCCTTCCGATCCTCATCGCCCCGGCGCCACCTTCTGCGGAAGAGATCGAGGCGGCGACCGCGCGCGTCCAGTTCACCGGCGAATTCAGGCGCGACCTGAAGGACAGCGACCTCCTGCACTGGGGCGAAGGCACCGTGTCGATCGGCCCGGACGCCATCTCGCTGGTGGGTCGGCTCGCACCCGGACCCGACTACAAGCTCTACCTGTCGCCGGAATTCGTCGAGACCGAAGCGGATTTCATGCGCCTGAAGAAGACGATGGTCCGCGTGGGCGATGTGAAGACGTTCGAGAATTTCGTGGTGTCGGTGCCCGCAGGCATCGATCCGGGCAGGTATTCGGCGGTCATCATCTGGTGCGAAAGATTCAGTCAATTCATCACGGCTGCGAAGTACCGATGACTTCACAGGCGCTAGATAACGGAGAACGGCAGCATGAAGACTAGGAGCATCCTGGCCCTCGCCACGGCGGCCTGCATGGCGTGGGCAGGCATCGTCGAACCAGCCAGGGCATGCACCGGCATCTCGCTGAGAAGCCAGGACGGCGCGGTGGTGGTTTCCCGGACCGTCGAATGGGCACTGAGCGATGCGCAGCACAACCGGCTCGCCATCTTCCCGCGTGGCAAGTCGTATGTCGCGTCGACGCCGGCCGGTTCGAACGGGAAGCGCTGGAAGGGGCGCTACGGGTTCGTCTCGATGACCGCCTACGGGCAGCCCTACGGGCCGGACGGGATGAACGAGCGCGGCCTCTACGTGGGCATGTACTACCTGCCCGGATACGCCAGCTACAGCGTCTACGTCCCGGCACTGGCCGACCGCTCGATGAGCGTGGGCGACTTCATGCAATGGATGCTGTCGTCGTTCGAATCGGTCGAGGAAGTGCGCAAGCACCTCGCTACCGTGACGGTCGTCAATGTCGACGATCCCCGCTTCGGCGGCGCGCAATTGCCGTTCCACTGGAAGGTGGCCGATCCGGGCGGCGCGAGCATCGTCATCGAGATCGTCGACGGCGGGCAGGTGAGGGTGTACGACGCCTTCCTCGGCGTGATCACCAACTCGCCCACCTACGACTGGCATCTGACGAACCTTCGCAACTTCATCCGCTTGACCCCGAAGGCCAACGAACCGTTGACCATCGGCAACCTGCAGCTGGGTCCGCTGGGCGCAGGCTCCGGCATGATCGGCCTTCCCGGCGACTTCACGCCGCCGTCGCGTTTCATCCGCGCAGCCGCGCTGACCGCGTCGGTGCGGCCGCTGGCGACCGCCACCGATGCCGTGTTCGAGTCGTTCCGGATACTCGACAGCTTCAACATCCCGCTGGGCGCCGTGGCGCCGCGTGACCAGGTCGCGAAGGACATCGAGAGCGCGACCCAGATCACTTCCGCATCGGACCTGACCAACCGGCGCTACTACTTCCACACGATGCGCAATCGCCAGGTGCGGATGATCGACCTGAACAGGATCGATTTCGCGCGGGTGAAGGAGCAGGTGCTCGATGACGATCAAGGCCGGACACACGCCGTCCGGGAAGTCATGATCGAGGGGCCGGGCCAGAAGCGCTGAAAGAGGCGCGTCGCGCGCGCGAGCAAGTAACATCGACCCTCCATCGACAGCAGCGACGAACACACATGCCCGAGCAAGCGCTTCCCAGGATCGCCATCCTCGCCACCGGCGGCACCATCGCCGGCCGCGCCGGTTCCAGCCTGTCCCATGAATACAAGGCCGCCTCCGCGACCGGCGCCGAGCTCGTCGACGCGGTACCCGAACTCGCCCGGGTCGCCGACGTGCAGGTCGAGCAGATCTGCAACATCGCGAGCTCGAACATGGTGTTCGCGGTATGGCGTTCGCTCGCCGCGCGCATCGACGCCTTGTTCGCGGGCGATCCGGGCCTTGCCGGCATCGTGGTCACGCATGGCACCAACACGCTGGAAGAGACGGCCTGGTTCCTGAACCTCACGGTACGGCACGACCGGCCGGTGGTGCTGGTCGGGTCGCAGCGGCCGGCGACGGCGCTGAGCCCGGACGGGCCGCTGAACCTCGTCAATGCGGTGCGCGTGGCCGCCAGCCCGGCTTCGCGCGGCCGCGGCGTGCTGGTCATGCTCAACGACGAGATCAACGCGGCACGCGACGTCACCAAGACCAACACCTATCGCGTCGAGACCTTCAAGTCGGGCGACCTCGGCTTCCTCGGCTATGCCGACGCCGATACGGTGGCCTACTACCGTCGTCCGGAAAAGCGCCATACGGTGCATTCGGAGTTCGCGACCGGGTCGTTCGCCGCGCTGCCGAAGGTGGAGATCGTCTACGGGTGCGTCGAGTCGGACGCGCGGGTGGTCATCGACGCGCTGCAGGCCGCCGGCACGCGCGGCTTCGTATTCACCGGCACGGGCGCCGGCATGCTGTCGGATGTCGAGAAAGAGATCGTCCAGCAGTCGAACGCACGCGGATCGGGCATCGTGTTCGTGCGCTCGAACCGCCTCGGCAATGGGCGCGTGCTGCCGCACAAGGAGCACGATGATCTCGGCATCGTCCCCGCGGACAACCTCAACCCGCAGAAGGCGCGCATCCTGCTCATGCTGGGGCTCGCGCGGACGGATGACCTGTCGGAGATCCGGCGGATGTTTTCCGAGTACTGAACCGGCCCTTGTCTGAACCAACCCGGTGACCGACCCCTCGCTGATCGACATCCTGCGCGCGACGCTGCTGCCGCGCGGCTTCACCGCCACCAAGACCCGCGGGCGCTTCGTGCGCACCGTGGGCGGCATGCGGCAGGTGGTCGGCCTGCGCAAGGGCCACGGCGGCGACGGACGGGCACTCTGGTTCCTCGTCGAGGACGGTCCACCCGGCGCCCGGGGACCGCATGAACTGTCGCCGGTCGCGCCGTTCAAGAACACCTGGTGGTGGCCATCGCAGCTCGCTTCGCACGATGCCGCGACGCTCGTGGTGTCGATCGAGAACCAGGTATTGCCATGGTTCGATGCATGGGCTGCGGGCTTCGATGCGGATGCGGCGCTGGCGGCGCTGCATGGCCACCTGGCGCCGCTGGGGGATGCTCAGCCGCCGTTCATCCGCATCGGCGATACATGGAGCCGGGTGCGCGGGCAGGTGGTCGACCTGGTCGACGTCGAGCCGGTCGGCGGTGGCGTGTTCGCCTTCGTCTACGTGGCGAACTGGCATGCCGCGCTGGGCGATGGCTTCGATGCCGCCGCACCCGACTCGGTGACCCGGATCGCATCGACCACGATCGGCGAGGGACGGCTCGACGGCGTGCCGAACGCCACGCTGTTCCATCTGGGCGCCGACGCCGAGGACGGCTATGCCGTTCCCTCGGCACGGCTCGCGCAGGTGGCCCTGGGCGCCTTCGATGGCGTGCTGACCGTGGACGATGTGCGCGCCCGCATCCGGCCGGAGTACCGGCACCTCCATCCCTGATGACCCGTGCGTCGCTGATCCCCTTCGCCTGGCTGCTGGGCGGCCTGCTGGTCGCGGTGCTGTGCATCGCCACCGCCGTGTCGGTGCGTTTCCTGCGTACGGTCCGGCGCGACTGTGCGGACCTGCATGCGGAGCTGGGCCGCCCCGGCCCGTTCTATTTCCTGGTGCTCGGCTGGCTCACGCCGTCCAGGTTCGGCATCTGGCTGCTGACGCGTCCGGCTTCGATGCAGGCGTTGCCGGCACCGTTGCAGCGCGATGCGGCGTTGCTTCGCCGGCTGCTGCTGGTGGCCTTCGGGCTCTGGGCCATGGCCGTCGTGCTGGTGATCACGAGCGGGTTTCTCTGACCCCGCATGGACCAGCCGATACGCATCCGGATCCGGTTCATCACGCTGCTGGCCGTGTTCGTGATCGTCACCGCCGGTGGCGGCATCCTGCTGTGGGGCGCGCAGAACGTGCTGTTCCATTTCGTGCTCGATGCGGACCAGCTGCCCTTCACCCGGCCAGAGGTCGCGGCGAAGCTGCCGCGGTCGATCGGCTTCCTGCTCGGCCACCTGCACCTGTTCCTGGGCGCGATGCTCGGCCTGTCGGTCACAGAAGACACCGCCACCTACGCATTCGCGCTCGGCTCGGGCGTATCGGTGCTGCTCAGCCTGCTCTGCCTGTGGCTGATCGGGTGGCTGATGTCCGCACGCGTGAAGGCGGAGTTCGGCGTCTACCGCTGAGCAGGCCACGGACGGCACGACCGGAAACACCGTACGATGCCTGGATGAAGCGGCCACCGTCCCTGGTTCCATCCCTCGCCGCGTGCCTGCTGTCGCCGTGCCTCCTCGCACTGGTGCCGGCTGGCGTGGCGCAGGCGGCCACGCTGGTCGAGCGCGCGGCGCGGGACGAGGCGGTATCGGTGCCCGACGACGACCCGGCGATGCGCAGGGCCTTCGATGCCGCGCGCGCGACGCTGGACGCGTTCCTCGGGAAGCTCAGGGTACCGCCCGCCGGCATCGGCGGTTTCGCGGTGAAGGTCGGCGTGCGCGCCGGCAGCGACCTCGAGTACCTGTGGGTGGGCAACCTGTCGATCGACGGCGATCGCCTGAGCGGCCGCATCGACAACGCGCCGCGGACCGTGAAGACGGTCAAGGCCGGCGACACGTTCGCGTTCTCCACCGGCGACATCGTCGACTGGCTGTACATCGACCGCCCCCGGCGCCGGATGCACGGCAACTTCACCGCCTGCGCGCTGATGGCGCGCGAGCCGCCGAAGGAAGCGGCGGCGCTGCGCAAGCGGCTCGGGCTGTCCTGCAAGGCCTGATCCGGCGGATGTCGGGCCCGGCCCAGCGCGCCAGCTGGCTGGGTCCGGACCTGCCCGGCGCCGGGCCGCGGGTGCCTATCCGGCCTCGCCGAGCAGTCCGTCCGCGACCCGCGGCACCAGGCTTCCGGTGGCCAGCGTTGCCATCGCAGGCAGCCCGCTCTCCTTCGCGCGTGCACGCAGCGCGAGGTAGACCTGCGCCGCCGCCGTTTCGAGCCAGAACCACGACTGGATCGATGCCGCCGTATGGGTGCCAGGCTGCACCGCCTTCGCCTCGTAGTAGAACGCCTTCAACTCGTCGGCCGCCAGCTTGATCGCCTGTGCATCCGGGATGTCGGACCGGTAGGAGGGCTGCGGCGCATCGCCCAGCCAGGACAGCAGGTAGCTGGCGAGCGCCTCGGGCTGCAAGCCGGTCAGGCCGACCGTGGATCGTCCGCGATGGCGTCGCGCGACCTCGTGCCAGGCGAGCAGCTGCGCCACCTCGTCGAGCAGGCGCTCCTGCAAGGATCCCTCTGCCCGTGCCCTCGGGAAACTGACCGGGCAGCTGAGCCCTTCGGCGGGCGTGCCGATGCGCTCGTGCGGCGCATCATCCGGGAAGTCCTCGAGCACCGGGCCGGCGTCGCGCTCGAACAGCGCCAGTGCGGCCAGCAGCACGCGGCGCTGGAAGCCGGCGTCGTCCGGCACCCCGAACGGTCGCCCGAGCATGAAAGGCACCCACAGCGCACGCGGCGGTGCGAGGGCCAGCGTGTGTTCGCGGACGAGGCTGACCTGCGTGGTCGGGATGCCTTCGTCCTCGAGGTAATGCGCGAGTGCGCCCACGGCGCACGTGCAGTTGGGTCAGACCGGCGAGAGGACCACCGCGTCCACCCTGTCCTGCCGCAGCATTCCCGCCAGTTCGCGCGCCTTCGTCTCGTACTTCGTCACCGGCGAGATCGCACCCATGAACGAATAGTGGAACGCCGCGACCGAGCCGATGACCTTGTCACGCGCCAGTTCCTTCAGGCGATCGAGCGGGAAGGCGACGTTCCAGTCTGCCTGCATGCCGGTGCGGTCGAAATTCACCGACACATGGCTCACCGACAGGTCGCCCGCGGACGCATCACCCGGAATCACGCGGTAGTCCATGCCACCGGCCCCGGCAGCAAACGGCCGATCGGTGCGGCGGTGGAGGCCCGCCGTGGTGACGATCGCCACCCGGCGCTGCTGGAGAGGTGGCCCCTTGACGAAGGGCCGGCCGGGAAACGATGGCAGCACCGGCACCTTCGCCAGGAAATGCTCGCGCTCCTGGTCGGGAAGATCTGCGAGGCGGACCATCTCAATCGGCCGTCACGTTGGCGATCCGCACGATCTCGCCCCAGCGCTTGTTGTAGCCCTGGATGAACGCGACGTATTCCTTCGGCCCCATCGTCAGCGGGATGCCGCCGACGGTCTGGAAGCGCTCGACGACGTCCGGGCTGGTGATGGTGCGCAAGGTGAGCTTCGCGAGGACATCGACGATCGGTGCGGGCACGCCTGCCGGGGCCGAAATGCCGTACCAGACGCCATCCTCCAGCCCCGGGAAGCCCGCCTCGGCGATCGTCGGCACGTCGGGGAACACCGAGAAACGCTTGTCGGCCAGCGCGGCGAGTGCACGCAGGCGGCCGCTCTTGATCTGGTTGATCAGCGACGGCAGCCCGTCCATCATCATGTGTACCTGGCCGGTCGACAGGTCGACGACCGCCGGACCGCTGCCCTTGTACGGCACGTGGGTCAGGTTGGCACCGGTCCTGATCTTGAAGGCTTCGCCGAACAGTTGCGGCGCGCTGCCGTTGCCGGACGAGCTGAACATGAACTTGCCCGGATTGGCGCGCGTGACGGCGATGAACTCCTTCACCGTCTTGGCCGGCACGTCGGCATTGATCGCCATCATCGCCGGCAGCAGCGACACGCCGGAGATGTGGGTGAAGCTCTTGATCGCGTCATACGGCAGCTTCTTGTAGAGCACCGGTGCGGCGCCATGCGTGGTGCTGGAACTGAGCATCAGGGTATGGCCGTCGGGCGTCGCCTTGGTCACGAACTCGGAGGCGACGATGCCGCCGGCACCGGGCCGGCTCTCGACCACCACGCTCTGGCCGGCCAGTTCGCCCATCTTCGCGGCGACCACGCGGCCGGTGAAGTCGGCGGCACCCCCGGGCGGCACCGAAAGGATCAGCCGCATCGTGCGCTGGGGAAAGCTGCCTGCAGCCGGGGACTGGGCCTGCGCCAGCGTCGGCAGGGTCACGAACATTGCGGCTACCGCCGCGGCGAGCGTCTTCATGCTTGCGTCTCCTGGGGATACTGCTTGCGAAGTTCTTCGACCGATGCGTTGACCGTGTAGACATCGAGGATCTCGGTCTCTTCGCCGAGGATCTCGAACATGTGCACCGCGTTGCCCGGGATGTGCACGATCGATCCGGCCATCGCCAGCTGCTCGCGGCCATGCATGTAGACCTTGACGCCGCCGCGCAGGATCATCGACACCTGCTCGGAAGGATGGAAATGCGGCTTGCCCTTCGAATTGGGCTTGACCACGACCCGGGTCATCATCACCTTGTCGCCGACCCAGGTCTGGCGCACGGTGCCTGAATGGGTGGTGAGGTTCGGATCGGACACGTCCTCTGCGGGGATGTCCTTCCAGTCGATCACCGAAGGTGCCTTGCCCAGTTGCCCGGCAACCCAGTCGTAGTAGTCCATCGCCGTGTTCTCCTTGGTGTTCAGTCGAGCGCCTTCACCCGTGTGGCATCCACCAGGTGGTGCGCCGGCTCGTCGAAGCGGGCACGCATCCGGGGCAGGCGGCGCACCATCGCCTCGAACGCCGGGTACGACACGCAGAGTTCTTCCATCAGTGCCGGCGGCAGGTCGAGGCCGGCCTGCCTCGCCATCCGCTCGATGTCCTCGCGCGACGACGGCGGCAGCGCCTCGAGCGTCTTCGCGCCAGGTTCAGGCAATACGAACGATCGGGTCACTGGATCATCCCTTCTGTCGGGTGTCGCTGGTGCCAGTCGGTCAGCTGCTGGTAGGCATGGCCGACGCGGAACATCATCGGTTCATCGAAATGGTCGGCCGCGATCTGCAGGCTGAGCGGCAGGCCTTCCGCGCTCAGGCCGCACGGGATGCTCATCGCCGGCCCGCCGCCGATGTTGAAAGGCGTGGTGATGTTCGGCGGGCGCAGGAACTTGTCGAGCGTGTCCGGGCGCGCCTTGTCCGCCGGCGTCATCCAGCCCGCGGTGGCGATCACGTCGTACTCACGGAAGGCGCGCGCCAGCTCGCGCGCCAGCCACAGCCGCTGGCGCAGCGCCTGGAAGTAGTCTTCCGCGCGGATCAGCGAGCCGGACAGCACCTTGTTGCGGAACATCAGCCCGAAGTCCTGCGGGCGGGTGCGGAACTCGTGCTCGTAGGCACTGAACATCTCGGTGATCGAGATCGTGGTCTTGCAGTCCTGGTACACGAGCAGGTCGGACAGGCGGATCTCCTCGACGATCGCACCGGCATCGGCCAGCACCTTCATCGCCTGCTCGATCGCGGGTGCGACGTCCGGATGGCAGTTCGCATCGCCGTCGTACCAGTGCCGCACCCAGCCGATGCGCACGCCGCGCACGCCGCGCGACAGGTCGGCGAGGTAGTCGGCGGGGGCGCGGTCTGCGCTCGCGACGTCCTCGTCGTCGTAGCCCGCCAGCGCGCCGAGCATCAGCGCGGCGTCCTCGACCGTGCGCGCCATCGGGCCGCAGGTGTCGAAGGTGAACGTGTTCGGCAGCACGCCCTGGCGGCTGACCAGCCCGTAGGTCGGCTTCACGCCTACGATGCCGCAGACCGCCGCCGGCATGCGGATGGAACCACCGGTGTCGGTGCCGATCGCCGCCGGCAGCAGGCCGGCAGCGATCGCCGCGCCCGCGCCGCTGCTGGTGCTGCCCGGGAGGTAGCCGGGCTTCCAGGGGTTCATCGCCGGCGGCCAGGGCAGGTCCCAGGACGGGCCGCCGTGCGCGAACTCGTAGGTGGTGAGCTTGCCCATCAGCACCGCGCCGCCCAGCTTCATCCGCGTCTCGACCGCGGCATCCTTCGACGGCAGGTTGTGCTGCAGGATCTTCGACTGCCCGGTGGTGAGGATGCCGGCGGTGGAGATCACGTCCTTGAGGCCATACGGGATGCCTGCCAGCCGTGGCGCGAACGCATGCGCCTCGCTGCGCATCCATACCCGCTCGGCCTCGCGCGCCCGCGCCAGCGCGACCTCGGGTGTCTGCGTGACGAAGCAGTGCAGGCTCGACTCGTGCCGGCCGACGCGTTCGAACTGGTGGCGCAGGACCTCTACCGGGGACACCTCCCGGCGCCGGTAAAGCCCCAGCAGCCCGGCCACCGTCATGTAGTCGAGCGGATGCGCGGAAGGGGCAGGCGAGGTGCCCGGCACCTCCGATGTCACTTCTTCACTCCGTCGAACACCAGCTTGCGATGCGCGAACTTCCATTCGCCATCCACGCGCTTGATGATGTCGGTGTACACGCCGGCGTGCGTCACGTGCGGGAGCGTCCCGGGTTCGCCGTTGTAGCCGAACAGGTAGCAGCGCCCGCGGATCGTGTGCTCATCGAGCTGTTCGAGGTGGATGCTGCCGTTCCAGTGGCGGCGGTACAGATGTGTGCGGGTCGCATAGTCCTTCTTCTTGTATTCGACGAGGTTCGCGCGGCCGACGATGTCGTAGGTGCCGTGCTGCTCGCCGTCTTCAGTGAAGCAACTCGCGTACCACTCCGCATCGCCGGAGTCGCTCGACAGGTTGTAGGCGGAATACAGGTTGAGGATCTCGACATAGGCTTCGGGACTGACGCTGAACTTGTTCATGCTTTCTCCGCTTTGCCGGGCGTGGCGCTGCGCTCGGCATGGGTACCCTCGTCGACGCCGGGGAAGATCGACGACGGACCGACTTCCATCACCACGCCATCCGGGCCACGGAACTTGATCGGCAGCACGCCAGGCGCGCTGAGGATGGTGAAGCCGCCGTCGACCAGCCGCCGGTGCACCGCGTCCGTATCGTCGACCGCGATGCCGAAATGATGGATGCACGGGCCCTCGCCGGCCCAGTTGGCCTCGGCCGTGTCGGGCGAGTCGTACTGGATCAGCGCAAGGTCGAAACGCCCGTCCGTCATGTGGAGGGAGGTATGGCCACGCTTGCGCGTGGTCTCGGAACGCCTGAATCCGAACACCGACTCGTAGAAGGCAGCGGCACGTTCGACGTCGGTTACCTTGACTGCAAGATGCACGATGCTGGCCATGGGTCCTCCTCCTGTGTCTTTTGGGTACGGCCTTCTGTGGGTCAGGCCTTGAAAACGTTCGCCGGGTCCGCCAGCGACTTGAATTCCACGCCGTTGCCCGAGGGATCGAGCGCGAACATGGTCATCTGCTCGCGCACGGTACCTGCATGGCGTACCTCGGGCGGAATCACCCAGGGTGCACCCGCAGCCTGCAGCCGCGCAGCCAGCCGTTCGAACTCTTCCTTCGTCACCAGCACGCCGAAGTGGCGCAACGGATAGGACTCCTTTCCGACGCCCGCGCTCCGGTGCGCGGCTTCCTCTTCCGACACCTGCGCGACGATGTGGTGGCCGAAGAAATCGTAGTCGATCCGGTCGGCCTCCGTGCGCCCGGCCTTGCAGCCGAGCACGTCGCCGTAGAACGCCCGGGTCGACTCGAGGTCGCGTACCGGGAACGAACAATGGAACACCCTGGCCATCGGCGGGTCCCCCTTCAGGATGGTTGCAGGGCGCCTACTGCGCGACGACCTTCGCGTCACGCAGCACGCGGCCCCATTTGTCGAACTCGGCGCGGATGAACTTGCCGAACGCTTCCGGCGAACTCGGCGCCGGCTCGATGCCCTGGTCGAGGAATACCCGGTTCACCTCGGGCGTCCTGAGTATGGCGACCAGGTCCCGGTTCAAGCGTGCAATGACCGCCGCCGGCGTGCGCGCGGGCGCTGCCATGCCGTACCAGTTGTTGACGTCGAAGCCGGCGACCCCCGCTTCGGCGATCGTCGGCAGCTCGGGCACGATCACCGAGCGCTTCGCCGTGGTCACGGCGAGCGCGCGGATCTTGCCGGCCTTCACATGCTGGAGCGCCGTGGAAGGCGACGCGAAGATCATCGTGATGCGCCCGCCCAGCAGGTCGATCATCGCGGGACCACCGCCCTTGTACGGGATGTGCACCAGGTCGGTCTTCGTCGATGCGGCAAACAGCTCGCCGGCCAGGTGTCCGGCGTTGCCGGTGCCGGACGATCCGTAGGTCAGCCCCTTCTGCGTCGACGCGAGCTTGAGCAGTTCCTTCACGTTCGTCGCGGGCACGCCGGGATGCACGACCAGGATGTTGGTCGCATCGGCGATGCCGGTGATCGGCGCGAGGTCCTTCAGCGGGTGGTACCCGATGTCCTTGTAGAGGAAGAAGTTGACCGCGAAGTTGCCGATCGCGCCGAGGCAGATCGTGTGGCCGTCGGGCGGTGCCTTGCTCAACAGCTGTCCGGCGAGGCTGCCCGCCGCACCGGGGCGGTTGTCGACCAGCACCGTCTGGCCAAGCGCCGTCGAAAGGGGATCGGAGAGGGCTCGCGCGGACACGTCCAGCCCGCCTCCCGGCGCCGAGCCGACGAGCATGCGGATCGGCCGCGACGGGAAAGAGGCCTGCGCGCTGGCTTCGATGGCGCTCGCGCCAAGCAAGGCGCCAAGCATCGCCGCCGATGCAGTCATGGTGTTCATGGATGGGTTCCTCCTGTCGTTCCTGTCTTTTCCGGCAGCATACATGCGGTGCGCACTCAGCCGGCCGGCTGCAGCAGCCTGCGCATCGTGCGGATGTCTTCCACCTCGTCGATCGTCCAGATCCGGTCGAGCAGCGCGCGTGCACGACGGCGGCCGAGCACCGGCGCCATCAGCGGCAGGCACTTGTCGTCGACGTCGGCACGGGCCATGGGGTTCTGCCAGGCGCCGCGAACGACCTCCGTGTGGTGCTTCAACCGGCGTCCATCGGTGGTTTCGATCTCGAGGATGGCCTGCCGTCCGCCTGCCCTGCTCAGCGCCGCACTGCCCTCGTACACGATGCACTTGCGCACCGCGAGCACCGCCGGGTCGTGCATGCGCCCGTCGTCGTGCGAGGACTCGAAGGTGAGCCCGCCGTCGACCAGCATCACGGCCAGCAGGTGCTGCATGCAGATGTCTGGCATGTCCCGGTTGTTGACGATCTCCGACTCGGTGTCCTGAACCTGCACATGCAGCCGGCGCACGTTCGCGGGCGTGAGCCCGTGCGCCCGGATCAGCGCCAGCAGCGAATCGAGCGCGGCCTGGATCGGCGAGCCGACCGACCAGTTCTTGATGTTCGAGCGCATGATCTCCCAGGTACGGCCGAGGTCGCGCGCGACATGCGAGGTATCGGTGTGCTTGTCGTAGGCGAGGAAGAAGCTGCGCGCATCGCTGAACGAATCGTCGACGCCATTGAACCCGGCATCGACCATGGTCGCCGCCGACATCGCATTGCGCGTGGGCATGCCGGCGAAGTCGAATGCCTTCTCGACGTGGTCCGGGTCGCGGATCCAGCACGACAGGCCGGACGCCTGCTGCGCGGTGTATGACAGCAGCCAGCGCATGCGCTGTGCGTCGAACCGCGCCAGCGCGCCGGCGGCGGCGGAGGCGCCGAAGATCGCGCCGAACGCGTGCGAGGAGTGCGCCGCCAGCAGGAACTTGATGCCCCCGAGCGCCATCGAGAAGCGGGCGCCGACGTCGTAGCCGAGCGCGACCGCGCGCAGCAGGTCGGCGCCGGACGAGCGCTTGAGTTCGCCCATCGCCCAGGCCGCGGGCACCACCGCGCAGCCGGGATGGAACAGCCCGCCCTGGTGCGAGTCGTCGGTCTCGTCCGCATGCGCGGACATCGCGTTGGCGAAGGCCGCGAGCGTGGCGCTGGTGGACAGCGTCGTGCCCATCACGCTCGCCTGCGCCGTGCCACCCTGCGTGCCGACGTACTCGATGCCCTTGCGCCCGGGCAACAGCTTCGACCCGGAGACGATGGCGGCGATCGAATCGGCGACATGGTGCTTCGTCTTCTCCGCCACCTTCGCCGGCAACGGCCGGTCGACTGCCTTTGCCATGTAGGCCGACAGCGAGCGGATCATCGGCGAAACGGGCACCTTCCTTCCCGCGGCGCTCATTTCGACAGCCCCGCGCCGCCGTCCACGCTGATCATCGTGCCGGTCACGTACGACGCGCGATCCGACGCGAGGAAGACGGCGACATCGGCGACTTCATCGACCCGGGCCAGCCGGCCGAGCGGGAATCCGGTCGTGAGCTCGCGCCAGCGGTTCTCGTCGCCGAACGCTGCCTGCGCCCGCGCCTTCCAGCGAACGACCTGGCGCTGGGTCTCGGTCGCACCCGGGTTGATGCCGACCACGCGCACGCCATCGTCGAGGCTGCCGGTCCCGAGGCACTGGGTGAACGCCATCAGCGCGGCGTTGCCCGCGGCGCCCGCGACGTTCTTGTTCGTCGGATGGAATGGCGATACGCCGATGATGTTCACGATCGCGCCCGACCTGCGCGCGGCCATGCTGGCATACACCTCGCGGCTCAGGTTGATGTAGCCGAAGATCTTCAGGTCCCACGCGGTGCGCCAGCGCGCCTCGTCGATCTGGTCGATCGATCCCTGGGGCACGGCGCCGGCATTGTTGACCAGCACATCGACGATCCCCGCGGCAGCGGACAGCGCCGCGGCGGCACCCGGCGCAGCAAGGTCGCTGGCATGCACGGTGACCGATGCCGCGCCGCGCTTGCGCAACGATACTGCTGCCTCATCCAGCAGCACCGCGTTGCGCGCGGCGAGGATCAGGTGGCATCCCTCGGCGGCGAAGCCCTCCGCCACGCCCAGGCCTATGCCCTGGGATGCACCGGTGATCAGTACGCGTTTGCCGGAAAGTCTGAGGTCCATCCATGTTTCTCCAGGAAATTTCAGGAACGAAAGTGGCTCAGGCGGCAGGTGCCTTCAGCACGCCAGCCTCCACCAGCGCGGCGATTCGCGCGGCATCCCACTGCAGCACGTCGCCGAGCACGCGCGCGTTGTCTTCGCCGAGCGTCGGCGGATAGCGATCCGGCGGCGGCGTCTCGCCGGTGAACTTGATCGGGTTGCCCGCGACCTCGACGCGATGGCCGCGGCCGTCGTCGAGCGGCAGCACCATCTGCCGGTGCCGGACCTGCGGGTCGCTCAGTGCCCGGTCGAGGGTGTTCACGCTGCCCACCGGGATGCCCTTCGCGCGGAAGCGCGCGACCCAGTGCTCGGCTGGCTGGGCCAGGAACGCCTGGTCGAGCGCCGGCAGCAGCGTGTCGCGGTTGGCATGGCGATCGCCGTTGCTCTTGTAGCGCGGGTCGTCGAGCATGTGCGCGACGCCGAGCTCGCGCGCCATGTCTTCCCACATGCGGTCGGTGTTCGCGCAGACGACGACGTTCACGCCGTCGCCGGCGATGAACGTGCGATAGGTCGCGAACGAGTCGTGCGCCCGGCCCTGGGTGCCGGGCACCACGCCGGCGACCAGGTGGTAGGCGGCCTGGTAGGTGAGCATCGACACCTGGCAGTCGAGCATCGAGATGTCGATCTGCTTGCCCTTGCCGGTGCGCGTGCGCTCGAGCAGTGCCGCCTGGATCGAGATCACCGCGAACATGCCCGCCGCGAGGTCGCCCAGCGGGATGCCGGAGCGCACCGGCAGCCCGCCGCTCTCGCCGGTCAGGCTCATGCCGCCGGACAGGGCCTGCACGATCATGTCGTAGGCCGGAAGCTCACGATAGGGACCATCCTGCCCGAAGCCCGAGATGCTGCACCAGACCAGCCCCGGATGGGCTGCGGACAGGGATGCCGGATCGAGGCCCAGCTTGGCCGCGACGCCCGGCCGGAAGTTCTCGATCAGCACGTCGCTCTTCAGCGCGAGTTCGCGCACCAGCGTCTTCCCGTCGGCATGCTTCATGTCGACCGCGACGCTCTGCTTGTTGCGGTTGACGCTCAGGTAGTACGCGCTGTCGGGGCCGACGAAGTACGGCGGGATGTGCCGCGAGGAGTCGCCCCCGTGCGGCTCGACCTTGATCACCTCGGCGCCGAGGTCGGCCAGTATCTGCGTCGCGTACGGGCCGGACAGGAACTGGGTCAGGTCGAGCACGCGCACGCCCTTCAGCGGTCGCGCGCCGTCGGACGGGGCGGGTGCGGCATCCAGCGCAGCTTCAGGCATCGGGTCTGCTCCTCAGGCGCTCTTCCGGGCGCGGTAGCCGAGCCCCGCGGAGAGTTCGGTAGCGAGGCGGCACGCCTCCTGCGCGAACTCGGCCTCGCGGGCCGGGTCGAATCGTTGTTCAGGGATGGTGAAGCCGAGCGAACCGGTGACGCGGCCGCCCGCGCCGAACACCGGCGCGAAGATGCCGACCGCGCCGGCGATGCGCTGGCCGAGCGACAGGGCGTAGCCGCGCGCGCGGATCGCGGCGAGATCGGGCGCGACATCCGGACGGCCGGCGACACCCTCGCGCGCCAGCACCGCATCCACCTCGTCCGCCGGCAGGAAGGCGAGGATCGAGCGGCCCGAGGCTCCGGTGAGCAGCGTCTGCGGCTCATGGCTGCGCACGCGGTAGCCGAGCGGATGCGTCGATTCGACATGCGCGGCGAACGTGAGCCGGTGCTCGCGCGGCAGGTAGAGGCACAGGTAGGCGGTCTCGTTCATCGACGCCACCGCCTGTTCGAGCAGCGGTGCGGCAATCGCCTGCAAGGGATGCCGGCTGGCCACGATAGACGCAAGTCTCAGGAATTCGCGCCCTGCACGGTAAGTGGGCGCTTCCTCGTCGCGTTCGATCATGCCTTCGCGCATCAGCAGGTCGAGCAGCCGGTGGACCGTCGATGCAGGCAGCCGCAGGTCGGCGCTGATCCGCTTGATCTGCGTGCCGTCACCGGACTCGGCCACCGCGCGCAGCACCGCGACCGCACGCGCGACGGTGCCGGTATCGGCTGGCGCGCGCTGCGGTCCGGATGCCGAGGGGTCGGACACTACGGGCTTCAGACGCCGAACAGGTGGATCGCGCAGGCACCATGGTCGAAGCCCGAGGTGCCGCCGCCGGTGACATGGGTCAGCCCGACCTTCGCGCCTTCGACCTGCCGGCTGCCGCAGCGGCCCTGCAGCTGGCGCACGATCTCGACGATCTGCGCGGCACCGCTGGCGCCGACCGGATGCCCCTTCGACAGCAGGCCGCCGCTCGGATTCACCGGCACCCGCCCGCCGAGCGAGGTGGTGCCGTCGCGCAGCAGCCGTACCGCCTCGCCGCGCGGACACAGGCCGAGTGCTTCGTAGTAGAGCAGTTCGGCGATGGTGAATGCGTCATGGCATTCGAGCACGTCGATGTCCTCGGCGCCGAGGCCGGTCTCCTCGTACAGTTCGCTGGAGCACCGCTGCGTGATCTCGGGCGTGGTCATGTCGCGGAACCCGGGGATGTACCTGCCCGAAGCGAGGTGCGAGCCGAGCACCTTCACCGGACGATCGCTGTGCGCCGAGGCCCGTTCCGTCGGGCAGATAACCACCGCGGCCGCACCGTCGCCGGTCGGGCAGCACTGCAGCAGCGTCAGCGGATCGGCGATCCGGCGCGAGGCCAGCACTTCCTCGACCGTGGTCTCGGTGCGGAACTGTGCATCGGGATTGAGCGCGCCATGGCGGCGTGCCTTCACCGCGACTTCCGCGAGGTCTCGTTCGGTGGCGCCGTAGTCGTGCAGGTAGCGCTGGGCGCGCATCGCGTAGAGCGCCGGCATCACCATGCCGTTGGACACTTCGATGTCGTCCTGGTCGAGCGGCAGCGTGCCGCCGCCGAGCTTGGTCAACTGCTCGACGCCGAACACCAGCACATAGTCGTACAGGCCGGCGGCCACCGCCACCCAGGCCTCGCGGAAGGCGGTCGCGCTGCTCGAGCAGGCGTTCTCGCAGTTGACGACCGGCACGCCGCTCATGCCGGTGTCGCGCGCGACACGCTGGCCGGGCATCCAGCCGGAGGTGGCGGTGCCGGCGTAGATGGCCTCGATCTGCTTCGGCTCCAGCTTCGCCTCGCGCAGCGCATCGCGCACGGCGGGCTGGGCGAGGGCGGGCACCGTGAGGTCGCGGTGCTTCCCGAACTTGATCATGCCGGTGCCGATCACCGACACGGGACGCAGGTTGGCGTGCATCAGCTTTCCTCCAGGCCGGCCGCCGCTCAGGCGGGCGCGAACCAGTAGTGGTAGGTCGGCGCGGCCGGGCTGGCGTCCGCCGGGTTGGCGTCCGATACGGCCGCTTCTTCGACATGCACGCGCACCGTGATGTCGGGTGCGAGGCCCGCGGCGACGCCATCGGTGCCGGCGACCTTGCCGAACACGCGCACGCCTTCCGGCAGATCGACATAGCCGATCACGTACGGCACCTGCCAGGCGGCGGGGGCGACATGCACGGTCGAGCAGGCGTACAGCGTGCCGCTGCTGCCCAGCGGCAGGGGCTTCATCCGTTCGCCATTGCAGGACGGGCAGACCGGCGCGCCGGGAAAGATGCGGGTGCCGCAGTCGCTGCACTCGGCGCCGGACAGGTGCAGTTCGCCATCTTCGGCGCGGGTGACGTCGGCCGCTCGCAACGCGCGCCCGACATGGGGCGCATTGCGGACGGATGCAGGTGCCGTGGCGGGCATGTGTCCTCCGGATGGAGCTATTGTTCCGTTGAGCGGAATCTCATTACGGTAACAGGAATGCTAGCGATCGGGCGGGGAGGATGCAAGGTCCAGTCCGCGTCCGCGCCGGGCACCACGGGCCGGCAGGCGGCCCGTGCGATTCGCGCGCAGAGAAGCCAGCCGATTGATTCAAAAGGACAAAAAGCGGGATTATTGCGCGCAGATGCAAGGCGAGGGAGCATCCGCTACTTCTTTCCTTCGCCTGCCGTCGATGAAGATTCCGCGAATGCTCGCAACGCTCCTGGCGTTCCTCATACTCCTGGCCGCGATCGTGATGACCACGGGCTACCTGCTGCCCCCCGCCCGCACCGGCCATGCCGCGCGCTCGATCGATGCCCCGCCGGCAAGGGTGCGGGCGGTGATCCTCGCCGTCGAGCGCCAGCCGCTATGGCGTTCCGGGCTGGCGCTCGTCGAGCGTGGCCCTGACGGGACATGGACAGAAGTCCGGATCGACGGGGAACGGATCGTCTTCCGGATGACTGAAGAGAGTGACAACCGCCTCGCCCTGCGGTTCGACAGCAGCCGCGGCTATAGCGGTCGCTGGCAGGCCGGGCTGCAGGCCGATACGACCGGCGGAACAGCCATACACGTATCGGAGCAGTCGACGGTCGCCTCGCCGATCGGACGAATCCTCTCGCGTCTGTTCTTCGCGCCGGACGCGTTCGCGGCCCGCTACCTCGACGAACTTGCGGCGGAGGTTACCCGCCAGGCTGGCAAGGGAGATTGATCCATGGCGGCTGGACGTTCCCGCGCCACCGACTGGCGCCGTCGTTTCGACAAGGCACGGCCGCCGAAGACGGTGGTGCTGGAATCCGACTTCGCCGGCATCCGGGCAGGTTCCACCCTCTATATCGGCTCGCCGGGCGTCATCGCGAACTACATCGCGCGCATCCCCGCCGGCGAGACCCGTACCGTGGAGCGCCTGCGCAATGAGCTGGCGCGACGCAACGGCGCGCAGGCCACCTGCCCGGTCACCACCGCGATCTACCTGAAGGTGGTCGCCGAGGTCGCGATCGCCGAGCTGCAGGAAGGCAGGCTACGCACCGACGTGGTTCCGTTCTGGCGGGTGATCGAACCGGGGAGCCGGATCGCCGCGCGGCTCAGTTGCGACTCGGCGATGATCGCTACGTACCGCGAGCTGGAGCGCGGTACGGAGGCGTGAAGCACGGCAGCAGGTTGTGCTGCTGCGCTCGCCGCCCCGGTCCACGCGTCATCAGGCCGTCACGACCGGCGACTACCTTTCGAGTAATGTCGAACGGTCGATCGGAGGCAATGCGATGCGGACAGGAATCAATGGCATGGGCCGGATCGGCCGCCTGGCGCTGCGGGCGGCCCTGGGTGCCGCAGAACGGCAGTCGGACGATCCACGTGCCGGCAACCGGCTGGACGTGGTGCACCTGAACGAGATCAAGGGTGGCGCCGCGGCCACCGCGCACCTGCTCGCCTTCGATACCGTGCAGGGCCGGTGGCGCGAATCGATCGCAGCCGAAGGCGATGCATCGATCCGGATCGGGTCGCGTTCGCTCGGCTTCTCGTCGCATCCGGTGGCCGCCGACATCCCGTGGGGCGACCTCGGCGTCGACCTGGTGCTCGAGTGCACGGGGAAGTTCCTCACCCCCGAGACGCTGCAGGGCCACCTCGACCGTGGCGCGAAGCGGGTGATCGTCGCCGCGCCGGTGAAGGTGGGCGACGTGCTGAACATCGTGGTCGGCGTCAACGAGGGCCTGTACGACCCGGCGCGCAACCGGATCGTCACCGCCGCGTCCTGCACCACCAACTGCCTCGCACCGGTAGTCAAGGTCGTGCACGAGGCGATCGGCATCCGCCACGGACAGATCACCACCATCCACGACCCGACCAACACCAACGTCGTGGTGGACGCGCCGCACAAGGACCTGCGCCGGGCGCGCAGCGCGATGCAGAGCCTGGCGCCGACCACCACCGGCAGCGCGACCGCGATCGCGCTGATCTATCCCGAGCTCAAGGGCAAGCTGAACG
>LNFM01004337.1_pt1 | contig 26319 bp, 14 predicted proteins | sample 596031 | NCBI WGS metagenome assembly LNFM01 (sample SAMN04254537, study PRJNA301005) | activated carbon metagenome | isolation source: dual media filters at the Ann Arbor, Michigan drinking water treatment plant | place: USA: Ann Arbor | reverse complement strand
TGGCTGTACGGGCACCTGCTCGACGGCGACCTGGCCAGCAACCACCTGAGCTGGCAGTGGGTGGCCGGCACCGGCAGCCGCAAGCCGTATCTCTTCAACGCCGACAACGTCGCGCGCTACGCCCCACCGTCGTGGCACAGCCCAGGCACGGTGATCGACACGTCCTATGAAGCGCTCGACATCCTGGCGCGCCGGCCGGCGCCGTGCGAGCCAGCCAACGGACGCCCACATGTCGATGGCGTTGGGGTGATCGAACCGGCCCTCACCGGCGTGCCGCCGAGCACCTCTGGCGTGATGGCACCGAATGCGGCCGCGGTCGCCGGACGCGACGTCTGGCTGGTGCATCCCTGGAATCTGGGCCCACTGCCGACCACGCTGCCGGCCGACGCGCTGGTGATCGGTGTGTTCGTGGCCGACGTCCACCGTGCCTGGCCGTGGAGCGAGCGCCGCTGGCACTTCGTCGGCAGTCGCATGGCGGAACTCGCCACGGATCGGTGGTCTGGCGACGCCGCCGCCATCGGCGCGGCGCTGCAGGGCGCGCGCACGGTGCGCAGCATCGACGACCCGCATCTGACGCCGTGGCTGACACGATGGGCCGCCTGTGACGCGGCGCCCACGCTGTTCCCTCCTGTCGATCGGCGCTGCGACTCCTTCTCGCAGTGGTGGACCCGCGCCACGCGCGGCCTGACGTCGGTCGCGGACCTGAGGGCCGGCACGCGCGCGCCGGCGTCGTGAGCAGGCCAGCGCGACGCCACGCCTCTGGGCGGCTGGCGCGAATGTTGCGTCGGCAGTGCCACGACCGCTTGCGGGCACGACGTCCGGAGCAAGGCCAGGGCAGGTGTCCATGTTCACTTCGCGCAGGAGTCTCCTCGTCATCGCCTCGGTGATGGCCGTCGGCTGGATCGGGTCGGCCGACGACGCAGGTGCGCAGGCTCCCCCACCCGACGCGAAATCCTCCCCCGCCTCGGGTTTCACGCTGTCGGTTCGCGACTGGACCCGCGCCGAGCTGTGGCGCTACTTCGAGCCCAACCCCGGGGCCGGCGATCCGGAGTACGCCTTCGTGGCCAACCGACTGCAGCTCGAGCTGAAGCGGGCCTGGCGCAAGGTCGACCTGCAGGTGACGGCGCAGCATGTGGGGTTTGTCGGCCTGCCGAGCGACGCCACGGGGCCCGGCCCCCTGGGGATCGGATCGCTCTACTACGAGCAGGGCTTGCGCAGCACCCATCCGCAGCAGCTCTGGCTGCGCTACGCCAACATCCGGGTGAAGCAGGTCCTCCCCGGCCTCGACCTCCAGGTCGGACGCATGGGCTACACCTCGGGGGCAGAGGCCGCGAGCGGCGATGCGCGCATCGAGGCGATCAAGCGGCAGCGACTGGACGCCCGCATCCTCGGCGAGTTCGAGTGGTCGATCTGGCAACGCGGCTTCGACGGGGTGCGGGCGGACTGGACGCGCGGCCCCGTGAAGGTCACGGGCGTGGCCGTGCGACCGACGCAGGGCGGCTTCGCCCGCGTCGCCGGCCCGACCATCGACGACATCGACGTGCTGGGCGCCACCGTCAGCGTGCAGCCGACCCGCCGCCTGCGCCACACCCAGGTCCAGGGCTTCGTGCTGCGCTACGACGACACGCGTCGCGTCACGCAGCGCCCCGACAACACCGGCCTCCCCGCGGCACGCGCCGACGTCGGCATCACCAGCATCGGCGCCACGGTGATCGGCGCCTACCCGCTGGCGGGAGGCGCTGCCGACGTCCTCGCCTGGGGCGTGCTGCAGGACGGCGACTGGTACGGCCAGGCGCACCGCGCCAACTCGTTCGCGATCGAGGCCGGCTACCAGTGGACGACTGCGACCTGGGCGCCGTGGCTGCGCGCGGGCCTGCTGCACGCCAGCGGCGACGAGTCCCCGACCGACACGCGCCATGGCACCTACTTCGCCGTGCTCCCGACCGTCCGACGTTTCTCGCAGACGACCGTGTTCTCGACGATGAACGTCGACGATGTCTTTGCGCAGGTGATGGCCCGCCCGTCGAAGCGCGTGGGTCTGCGCCTCGATGTGCATCGACTGCTCCTCGCCTCGGCGGCCGATCTCTGGTACATCGGGAGCGGCGCCACGCTGGAAGAGGGCACGGCCTTCGGGTACGCCGGACGGCGGTCGAATGGGTCGTCGGTGCTCGGCACCTCGGTCGAGGCGTCGGCCGACGTGACGGTGACGCCGTCGTGGTCGGTCAACGCCTTCGTCGGGCGGGTGGATGGCGGTCGTGTGGTGACCGGCACCTTCAACGGGGACCGGCTCTGGTTCCTGTACGTCGAGCAGGTCCTGCGCCTCGACACCCTGCTGCGGCGATAGGGCGCGTGCCGCGCACGCGTCCTCCCACAACCCCGACGGGCAGCGTCGGGCCTACTTGCTCGACGCCACGACGGCCGGCGGCATCTTCGAGACCGGCGGCGCCGGCGCACCGGCACGGAGCAGCGCGATCTGTCCCTGCCGCGCCAGGTCGATCGACACCGCCAGCAGACGCTCGGCCTCGGCCGGGGCGTGGAAGCCCACCGAGTTCTCGGCTTCGACGAAATCGAGCAGGAACTGCGCGGCGCGCTGCTGCCGGCGCGGCTCGTCGAGCTGTGCCTCCGAGGCCCCCTTCTCACGAGCAGCCTTGGTGTCGGCGATGAGGGCCATCAGCGCATCCATGGCCCGGTTGCGCAGGCCGAAGACCCGTTCCTGGATGATCTGGGCCCGCGCCGTGAGCTCGGCCTCGGACCACTTGTGGCACGTCTGGCAGGCGCGGTTGACGTTCAGCAGCGGGCTCCGGACGTGGTGGTCGGTGACCTTCAGCGCGCCCTCGCGCTGGTACGGCATGTGGCAGTCGGCGCACGCGACCCCGGAGCGCGCGTGGATGCCCTGGCTGTACATCTCGAACTCGGGATGCTGGGCCTTGAGCGTCTTCGCGCCGGTCTCGGCGTGGGTCCAGTCCGAGAAGCCCTCCTTGTCGTAGTAGGCCAGGATCTCGTCGCCCTTGATGCCATCGCGCCAGGGGTAGGTCAGGCGCTTCTCGGGTCCCTTGAAGTAGTACTCGACATGGCATTGCCCGCAGACGTAGGTACGCATCTCCTGACGCGTCGCCATCGTGTTGACGTCGTAGTTCTCGATACCGGCCTTGGCCTTGACGAGCTTGATCCCCTCGAGGAAGCCCGGTCGGGTCACGCGCAGTTGCATCGTCGAGGGGTCGTGGCAGTCGATACAGGCGACCGGGTGCTCGACGAGCTTGCGCGCCTCGCCGAACGGCATCTTGTTCATCGCCTCGAAGCCCTTGATCAGGTCGCCGCCGCCGAGCTTCTTGTACGGCACGTACACCGAGCCGTGGCAGTGGATGCAGGTGCCTGGCTGCTTCACGACCTGCTGGCGCTCCGTGTAGGTCTGGTCGTCGAGCATGTACGCGTGGCCGCGTTCCTCGCGGAAGTCGGTCGCGAACGCATAGCCGGCCCACATCGTCTTGAGGCGCGGATCCTCTTCGAGCCGCGACTGCGACACGACCGACCTGGGATCGGCGGCTGTCGGTGTCCGCGGCACCGCTTCACTGCCACCGAACCGGGTGCGCTGCTGATCGACGGTGCGTCGATAGCTGTCGTACTGCGACGGAAAGTTCTTGCCCCACACGGCCGGATCCACCGTCTCGTCGGTGAGCTCGACGACGCGGAAGAACGGATCGCGCGCTTCCTGCTGGCGCTGGAAGATGTTCACGAGCAGGGCCGTCACGCCCACCGCGAACAGCGCCGCGAGGGCTGCCGTGATGGCGAGGAGCTTCCAGGCGGGGCGACCGGAACCGGTGCCGTGCGATCCGTCACGAGTGGTCACGTGCACATCTCCTTGCGCGTCGAGGCCGTCACCTGAGGTGCCCCACCGAATCGTGGCAGCGCACGCACGACGTGGCCTCGGCTTTCGGGTGCTGCGGCTGGATGGCGGCCGTCATGTCCGCATGGCACTTCTGACATGACGCCTCGGTGATCGCCTTGTTGCGCGGCGTGGCCCGGATGTGTTCGGGATACCAGCCCGTGGTGAAGGCGAAGGAATGCCAGAAGCCGTTGTTGGCCTTGGTCACGTACTTGCCGATGACGCCCTTGGGCGTGTGGCAGTCGTTGCAGACGGCGACGGCGCGATGACTCCCGCGCGTCCAGCCGTCGTACTGCTCGTTCATCACGTGGCAGTTGGCACAGGCCGCCGGGTCGTTGGTCAGGTAGGAATAGCCCTTCGCGTAGACGAAGGTGTAGCTGCCGACGCCCGCCAGCACCCCGATGAGCGCGGCGGGCACGAGGTACCAGCGCCACTCGAAGGCTCGGGTGCGCCGCCGTGCCGCGTCTGGGGTAGGCTGCCCGTCGACCACGATGGCGACACCCTATCCACAATCGACACGCCATGCAAGCGCATAGCACTCGTCGCCACAGAGCCAGAGACCACAGCAGAGTCGGAGGTCTGCCGACGCGATCGCGCGAGCGGCTCAGCGCCCTGAGGAGCGATCCGCCGGCGGCGGCGTGGACAGCTCCGGCGCGTCTGCCGCGGGGGCGTCGAAGGCCGTCTGCCGTTCCCTACTGCACGCCCGCGCCCGCTGCCCAGCGGTCGAGCATGGCCCGCAGCGTGTCCATCCGGACCGGCTTGCCGAGATAGTCGTCCATGCCGGCCGCCAGACACCGCTCGCGATCGCCCTCGTTGCCGGCCGCGGTCATCGCCACGATCGGCGGTCGACGGTTGGCCGGGAGCACACGCGCGATCCGGCGCGTCGCCTCGTAGCCGTCGACCTCCGGCATGTGGCAGTCCATCAGGATCACGGCGTACGGTGCGGCCTGCGCCATCTGCACGGCCTCCCGCCCGTCCACCGCCACATCGGCGGCGTAGCCCAGCTTCTCGAGCATCCGCACCGCCACGCGCTGATTGACCGGGTTGTCCTCGGCCACGAGCACGCGACGGCCCGGCTCCTGGACGGTCGGTGATGCCGCCGAGTCGAGGTCCTCGGTCATCATGCTCTGACTGTCGGGCACCGCCACCGCCGACACGTGGGCGGTGAACGTGAACCAGAACTCCGACCCGCGGCCGACCACGCTCGAGACGCCGATCACCCCGCCGAGGCTCTCCACCAGGCCCTTCGAGATCGCCAGGCCGAGTCCCGTGCCGCCGAACCGGCGCGTCGTCGAGGCATCGGCCTGGGTGAACTTCTCGAAGAGCCACCGCTGCTTGTCCTCGGGGATGCCCATGCCCGAGTCGGCGACCGTGATGCGCAGCGTGGCCTGGCCGGCGTCCACCTGATCGCACCCCACCGTCACGCGGACCGCGCCGGCCTCGGTGAACTTGATGGCGTTGCCGACCAGATTGAACAGAATCTGGCGGATCCGGCCGGGATCGGTGATGACGGTGCACGGGGTGCCCGGCACGACATGGGCATCGAGCGCGAGTCCGCGCGTGTGCGCCTGCACGCCGAGCAACGTGACGACCTCGCCGGCGATGGCCCCGACATCACAGGGGATCTGTTCGAGCACGACGCGCCCGGCCTCGATCTTGGAGAAGTCGAGGATGTCGTCGATCAGGCGCAGCAAGGCGTTGCCCGACCGGCTGATCATCTCGAGGTACTCGCGCTGTTCATCGGTGAGCGCGGTGCTCGACAGCAGGTTGGCCATGCCCAGCACGCCATTCATCGGCGTGCGCAGTTCGTGACTCATCATCGCGAGGAAGTCACTCTTGCTGCGCGCCGCCTGCTCGGCCTGCTCCCGGGCGAAGCGCAGGGTTTCCTCGGCATGGCGCCGCTCGGTGATGTCGGCACAGGTGCCGACCACCCGCGTCGCAGCGCCCTGTGCGTCGCGGGCGGTGATGCGGCCGCGCGCGAGCAGCCAGCGCCAGCCACCCTCCCGTGACCGGATGCGGTACTCGGACACGTAGCGGTCCCGCTCACCGGCCAGGTGCGCCTGCAGGTCGCGCAGCACGATGGCGAGGTCGTCCTCGTGCACGAGCGCGTTCCAGCCCTCGATGTCGATCGCTCCGGATGGCGACTCGTAGCCGACGAGCTCGAACAGGCGACGCGACCCATACAGCGTGCCGGCCTTCACGTCCCAGTCCCACACCCCGTCGTCGGTGCTCTCGAGGGCGACCTTCCAGCGCTCCTCCGCCTCGCGCGCCGCCGCCTCGGCCTGGAGCCGCTCGGTCAGATCGACGAGGACGCCGGTGATCCGGTGTCCCTCGGGTGTCTCGAACCACGAGAGGGAGATCTCGGCGTGGAACTCCTCGCCGGAATGTCGACGCCCGAGGAGCGGTGTGGGCGCGCCGGAAGCGATGCGGCCCGTGCCCGCGAGGAACTTGCCGAGGCCCTCGGCGAACCGGGCGCGGTCGGCATCGGCGACGTACTCGGTGGCGCTCACGCCGCGCAGCTGGTCGCGCGACGCTCCCAGCATCTGCTCGGCGGCGGCATTGGCGTAGATGAAGCGCCCCTGGTCATCGGCCGTCACGATCCCCACACGCGCCGACTCGGCCACCGCCATGAACGCGCCCTCGGACCGATGCAGGGCGATCGCCTGCTCGGCCGCCAGCGTTTCGACACGGCGGCCGGCGCGGCGCTGGGCGAAGAGGAGACTGGCCAGCACGCCGTTCATGCCGAGGATGCCCAGCACCGCGATGCCGGGCCACCACCGCTGTGCCGCCGACACGGCGGTCGGTCCAGACTCCAGCTGCAGCCGCCACTGTCGGCCCCCGGAGCGCACGTCGCGCGCCGTGCTGAACACGGCCGGCCCCTCGAATCCCCGATCCCGGTGCAGCTCGCGATCGCCGCCCGCGCGTTCGTGCAGCGCCAGGCCGAGAGTCAGGTCCTGGTGGCCGAGCGCAGCGTCGAGGAAATCGTTCAGGCGAAACGACGCGTGGACCACGCCCAGCATGGCTGCGCGCCGCTGCGCCGGCGACCCGAGGGGCCGATCGACGGCGTAGACGGGGAGCAGCAGTGCGAAGGCCGCGGCCGTGGGGTCACGCGGGTCGGGCCGCAGTTGCACGCGGTCCGACAGGACCGCCGTGCCGGTGTCCCGGGCGCGCTCGATGGCCTCGAGCCGCGCGGGATCGCTCGCGACATCGAAGCCCAGGGCCCGACGAGACCCGTCGGACTCCGGCTCGAGGTACGCCACCGGGTAGTGCTCCGCGCGCGTGCTCGCCGGCCAGACGTCATAGGCGGTGAAGCCTTCCCCCCGTAGCCTCGTCCGATGCGCGTCGATCGCGTCGTGCGGCACGCGGGGCATGAAGCCGATCCCGGCCAGGCCACGCATCGCCGGCGACGAGCCGAGGCCACTCACGTACTCGCGCCATCGGCGGCGATCGAGCTCGGGCACACTCCGGACGAAGGCCGCAGCCCCCTTCAGCGCCTCCTCGTAGGTGTCCAGCTGCCTCTGGAGCCGATCCGCAGCGGCGTCGGCCTGTTGCTGGAACCGCTGCTCGGCGTAGTGGTGGCTGACGCGGCTCCCGTGGTACCACCCGGCCAGGCAGGTGACGACCGAGACACCGAGCACCAGCCAGGGGATCGCGCGATGGCGGACCAGGCGATCCAGCAGCCCGGCGGGCGGCGCACCGGCGAGGGCTGGGGCAGGAGAGGGCATCGCGGGAGAATCGTGGGTCAACGCACCGAGCGGGGCAATCCTGTCATCGGCCCCGGTCAACCCGGCCATGAGTCTCACGCCTCAGGAGCGCCCTGTCCAGCACGGACCGGCTCACGGCAGCGCCGCGATCATGCGACGACGCAGGGCGGCGTCCGGCAGCACGCCCGTGCCGGCTTCGGCATTCTCCCGCATGTGGTCCGGCCGACTCGTGCCGGGAATCACGCACGTCACCGCGGGATGACTCACAACGTACTTGAGCAGGACCTGGGCCCACGTGCGGCACCCGATCTCGGACGCCCATGCGGGCAGGGGACTGCCCTCCAGGCGCCTGAGGAGGCCGCCGCCGCCAAACGGCAGGTTCACCAGCACGGCGACGCCGCGGTCGGCCGCCAGGGGCAACAGACGCGCTTCTGCCGCGCGGTTGTCCAGCGAGTAGTTGAACTGAACCGAATCGACGGCGTCTGCCCGCATCACGGCATCCAGCTGCTCGTGCGCATCGTCTCGGTAGTGGGTGATGCCGAGGTGCGCGATGCGCCCCTCCCGCTTCCACGCGCGCAGGGTGTCGAGGTGCGTGCGCCAGTCCACGAGGTTGTGGACCTGCATCAGGTCGATGCGCGCGTGCTGGAGCCTGCGCATGGAGGTCTCCATCTGCGCGATGCCGGCCTCGCGCCCTTCTGTCCAGACCTTGGTCGCCACGAACGCGCGATCGTGCGCCTGCAGCGCAGTCAGCAGCGCGCCCGCCACGTCCTCGGACGACCCGTACATCGGCGAGCTGTCGATCACGCGCCCGCCGGCGTCGAACAGGGCGCGCAGCACCTCGGTGAGTCTGGCCCGGGCGGCGGGGTCGGCTCCGACGTCGAAGCCGCGCCAGGTGCCGAGGCCGATGACCGGGAGTTCCTGCCCACTGGACGGCAGGCGGCGCGTGAGCATGGGAGAGGCTCGCTGTGCCGTGGCGACCGGCACGATGCCCGCGGCGCCGAGGGCCGCGGGGAGGAGACGAAGGAAGGCCGCGCGCGACAGCATGCCTAGCGCACGAGCCTGAAGACGGCGTCGACCGGTGCCTGCTCCAGGACCACGCGGGTGACGTACTCGCCAATCGCCGGCCCCATCTTGAAGCCGTGCCCCGAGCCGCCGCCGACGAGCCACGCATTGGCCGCGGCCGGATGCTGGTCGATGAGGAAGTGCGTGTCCGACGTCAGTTCGTACTGGCAGACCTCCGAGCCCAGCAGCGGCGCGTCGGCGATGGCGGGAAACCGCAGGCGCAGGAAGGCGCGCGCCTCGGCCAGCATCTCGGGCGTGTGCGCCCGGTCGCCGTGCGTCGGGTCGAACGTCGGGCCGTACGTGTCGTCGGCCACCTTGAAGCCGCGATGCGCGTTGCCGGGGATGCCGTAGTAGAGCTGTGCCGTGTCGTCTGCGTCCGCCTGACGGCCGCGGCGCGCCATGTCGAGCCAGACCGGCATGTGCGACGGCAGCCATCGCGCATCACCGGCGGGCGTCCCGAAGTAGAAGGACTCCTGCCGTGACGCCCGAATCCGTCGGCCGACGACGTCCGGGAACAGCGAGCCGAGCCACGGCCCGCACGCGAAGACGAAGTGATCGGCCTGCAGTGTCTCGCCGCGCTCGAGGGTGAGCGCGCGCAGCGACGCCCCTTCGACCGGGACGTGCGGGACGTGGCCGACGATGTAGCCGCCGCCCTCCGCGACGAAGGTCTCGACGACGTGCTCGCAGGCGCGACGCGCCAGCGCGTAGCCGGCCTCGGCCTCGAACAGCACCGCGGTCACGCCGTCGAACGAGATGTGCGGCCAGCGGGCTTTGGCCTCTGCGGGGTCGAGCCACTCGACCGGCAGACCGGCGGCCTGCATCGGCTCGAGCGACGCCCGCCCGAACGCATCGTCGCCGCTGAACATCCACAGAGCGCCGTTGCGATGGAAGAACGGCGTGTGGGGGGCACGGGCCCGGCCGGCCTGCGCGTCGTGCGCCTTCCACAACTGCATCGCCCGCGCCGCCATCGTGGTGTAGATGGCCCGGTCGCCGTAGGTGCCGCGGATCACGCGCGTCTCGCCACTCGAGGACGAGCGCGCGTGTCCAGGCCCCCAGGCGTCGACCAGCGTGACCTGCGCGCCGGCACGACGCAACATCAGCGCCGTCCAGCCGCCGAACGCACCGGCACCGACCACCACCACACGCCGTCTCAACGCCTTCGCCCTTCGTCCCTCATTCCCTCAGCATTCCACATTCGGCATTCGGCATTCCGGCATTCCGGCATGCCGGCTAGTGCCCGCCGCTCTCGCCACTGAGCGCCTTGGCCAGTTCGCCCATCACGACCTTCGAGTCGCCGAACATCATCAGCGTGTTGGGGGCGAAGTAGAGTTCGTTCTCGATGCCGGCAAAGCCCGGGTTCATCGAGCGCTTGTTCGCCAGGACGGTCCTGGCCTTGTCGGCGTCGATGATCGGCATGCCATAGATCGGGCTGCTCTTGTCGTGGCGGGCCGCCGGGTTCACGACGTCGTTGGCGCCGAGGATGATGCAGACGTCGATCTGGCTCATCTCGGGGTTGATGTCGTCCATCTCGACGAGCTTGTCGTAGGGAATCTCGGCCTCGGCCAGCAGCACGTTCATGTGGCCGGGCATGCGGCCGGCCACCGGGTGGACGGCGAACTGCACGTTGATGCCCTTCTTCGTCAGCTGCTCGAAGACGTCGCGGACGCGATGCTGCGCCTGGGCGACGGCCATGCCGTAGCCGGGCACGATGACGACGCGGTCGGCGGCTTCGAGGATCTGCGCGGCGTCCTCGATCGTCGCCGACTTGACCGATCGCTGCTCCACGGCGCCCTTGGCCGCCGTCACCTGACCGAAGGCCCCGAACAGGACGTTGGTGAACGACCGGTTCATGGCCCGGCACATGATGATCGACAGGATCAGGCCCGACGACCCGTCCAGCGCGCCGGCGACGATGAGCAGCTTGTTCTCGAGCACGAAGCCCATCGCGACGGCGGCCAGGCCGGCGTACGAGTTCAGCAGCGAGATCACGGTCGGCATGTCGGCGCCGCCGATCGGCATCACCAGCATCACGCCGAAGGCCAGCGCGAGCACGATCAGCACCGGGAACAGGAAGGTCAGCGTCGGGTTGACCACCAGCGCGATGCCGATGAGGACGCCGGCGCCGATCAGCGCGAAGTTGACGAAGTTCTGTCCCGGGTAGGTCACCGGGCGGGTCGGCAGCACTTCCTGCAGCTTGCCGGCGGCCACCAGGCTGCCGGTGCAGGTCATCAGGCCCAGCGCCACCTCGAAGACGATGGCTCCCGTGCGGAACGCCGTCAGATCACCGTCGTGCAGGAACAGGTAGTACTTGCCGATGCCGACCAGGCCGGCGGCCAGGCCACCGAACGCGTGCGACAACGCGGTCCGCTGCGGGACGGCCGTCAGTGGCACCCACGACAGCGGCACGCCGACCATCGTGCCGAGGACGACGGCGACGAAGATCCACGTGTAGCCGCCGGCGGTGATGTCGGGCCGCAGCAGCGTGCCGGCCACGGCCAGCGCCATGGCGGCGACGCCGGCGAAGACGCCGTTGCGCGCCGTCTTCGGGTCGCTCATCCACTTGAGCGAGAAGATGAAGAGCGCCGCGGAGACGAGGTAGACGAGATCGATCGTCTGCGGGCTCATTGGCCGGGCTCCTTCTTCTTGAACATCTTCAGCATGCGGTCGGTGATGAGAAAGCCGCTGATGATGTTGGTGGTCGAGGCGAAGACCGCGATGGCGCCGAGGATCGTGCTCGTCTGGTCGTGTTGCGGACCGGCGAGGATGATCGCACCGACGATCGCGATGGCCGAGATCGCGTTGGTCAGCGACATCAGCGGGGTGTGCAGCAGGCGCGAGACGCGCCTGATGACGTCCATGCCGATGAACGTGGCCAGCATGAACACGAACAGCGCAGTGACGAAGTCCATGGATCAGGCCTTTCCGATGGCGTCGCGAAGGGCGGCAAGGTGCTTCGGGATGGCCTCGTACGGATCAGGGGCCGACTCGTACTCGAGGACGACGTAGCCGCGGTAGTTGGCGTCCTTGAGCATCTTGACGAAACGCGGCACGTCGGTCGGCACCTTGGCCTTGACCGGGCCGGTGTCGACCTTGAGCTGCACGTTGACGGCGTAGGGCACGATCTTCTGCAACTGCGTGTAGACGTCGGTGTCGTCGACGTTGCCCGAGTCCAGATTGACGCCGAACCAGGGCGAGTCGATCGCCTTGAGCGCCGGCAGCATGCGATCGATCTTCATCAGGTAGTCGTGATTCTCGAGCCCGAGGATCACGCCATGCTTCTCGGCGAAGACCAGCGCCTTCTTGAGGTTCTTGATGCCGTTGGCGATGCCCTGCTCCTCGGTCATCCCCTTGGGCGGCACGCCGCTGAACACCCGGACCACCGGCGCCCCGAGCACGGCGTAGTGGCCGAGCCAGGTGTCGGTGTGCGTCAGCCACTTCTGCAGCTCGGGGTCCTCGTCCGGCAGCGTGAAGTTGTTCCGGATGGCGCCGCCGGAGATGTCGAGGCCGTTGATGTGGCAGCGGCGCTTGACCTCGTTCAGGTAAGCCCGATCGAACGTCTCCGGAAAGAAGTAGGACGTCAGCTCCACGGCATCGACGCCCAGCGTCGCCGACCAGTCGATGAACCCGAGCAGGTCCATCTTGCCCTTGGTGCCGGGCTTGGCCTGGAGGTACTGGCGCATCGAGTACGCCGCCAGCCCGATCCGCAGCTGGCTCTGACCAGCCCGACTGATCGGCGCCGCGGGAGCAGAGGCCGGAGACAGGGTCGTGACCACGGCCGCCGAGGCCGTTGCCGAAAGGAACGCGCGTCGATTCATGGGCATGGCGGTGTGCAGAGTGTATACGGGCTCGGGGCTCAGGACTCAAGGCAGGATCGGCGTCGGATTTCTCCTACAGCGAACAGGGCAAGGGACAAGGGACGAGTACGCAAGTCACACGGGAGACAAGGCACAGGGCCGGCTACGCCCAAGGCTCGCAGCTCCTCGCCACTGGTGAACGTCCGTCCCCGTCCCTTGCCGCCCTTGCGACTGCCGTCCCTGTCCCTTCTCCCTTGGCGCCCTTGTGACTTGCGTACGTGTCCCTTCTCACCTGCCCCCGAACCAGTACGACATCTTCACGAGCAGGACGTCGTCGGCCGGCGCGCCGAAGACGCGGCCGGCATCGGCGCCCAGGTCGAAGGTCCCCGTGGCGTCGAGGTCGCGGCGCTGCTGGGTCCAGACGAAGAACAGCGCGGAGCCCGGGCGGAACTCCCAGCGGAACACGGTGTTGGCGCGCAGCGATCGGACGTTGAAGTCCGGGCGCGCGAGGGCGAACGGCGTCGCGGCGCCGGCGCCGTCGGGATCGATGACCAGCCCCTGCCCACCGGGGCCGGCGGTGACCGTGCTGCCGGCGTCCTCGCCATACCGCACGAAGGCGAACGTGCGTGGCGCCGCCACTTCCTTGATGGCGCCGTAGTCGCCCGCCGAGACCAGCGGCTGCAGGAACGTCTGCAGCGACATCCGTGGCGACAGCACGACGCTGAGCCGCGCGATCATCGAGACCTCGGTCTGGTCGAGTTCGCCGAACACGTAACGGCGACCGAACGTCTGCGTGGCCAGCGGATCCTCCACCGTCGAGAGATACTGCGCCGCCACGATGTTGCGACGGATGGCCGGTCCGGCGCTGACCGTCACGGCCGGCACGGGGCGGAGCGTGAGACTGGTGCCGGCGGTGAAGGCCGACGCCCCGTACTGGCGCGCCGTGTACCCGATGTCGGTGCCGAGCACCGCCACGCGCCGGTTGTCGGTGACCACCGAGAGCTGGGCCCCGAGGTTGCCGGGCCGGATCATCGTCGGCCCGCCGCGCGTGAGCTTGTCGTCCCAGACTCGCCGGGCATGGGTCACCGTGAGCGTGGACCGCCAGAAGTTGCGGTACTGGATGCTGCTGGCCGCCTGCCAGCCATCACCCTGCAGTTCGGCGCCGTAGTTCCAGGTCCACCACTTCGAGATCCAGGCCGATCGCTCGCGCGTCCAGCCATCCGGAACGAGCTTGCGGAACAGGACCATCGCGTGGCCGCCAGCCCGATCGGTCTGCGTCGAGAAGCCGAGGTCGTTGACCTCGAGCCCGGGGCTCATGCCCCAGACGCCGAAGTTGGCCGTGACGTTGCCGCTCTGCTTGTTGAGATTGGCCTGCCCGGTCCAGCCCGCCAGGCTCGTGGCCGAGCGGTCCAGCGAGACGTGGGGTGCGTCCGGGCGCTGGTAGTAGCGCTGCTCGGCACGCTGCAGTCGCTCGATCGCCGCCTGACTGCCCTGCAGCCAGCTGCCGGCGATGCCGCCATGCAGCACCCAGCGGCGGGACGCGTCGAGGAACCAGTGGCCGTCCATCCCCAGCATGTGGGCGCGCGAGGCCAGCGAGGCCTCCAGCTGCGGATCGCGCTGCTCACGCACCACCGAGGTGCCGAGCACGCCAATCCCCGCCCGCGACCCCAGCTCGCGCTGCGCCCGGATCACCGCGTAGTTGGTCAGGGGCTCGACGTCCCGGCGGGTCGTCGCCGCGCCGTCGAACAGCCTGGCCTGCTCGCGGCCCGTCACGGCATTGAGGGCCCCGATCGTCCAGCCGTGACGCGTGCGGCCGACCAGCTTGCCGGCGCCGAGGATCGTCGTCGTCCCCGGGGCGTCCGCATACGGGCCCGTCGCCCGTCCCTGCGGCGCTCGACCGATGCGCCGGCTGTAGAACAGCGTCGGCTCGGGGCGGAAGAAGCCCCAGTACTCGCTGGCCCCGCTGCGGCCGAAGTTGCCGAACACCTTGGCGCCCTCCGTGAAGAACGGGCGCCGCTCCTCGAAGAACACCTCGAACTGTGTCAGGTTCACCACGGCGGGATCGACCTCGACCTGGCCGAAGTCCGGGTTGAAGCTGGCGTCGAGCGTGAGGCTGTTGGTGACGCCGTACTTGAGATCCATGCCCGCGGCCCCGAACGCGCGCGCGCCGTCGTTGAACGGGTTGCCGGCCAGCGGCGGCTCGATGAACTCGGCACGCGAGGTGACGTACGGCATCAGTTCGAGGGTGCCCGGCGGCGTGATGCCGACGATGTCCTCGAGATGGGCCATGCGCGAGGCGAGGCCCGCCTCGTTCTTGCGCACCAGTTGCAGCCAGGACGATTCGTTGCGGCGCTGGATCACGCGCTGGACGTTGATGCCCCACGTGTAGCGGTCCGCCGCCGGAAAGCGCAGCTGCGACAGCGGGATCCGCATCTCCACGACCCAGCCCTGGTCGTCCACCGACACCGCGGAGGACCACACGGCATCCCAGGTGACGTCGAGGAACTGGTCGTTGTAGATGAGGGCGTCTCGCTGCACGCCGGCCGCCGAGACGCCGAACTGCGCGCCCGTGAGATGGTCGTGATGCGGGTCCAGGTAGACCACGAAGGCGTCGGCCTCGACGGCGACATCGCGCCGCGACAGCTGGCCGACGATGGCCGAGGGGTCGCGATCGTGCAGCCGCGCCGCGACGTAGAGCGCGCGCTCGTCGTACGCGATCCGGACGACGGTGTCCTCCGACGCCGGGTCACCCTCCACCGGGTCACGTTGATGAAACCCCGACATCGGCTCGGCGGTGCGCCAGACGACATCGTCGAGGCGCCCGTCGATGACGGGCGGCGAGACGGCGCGGGCGGCGTGGAGTTGGCGGGGGTCGGCGGTCTGGGCGACGACGCCGGACGGCAGGCTCGACATCGCCCCGACCAGCAGGAGGTTCAGGGTGACATCACGAGGTCCCACGCCGCGAATTGTAGCGTGTCCGCGCTCAGCGTGGCGTCGGCAGCGGCCCTGCGCGCACGTCGTCGACGTGGAACACCGCCAGCGGATCCGGGTCGTCGGGGTGGGGGAGGTCGGCCTGCACGGCGTAGCGATCGTCGTCGCGCGTGGGCGCCGTGCGGTGGCGGCCGGTGCGCAGCGAGAGGCGCTCCAGGATCGGGGCCTCGACCGCGAAGCGCACGTCGCGCGCGACGATGCGGTCGTCGACGAGCAGGTCGAAGCGAGAGGACGTAGTGGACGCGCGGATCGTGATCCGGTGCCAGCGACCAGCCGTATAGGCTCCCGCTGCCGTCCGGGTGTCGCCACTCGTCACCCCGATGGTGCCGTTCTCCTCGAAGGCCACCTGCACGGCCCGCTCCCCTGCCCGACCGAGCACCTCGATCTCGAGGCGACCGTGCCGCTCCTGCCCCGCCAGGACGGCGAGGCGGACCTCGGCCTCGCGCGCGGGCGGGAACAGCCGCACGGCGCTGGCGTGGTCGTAGGGATCGCGGTCCTCCAGGCGAAGGCTGTGGTTGCGTGAGGACGGCAGCGCCGCCACGCGCACGTCCGCCCAGCGCGGCCGGTACGTGGTCCAGTCGGGGAGGCGACCGCCCGGAGGCACCTCGTCGAACGTGTCGGCGACCGGCGTGTCGACCGTGTCCCTCAGCGGCAGGGGCACGCGACTGACCCAGATGTCCTCCTTGTTGCTGCTGTAGGTCACCCAGAGATCGTTCCCGGGAGGACGACCGTTGCCTTCCGCGATGCCTCGCACGTACTGCAGGCCGAAGTCCTTCGCCCGGCCGACGAAGCGCCGCGGCGCGACTTCGCCGTTCAGGAGCCGCAGCGGGCCGAACGTGATGCCGTCCTCGCTCGACGCGACGGCCAGTGGCCAGCGACCGCGTTCCGCCGGGTTGTAGACCAGGGCGAAGCGGCCGTCGGCCGTGCGCTGCCCCCACGTCTTGGCCCCGCCCGTGACCATGCCGGGCACCCGGACCGGGGGGCTCCAGCTCCGGCCCTCGTCGGTCGACAACGCCGCCCAGGCGTGCTTGAACAGTGCGACCGCCGTCCCGTCCTGGCGATGGAACACCGACGGGGCTTCGAGCACGCGGCCCGGCACGGTGAAGAAGCCATCCTCGCTCCGGTCTTCCTCGCGCCACTGCATCGTCACCAGCCTGTCGGCCAGCAGCGCCGCGCACGCCTCGACGAACCCGGGGTCCGTGGCCCGCGTGTAGAAGGGAAACCGCGCAGTGTTCTCCTCCGTGCGCCCGGCCAGTGCGTTGTAGCGGACGAAGTGGATCGGCCCATAGGACCCGTCCGTGTACGCCTCGCGCACCACGCGCCCGATGCCCGTCGCGCCGGTGGGATTGGGGGCGTGGCCATAGTGACCGACGACGAGGAGCCGGCCGTTGGGCGCCACGTAGAAGCCCATGCGCTGGTGCATCATCGCCATCCCCGACTCGTGACCGGAGATCGGCCCTGGCCGCAGGTGATAGATCGGAAACACGGGCTCGGGCCGCTTCCACTGTCGGCCATCGACCGACGTGGTGATGAAGGTCTGCCCGGGCGCGAGGTGCTCGCCGAAGGGGTTGCTCAGGTACTGCAGGTGGAAGCGGCCGTTCCAGTAGGCGAGGAACGGCGCATGGCTGTACGTCCAGCCCCAGCCATCGGCCTCCTGCGGGCGGGTGCGATTGGCGCGCAGGACCTGGATGTGCTCGGCGCCGACCACGAGCGGGAGCCCCCCGTCGTGACGGTCGGGATCGAGGGCCGCGCCGACGACGCGCACCGGTTCGGTCGGGCTGCCAGGCTGGGTCGCGTCGAGGGTGACGAGCAGCGACAGCGACGCGATGAGGACGAGGGTGGTGCGCACGGCGCGCATTGTAGCCGCGGGGGCGCCCACCGTTCGTGCCGCCCGCATTGCGCCGGCCCCCGGCATGGCATAGGCTGGACCTGATCCTGGAGTGGGTGCCCCGAATGGCCATTGAGCCCTGTCCCGCGGTCGCGGGCCCGACGCGAGCCGCATGGTCCGTCGTGGCTGCTGCGACCCTTGCTGCCATCCTGATCGGCACGGTCGCGTGCCGCCCGTCCGCGCCCGTCGTCGCGGGTGTGCCCGCGCAGGTCGATTTCAATTTTCACGTCCGGCCGATCCTGTCGGACAAGTGTTTCGCGTGCCATGGGCCCGACGACCGGGCCCGCAAGGGCGGGCTGAGCCTGCACACGATGGAGGGCGCGTTCGCCACGCTCGCCACTGGCCGTCGGGCGGTGGTGCCGGGCAACGCCGGCAAGAGCGAGCTGGTGCGCCGCATCCTGAGCACCGATCCCGCGGTGATGATGCCGGTGCCCGATTCGCACCTGAGCCTGTCGGAGATCGAGAAGGGCACGCTCGTCCGCTGGATCGAGCAGGGCGCGACGTGGACGCCGCACTGGGCGTTCGTGGCGCCGAAGAAGGCCGCCCTGCCCACCGGCCCCGACATCGGGGCGGGCCGCCCGCCGATCGACGCGTTCGTCCGCGCTGGCCTGCGCGGCACCGGCCTGACGCCCTCACCGGAGGCGTCGCGCGAGACGCTGATCCGACGCGTCTCGATCGATCTCACGGGCCTGCCGCCGACGGTCGCCGAGGTCGATGCCTTCCTCGCCGACACCAGCGCGACGGCCTACGAGACGGTCGTCGACCGCCTGCTGGCCTCGCCGGCCTTCGGCGAGCGCATGGCCGCCGACTGGCTCGACGTCGCCCGCTACGCCGACTCGCACGGCTATCAGGACGATGGGATGCGGCAGATGTCGCCGTGGCGCGACTGGGTCATCGCGGCGTTCAACCGGAACATGCCGGTCGATCAGTTCATCACCTGGCAGCTCGCCGGCGACCTGCTGCCCAATCCGACACCCGAGCAACGGCTGGCGACGGCGTTCAACCGCCACCACATGCAGTCGCAGGAAGGTGGCATCGTCTCGGAGGAGTATCGGGTCGAGTACGTGGCCGACCGGGTCAGCACCTTCGGCGCGGCCTTCCTCGGCCTGACGCTGCAATGCGCGCGCTGCCACGACCACAAGTACGACCCGGTCCTGCAGCAGGACTACTTCAAGCTGTTCGCGTTCTTCAACAACGTCAACGAGACCGGGCAGATTCCGTACTCGGGCATGCCGAGCCCGACGGTGACGCTCTCGACCCCGGAGGCCGACGCGGCCCTGGCGACGCTGCGCGCGGCGATCGGTCCGCTCGAAACCGCCACCCGCGTCGATCGGCTCGCGACGGGCCCGGCCTTCGAGGCCTGGCTGGCCAGGGCCCAGGCCACGCCGTCGACCCTCAACGTGCCGGTCCCTCGCGCCATCGTCCACCTGCCGCTGGACGCGATGAAGAACTACACGTTCGCCAACCGTGCCACGCCGAGGCGGATGGGGACGGTCGGCAGCGAAGAGGAGCGCAAGAAGAAGACGGCACGCGCCCCCGAAGTGGTGCCTGGTCGGGTCGGCAATGCCGTGCGCCTCGTGGGCGACAGCCAGATCGACCTCGGCGGCCGTGACGAGAACTTCGGCTTCTTCGAGCGCAACGACCCCTTCTCGTTCGCGCTGTGGGTGCGCCGCGACAAGGACGGGATTGGTGGCCCCATCGTCACGCGGTCGGGCGCGGTGATGAACGGCCTGCGGGGCTACGAGCTGATCCTGCGGCCCGATGGCACGCTGACCACCGGGCTGCACCATGTGGCGCCCGACAATTCGCTCGAGATCGAGACGGTGACGCCGCTGCAGGTCGGCACCTGGGCGCACGTCGCGGTGACCTACGACGGATCGAGTCGGGCGTCCGGCCTGACGCTCTTCATCGATGGCGTGCCAGGCAAGACGCGCGTGGTGGTGGACCACCTCTCGCGCAGCATCATCAGCGAACCGAAGGGCGACTGGGGGGGCATCTCGGCCATCCGCCTCGGCCGGCGCGGCGACGAGAACCTCTCGGACGTCTCGGTGGACGAGTTCCAGGTCTTCCCCGATCAGTTGACCGCGCTCGAAGTGGCGGCCCTCGCGCACCCGCGGAGCAACGGGTCAGGGCTGCCGCGCGAGGCACTGGCCGATCACTGGGTGCGGCGGGTGGCGCGCCTCGGCGAGCGGGAGCGGACGCAGCTGCGCGCACTGCGCGGCAAGGAGAACACGATCATCACCAACCTGCCGCAGGCGATGGTGATGCGCGACCTGCCGCCCGAGCGGGCGCGGCCGACGTTCCTCCTGGCGCGCGGGTCCTACGACGCCCCGACCGACCGCGTCGAGGCCGACACGCCGGCGATGCTGCCCAAGTTCAGCGGCCCGAAGAACCGGCTCGGGCTGGCGCAGTGGCTGCTGGCGCCCGCCAACCCGCTGGCCGCGCGCGTGCTGGTGAACCGCTACTGGGCGCTGCTCTTCGGGGCCGGTCTGGTGGCCACGCCCGAGGACTTCGGCAACCAGGGCCGACTGCCGACCCATCCCGAGCTGCTGGATCACCTGGCGGTGACCTTCCGCGAGAGTGGCTGGAACCTCAAGGGCCTGCTGCGCGAGATCGTGCTGTCGCAGACGTATCGTCAGTCGTCGGCCGCGTCGCCGCGGGCGCTCGAGGTGGACCCGGCCAACGAACGGCTGGCGCGCGGACCGTCGTACCGACTCGCCGCCGAGCAGATCCGCGACACGGCGCTGGCCGCGAGCGGCCTGCTGGTCCGCACGATCGGGGGCCCGAGCGTCTATCCGTACCAGCCCCCGGGGCTGTGGGAGGAACTGGCCACGCGCAACGCGACCACCTACACGCAGGGCACGGGCGACGACCTCTACCGGCGCAGCCTGTACACGGTGTGGAAGCGGAGCACGCCGCCGCCGTCGGCCATCAGCTTCGACGCCTCCGAACGCCTGCTCTGCATCGTCAAGCGGCAGCGGACGAGTACGCCGCTGCAGGCGCTGGTCCTGCTCAACGACGTGCAGTACGTCGAGGCGGCGCGCGTGCTGGCCGAGCGGCTGCTGCGCGAGGGCGGCGCGACCACCGACGCGCGCATCACCGCGGCGTACCGCCTGCTCACGAGCCGGGCGCCCCGGCCGACGGAACTGGCGGCGGTCCGGTCGCTGTACGAGAAGGAGCGCGCGACGTTTGCCGGCGATGTCCGGGCGGCCCGCGCGCTGGCCGCGTCGGGCGAGCACCCGCCGGCGCGGACCCTGGATCCGGTGGACGTTGCCGCCTGGACCGTCGTCGCGAGTACGATCATGAACACGGACGAAGCGGTGAACAAACGATGAAGGCTCTCGAGGATCTCAAGTTCAACGCCACGCGGCGGCACTTCCTGTCGGCGGCCAGCCTGGGCATCGGCTCGGTGGCCCTCGGCGCCCTGCTGGATCCGTCGCGCCTCTTCGGCGGGCCGGCCCAGGCGCCTGCCGGTGCGGCGCCAGGGACGACGGCCGGCGGCCCGCTGACGGCCACCCATCTCGTGCCGCGGGCCAAGCGCGTCATCTACCTGTTCCAGAGTGGCGGGCCGTCGCAGCTCGATCTCTTCGACGACAAGCCCCTGCTGCGGACGATGAACGGGCAGGACCTGCCCGACTCGATTCGCAAGGGCCAGCGCCTGACGGGCATGACGGCCCACCAGAAGCAGTTCCCGCTGGCGGGATCGCACTTCGACATGGCCCGCCACGGGCAGAGCGGCGCGATGGTCAGCGAACTGCTGCCGCACATCGCCTCGATCGCCGACAAGCTGTGCTTCGTCAAGTCGATGCACACCGAGGCCATCAACCACGACCCGGCGGTCACCTTCGTCCAGACCGGCTCGCAGCAGGCCGGGCGGCCCTCGATCGGATCGTGGCTGTCCTACGGGCTCGGCTCCGACAACGCCAACCTGCCGGCGTTCATCGTGCTGCTGTCGCGCGCCCGTGAGGGCGACCAGCCGCTGTACTCGCGCCTGTGGGGCAGCGGCTTCCTGCCGTCACAGCACCAGGGCGTGCAGTTCCGCCGCGGCAAGGACCCGGTGCTCTACCTCGGCGATCCGGACGGCCTGAGCGCCGACACGCGTCGCCACATGCTGGACACCTTCCGCGCGCTCGAGGAGGAACAGCACGCGCGGGTGCTCGACCCGGAGATCAATGCCCGCATCGCCCAGTACGAGATGGCGTACCGGATGCAGACGTCGGTGCCGGACGTGATGGATCTGGCCAGCGAGCCACAGAGCGTCATCGACATGTACGGACCCGAGGTGAAGACGCCCGGCACCTTCGCGGCCAACTGTCTGCTGGCGCGGCGGCTGGCCGAGCGCGACGTGCGGTTCATCCAGCTCTATCACCAGGGCTGGGACCAGCACGGCAACCTGCCCAAGGACATCCGGATCATGACCCGGTCGGTCGACCAGCCGTCGGCGGCGCTGGTCAAGGACCTCGAACAGCGCGGACTGCTCGAGGACACGCTGGTGATCTGGGGCGGCGAGTTCGGCCGTACCAACTACTCGCAGGGAAAACTGACCAAGGACAACTACGGACGCGACCATCATCCGCGCGCCTTCACGCTGTGGATGGCCGGCGGCGGCGTCAAGGCCGGGCTGACCTACGGCGAGACCGACGAGTTCGGCTACAACGTGGTGCGCGACCCGGTCCACGTGCACGACTTCCAGGCAACGCTGATGCACCTGCTCGGCGTCGAGCACGAGCAGCTCACGTTCAAGCACCAGGGGCGGCGCTACCGGTTGACCGACGTCCACGGCCACGTCGTCAAGGCCCTGTTGGCGTAAGCGCGTGCTGACCGAACTCCAGCCGTTCATCGGCCGCTTCCATCCGCTGCTCGTCCACCTGCCGATCGGCTTCCTGCTCCTCGCGGGCGCGCTGGAGCTGCTGTCGCGGGTGCCGCGCTTCGAGGGCGTCGGGCTGCGACGGCTGATGCCGACCGTGCTCGGCCTCACCGCCCTCACGACACTCGGCGCCATCGTCACCGGCAACCTGCTGTCGTGGAGCGGCGAGTACGACGCGGCCCTCGTCGGGCGGCACCAGCAGTGGGGCCTGATGCTCGGCGTGGCCGTGACGCTGGCGTGTGTGGCGGCCTGGTGGCGCACGCGCGCCGAGGGTGCGGCCCCCGATCGCCTCTATGCCGGGGCCTTCGTGGCGGCGCTGGTGCTGGTGGCCGGCACCGGTCACTTCGGCGGATCGCTGACGCACGGCGAGACCTACCTCACCGAGCACATGCCGGCGCCGTTCTCGGGCCGAGCCAGCGCCAGCACGACGCGCGGGCCGGTCGACCCGAGCGCCACGCTGGTCTTCAAGACCCTGGTCGCTCCCACCCTGGACGCCCGCTGCGTGACCTGCCACGGGCCGGCGCGGCAGGCCGGCAAGCTGCGGCTCGATTCCCCGGAGGCCATCCGCACGGGCGGCGAGTCCGGCGCGGTGATCGTGCCCGGGAGCGCCTCGGCGAGCCTGCTGGTGCGGCGCATCTTCCTGCCCACGTCCGACAAGAAAGCCATGCCGCCCAGGGGGCATCCGGCGCCGTCGCACGCCGAGGTCTCGCTGCTGCGGTGGTGGATCGATCAGGGCGCGTCGTTCGACCTGGTGCTGGCCGACGCCCAGGTCACACCGGACCTCGAGCCGGCGATGGCCGATCGGCTCGGCCCGGTCGATCTCGGCGCGCCGTCCATTCTCTCGGTACGCGTCCAGCCGGGCGACCCCGCCGCCATCGAGGCCGTCAAGGCCCTGAAGCTCCGCGTCGAGCCGCTGCAGGCCGGGTCGTCACTGCTGATGGTGCAGGCCCCGCCTGCTGCCCGCGCCTTCGACGATACGGCGCTGAAGGCCCTCGAACCGCTGAGCGCCCAGATCGCCTGGCTCGACCTCGGTGGCACGCAGGTCACCGACGCCGGCCTGTCGCTGCTGCTGCCCAGGCTCGTGAACCTGTGGAAGGTGTCGCTGGATCGCACGGCCATCACCGACCGCACCCTGCTGCCGCTCGGCAAGCTCCAGCGCCTCGAGTCGGTCAACCTCTACGCGACCTCGGTCACCGATGCCGGCCTGAAGGCGCTCGACGGTCTGCCCCGGCTCCGCTCGGTCTTCGCGTGGCAGACGCAGGTCACGCCCGCAGGTGCCGACGCGCTGCAGGCGGCCGCGAAGAAGGCCCGCGTCAACCTCGGGGCCCCACCGGCGCCCATCACCGGCATGACCACCGGCGACGATCAGGCGAGCACGGACGCGACCACGAAGAAGAAGGCCGACTAGGGCTCGCCCATCGTCACCACGACCTCGTGCACCGCGCCGTCGTCGACGATCGGGACGGCACCGCCGGGCACGTGCACGCCGTCGAGCGTCACCGACGCCACGCCGGAGGTGCGGTGGCCGGGGTTCTCGACCGTGATGCGGTAGCGACAGGAGCCGACGCGCCAGTCGATGGTGTAGCCGGGCCAGGCCGACGGGATGCACGGGGCCACCGTGAACGTCGCGCCGCGACGGTGCAGACCGAGAATGCTCTCGAGACCAGTGCGATACATCCAGCCCGCCGAGCCCGTGTACCAGGACCATCCGCCCCGGCCGGTGTGCTCCGGATGGGCATACACGTCACCGTCGATCACGTAGGGCTCGGTGACGTAGCGCTCGACGCCCGCTGCGTCGCGGGTGTGGTTCACGGGGTTGACCATGTGGAACAACTCGACGACCTCGTCGCCATAGCCCATGCGCGCCAGCGCCATGATGGTCCAGAGCGCGGCATGCGTGTACTGGCCGCCGTTCTCGCGGATGCCGGGGATGTAGCCCTTGATGTACCCGGGATCCTTGGCCCCGCGATCGAAGGCCGGCGTGAGCAGCAGGAGCAGGCCGGCGTCACGACGCACCAGGTGCGTCCGCACGGCATCCATGGCGCGCCTGGCGCGCTGCGGTGGCGCCGCACCCGACAGCACGGCCCACGACTGACTGATCGAGTCGATGCGGCACTCTTCGCTGCCCGCCGACCCGAGCGGCGTGCCGTCGTCGTAGTAGCCGCGGCGATACCAGTGGCCATCCCAGGAGAGCTCCAGGGCCCCGGCAAGTCGGCGCGCCTCCGCGAGGTATCGCGCGGCCGTGTCGGCCTCGCCGCGCGCGGCGGCCAGCGGCGCGAACTCGGTCAACACGCTGTAGAGGAACCAGCCGAGCCACACGCTCTCGCCGCGCCCCTCGTGGCCGACGCGGTTCATGCCGTCGTTCCAGTCGCCAATCCCCATCAACGGCAGGCCATGGGCGCCGGACGTCAGGCCGCGGTCGATCGCCCGTCGGCAGTGCTCGTAGACGGTGCCCGTGTCCGCCGACACCTGCGGCAGGTCGTACACCTCGTGCTGTTCGGGCGTCAGCGGTGGCGCTTCGAGGAACGACACGTGTTCGTCGAGCAGCGAGGTATCGCCCGTGACCGTCAGGTACTCCGCCACGACGTACGGGAGCCACAGCAGGTCGTCGGAGCAGCGCGTCCGGGTGCCCCGCCCCGTCGGTGGGTGCCACCAGTGCTGCACGTCGCCTTCGACGAACTGGCGGCTCGCGGCCAGCAGGATCTGTTGGCGGTACAGGTCGGTACGGCTGAAGCCGAGCGCCATGGCATCCTGCAGCTGATCGCGGAAGCCGAACGCCCCGCCCGGCTGGTAGAACCCCGTCCGCGCCCAGAGCCGCGACGTCACCGTCTGGTAGAGGAGCCAGCGGTTGATCATCAGGTCGAACGAATCGTCCGGCGTCTGGACCTGGACAGCGCCGAGGATCTCTTCCCACAACGCGTCCACGCGCGCCAATCCCGCATCGACCCGCTCGGCGTCGCCGCAGCGTGCGACCAGCGCATGCACGTCGTCGATCGACGTGCCCTCACCGAGCAGGAACACCACGCGGCGCGACTCGCCGGGCTCGAGCCGCAGGCTCACGTGCAGCGCGGCGCACGGATCGAGTCCGGCGCCGAGTCGGTTCGAGAGCGCATCGGACAGCATGGCGGCCGGCGCGGCCAGCGTGCCATTGCGTCCGATGAACTCGGTGCGGTCCCCCGTCATCGATCGCACGGGCTCGCTGCACCACGCAAAGGCCACGCGTCCGGCGTACTCGCTCACGTAGGGATTGGAGGCGACCAGCGCCCCCGTGGTGGTGTCGCGCCCCGTCACCACCGACCGCTGCAGGCCGGGGCGCGGCGGGCCGAGCACCCAGCCGTTGTACCCGAACAGACTGAGACGACGCGGCCGCCCCGACGTGTTCGTGAGGGTGAGCACCGACGCCTTCACCGGCGCGTCGGTGAAGACGAACACCTCGAGCGACTGCCGCAGGCGCTGGGTGACGCGGTCGAACGTCGACACGCCGGCCCGATGCCGGACCTGCCAGGCGTCGCCAGCGCGGCGGGGCATCGGGGCCGGCGTCGCGCCCCAGGTCTCGCCACTGTCATCGTCCCTGACGAAGATCGCCTCCGACGTGCCTTCCGAGACCGCGTCGTTGTCGAAGGGCGTCAGACGGTGCTCGCGGCTGTTGATCGACCAGGTGAACGACGCGCCCGTCGACGTGATGAGCGTGCCGAAGTCGGGGTTGGCGAGGATGTTCGACCAGGGCCCCGGTGTGTCGCCGTCGTGACGCAGCGACACGACATACTCGCGACCGTCGGGGCTGAAGCCGCCGATGCCGTTGGCCATCAGGAGCGGACCGGGCTCGATCGCCCTCGGCCCGTCGTCGGCAAGCGGGACGGCGCGCTGCGCGAACAGCGTCCGCGGCAGGGTGGGGTTGGGCGACGGACGATCGAGCTGTTCGGACAACTCGCCGCGACTGCCCGACAGCACGGCACGCGCGACCGACGTGAGGAGGCCACGGTCGGCCGCGGCCAGTCCGTCGGTGCGGAGCAGGAACACGCCGCCGGGCTTGTCGCGCCATGCCCCCCACGACCCGCCGGCAATCAGGCTCGACAGGCCTTCGTGGACCTGATCGAGATAGTCGGCCGGATGCTCGTTGAGGATCACGA
>LNFM01004335.1_pt1 | contig 26325 bp, 22 predicted proteins | sample 596031 | NCBI WGS metagenome assembly LNFM01 (sample SAMN04254537, study PRJNA301005) | activated carbon metagenome | isolation source: dual media filters at the Ann Arbor, Michigan drinking water treatment plant | place: USA: Ann Arbor | reverse complement strand
CTCGTGTATTGCTACACGCGTTCGACTTGCATGTGTTAAGCCTGCCGCCAGCGTTCGTTCTGAGCCAGGATCAAACTCTCAAGTTTAACGTGCCTCCCCCGAAGGAGAGGCGAGATCCCGTCACTAGATTACTTTGTCCGGCCTGACCTGACTTGCATCGAGCCCGGCCGAACTTCGAACTAGCGACGGCAGAAACATTCGCACCGATGGTGCAAACGCCCGCCGCCGCTGGCGTATCCCTTTCCAAACAGACGATGCATAGAACGCACGACCCTGAGGCCGAGACCCTTGGCAGACCGGGAACCGATTGGGTCGAAGAACCCTTCGTCGCAATTACGCGCGACGTTTTCGGTACACCCCGTTCGCCGTGGGAGCCGCGCTTATATGGGGGGCCCTTCCGGGTGTCAAACCGAAAATTGCAAACGTCTTACGGACCGTCCGGAGGTGCCCGGAAGGCTGTCGAACCTATTGTGGAATCGAGCAAAATCCGGCACTCGATCATCAATATGTAGCGGTTCGCGTTGATCCTCGATTGAGGATAGATTCACCAAAACAGGACACCAAACCCAAGCTCGAGACCCGGCTCACCGGGTCCACATAGGTCAATGGTCATGACGGATTCCCCCTCTCCGTCGGACCCCTCGAAAAGCCCCGGAAAGCTCGCTTCCTGGGCCTTCCGGCGGGTCCTGCTCGCGCTCGGCGCGGTCGCTCTGGCGGCCGGTGGATACGCACTTTTCCACAGAGGCGCCCCGCCGTCGCCTGCCCCGAAGGCCGATCCGGTCGCCAATACGCCAGGCCTCCCGGCTGCCGGTCCGCCGGGCGCGCCCGGTCCGGCCCAATCCCAGGCTCAGGTTCCGGCTCGGGCACCGGTGCCACCTCCGGCTCTCCCCCCCGCCACCATCGTGCCGCCGGCTGTCGAGCCGGCCCCACCCTTCAAGGCGGAGGAGCTGTCGGGGTTCCGCCTGAAGCCGCCGGAGCCGCAAACCGAGCCCGATCCGCCGGCGAGCGAGCGATACGAGCTCACCCTGCGCCTGGAACGCGGCGATACGGTCGAGAAGATGCTGGCCGACATCGACGTGCCGGAAGCCGAACGCAGGCAGATCGCGCAGAAGCTTCAGGGCCTGCTCGGCAAGAAGCGGCTTGCCATCGGCGAGGCGATCCAGCTCTCGATGCAGACCCTGCCGGAGCGGCCCGACGCCCCGCGCGTGCTGTCGCTCTCGGTCCGGCCGCAACCCGAGCGCGAGTACATCATCACCCGACAGGACGACGCCAGCTACGACGCCGAGGAGAAGGTCTACAAGGTCAGCCCGCGCGTGGTTCGCATCGAGGGCGAGCGCAAGGGCCCGCTGATGCAAAGCGGCGCGAAGGCGGGCGTCCCGGCCGCAGCGATGACCGAGTTCGTGCGCGCCCTCGCCTTCGACATCGACTTCCAGCGCGAGATCAAGGAGGGCCAGAGGTTCACCGTGCTGCTCGAGCAGCGGGTTACCTCGGACGGTCATGTCACGCACCCAGGCCGTCTGCTCGCCGGCGAATGGCGCCTGCTGAAACGCACCGTGACGGTGATCCGCTTCCGCCCACAGGGTGGCGCAGAAGGCTTCTTCAACCGGCAAGGCGAGAGTGTCGTCCGCTCCTTCCTGCGCACGCCGATGGATACGTCGCGCGTAACCTCCCGCTTCGGCATGCGCGAGCATCCGATCCTGGGCTTCAGCGCCATGCACGCCGGCGTCGACTTCGCCGCCGCGAGCGGCACGCCGATCCTGGCGGCGGGCAACGGCAAGGTGGTGATGGCCGGCCCCAACGGCGGCTACGGCAACTACGTGAAGTTGCAGCACACCCACGACGTCGCGACCGCCTACGCCCACATGTCGCGCATCGGCCCGGGCATCAAGCCGGGCGCGATGGTGCGCCAAGGCCAGGTGATCGGCTTCGTCGGCTCGACCGGCCTGTCTACCGGCCCGCACCTGCACTACGAGTTCCTGCGCGGCGGCAAGCACGTCAACCCACTGACGCAAAAGTTCGCCATGCGCGCCATGGTTGCGGGCAAGGACGCCGGCCGGTTTCAGGCACTCGCGCGCCAGTACGTCAACCAGATGAAACACGCGCCGATGGCGGCCGATCTCAAGCCGAAACCCAAGCCGACGACGAGCGCGCAGATCGTCAAGCGCGACGAATAGAGCGTGATTGCTCTTCAACGCATTGACAGCGGGCTCGCCGTCGGGTTGCCATCACGGCGGTCGACGGACAGTCGACATCGAGGGGTGATCGATGATGAAGATTGCTGTGGCTATCGTGCTCTCGGGCGCGCTTTCGTTCCCGGCCGTGGCCAAGACCCTCACCGATGCGGTGAGGGAGGGCTACGAGGTGAAGACGGCATCAGGCACGTGGCTGATCCTGCAGAAGGGCAGGTCGATCGTGTTCTGCGACACCGCAGGGGGCGCCACCAACAAGCCGTGTAGCGTCGTCGAATAGTGATCAAGACGGAGGGCTCCCCAGCGCGCCCGGCGACATGATCCCGAGCCCGCCGATGGACCTTCGAGAGTGCCCGGCCCACGAGCTCCTGGCTCGTGGGCCGATCGCTGAGCGCCGTCAGTCGGCCGCTTCGCTCAGCACGCGCTGGCCGCCGACCATCAGCTCGCCATTCTCGACCGTGACATCGACGGTCTCGCCGTCATTGATGCGGCCCTCGAGGATCAGCGTCGCCAGCGGGTTCTGCAGGCTGTGCTGGATCACCCGCTTGAGCGGCCGCGCACCGTAGACCGGATCGTAGCCGCGGTTGGCGAGCCACTGCAGCGCCTTGCTGTCGAACGACAGCTCGATCTTGCGATCGGCCAGCAGCTTGCGCAGGCGGCCCAGCTGGATCTCGACGATGTCGGTCATGTGCGCCCGGCTCAGCCGGTTGAACAGCAGGATCTCGTCGAGCCGGTTGAGGAACTCCGGCCGGAAGGCACGGCGCACCTCCTCCATCACCTGCTCGCGCACCGACTCGGCCGATTCGCCGTCGCGCAGCGCCGCGAGATGCGCGCTGCCGAGGTTGGAGGTCAGCACGATCAGGGTGTTCTTGAAGTCGACCGTGCGTCCCTGGCCGTCGGTCAGGCGACCGTCGTCGAGCACCTGCAACAGGACGTTGAACACGTCCGGATGCGCCTTCTCGACCTCGTCGAACAGGATCACCTGGTACGGCCGGCGACGGACCGCCTCGGTCAGCACGCCGCCCTCGTCGTAGCCGACATAGCCCGGCGGCGCGCCGATCAGGCGGCTGACGGAGTGCTTCTCCATGAACTCGCTCATGTCGATGCGCACCATCGCCTGGTCGTCGTCGAACAGGAACTCGGCGATCGCCTTGGTGAGCTCGGTCTTGCCGACACCCGTCGGGCCGAGGAACAGGAACGAGCCGATCGGCCGGTTGGGATCCTGCAGGCCGGCGCGCGCGCGGCGTACTGCGTCGGCCACCGCCCGCACGGCCTCGTCCTGGCCGACCACCCGCTTGTGGACCTGCTCCTCCATGTGCAGGAGCTTGGCGCGCTCGCCCTCCAGCATCTTGTCGACCGGCACGCCGGTCCAGCGCGACACCACGGCGGCGATGTCCTCGGGCATGACCTCTTCCTTGACGCCCTTGCCGCCCTGCACGGCATGGCCCTCGGCTTCCTTGAGCTTCTTCTCGAGGTCGGGGATCACGCCGTAGGCGATCTCGCCCGCCTTGGCGAGCTCGCCGCGGCGCTGCGCGATCTCGAGCTCGGAGCGCGCCTTGTCGAGCTGCTCCTTGAGCTTCTGCGAATCGGCCAGCTTGTCCTTGGCCGACTTCCATTGCGCGGTCAGCTCGGCCGACTTCTCCTCGAGGCCCGACAGCTCCTTCTCGAGGCGAGAGAGCCGGTCGCGCGAGGCGTCGTCGCTTTCCTTCCTGAGCGCCTCCCGCTCGATCTTGAGCTGGATGATGCGCCGGTCGAGCTCGTCGAGCGCCTCGGGCTTGCTGTCGACCTGCATGCGGATGCGGCTCGCCGCCTCGTCCATCAGGTCGATCGCCTTGTCGGGCAGGAACCGGTCGGCGATGTAGCGGTTGGAGAGCGTCGCCGCCGCCACGATCGCGGCATCGGCGATGCGCACGCCGTGGTGCAGCTCGTACTTCTCCTTCAACCCGCGCAGGATCGAGATCGTGTCCTCGACCGTCGGCTCGGCGACGAACACCGGCTGGAACCGACGCGCCAGGGCGGCATCCTTCTCGATGTGCTTGCGGTACTCGTCGAGCGTCGTGGCGCCCACGCAGTGCAGCTCGCCGCGCGCCAGCGCGGGCTTCAGCATGTTGGAGGCGTCCATCGCGCCATCGGCCTTGCCGGCGCCGATCAGGGTGTGCAGCTCGTCGATGAAGACGATGATGTCGCCCTCGGCCGAGGCGATCTCCGACAGCACGGCCTTCAGCCGCTCCTCGAACTCGCCGCGATACTTGGCGCCGGCGACCATGGCGCCGAGATCGAGCGCCATCAGCTTCTTGTTCTTGAGCGATTCCGGCACGTCGTCGTTGACGATGCGCAGCGCCAGCCCTTCGGCGATGGCGGTCTTGCCGACGCCGGGCTCACCGATCAGCACCGGGTTGTTCTTGGTGCGCCGGCTCAGCACCTGGATGGTGCGGCGGATCTCCTCGTCGCGGCCGATCACCGGATCGAGCTTGCCCTCGCGCGCCACCTGCGTGAGGTCGCGGGCATACTTCTTCAGCGCCTCGTAGCTGTCCTCGGCCGATGCCGAATCGGCGGTGCGGCCCTTGCGCAGCCCCTGGATCGCCGTCTCGAGCACCTGCGGCTTGACGTTGCCCTTGGTCAGCGCATCGGCCGCATCGGTCCCCTTGGCGAGCGCCAGGGCCATCAGCATGCGCTCCACGGTGACGAACGAGTCGCCCGCCTTCTCGGAGATCGCCTCGGCCTGGTCGAAGACCCGAGCCGTCTCGGGGGCCATGTAGACTTGGCCGGCGCCACCACCCTCGACCTTGGGCTGCTTGGCGAGGCTCGCTTCGACCGCTCGGTGAACCGCGCGCGAGTCGCCGCCGGCCGACTGGATCAGGTTGGCCGCGAGGCCCTCCGGGTCGTCGAGCAGGACCTTCAGGATGTGGTCGGGAACGAGCCGCTGGTGGCCTTCACGCAGGGCCAGCATCTGGGCGCTCTGCAGGAAGCCCCGCATGCGCTCGGTGTACTTCTCTTGATTCATCTCTCTACCCTTTCTTTTCACGCCCCCGTCGTGCGGCGGGCGAAAGAGCGGACCCTCTGGGAGGCATCCTGGGCGCGATATGGGGAGGCGCCGGCCACAGGGCAATACCGTAATTGTCCTATGGCTTTGAGATGGGACGATGTTCGGCTAGGAACCCCGGCCCTGGTCATGGGTCGCCAGGCAAGGGGAGCTATCCATGTCCGGTGGACACGGCCACGTCGACGGTTCGAACAAGAGCGCTACGACACCGAGCCGGAAACCGGCGAGGGCCGCAAGGAACTCGCCGCGCGAGCCAGGGCACACGAAGCCATGCGCGAGCACGCTCGCGGCGCCTACCACATGTTCGAGTACGCCTCGGCGGCCTTCCAGCTCGCGATCGTCCTGGCCGGAGCTGCGGCGCTGACCACGGTCATGTCGCTGGCGGTGGCATCAGGCGGCCTCGGCCTGGTCGGCCTCGCGTTTACCGCTCTGGGCTTCGTCGCACCGACCCTGATTCACATCCAGGCCATCAGGCCAAGGTTCGGGATCAGGGCACACGCTGGCCGACGCCCGGTCTGGCCATGCGCTGTCCGGGTCACGTGCTTCTGGGCCGCGTTCTGTCTGGCCGTGTGCCGCCTTGTCGGCCCTGCACCAGCCCGCCGCTGTGGCACAGCTGCCGAAGGATCAGCCGCGGCGGCCCGCCGCCGGGGTGTACTCCGGCACATCGGGTTGATCGTCCGAAGCGGGATCATCGTCCGACGAGGCGTTGCGGCCATTCTGCAGGAAGGCCACCCCCCCGAGACCGGGCTCGGGCTCGCTGTGGTCCTCGCGATCGGCGTGGCGTTCGCCCTGGCCGTGCCCATTGCCATTGGCTTGTTGCGGCTGACCGCCCGGCTGCCCCTGCTGCTGTTGCTGAGGGTTCGCCTGACCGTCCTCGCCACCGGCACCGTCGCCCCAGCCCTGGTTGTTGCGCTGGACGAAGCCACCCATCGACTGGATCATGCGAAAATAGTGATCGGCGTACTGCCAGTACGCCTCCGCCATGATCCGATCGCCCGACGCCGCCGCTTCTCGTGCCAGCGCCTGGTACTTGTCGAACACCTGATGGGCATTGCCGCGGACCCGGACATCGGGGCCGCTGCTGTCGAAGATCTGGTTGCGATTGGGCGGGCGGTTGGGGTTGTGATGCGGCTTGTGATGATGACCGCCGCCACCGCCGCCGCCGCCACCACCACCACTGCGACCGCCGCGCGACCGCTGACGATTGTTTGGTCTCATAAACCTAAGGCCAATCTACATGCCGGACGGGTTGTTGTTTTTCGCGACCCTCTGCCCTTCCTGGGCGCCGTCACGGCTGATATTCAGAGGGATTAATCGCCCGAGACCACCACTCAGTCCGGGCCAAGCCCCCCCAAGGGGCAAAAGGAACGTAGTCTCATTCGTCCCGGTTGCCAACCTTTTATTGCTGGGCGTGCACGACCCTGTCGATACCCGCCAGGTCCTTCCTGAGAGCCCTGACGGCGAGCCCGGCCATCTCGAAAATTCTAGATATCTCAACAGCTTGGCCTTCCCCCACCTCGACCAGCACATGACCTCCAGGAGCGACGAGCGTGGCGACGGCTGCGGCAATCCTGCGATAGGCGGCAAGGCCATCCGGGCCACCATCGAGCGCCTCGCGCGGCTCGAAGCGGGCAACCTCGGGCATCAGCCGATCGATGGTCGAGGCCTCGATATAGGGCGGGTTGGAGACGATCAAATCGAACGGCCCCGCGAGAGACCGCTCCCAACCAGGCTGACGCCAGTCACCGCTGAGCAGCCGCGTCCGCGCGGCGACGCCCAGGGCCAGAGCGTTGCTTTCGGCGACACCCAGCGCGGCTTCCGAAACATCCAGGCCGATCCCGATTGCATTGGGGTACTCGCGCAACAGGGTGAGCAGCAGGCAGCCCGACCCCACACCAAGATCGAGCAGGCGCCACGGCCGCGTGCGCAGCGGCATCAGCGACAGGGCGGCCTCGATCAAGGTCTCGCTGTCGGGGCGTGGCACCAGCACCGCCGGCGACACCTCGAAAGGCAGCCCCCAGAACTCGCGTTCGCCCAGGATGTAGGCCATGGGCTCGCGGCGGACACGCCGGGCGGTCAGCGCGCGAAGGCCGGCAACGATAGTCTCGGGGGCAGGCTCGGCGCCGCGCGCCACCAGCTGCTCGACCGACAGGCCGGCGGCCCGGGCGAGCAGGAGGCGGGCCTCGAAACGCACATTGTCGATGCCGGCGGCGCTGAGCGCGGTCGCCGCATCGCGCAGCAGGGTGTCGTAGGTCGCCGTCAGGCCGCCAGCTCCGCCAGGCGACCCGCCTCGTCGTCGGCGATCAAGGCATCGATGATCTCGTCGATTCCACGACCTTCCATGACCTCGGCGAGGTTGTAGAGGGTGAGATTGATGCGATGGTCGGTAACCCGGCTCTGCGGGAAATTGTAGGTCCGGATGCGCTCGCTGCGATCGCCGCTGCCGACCTGGCCCTTGCGGTCGGCGGCGCGCGCCGAGTCGCGGCGCTGGCGCTCGGCGTCGTACAGCCGGGCGCGCAGGATCTTCATGGCCTTCGCCTTGTTCTTGTGCTGGCTCTTCTCGTCCTGCTGGCTGACCACGACGCCCGTCGGCAGATGGGTGATGCGCACCGCCGAGTCGGTGGTGTTGACCGACTGCCCACCCGGGCCGGAGGCGCGAAAGACGTCGATACGAAGGTCCTTCTCGTCGATCTTGATGTCGAAATCCTCGGCCTCGGGCAGCACGGCGACGGTCGCCGCCGAGGTGTGGATGCGGCCGGATGCCTCGGTCGCCGGCACGCGCTGCACGCGATGGACGCCCGATTCGAACTTCAGGCGGGCAAACACGCCCCGTCCCGACACCGTGGCGATCGCCTCCTTGTAGCCTCCGATACCGGTGTCGGCGAGCTCCATGACCTCGAAGCGCCAGCCGCGCTCGGCGGCATAACGCTGATACATCCGGAAAAGATCGGCGGCGAACAGGGCCGCCTCGTCGCCTCCGGTGCCGGCCCTGATCTCGAGGATGGCGTTCTTCTCGTCGGCGGCGTCCTTGGGCAGCAGCATGCGCTTGACGCCGCGCTCCAGCTCGGGGAGGCGCTTCTTGAGCGCCATCGCCTCCTCTTCCGCGATCGCCCTCATGTCGGGATCGGCCGCCATGGCCTCGACGTCCTCCAGCTCGCGCTCGGCCTTGCGCCACGCCCCGATGGCCTCGACCAGGGGCCCGAGATCGGCGTACTCCTTGGAAGCCGCCACGAACTTCTGCGAATCGAGGCTGGCGCCCGCCAGCGCCGCCTGCAGCTCGGCATAGCGTGCCGAGATCTGGTCCAGTTTCTGCTGCAGCGACACGTCCGTCAGCCTTTCAAGATGCCCGCCAAGGCGTCCAGGGCGACTTCCCGCTGCTGGCCACTGTCGAGCTCCTTCAGCTGGGCGACGCCCCTGGCGAGCTCGTCGTCGCCGATGATCAGCACGGCGCGGGCGTTGACCTTGTTGGCGCGCTGCATGCGCCGCTTCATGTTGCCGCGATAGTCCTGCTCGACGGCGATGCCTTCGCGCCGCAGCCCGCGGGCGACGGCGAGCGCCTTGGCCTCTGCCGCCGGGCCGAGCGGCGCCATCACGACCGGTCGCGGCGGCGCCGCCGGCTCGTTGCACAGCATCATGAGACGCTCGATGCCGCCCGCCCAGCCGATGCCGGCGGTCGGCGGCCCGCCCAGCTCGGCGATCAGGCCGTCATAGCGGCCGCCGCCCAGGACCGTGCCCTGGGCGCCGATGTGGCTGGTCACGAACTCGAATGCGGTGTGGGTGTAGTAGTCGAGGCCACGCACCAGCCCGACGTCGACCTCGAACGGGACGCCCGCTGCCGCGAGGCCGGCCTGGACCGCCACGAAGAAGTCCCTGCTCGCCTGGTTCAGATGGTCGGCGAAGCTCGGCGCGCCGGCATTGACCGCCTTGTCGCCCTCGTCCTTGCTGTCGAGGATCCGCAGGGGGTTGCGGCGCAGGCGGTCGCGCGATTCCTCGGACAGCCGCGCGGCATGGCTCGCGTAGTAGTCGACCAGGACCTTGCGATACGCCGTCCGGCTCTCGGGGTCGCCCAGCGAGTTGATCTTGAGCACGCAGCGCCCGAGGATGCCGAGGCGGTCGAGGATGTCGGCGGCGACGCTGATCACCTCGATATCGGCGCCGGGCTCCGGCGCGCCCAGCACCTCGAGGTCGATCTGATGGAACTGGCGCTGGCGGCCCTTCTGCGGCCGTTCGTAGCGGAACATGGGGCCGGCCGCGAAAACCTTCAGCGGCAGCTGCTGGGCGAGCTCGCCGTTCGACACGAACGCGCGGCAGATGCCGGCGGTGTACTCCGGCCGCAGGGTCAGCGATTCGCCGCCACGATCCTCGAATGTGTACATCTCCTTGGAGACGACATCGGTCGCCTCGCCGATGCCGCGGGCGAACAGCTCGGTGAACTCGAAGATCGGCGTCGCCATCTCGCGGTAGCCGTACAGAAGCGCGACGTGGCGCGCGACATCGACCACATGGGCGAACCGCCGATACTCGTCGGGAAGTAGGTCGTGCGTGCCGCGCACGGGCTGAAGTTTCGACACTGCTCACACTCGCCTTGGGGTCGGCGTTCTTAGCCGCCGGCCCCGTACAGCGCAAATCCGCGCTATTCCGCAGCGACCTTGCTGGCAGCCTTCGCCGCCTCGATCTCCGCCGCCTTCTTCTCGATCATCGCCGCGAGATGCTCGACGATGTCGGCATCCTTCAGCCGGTGATGCGGCACGCCCGCGACATAGACCTGGTGGGTGCCGTTGCCGCCGCCGGTGAAGCCGATGTCGGTCTCGCGCGCCTCGCCCGGACCGTTCACCACGCAGCCGATCACCGACACGGTCATCGGCGTCGTGATGTGGGCGATCCGCTTCTCCAGCGCCTCGACGGTGCGGATGACGTCGTACTGCTGGCGCGCACAGGACGGGCAGGAGATGATGTTGACGCCGCGATGACGCAGGTTGAGGGCTTTCAGGAGCTCGAAGCCGACCCGGACCTCCTCTTCCGGCTCGGCCGACAGCGAAACCCGGACCGTGTCGCCGATGCCGGCCCACAGGAGCGCGCCGAGGCCGATCGAGGACTTCACCGTGCCGGTGCGCAGCCCGCCCGCCTCGGTGACGCCGATATGGAGCGGATAGTCGCAGGCATCGGCGAGCTGCTGATAGGCCGCAACCGCCAGGAACACGTCCGATGCCTTCACGCTGATCTTGAAGTCGTGGAAGTCGTGGTCCTGGAGGATGCGGGCGTGATCGAGCGCGCTTTCGACCATCGCCTCCGGGCAGGGCTCCCCATACTTCTCGAGCAGGTCCTTTTCCAGCGAGCCGGCATTGACGCCGATGCGCATCGAGCAGCCATGATCGCGCGCCGCCTTCACCACCTCGCGCACCCGTTCGGCGCTGCCGATATTGCCGGGATTGATGCGCAGGCAGGCTGCGCCCGCGTCCGCCGCCTCGATGGCCCGCCTGTAGTGGAAATGGATGTCGGCGACGATCGGCACGCGAGAAGCCTTGACGATGGCCGGCAGCGCGCGGGTCGACTCCTCGTCCGGGCAGGAGACCCGGATGATATCGACCCCGGCTTCCTCGCAGCGGCGAATCTGCGCGATCGTTGCGGCGGCATCCGAGGTCAGGGTGTTGGTCATCGTCTGCACCGTGATCGGCGAGTCGCCGCCGACCGGCACGCTGCCGACCATGACCCGGCGCGACTTGCGGCGCACGATATCGCGATAGGGCCTGATGCTCATCCCGCCAATCTAGCTTGGCGACCTCGCCTTATCCAGCCAGCGAAGGGCCGCCACACGAATGTCATCTACTTCCGGACCGCGAGCGTCCCGCTCGCTCAGATTAACGAGCGAGCGGGACGCTCGCGGTCCCGAAGAGCACGAAAGATCGCGGGAGAGACTTGCCTCAGCGGGCGTCGATGATTCGATAGGCGATTCCGGCCGGCACCGTGTAGCTCTCGCCAGCGCGAACGTATGTTTGCGCCAGGACGTCGCCGGTCGGCGAGCGCAACTCGACCCAGCTGTTGGCGCGTACCCTGACCGGCGTGTCGACCTTCACCGGAACATTGCCGGCCGCTGGATCGGGCGTCGCCGGCTTGGCCACGGCCTCCTCGGTCGACGGCGCCGCGGGTTTCGGCGTCTCGACCTGAATGGGCGGCTGTGCGGCCTGCGCCTGGCCGATCGACGGCACCGTCATCACAGCCGGTGGTGCGGGTACTTGCACCACGATGGGCGGCGCCAGGGGAGCTGGTTGGCTTTCCGGTTGCGTCGGCGGCGCGACGCTGTCGCGGCGCATGGCCGGCCACAGCTCGGCGGGCTGCGCCGCGGGCGGCGGATTGCGAACTTCCCGCGGCGGTTGTGGCCCTGTCGTGGCGCTCGTCGCGGGCGCGCCTGCCGTCGACGGCGACGCGCCGCCGGTCGGCGCAGCTTCCGGCCGCGCTGCCAGGAGACGGTCCGGCACTGGCGGAACCTTTTCGGCCACCACCGTCTGCTCGCGCGGCAGGTAATGCCATGCGGCGTAGCCCGCGGCGACGACCAATAGAACCGTCAACACGGCAAGGCCGACCGGCGCGCGACGCTCGGCGAGGGGAAAATCGGCCGGGAGGGCCACCGGGCGCTTGATCGGAACAGCCCCGGAATGATGGTAGGCCGTCAGCACCTTCTCGGGATCGAGACCGACATGACCCGCGTAGGCGCGCAGGAATGCCGGGACGTACGCTGCGCCAGGCAACTTGTCGAAGCGACCTTCCTCTATCGCTTCCAGACTGGACAGACGGATGCGCAGAGCTTTCTCGACATCGGACAGAGCAAGGCCGCGTGCCTCGCGCTGGTCTCGTAGCAAGCGACCGACCGCACGCCCTGACGACGCATCGCGTTCAATCGCACGCCAATCAACCTGATCCGGCATGATGAACCCTGCTCTTCCCCTCTGGCGCGAGTATTAGCAGAGGGATTCTGGCAGGGCAAAAGCGATTCGACTCTTCGTGGCTAAATTTCGATTGCGTGATCCGCTGCGAACAGTCGCAGCGTCTCGCGCATCGGCCGATCGGGCTGCGATAGCGCAGCGCGCATGAAGCTAGTTGCTTCTCCGAGATCGAGCGAACGGATCATTGCCTTCACCGGACCGATCGCGCCGGGCGACATCGAGAGTGCGCGCACGCCGATTGCGAGGAGCGCGAGCGCTTCGACGGGACGTCCTGCCATCTCGCCGCATACCGCGAGGTCGACGCCGGCGGGCCGCGCCTTCTCGACTACAAAATGTAGGAGGCGAAGCAGCGCCGGCGACAAGCTGTCGTAGCGCGACGCGACTCTGCTGTTGCCACGATCCGCCGCGTACAGGAACTGCAGCAGATCGTTCGTGCCGACAGAGACGAAATCGACGAGACGGAGCAGGCTGTCGAGCTGCCAGGCCAGCGCCGGGACCTCGAACATCACGCCGACGCGCAAACGCTCGGGAACAGGCTGACCGCGACGCGACGCGCGCTCGAGCTCGAGATCGAGCAGGTGCCGTGCGCTTTGCAATTCACCGACGTCGGCGATCATCGGAAACATGATCGACAGGGGTCGGCCGCCAGCTGCTTGCAGGAGCGCGCGAAGCTGGCGCCGCAGCATGGCTGGCCGATCGAGACCGATGCGAATGGCGCGCCATCCCATGGCCGGGTTCTCGTCGCCGAAAGCGCCGACATAGGGCAGCACCTTGTCGCCGCCGACATCGAGCGTGCGGAATACCACGGGCCGGCCGTCGGCCAGATCGAGCACGCGTGCGTAGAGCCAGGCCTGTGCATCGACGTCGGGAAATTCCGAACGCACCATGAACGGGATTTCCGTGCGGTAGAGGCCGACGCCGTCGGCGCCGACTTCAACCAGATGCTGCATGTCGATCAGTAAGCCCGCGTTCATGTTCAATGAAATGCGCACCTGATCGCGCGTCGTCGGCGGCAGGTCGCGCAGCGTGGCGTACTTGCGCCGTCGCTCGATGCGGGCGTAGATCGCATCGTGGATCGATTGCAGGACGTCCTCGGCCGGGCGCACCAGCACCTGGGCGTTGTCGCCATCGACCACGATCGAGTCGCCGGGCTCGATGCGCGACAGGACGTCGGACGCACGACCGACCACGGGGATGTCGAGAGCGCGCGCAACGATCGCGACATGGCTTTGCGCCGAGCCTTCCTCGAGCACCAGGCCGCGCAGGCGGCTGCGGTCGTAATCGAGCAGCTCGGCCGGCCCCATGTCGCGGGCGATGACGATCATGTCGTCGGGCAGCGACTCGGGGTCGACGATGGCTCGACCGGTCAGGCGCAGCAGCAGGCGATTGGTGAGATCCTGCAGGTCACTCAGGCGCTCGCGGATATAGGGGTCGGTCGATTGGCGGAGCCGGGTCCGCACGTCGTCGAAAGCGCGCTGCACGCCCGCCTCGGCCGTCAGGCCCGACGACACGGCCTCGCGCACCCGCTCGAGCCAGCCGCGATCGTCGATGAACATGCGGAAGGTCTCGAGAATCTCGCGCTGCTCGCCCGACTGCATGTCGTGCGCCTCGAGCATCCGGTCGATATCCTCGCGCACACCGTGCGCGGCGCCCTCGAAGCGAGCCAGCTCCTGGACGACGTCCTCGGCAACGACCTTCTGGATGGCGATCCGCGGCTCGTGCAGGACAGCGCGGCCGATGGCGACGCCCGGCGTCAGCTGGACGCCATCGACGCGCAAGGGCAGCAGCCCCAGGCCATCGACCTGCTGCATCTCGTTGGGGCTGACGAAATGGCCCGCGGCGATCAGCTCGGCCAGCACCATGGCAATGGTCTGGAGAGTCTCGATCTCCTCCTCGTCGTACTGCCGGCGGGTGCGATTCTGGACGACCAGCACGCCGAGCGAGCGGCCCGCGCGCACGATCGGCACGCCGGCGAGCGAGTGATAGATTTCCTCACCGGTCTCCGGCCGGTAGGCGAACTGCGGATGGCTCTGGGCGTCGGCAAGCGCCAGAGGGCGGGCGTGGGCGGCGATGTCGCCGACCAGGCCCTCGCCGACCCGCAGGCGGGTGCGGTGGACGGCCGTCGGGTTCAGGCCCTGGGTGGCGAACAGCTCGAGCACCTCGCCGGCCCGCAGGAGGTAGATCGAGCAGACCTCGGCCACCATCTCGTTGGCGACCACGCGCACGACCTCGCCCAGCGTGTCCTCGACGGAGTCGGCACGCGCCATCGTGTCCCGGAGCCGCTTTAGGAGCATTCGCGGTCCGGCCAGGGGAGTTGCTCTCTCCATGGTCAGACCGCTGGATGCTCGAGTCGGATGACGACGAGGCGGTGGTCCATGATTTGGGCGCAGGATCGCCATGCCGCCCCGGACCGATCGGTCCATCGAGCGGTCCGACAGGCCACGAGGACGGCATCGGCGCGCATGGCCCGCTTATAGCAAGACCCGCGCCGAACTGCCTAATCGCTTGTTCGCATAAGCGAAAAGCGCTCAGGCAGCGTCGAGCTCGTAAGCCGTATGCAAGGTGCGGATGGCGAGCTCGGTGTACTCGGCGGCGATCAGCACGCTGATCTTGATCTCCGAGGTCGAGATCACCTGGATGTTTATCCCCTTGCCCGCCAAGGTCTCGAACATCTTCAGGGCGACGCCGGCATGGCTGCGCATGCCGACGCCGATCACCGAGACCTTGGCGACGTTGGTGTCGGACTTGATCTCCGCGAACCCGAGGTCCTTCTTGGCCCGCTCGAGCCGCTCGACCGCCCGCGGCAGATCGGCCCGCGGCACGGTGAACGTGATGTCGGTCGAGCTGCCGTCGAGCGACACGTTCTGGACGATCATGTCGACGTTGATGTTGGCCTCGGCCAGCGGGCCGAAGATAGCCGCCGCCACACCCGGCCGGTCGGCCACACGCGTCACCGTGATCTTGGCCTCGTCCTTGGAGAAGGCGATTCCGCTCACGACCGATTTTTCCAGCCCCTGCGCCATGATCTCTTCCTCGTCCACAACCAGCGTGCCGGGCAGGTCGCTGCCGAGCGCGGCATCGAACGACGACAGGACCTGCACGCGCACGCGATGATTCATCGCCAGCTCGACCGAGCGGGTCTGCAGGACCTTGGAGCCCTGCGAGGCCATCTCGAGCATCTCTTCGTAGGTGACCCGGTCGATCTTGCGCGCCTTCTCGACGATCCGGGGATCGCTCGTGTAGACGCCGTCGACATCGGTGTAGATGTCGCAACGATCGGCGCCCAGCGCCGCCGCCAGGGCGACCGCCGACGTATCCGACCCGCCGCGCCCGAGGGTGGTGATCCGGCCCTCCGGCGAAACCCCCTGGAAGCCGGGGACGATCGGCACTTCGCCGGCGGCCATGGCGGCGGACATCTCGGTGGTGTCGATGTCGACGATGCGCGCCTTGGCGTAGGCCGCGTCGGTGCGGATCGGGATCTGCCAGGAGACCCAGGAGCGCGACCTCACGCCTTCCTGCTGCAGGGCCATCGCCAGCAAGCCGATCGTCACCTGCTCGCCGGTGGCGACCACGACGTCGTATTCGCGCGCATCGTGCAGCGGCGCGATCTCGTTGACCCATTTCACAAGCTGATTGGTGGCGCCGGACATCGCCGAGACCACGACGGCGACCTCGTTGCCGCGCTCGACCTCGGCCTTGGCCTTGCGCGCGACATTCTTGATCCGTTCGGTGTCGCCCACCGAGGTGCCGCCAAATTTCAGAACGATGCGCGCCATGGACCTGCTCGAAAGCGCGGTATAGACACCGTGAGCACTGGAAAGGTCAAGGGTGGCCCATGGCCCGCACGGCTGAGACCATTTCGGCTGAGACCACCGTCGACCCCGTCGAGGTCGACCGCTTTGCCCGCATCGCCGGCGAATGGTGGGACCCCGCCGGAAAGTTCGCGCCGCTGCACCGGCTCAACCCCGTGCGCATCGGCTACGTCCGTGATCGCATTGCCGGGCATTGGCGCCGCGATGCCCTCTCGGGCGCGCCGCTGGCCGGCCTGACGCTGGTCGACGTCGGCTGCGGCGGCGGCCTGCTCTGCGAGCCGATGCGGCGCCTCGGCGCAGCGGTGACGGGCATCGACGCGGCCTCCGACAACATCGACGTCGCCGCCTCGCATGCCGGCAGGCAGGGGCTCGCCATCGACTATCGCCGGAGCACGGCGGAAGCCCTCGTGAGCGCAGGGCAGCGCTTCGACGTCGTGCTTGCCCTCGAGATCGTCGAGCACGTGGCCGATGCCGACCTGTTCCTGCGATCCTGCAGCCAGCTGGTGAAGCCCGGCGGACTTCTCTTCCTGTCGACGCTCAACCGCACGGCCAAGGCGTGGGCGCTGGCGATCGCGGGCGCCGAGTACGTGCTCGGCTGGCTGCCGCGCGGCACGCACGACTGGCGCAAGTTCCTGAAGCCCTCGGAGGTGGCACGCAGCCTGCGCGCCGGCGACTTGGACGTGCAGGAGATCGTCGGCGTCGTCTACAGCCCGCTCAGCCGGACCTGGTCGCTGAACAGGACCGATCTCGACGTCAACTACATGCTGTACGCGACGGCCCGCACGGTCGCGAAGTGAACCAGGCGCGCTTCGCACCGGGAGCGCGACAAGATTTGCGTCTACGCGCCCTTCAATTTCCGCGGGGGATCCAGGGCAGGCGGCCGAACTCGATGCCTTCCTCGGCCAGCGCCTCGGCCTCCTGATCGGAGGTTTCGCCGTAGATGCCGCGCCGGTCGCTTTCGCCATAGTGAATCTTGCGTGCCTCCTCGGCGAATCGGTCACCGACGTGCTCGCAATTCTTCTCGACCTGCTCGCGGACCTTGACCAGCGCCTCGCGCAATTCCTTGGGCATGTGGCGCGCCAGGGCGGCCATCTGCTGTTGCTCGGGGGACGGCGTCGGCGCCGGCGCCGGAACAGGTGTCGCCTCTTCCGATGCGGCGGACTTGCCGCCCTTGCCGAGGCGCGGAGTCATGAGGGCACGCTGAACTGCGACGTCGCCGCATACGGCACAGCCGATCAGGGATTTTTTTTCTTGGCGCTCATAGGTCCTGCTGTCCTTGAACCAGCTATCGAACTCGTGGCCGTTGGAGCAGCGCAGTCGGTATAGGATCATGAAGGAACAACAATTCTCTGCGGTTGGCACTCCTGAACAGGGAGTGCCAGAGATGATGGGGTGTGATCGTGGCCCATGCAAGAGGCACGCCTTCCTCCTGGATCGTACAGTGGGCGGGCCTGGTGCCGAGCGACGCCCCGGTCCTCGACGTGGCCGCCGGCAGCGGCCGGCATAGCCGCTTCTTCGCTGCCCGTGGCCATCCGGTCACCGCGGTCGATCTCGACACGCGCCTCCTCGAACCTCACCCCCGCATCGAGGTCGTTCAATGCGACCTCGAGGATGGCTCGGCCTGGCCTCTCGGCGGCCGGACTTTCGCAGCCGTCGTCGTCACGAACTACCTGCACCGCCCCCTGATGCCCGATCTGCTCGGCTCACTCGCGCCGGGCGGCGTGCTCCTCTACGAAACCTTCATGGTGGGCAACGAGCGCTTCGGGCGGCCCAGCAGGGCGGAATTCCTGCTCGAGGATGGCGAGCTGCTCGACCTGGCGCGCGGCCGCCTGTCGGTGACCGCCTACGAAGCCCGCCTGATCAGCGAGCCGCGGATGGCGATGGTGCAACGGATTGCCGCCCGGCGTCCCGGATGAAGCCGCATCGCCGGGAGCACGCCTCTCCTGCGCCGCTCATGGGCATTGGGGACACATCGAGGAGAACGACCATGAGCGCCCGGGAGTGAGGCGTCAGGAGGCGTGATTCGGCCGATGGGCTGCTCGCTACTCCGCTGCCTTGGCGAGACCCGGCTTGTGGAGAACCGGCGCGGCGTACGTCCGGTCGTGTGTCAGCGAGGGTACCATCCTGCGCGCGTCCGCCACCTTGGCGAGATCGATGTCGGCCACGACGAATCCTGCGTTCTCGCCGCCCGCATCGGCCAGGATCTCTCCCCATGGCGCGACGGCAACCGAATGGCCGTAGGTCTTGCGGTTGGACCCCTTGTGCGTGCCGACCTGGGCGGGAGCGAACACGAAGCAGCCGGTCTCGATCGCCCGGGCGCGCATCAGGGCGTGCCAATGCGCCTGTCCCGTCGGCACGGTGAAGGACGAAGGGATCGACAGCATCGTCGCCCCGGCATGCGCCAGGTCGCGGTACAGATAAGGGAAGCGGAGATCGTAGCAGATCGTCATGCCGAGCACGCCCCACGGCGTCTCGGCCAGCACCGATCGCTCGCCCGGCCTGAAGGTCGACGACTCGCGGTAGCTCTCGCCGCCGGCCAGCTGAACGTCGAACATGTGAATCTTGTCGTAGCTCGCCACCACGCTGCCGGACGGGTCGATGAGATACGAGCGGTTGCGGATTTGTTCCTCGCCCGGCACCCGCACGTGGATCGAGCCCAGCAGGAACCACGTCGCGGTCTCGCGCGCGCTGGCGCGGGCCGCGGCCAGCATGCCGTGGCTCTCTTCCGTCTCCGCCTTCTGCAGCGTCTCGGCCCGGTTGGCGCCGATCAGGCCGGTGTTTTCCGGCGTCATGATGAAGTCGGCGCCGGCGCCGCGGGCAAGCCGCGCCTGCTCGCGCACGAAGGCGATGTTCTCCGCCATCTCGTTGCTGACGTTGGTCTGGATCAGACCGGCCTTGAATGTCGTCGTCATGGCTCGGGACTCCCCTCAGCCCGGCTGGGCGAGCAGCGCATCGAGCTTGCCCGCCCTCTCGAGCGCCGCGAGCTCGTCGGAGCCGCCGATATGCTCGCCGTTGATGAAAATCTGCGGGACGGTGTGGCGCCGGGCGCGTTCGCGCATCTCGCCGCGCTTCTTGTCGTCCATCATCACGTCCATTTCCTCGTAGGCCGCTCCCTTGGCATCGAGCAGGCCTTTCGCCCGCGCGCAGTAGCCGCAGAACGGCGTCGTGTAGATCTCGATCTTGGCCATGGTCGGTGAACCTCTTCGACCAACTATACCGCCGGTCGGACGACCCGCGCCAGCGTGAGCACGTCGACGTGCCGCGCGCCGCCGCGTTGCAGGACGTGCGCGCACGCCTCGACCGTCGCCCCCGTGGTCAGCACGTCATCGACCAGAACGACGGCCTTGCCGACGATCGCCGCGGCCCAGCGCGGATGGATGTCGAAGGCCGCGCGCACATTGCCGCGACGTTCCTCGGCGCGCAGGCCGGACTGCGACCCCGTCCAGCGCCGCCGGCGCAGCAGGTCGGGCGCAAGGCTGAGACGCGCGCGGTCCTCGGCGTGGTGGACGGCGGCCCGCGCGAGCAGCTGCGCCTGATTGTAGCGCCGCGCGAGCAGCCGGCGCCAATGCAACGGCACCGGCGCCACGATGTCGGCCTCGGCGAGGAGCTCCGCCCCGGCCCGCGCCATCCAGGTGCCGCAGGCGCGCGCCATGTCGGTGCGATCGCCATGCTTGAACGGCAAGACCAGGCGGCGGCTCTCCTGGTCGTAGACCAGCGCGGCGCGCGCCCGGCGATAGCGCGGCGGCCGGGCGAGACATCGGGCACACAGGGCTCCCGCGCCGGGATCGGCGGCAAAGGGATCGGCGCAGCGGGCGCAATAAGGGGGTGCTATGTAGGAGAAACCCTGCCAGCAGGCGGCGCACAGCGTCCCGGGCGAGTCGACGATCTCGGCGCAGCGCAGGCAGAGCGGCGGCAGGACGGCGTCGAGCACCATGCGCCCCACAGCGCGGCAGGCCCGGCCGAGGTGCCCGGTCAGCATGGTCCCGGAAGAAGCATGCCGCCAGAAGACGGGGCAATTGCGCCGACAGGATGGCGCTTCCCCTACCCGACGGCGTGCTTTGGCCCTACATACGGGATGTGATCTCACCCGATCCCCTGCTGGTTTTCGATCGCGCGACCCTGCGGCAGCGGCGCGAGCGAGCCGCTGGCCATTGGAACGAGCGGGCCTTTCTCAAGCGCGAGATCGCCGCCCGCCTGGTCGAGCGCCTCGACGACGTGCGCCGCGTGTTCCCCTTGGCGCTCGACCTCGGATGCCATGGCGACGAGATAGCCGGCGCGTTGGGGAAGCGCCCGAGGGTAAACCGGCTGATCCGCAGCGACCTCGCCCTCGCCTTCGCCGGGCGCGCGGGGGGTCCCGCCGTGGTCGCGGACGAGGAGCTCCTGCCCTTCGCCCCGCGGAGCTTCGACTTGGTCATGAGCGCCATGACGCTTCATTGGGTCAATGACCTGCCCGGCACGCTGATCCAGATCGCCCGCATCCTGAAGCCGGACGGCCTGTTCCTGGCCGCCATGCTGGGAGGCGCCACCCTGTGGCAGCTGCGCCAGGCCCTGGCGACGGCGGAGAGCGAGATCGAAGGCGGGCTCAGCCCGCGCGTCTCGCCGTTCGCCGACCTGCGCGACGCCGCGGGCCTGCTGCAGCGCGCTGGATTCGCGCTGCCGGTGAGCGACAGCGAAACCATCGACGTGGAGTACGCCGACGCGCTCGCGCTGATGCGCGACATCGGCGGCATGGGTGAAGGCAACCTGGTCGTCGAGCGGCGACGCAGCCTCGCGCGCCGCTCGACGCTCCTGCGCGCCGCGCAACTCTATGCCGAGCGCTTCACCCGGCCGTCGGGCAGGATCGTCGCAAGCTTCGAGGTGCTCTTCCTGCATGGCTGGGCGCCCCACGCCTCGCAACCCAAGCCGCTCGCTCCCGGCAGCGCGGCGAGACGGCTTGCCGATGCCCTGGGGACCGCGGAGGTCAGCGCGGGCGAGAAAGTCGAACGGAGCTCGAGGTGAACCGGTGACCAAACTGCCGTTCGGCGAGGTGCTGTCCGAGAGCTTCAGCTTCTTCTTCGCCAATCTCCGCCTGTTTTTCCATCTCGTCACCATTCCGTGGATCGCATCCCTGGCGATTCGCGTGATCGGCGCCGTGCTCGCAAGCGACTCGATGGCGTCCGTGCTGGTCGAGAAGGCGCTCGACGCCGTGCCGACGGTCATGTTCATGGTGGCATGGCAGCGCGTCGTCCTGCTCGGCCCCAACCGCGTCGACCGCCTGCCCGGCATCGGCTGGTCGCCGCGCGAATCGGCCTACCTGATTCATCTGGTGAAGATCGCCGGCATCACCTTTCTGCTGATCGCCGCCTTCATCTTTGCCATCGGCACGCTCGACCCCGAGACGATCGGCATGGGCGCGCCGCCCGATCCCGAGGCCGCCCGCCGCCAGGCGATGGCGGCGCCGCTCGGCGCGGGGTTCACCATCTCGCTCCTGCTCGCGCTCCGCGTCAGCTTCGGGCTCGCCGCCACAGCCGTCGACGTGCCCTTCTCGCCCCGCCTGTCGTGGGCCTACAGCCGCGGCAACGCCTGGACCATCATCGGCCTGCTGTTCTTCACCTTCTTCCTCGGGGCCCTCGCGACGACGGCGGCGAGCCTGGTTGCGCTCGGCCTGATGCGCGGCATGCTGGGCGCCAACAGTGCGGCGGTGCTGGTCACCTGGCTGGTGGCCATCCTCGTCTCCTACGCCGGCGCCGGCCTCGCGGCGACCGTCCAGGCGGTCATCTTCCGCCGACTGCTCGCCTGGCGCGAAGGCGCGCCGCTGCCGGCGCTGACCTGACTACCGAGGATCATGCGGCTGGGGGCGCGCCACTCATAGAACTTTTGCCGGTCCAGCAAAGTCCTCATCCTGAGGAGGTCGCGTAGCGACCGTCTCGAAGGATGGACGACACACGAGATCGTTGGGAAACCGGTGTCGCAGTACCCGATTTGTTGCCGACCAAAGGGCGAAGGTTAGTTTGCCCGAATCAAGGCGCGGCCCGCTCATCCTGAGCAAGCTCCCCTCCTCGCCCTTCGAGACGCCGCGCTCCGCGCGGCTCCTCAGGGTGAGGAGGGGAGCGCGTCGCAAGACGGGCCGCACCTCAGGGTGAGGTCTTCGGTAGAGTTAGCACCTATGAGTGGCGCGCCCCGGCAAATGAGCTCCTCAGCGTGTCACAACAGATCGCGCAGCAACCCGACCAGCGGCACGTCGGCGGGCGGCATGGGATAGCGCGACAGCTCCATAGGCTTCACCCAGCGCAGCGCCTGGCCCTCGCGCGACTGCGGGATGCCGAGCCATTTGCGGCAGGCGAAGACCGGCATCAGCAAATGGAACGTCTCGTAGCCATGGCTTGCGAAGCCGATCGGCGCCAGGCAGCTGGTTGCCGTCTCGATGCCGAGCTCCTCGTGCAGCTCGCGCACCAGCGCCTGCTCCGGCGTCTCGCCGGCATCGACCTTGCCGCCGGGGAACTCCCACAGCCCGGCCATCGACTTGCCGGCCGGCCGCTGGGCAATCAGCACCCGGCCGTCGACATCGACCAGCGCTACCGCCGCGACCAGGACGAGGGGGCGCTCAGCCAGCGGCGGCGGGCCGCCCGGACAGTCCAGCTCGGACGCGCTCAAGAACGATAGCTGCCGTTGATGTCGATGTAGCCGTGCGTCAGGTCGCAGGTCCACACGGTGGCGCGGCCGCGGCCGATTCCGAGATCGATGTCGATCACGATGTCGGAGCCCTTGATGTGGCGGGTCACGGGCGTCTCGTCGTAGTTGGGAACGACCTGGCCGCCATCGGTGATGCGCACGCCGCCGATCGAGATCCGCAGCTTGTCGCGGTCGGCCCGTTCGCCCGACTTGCCGACGGCCATGACGATGCGGCCCCAGTTGGCGTCCTCGCCGGCGATCGCCGTCTTGACCAGCGGCGAGTTGGCGACCGCCAACCCGATCTTGCGCGCCGCGCCGTTGGACGAGGCGCCGCCGACGTTGATGGTCACGAACTTGGTGGCGCCCTCGCCGTCGCGGGCGAGGAGCTGCGCCAGCTCGATCAGCACCTCGTCGAGCGCCCGCTTGAAATCGACCAGCACGGGGTCGTCCGCTTCCTCGACCGGGGCGTGCCGGGCGACGCCGCTCGCCACCATCAGCAGCGTGTCGCTGGTCGAGGTGTCGCCGTCGACGGTGACGCAATTCAGCGACTTGTCGGCCGCATCGGACACCAGCTTCTGCAGCACCGGCGCCGGAATCTTGGCGTCGGTGAACACGAACGCCAGCATCGTCGCCATGTCGGGCGCGATCATGCCCGAGCCCTTGAGGAAGCCGTTTATGGTCACGGTGCGCTCGCCGATCTTGGTCTGGCGGCTGGCGAGCTTGGGAAACGTGTCGGTGGTCATGATGGCGCCGGCGGCGGCCGACCAGCCATCCTCGCGCGCCGACTTGATCATCGCCGGCACCACGGCGGCGATCTTCTCCCACTCGAGCGGCTGGCCGATCACCCCGGTCGAGGCCATGAAGACCTCGTTGCGCGGGCAACCGAGGGCTTGCGCGACGGCCCGCGTGCTTTCCTCCACGGCCTTGTCGCCCAGCTTGCCGGTGAAGGCGTTGGCGTTGCCGGCGTTGGCGACGATGGCGCGAACCTTGCCGCGCGGCAGATTCTTGCGGCACCAGTCGACCGGCGCGGAGCAGGTCTTCGATCGCGTGAGCACGCCGGCGATTGTGGCGCCGGCCGGCACCACCGCGAGCATCACGTCATCGCGATCCTTGTAGCGCACGCCGGACGGCGCGGCGGCAAGCTTGACGCCGGCGATGCGCGGCAGCGTCGGCGTCGTCTTCGGCGCGAGCGGCGATTGGGCGTGCTTGACGGCCATTTAACTCCCCCAACGAACGGCCGGGCAGAGGTCGACCGTTCGAAGCCGGGAGCCTACACCAGAAACGCAGCAGAATGTGAATTCTACTTGCTGCCGGCCGGCGGAGTCGCGGGCGCCGCAGCGGGCGGCTTGGCGGGCGTCGGGGTCGCCGGCTTTGCCGGCGCCGCCTCGGCCTTGGTGCCATCCATGTTGAATTTCTCGATCTTTGCGCCGGAACGCAGCTGGTCGAGGTGGGCGGTCACCGCCTCGCGGACCATCTCCTCGCGCAGTTGCTCGGACAGTTCCTCGAAGGCCGGCGGCGGCGCCTTGCGGCGGTCCTCGACCTTGATGACGTGAAAGCCGAACTGGGTCTTGACCGGTGTCTCCGTCAATCCGCCCTTGTTCAGGGCGAACGCCGCGTCGGCGAACTCCTTGACCATGTCCGACTTCTTGAACCAGCCGAGATCGCCGCCCTCGGCGCCCGACGCCTTGTCGGTCGACTTGTCCCTGGCGAGCTTGTCGAAGGCCGTTCCCTTCTTGAGCTCGGCGATCAGCGCCTTCGCCTCGTCCTCGGTCGCCACCAGGATATGGCGTGCGTGAACCTCCTCTTCCGACGGCAGGGACTTCAACCGCTCCTCGTAGCGCTCCTGCAGCTTCTCCGGCGTGACCTTGCGGGCGACCTCGCGCTGGATCCAGAAATCCTGCAGCACCTGGTCCTCGACGAAGGCCATGCGCTTCTTGAAGGCGGCGTCCTCGGTGACCTTGTTCTTGCGCCCCTCCTGGACGACCAGCTTGCTGTCGATGATGCGGTCGAGCAGCGCCGGGAACACGGCCTGCAACGGCATGCTGCGGTATTGCTGCGGCAGGGCCTGCTGGGCGACCTCGAGCTCGGAGAGGCGGATGGACTGGCCGTTGACGACGGCGACGACCGGGTCCTTGAGGGGTTGACCAGCCACCGGCGGCTTGGCAGGCGGCTTCGCCGCCGGCTGGGCCTGACCGGGTTGCTGGGCGGCCGCCGGCCCCGCGATCACGACGGCTGCGCATAACAGCACAAGAGAGCGCAGCGGACGCAGACAAAGGCTCATGGCGGACTCCGGAAGCTCGGCGCGAAAGCAAATCGCGGTTCATTGCGTTTACACAGGGCCGCGCGGGCCAAGCAAGGCCCGCCGACCGCACGAGGCCGGCAATGACAGTGGATTGCGGCACTTTTTCGTGAGCACCGTGTCGACGATGAGACCCTCGCCGGCGGTTTCGTCGCCGGCCGCCGCCTCGCCTCCCGGGCCGCGCCGGCGCGTTGACACTGGCGAGACCGCTCTCTATCTGAGATAAGGTCGGCGGGCTCGAATGCCCGCCTAAGTCATTAAAGTATCGAGGGTTTCATGCTGCGAGCGCTCGCTCGAAGCCTGTTCGGCACTTCCAACGATCGGGTCGTCAAGAGCTTCGACAAGCCGGTGGCGAAGATCAACGCTCTCGAGCCTGACCTCGCCAAGCTCAGCGACGAGCAGCTGCGCGCCAGGACCACCGAGTTCCGCGAGCGACTGGCCAAGGGCGAGACGCTGGACGACCTCCTCGTCGAGGCATTCGCCACGGTGCGCGAGGCGGCCAAGCGTACGCTCGGGCAACGCCACTTCAACGTGCAGCTCAAGGGCGGCATGGTGCTGCACCAGGGCAAGATCGCCGAGATGAAGACCGGCGAAGGCAAGACGCTGGTCGCCACCCTGCCGGTCTACCTGAACGCCCTCGAAGGCAAGGGCGTGCACGTGGTCACCGTGAACGACTATCTCGCCAGGCGCGACGCCGAGTGGATGGGCCAGATCTACAAGTTCCTCGGCCTCACCGTCGGCGTGATCGTCCACGAGCTCGATGACGGCCAGCGCAAGGAAGCCTACGCCTGCGACGTCACCTACGGCACCAACAACGAGCTCGGCTTCGACTACCTGCGCGACAACATGAAGTATCGCCAGGACGCCATGGCGCAGCGGCCATTCAACTACGCCATCGTCGACGAGGTCGATTCGATCCTGATCGACGAGGCGCGCACGCCGCTGATCATCTCGGGCCCGGCCGAAGATTCCTCCGAGCTCTACCGCCGCGCCGACACGGTAATCCCGCGCCTGCAGGCCGGCCATTTCGAGAAGGACGAGAAGAACCGCACGGTCGTGCTGACCGACGCCGGCGTCGAGGCGGTCGAGGACATCCTGCGCGCCGACGGGCTGCTGCCCGAGGGCATCGGTCTCTATGCGCCGAACCAGGTCTCGGTGCTGCACCACGTCACCCAGGCGCTGCGCGCCCACAAGCTGTTCGCGCGCGACGTCGATTACATCGTCAAGGACGGCCAGGTCGTCATCATCGACGAGTTCACCGGCCGCATGATGGCCGGCCGCCGCTACTCCGAGGGGCTGCACCAGGCGCTCGAGGCCAAGGAGCAGGTCGAGATCCAGCGCGAGAACCAGACGCTGGCCTCGATCACCTTCCAGAACCTGTTCCGCATGT
>LNFM01010293.1_pt1 | contig 26330 bp, 20 predicted proteins | sample 596031 | NCBI WGS metagenome assembly LNFM01 (sample SAMN04254537, study PRJNA301005) | activated carbon metagenome | isolation source: dual media filters at the Ann Arbor, Michigan drinking water treatment plant | place: USA: Ann Arbor | reverse complement strand
TGCGCGTGCCGTCGCCGGTCAGGGTTTCGATGATGACATTGATGTTCGGATCCCCGGCACGGACGCGGAATATCGAACTGCCACCCATGCCGTCGAGGGGCTTGAGGATGATATCGCCGTATTCGCGCAGAAAGCCGTGCAGCAGCGCCGTGCGCCGCGTGACCAGCGTCGGCGCCGTGAATTCGGCGAAGCGGGCGATGGCCATTTTTTCATTGTGGTCGCGGATGGCCTGCGGCCGGTTGAACACGCGTGCGCCGCGGCGTTCGGCGATCTCCAGCAGGTAGGTGCTGTAGACGTATTCCATGTCGAAGGGCGGATCCTTGCGCATCAGCACCGCGTCGAATCGTTCCAGCGGCGTCTCTTCGGCGGGGTCAAGGCGGTACCAGCCGGGACTTTCGCCGGTCAGGTGCAGCCGCGAGGCGTTGCCGGTGACCGCGTTGCGGTGCCAGGCGAGGTCGTCCTGCTGCATCACGTAGAGGGCATGCCCGCGCGCCGCGCCTTCGCGCATGATCGCGAAGGTGCTGTCCTTCTCCAGCTTGAAATCGTCGAGCGGGTCGACGATGAATGCGAGTTTCATGGCGCCGCGCGCAGCAGGGCCTGGGGTTCCTCGGCCTGCTCCATGCGCTCCAGTTCGATCGCCGCTGCGAGCAGTGCGAGCCTGGCGATGACGCCGTACGAATAGAAACGGTTGGGCGGGCAGCCGGGGTCGTTCGGATTGGGTGAGGAGCAGGGCTCCGCAAAGGCGAGGGGCGCGAACTGCATGCCCGGCGCATTCAGGTTCTGGTCCTTGCCGCGCTCGGTGTGCACCCGGTAGAAGCCGCCGACGACGAAGTGGTCGATCATGTAGACCACCGGCTCCGCCACGGCGTCGCCGACATTCTCGAAGGTATAGACCCCTTCCTGCACGATCACATCGTGCACTTCGAGGCCTTCCTTGACCACCGCCATCTTGTTGCGCTGCTTGCGGTTGAGTCCTTTCACCTCCGACGGATCCTTGACCGTCATGATGCCCATGCCGTAGGTGCCGGCATCGGCCTTGACGATGACAAAAGGTTCTTCGGTGATGCCGTACTCCGCGTATTTTTTCCGGATGTCGCCGAGGATTTCGGACACGTAACCCTCAAGGCACTCCTCACCCAGGCGTTCGCGGAAATTGATCTTGCCGCATTTCTCGAAATAGGGATTGATGACCCAGGGGTCGATGCCGATCAGTTTGGCAAAGTCCCGGGTCACGTCGTCATAGGCCGCGAAATGCGCGGACTTGCGGCGCGTGGCCCAGCCGGCCTGCACCGGCGGCAGCACGGTCTGCTCGAGCCCCTGCAGTATTGCCGGCACGCCGCCGGAGAGGTCGTTGTTCAGCAGCACGACGCAGGGATCGAAATCGGCGACCTTGAGCCGGTTGCCTTCGCGCTTCAGGGGTTCAAGGCGCAGCGTGGCGCCATCAGGCAGGGCCAGGTCGGTCGGCGCGGTGATTTCCGGCAGCAGGCTGCCGATGCGCACCTCGACGCCGGCGTGGCGCAGTATGGCCGCGAGTTTTTCGACGTTCTGCAGGTAGAACTGGTTGCGCGTGTGGTTTTCGGGCACCAGCACGACGCCATGCGCGTCCGGACAGGCTTTCTCGATGGCGGTCATTGCCGCCTGCACACACAGCGTGTGGAAATCCGGGTTGAGGTTGTTGAAGCCCCCCGGGAACAGGTTGGTGTCCACCGGTGCCAGCTTGAATCCCGAGTTGCGCAGATCGACCGACGCGTAGAACGGCGCGGCATGTTCCTGCCACTGGCTGCGCAGCCAGTGCTCGATGTCGGGGGTGGCCTTGAGGATGTGGCTTTCCAGATCCTGCAGCGGCCCGGTCAGTGCGGTGGTGAGGCGGGGGACGGTCATGACGGTGGATTGTAGCCCATCCCGGAGCAGCGCCGGACCGGCAGGGACCCGCGGGGAAATAGGCAAAAAATGGGCAAAAAAAAGCGGGCGCCGAAGCGCCCGCAAACTCAGGGAGATTACCCCGAAGGGTAGCTTACATGTGGTAGGCCTTCTCGCCGTGTTCGTTGATGTCGAGGCCTTCGCGTTCGACTTCCTCGGTCACCCGCAGCCCGATGATCACGTCGACAACCTTGTAGGCGATCAGCGCGACTATGCCGGACCAGAGGACGGCCACGCCGACACCCCAGAACTGGGCGGTCAGCTGGGCGACCATGTCGAAGTCGGCAACCTTGTTGGCCACGTAGTCATAGACACCCGTGCCGCCCAGTGCCGGCGAGACGAACACGCCGGTCAGGATCGAGCCGATGATGCCGCCGACGGCGTGGACGCCAAACACGTCGAGTGCATCATCCGCACCCAGCATGCGCTTGAGGCCGTTGACACCCCACAGGCAGACCACGCCGGCGATCAGGCCGATGATGATGCCGCCCATCGGGCCGACGAAACCGGCGGCCGGGGTGATGGCAACAAGACCCGCGATCGAACCCGAGGCCGCGCCGAGCATCGAGGGTTTGCCCTTGAGCATCCACTCGAAGATCATCCACGACATCGTGGCTGCGGCGGTGGCGAGCAGCGTGTTGACCACGGCGAGGGAGGCGAGGCCGGTTGCTTCCAGGTTGGAGCCGGCGTTGAAGCCGAACCAGCCCACCCACAGCATCGCGGCACCGACCATCGTCAGCGTCAGGTTGTGCGGGGACATGGCTTCCTTGCCGAAGCCCACGCGCTTGCCGATCAGGTAGGCACCCACCAGGCCGGCGATACCGGCGTTGATGTGCACCACCGTGCCGCCGGCGAAGTCCAGCGCGCCCTTGGCCCACAGGAAGCCCGCGCCTGCGACAACCTTTTCCAGCGAGGCTGCGTCGGTGATCGCATCCGGGCCATCCCAGTACCAGACCATGTGCGCCATCGGCAGGTAGGCGAAGGTGAACCAGATCACGACGAAGAGCAGCACTGCGGAGAACTTCATCCGCTCGGCGAATGCGCCGACGATCAGCGCCGGGGTGATGCCGGCGAAGGTGGCCTGGAAGGCGATGAACGCGAATTCCGGAATGACCACGCCCTTGCTGAAGGTGGCGCCCACCGAATCCGGAGTCACGCCCGACAGGAACAGCTTGTCGAAACTGCCCCAGAAGGTGCCTGCGCCGCCGAAGGCCACCGTGTAGCCGTAGATTGCCCACAGCACCACGCACATCGAGAACACGATGTAGACCTGCATCAGCACCGACAGGGTGTTCTTCGCGCGGACCATGCCGCCGTAGAACAGCGCAAGGCCCGGCACCGTCATCAGGATTACCAGGATGGTTGCGATCATCATCCAGGCGGTGTCACCCTTGTTGGGCGTCGGTGCCGGTGCGGCCGCTGCGGCGGCGGCAGGAGCCTCGGCCGCCGGTGCTGCGGCGGGTGCCGCAGCAGGTGCGGCTGCCGGTGCTGTTGCCGCGGGGGCTTCGGCCGGTTTGTCCTGTGCCATGACGGGTGCTCCGGCAAAGCCGAGCACGCCGAACAGGGCCAGAGCTGCTATCAGTTTTTTCATCTTGTTCTCCAATCAAAGGGCGTCCGCGCCGGTCTCGCCGGTGCGGATGCGGATCACCTGTTCAAGCTCGGAGACGAAAATCTTGCCGTCGCCGATCTTGCCGGTGTTCGCGGATTTTTCGATGGCTTCGATCACCTGCTCGAGCAGTTCGCTCTTGATCGCCGCCTCCACTTTGATTTTCGGCAGGAAGTCGACCACGTATTCCGCGCCGCGATAGAGTTCGGTGTGCCCCTTTTGCCGCCGATGGCGGACAGGGCCTCCCGTACTTCGTCGAGCTTGAACGGCTTGATGATTGCCGTAACGAGTTTCATGTTGTGTCCCCGGTTGATGGGGGCCGGCGCTGAGTCCGGCCCCCGGGTTGCCAATGTGTAGCGATCAGAACGTTTTCGACAGGTAGACGGTGACCGTGTCCTTGCCGAGGAAACGCGAACCTGCCGCCGCCGGGTTGGTGTAGAACGCTTTCTGGGCGGCACTCATGTCGGTGCCGGTGAAGAATGCGCCCACGGTGAAGCTTTGGGGCAGGGCGTAGGACGCGCCGATCTTCCAGTCGTCATAAGACGCGCAGAGGTCGTTGGAGGTGTTCGCGCCGCAGGCGTTGCTGGTGCCCTTGAACTTCTGGATGCCGTAATGGGCGCTGAGCGTCAGCTTGTCGGTGACCGGGAAGTTCGCGCTCAGGTCGAAGTAGTAGGTGCCGTCACTGTTGGCTACGCCGAAAGTCTTGTTGCCGATGCTGTGGGAATATTTGGCGGACAGCCATTTCCAGGTCAGGGCGCCGTACAATTCCAGCGTGTCAGCCTTGATGTTGCCGGCGGGGATCGTGCCCGGGTAGTAATACTGCAGCAGGCCGACGTCATAGCCGAAATCGCTCTTGCCGATGGTGCCTTTGAAACCGCCGTAGAAGTCCATTTCAAGGCTGTTGCTGCTGTAGGCTGTTGCGTCGGTCAACCAGCTGACATTCGACATCCAGGTGCCGGCGTAAAAGCCGCTGGAGTGGCTGTAGTCAAAACCGCCCTGCAGGGCCGGATCCTTGTTGGTCTGCATCAGCCCGCGGAAAATGTACTGGCTGTAGAGGCCGACGTTGCCGGACAGCGTGTGCGGCGAATCGGCTGCGGAGGCAAAGGCCGGCACGAAGGCGCTGGCAACGAGTCCGGCGATGATGGTCTTCTTAAGCATGTTCTTCCCTTTCAAGAGTGTTGGCACATGTGCAATAAAACTGCGATGTTCTCTCAGCAGGTACCGTGCCAGATAAAAAATCTTTATAAAACAAATAGTTATATGCATCTTTAAGGAGGCCTTAGTGGCGCAATGCACCAATTAAGTGCGGTACACCATGTTGGTGCACCAATCTGGCGGTACGCTTGCCCCAGCGTGATGCGTACAGTGTGGATTCCGGATGATGCGGGGCAATCTTGTTACACTCCGCCGGACCCCCAAGGCAGAAGACCATGGATCAGAAACTGCTCGACGAAATCAACGAAAAAGTGAAGGCCGCGCTCGCTCAGGGACCGGCGGCCGACATCGAAAAAAACCTGCGCGCGCTGCTGGGCGGCCTGTTCAGCCGGCTGGATCTGGTGACCCGCGAGGAATTTGATGTGCAGCGGGAGGTCCTGCTGCGGACCCGCGCCAAACTCGCGGAACTCGAGAAAAAAGTGGCCGAACTGGAGCGGGAAACCTCCGGATCGGCCGGCAGCTCCCGGCCGTAATCGCCGGTGCGTCGCCTGCGCGGCGTCAGCCGCAGGCCTGTGGCAGGCGTTTAAACGGTTTCACTCCGACGAATGCGCTGATTCCAAGTGTCCCTGGCCGTACTGTACAGCCGTGCCCTGTCGGGCATGGATGCCCCCCTGGTGACGGTCGAAGCGCACCTGGCCAACGGCCTGCCGTCCTTCACCATCGTCGGCCTTCCCGAAACCGAGGTGAAGGAAGCCAAGGACCGCGTGCGTGCCGCGCTGCTGAACGCGCGTTTCGAGTTTCCCGCACGACGCATCACGATCAACCTCGCGCCGGCCGACCTGCCGAAGGAATCCGGTCGTTTTGACCTGCCGATCGCACTGGGCATACTGGCGGCATCCGGACAGATTCCCGGCGAACGCATTGCCGGCAGCGAATTTGCCGGCGAACTGGCGCTGACCGGTGAATTGCGTCCGGTCAGGGGCGCGCTGGCGATGGCGCTGGCCGTGGCGCGGGACGGAAGGTCATTCGTGCTGCCTGCGGCCAATGCCGCCGAGGCTGCGCTGGCCGGAGGGGCGGTGGTTCATGCCGCAAAAACTCTGGGCGAGGTTTGTGCGCATCTCGCAGGCCGCGGCGAACTCGTCCGTGCGCAGCCCTTGGCAGGCGCCGGACATTCCGGGTATCCCGATCTGCTCGATATCAAGGCGCAGGCGCAGGCCCGGCGCGCGCTGGAGATTGCCGCCGCCGGCGGGCACAGCCTGCTGATGGTGGGGCCGCCGGGCACCGGCAAGACCATGCTGGCCCAGCGCTTGCCTGGCATCCTGCCGTCGATGACCGAGGCCGAAGCCGTCGAATCGGCTGCGGTCCAGTCGCTCGGCAGCAGCGGTTTCGATGTTGCGGCGTGGCGGCGCCGGCCGTACCGGGCACCGCACCACACCGCATCCGCAGTCGCCCTGGTCGGTGGCGGCGGGAACCCCCGGCCCGGGGAAATTTCGATGGCCATGCACGGCGTGCTGTTCCTCGACGAGTTGCCTGAGTTCGAGCGCCGTGTGCTGGAAGTGCTGCGCGAGCCCCTGGAGTCCGGCCGCATTACGGTGTCGCGTGCGGCGCGCCAGGCCGATTTTCCGGCGCAGTTCCAGCTGGTCGCGGCGATGAATCCCTGCCCCTGCGGCTATCTGGGCCATTACAGCAACCGCTGCCGCTGCACGCCGGACCAGGTCGCGCGTTACCGCTCGCGCATTTCAGGGCCGCTGCTCGACCGCATCGACCTCCAGATCGAGGTGCCGGCGATGCGGCAGGAGGAACTGATGCGCGGCGGGGACGCGGAGTCCTCGGCAACCGTGCGCGGGCGCACGGAAGCGGCGCGTACGCGGGCGCTGGCCCGCCAGGGCAAACCCAATGCCCGTCTCGAGGTGCGCGAGATCGACCGGTATTGCGTGCCGGACGCGCAGGGCGAAACACTGCTCAAGCAGGCCATCGCAAGGCTGGGGCTGTCGGCGCGTGCCTACCACCGGATACTGCGGGTCGCGCGCAGCATTGCCGATCTCGCGGGCGCGACCGCGGTCGCAGGCAGCCATGTGGCCGAGGCGATCCAGTACCGCAGGCTCGACCGGACATGAGCACAATGCCGCGCCACGCCGCGCCGATCACGCTGCCGCTGCTGGCGGTGATCCTTGCCGCGCTGGCGATGGTCGGCCCGTTCACGATCGACACCTATCTGCCATCGTTCCCGTACATCGGCAACGATCTGCGGGCGACGCCGGCACAGCTGCAGCAGACGCTGAGCCTGTACCTGTTCACGGTAGCGTTCATGACGCTGTTCCACGGCACGCTGTCCGATTCCTTCGGGCGCCGGCCGGTCATTCTGGCCAGCCTGCTGCTTTATGTGATCACCTCCGCGGGCTGCGCGCTGGCCACCAGCCTGCCGCAACTGCTGTTCTGGCGTGCGGTGCAGGGGCTGGCGGCAGGCGCCGGCATCATCGTCGGGCGCGCCATCATTCGCGACAGCTTTGCCGGTCCCGAGGCGCAGCGCCTGATGTCGCTGGTGACGATGATTTTCGGCATTGCGCCGGCGATTGCGCCGGTGATCGGCGGCTGGCTGCAGGGCGCGTTCGGCTGGCGCTCGGTGTTCTGGTTCCTCACCGCATACGGAGCCCTGCTGTTGGTCGTTTGCGTGCGGCGTTTGCCGGAAACCCATCCGCTGACCGCGCGGCAACCTTTCCGTGCCGCGCCGCTGTTCCGCAATTACCTGAAACTCGGTGGTGATGTCAGGCTGTTGCTGCTGTGCCTGACGGTGGCCTTCAATTTTTCCGGATTTTTCCTCTATGTCGTATCCGCACCGGCGGTGATCTACGGTCTGCTGGGACTGACCGAACGGCATTTTGCCTGGTTGTTTGTCCCCGGGATCGCCGGAGTCATGATCGGCGCATTCCTGTCCGGGCGCCTAGCGGAACGCATGACCCCGCGCCGCACGGTGTTTGCCGGGTACCTGACGATGACTGCTGCGGCGGTCACGAATCTCGGTTACTGCGCCCTGTTTCCACCGGCCCTTCCGTGGACCGTGCTGCCGGTCATGCTGTACACGATCGGCATGGCGCTCGCGATGCCGAGCGTGACGCTGATTACGCTGGATCGTTTTCCCCGGTTGCGCGGCATGACTTCGTCGTTCCAGGGATTTGCGCACAGCTTTTTCGCCGGCATCACCGCCGGTGTGGTGTCGCCTCTGGTCTCCGGCAGTGCCTTGACACTGGCCTGCGGCATGACCGGCATGCTGCTGCTGGGCGGATTGTCGTGGGCATGGTATCTGCGCCTGAAACAGGAGCAGCCCTGAGCAGGACCAGTTCGGATTCTGGATGCGCCGCAGCAAAACGGAGTCCGTGGGTGCCTCAATGACGGGAATGGGGGCCGTCGGACTGTCTTTTCGGCGATTCCGGACACCTGCGGGTAATGGTAGCCTGCCGTTCCGGCGTGCTGTCCGTTTTCCGGTTCGTGCATGATCAATGCGGCGTTTCCCTGCGAGGCGGCGACCCGGACAATGTCAACCGAGGACTGCCAGAGGCATGACCCGAGCCGGATCTCCCCGCTACGCCGCTGAACTGCTGAGCCTGCTGGCCTGCGCGGTGCTGATTGCAATGGTCGCGGCCGCGGCCTGGTTGTCCTACCGGGGCCACAGCGAGTCGGAGCAGGAACTTGCCTTGCGCCGTGCGGAAAACATGGCGCTGGTGCTGCGTGCGCTTGCCGGTGACACCCTGCGCAGCGTCGATGACGCCGTGCGCGGGGTCAAGGGCGCGGTGGAACGCGGCGGCATCAACATCGACCTCGCCAAAATCACCGACGATTACCGCGCGATCGCGGACTACATCGCCGTCATTTCGGTTGCCGACGCCGAGGGGCGGCTGGTCCGCAGCACGCTGCCGATCCCCGAAGGCGCCATGATCACGGACCTTGCCCATTTCCGCGCCCACGTCGCCGAGGACAGCGGAGAACCGTTCATCAACCGGCCGGTGCTTGGCCGGGTTTCCGGCAAGTGGTCCTTCCATGTGACCCGGCGCATCAACCGGCCCGGGGGCACCTTCGGCGGCGTTGCCATCGTTGCCGTGGATCTTTCCTACTGGGAGCGCCTGCTGCGCGAAGGGCATCTCGGCGAATCCGGTGCCGTGGCGCTGGTCGGGCTGGACGGGTTTGCGCGCGCGGTGTTTGCTCCCGGAGCGGGCGGGCCGGGCGAAATGATGAAGGCGGATTTCGGATTCCTGGCCCGCAAGGCCACCGCCGGCGGAGACGCCGGGGGGCGCGTGGCCGTTGCCGGCAGCGGTGGGGGGCTGGACGGCATCTGGGCCTATCGGCGGGTCGAGGGTTTCCCGCTGCTGGTTGCTGTTGCCGCCGATGACCACGCAACCTCGGCCAGGCTGCAAGCGATGCGCGACCGTTATGTCGGCGGCGCGCTGACCATCATCGTGCTGATCGTGCTGTTCACGCTGGCCCTGTTGATATTTTTCTCGCGCCAGCGGCTGCATGCGGAGGAGCGGGCGCGGATGGCCGAGTCCTGGCGCCAGAGCGAGGAACGGTTCCGCTCGGTATTCGACCAGGCGGCTGTCGGCATGGGCCTGCGAGATCTCGGCAGGCGCGACGAGCCGTGGCTGAGGGTGAATCAAAAGCTGTGTGAATTTCTCGGCTACCCGGAACAGGAGTTGCTGCAGATACCGTCATTGGCCACCAATGTCCCGGAAGACGAGGCCCTGGCGGCGGACATGGACCGCCGGCTCGCTGCCGGGGAAATCGCGACCTACAGCCGGGAGAAACAGTACCTGCGCAGGGACGGCAGCCGGATCTGGGGCCACATCACGGTCAACGTTCTGCGTTATCCCGACGGGCGTCCGGCACAGGCGCTGAGCGTCGTGCAGAACATCAACGACCGCAAGCTGGCCGAGGCGGCCCTGCGCGAAAGCGAAAGCAGGTTCCGCACGATATTCGAACATGCCGGCATCGGCATCACGCTGCGCCACGCGAATGACCGTTACCGGCCGTGGCTGGCGGTCAACGACAAGTTCTGCGAGATGACCGGCTACAGCCGCGAGGAACTGCTCCGCATGAGCACTGCGCAGATCACGCTTGCGGAGGAAAACGCGGATGTGGATGCCAACAACGCCCGCATCGCGCGCGGCGAAATCACGGGCCATGCCCGCGAGAAGCGGATCGTGCGCAAGGACGGCAGCCTGTTCTGGGTGGCGCTGGTCATCACCGCCCTGCCGGATGCCGAGGGCCGCCCGTACCGCGTGATCGCGACCTATCAGGACATCAATGCCCGCAAGATCGCCGAGGGGCTCGTGCGCGAAAGCGACGAGCGTTTCCGCGCCGTGTTCGAGCATGCCGGAGTCGGCATGTCCCTGCGCCCGGCACGCGACCGCCTGTTGCCCTGGACCGCCGTCAACGACAAGTTCTGCGAGATGACCGGCTACACCCGCGAGGAATTGCTGCGCCTGAGCACCGCCGACCTGACGCCGCCGGAAGGTCATGGCGAGGCGATCCACGACAACCAGCGCCTGATGCGCGGGGAAGTCGCCAGTTATGCGCGCGAAAAGCGCCTGCTGTGCAAGGATGACCGGCTGCTGTGGGTCAACCTGTCGGTGGCCTCGTTGCCCGGTTCCGACGGCCGGCCGCTGCAGATCGTCAGCACCTACCAGGACATCACCGCGCGCAAGCAGGTCGAGGAACTGCTGCGCAAGAGCGAGCAGCAGTTCAAGGCGATATTCGACCACGCAGGGATCGGCATCACGCTGCGTCCTGCGAATGACCGCAGCCATCCCTGGCTGGCGGTCAACGACAAGTTCTGCGAGATGACGGGGTACAGCCGCGAGGAGGCGCTGCGCCTGGGCACCATCGACATCACCGCGCCGGAGCGCACTGAAGGTGCGATCCGCGACAAGGAGCGGTTGCTGTCCGGGGAGACGCGCAGCTATTCCGTGGAAAAACGCATCCGTCGCAAGGATGGCAGCTGGATATGGATCGCGCTGTCGGTGGCTGCCCTGCCAGATGCGCAGGGCAGGGCCGACATGGTCATCGCCACCTACCAGGACATCAACGCGCGGCGGCTTACCGAAGAACGCCTGCGCGCGATCATCGCCGCCGAACCCGAATGCGTGGCCATCGTCTCGCCGGAAGGCATGCTGGTCGACATGAATCCGGCGGGGCTGCGCATGCTGGAGGCCGGCAACCTCGAAGAGATGCGCAATCGTCCGTTCCTGAAGCAGGTGGTGCCGCGATTCCGCCGCGCCTTCGTGCGGCTGCAGCGGCGGATACTGGCAGGCGGGTCGGGCATGCTCGAGTTCGAGGCCGAGGGCCTCGCCGGCAAGCGGCGCTGGCTGGAAATCCACGGGGCGCCGCTGCATGATGCCTCCGGCGCGATCACCGCGCTGCTCGGCATAGCGCGGGACGTCACCGAACGTCGCACGGCGAGGGAGGCGCTGGCCGCCGAACGCAAGCTGCTGCGGACCGTCATCGACAGCATGCCCGACCGCATCCGGGTCAAGGACCAGGGGTTGCGTTACATGCTTGCAAACAAGGCCTGGATGGCACTTCGCGCACCCGGTGCGGACGACGTCAAGGGGCTGGGCAACCATGACATCCTGCCGGCGGCGGAGGCTGAAAAGGTCGAGGCCGAGGATCGCGCAGTGCTGGAGACCGGCCATCCCAGCCGGCCGCGCGAGGTCTCACATGCCACGCCCGACGGCCTGCGCTGGTACATCACCACCAAAACCCCCTTGCGGGGGGAGGACGGCGCGGTCACCGGCGTCATATCCATCAGCCGCGATGTCACCGACCTCAAGCTGCGCTCGCTGGAAGTGGAGAAACTGAATGCGGTGCTCGAGGCGCGGGTCGCGGAGCGGACCCAGCAGCTGACGACCGCCAACGAGGAGTTGGAGGCATTTGCATCCTCGGTATCGCACGACCTGCGCGCGCCCCTGCGGCAGATCGATGGTTTTGCGGCTGCGCTGCACGAGGACTACGCTGACCGCCTCGACGCGACCGGCGGCGGTTACCTGTCGCGCATCCGCGCCGCAGTGTCGCGGATGGGAACGCTGATTGAAGACCTGCTGCGCCTGTCGCGGGTGACCCGCGCGGAACTACGTCTGGCCAGGATTGATCTGAGCGGCCTTGCCACGGCCATCGCCGCCGAAATGCAGCGGGAGAATCCGCCGCGCAAGGTGGAGTTCCGCATCCATGCCGGCCTGCAGGCCGAGGCTGATCCGGGGCTGCTGCATGCGGCCCTGGCCAACCTGATCGGCAATGCCTGGAAGTTCACCGGCAAGCAGGCCACCGCGGTCATCGAGTTCGGTGCCGGCATGCACCGGGGTGTCTACGCCTATTTCGTGCGCGACAACGGCGCCGGTTTCGACATGGCGCACGCGGACCGCCTGTTCGGCACTTTCCAGCGGCTGCATACCGACAGCGAGTTTCCGGGCACCGGCATCGGCCTCGCGATTGTCCGTCGCGTGGTGCGCCGGCACGGCGGAGAAATCTGGGCCGAGTCGGTGGACGGGCAGGGAGCGACCTTCCATTTCACCCTGGGCCAGCCGGCGGCGACGGCACCGGCGGAGGTGGCGGCATCGCCGGGTGCCATGGCGCCGGAATCCGTGCCGATGATCACGGCGAATCCTGCGGCACCCGCCGTGCTGCTGGTCGATGATGATCCCGATGTGCTGTTGCTCACCCGGCGTGCGTTGCGCGACGACGGTTACGAACTGCTGACGGCGGAAAGCGCGGAAGCGGCGCTCGAACTGCTGCAGCAGCGCGCATTCAGCGCGGTGGTGTCCGATTTTTCAATGCCGGGTCGCAACGGCGCCGAACTGCTGGCGGCGGTGGCGCGGCTGCATCCCGGTTCGCTGCGCATCATCGTCAGCGGGCAGGCCCTCAACGATGCGATGAAGGCCGGCATGGACAGGGGTGAAATCCATCAGTGTTTCCGCAAGCAGGCCGATCATGGCTCCTTGCGCGCCTGCCTCCGTGAGGGTCTTGCCCGGCGCGCCGCAGCCGGCCGGGCTGCACCATAAAGTTCCGGGCGGATTGAGCCGTTACGACGGTTTCACCGCCATGACCCCATCCGCATCCTCCGCAGTCCGCGAAGACCCGCCGCAAGGGACCAATCCCGAGCCCGTGGATCCGCATTACCTGCGCGACATCACCGCACTGGGGGATACCCTGGAGATCCGCGCGCGCAAGGCGATCTGGTCGAAATCCCGCATCAAGCTGGTCGACAGGGGGGTACGCATCGACAGCCGGCTGTACGAGCGCCTGATGCAGTTCAAACTGCAGCCGGCGATCGAGGAATGCCTGGAAATCGCCGATGCGGTTTCCGTCGAAGACTTGCGCCGGGAAACAATCCGGCTTCTCGAGTCCGATTCCGGATATGCCTGTTTGCGTGAACCGGCGGCGAATCCGAAGGCGGTGCTGTCGGTGATGGGGCAGGTGCCGATCGACAGCGGGCTCGCGGTGCGCATGACCGTCATGCGCGAGCGCCGTCCCGCCATGTACGCGCACGCCGTCGGCGTGGCCGCGCTGGCGGTCTGCCTGGCCGGCAAGGCCGGAATTGCCGGTGACCGCCTGCGCCGGGCTGCCGCGGCCGGCATCTATCATGACATCGGCGAGATGCACGTCGATCCGCAACTGCTCGAACCCGTCCGCGCCCTGGATGAAAACGAGCGCCGTCATATTTATACCCATCCGTTGACCGCGTACTTCGTGCTGCAGGAACACGATTGCTGCAGCGGGGGTGTTGCCGATGCGGTGCTAGAACACCACGAACGCATCGACGGCAGCGGATATCCGCGCGGCATCCGCGGGGACGAACTGGGGAAACCCGGACGCCTGCTCGCGCTGGCCGAGATGTCGGCGGCTTTCTTTGCCCCGAAACTGGCGAGCGGCGCACTGCAGCGCATGCGTGTCGTGCTGCGCCTGAACCACCGCCGGCTGGACGCCGCACTGACTGACATGCTGATCGATGTCGTGCAGAAGGTCGCGCCGAACCAGGCGGCGCCGGAGCCGGCAGACAGTGCCGCGGTGATCGCGAAATCGGGCGCAATCCGTGCCGTTGTCGAGGACTGGCGGCAACTGCATGCCGCCGGCGGCGAAGACAGCGCCGCTTTCCACTGGGCGGCGGAGCGGATGCGTGATCTCGAGCGGGCACTGCATGAGGCGGGCCTCGGCATCCTCGACGCGGACGCGCTGGCCGGCGTCATCGGGCAGGATGCAGTAGCCTGCCGTGAACTGGCGGCGGCTGTACGGGAATTCGGCTGGCTGCTGCAGGAGGTGGTCAACGGCGTCTACCGCGATCCGGCCGTTGTCCCGGGAGAGCGTCTTGCCCGCTGGGCGTCAATGACGCGGCAAAAAATCGCGGCCTGAACGACGCGTTCCGCGGGCTGCCGGCCGGCTCAGCACTGCTCCCAGGGCAAACCCTCGAAACGCCAGCCGGTTTTCGAGCCGCGGTGATGGTTCTCGTCGAGCTCGCCCTCGAAGCCGTGCAGTACGTTGTAGACCTGGGTGAAGCCGGCTTCCTCCAGTGCATGGCCGGCATCGAGCGAGCGGTTGCCGCTGCGGCAGATCACCACGATCGGCCGATCGACGCTGGCGGCCTTTTTGACGTGGGCGACGAAATGCGGGTTGATGTCCCAGTTCGGGCCGTCGTTCCAGGCCACGTGGATGGCGCCCACCGGATGGCCGACAAAAAGGTATTCCATTTCGCTGCGGCAGTCGATGAACACCGTGTTGGGGTTCTGCTTCAGGAATTCAAAAGCCTGCTTGGGTTCCAGATGTTTCATGGCCGGGACGTCTGCAATGATGGAGCGGGCATTATAGGCGGCCCCGGATGATGACGTAAGCCCATGATAAAATTCGCAATTCGATGAAGCCATTCCGCCGTCCCGGCGCCCGCCCTCAGTCATGACCTCCCGCATCCAGCAACTGCCCGAACTGCTCAAACGCCGCATCCTGATCCTCGACGGCGCCATGGGTACGATGATCCAGACCTACAAGCTGGACGAGGCCGCCTACCGCGGCAAGCGCTTCAAGGATTTTGCCCACGAGGTCAAGGGCAACAACGACCTGCTGGTGCTGACCCAGCCACAGATCATCCGCGAGATCCACGAGCAGTACCTGGATGCCGGCGCCGACATCATCGAGACCAACACCTTCAACTCGACCTCGGTCGCCATGGCGGATTACCACATGGAAGACCTGGTCTACGAGCTGAACGTGGAAGCCGCGAAACTGGCGCGCGCCGCGGCGGATACCCATGAAAGGAAAGACCCGTCGCGGCCGCGCTTCGTCGCCGGGGCACTGGGGCCGACCAATCGCACGGCGTCGATTTCGCCCGATGTCAATGATCCCGGCGCGCGCAACGTGACCTTCGACCGGCTGGTCGAGACCTACACCGAAGCGATCCGCGGTCTGGTCGACGGCGGCGCCGACCTGTTCCTGGTCGAAACCATATTCGACACCCTGAACGCCAAGGCCGCGCTGTTCGCGATCGACCAGTACTGCACGGAAAAGAAGCTCGATATGCCGGTCATGATCTCGGGCACCATCACCGATGCCTCGGGCCGCACGCTGTCGGGCCAGACGCCGGAGGCGTTCTGGAATTCGGTGCGTCACGCGAAGCCGCTGACCATCGGTCTCAACTGCGCGCTGGGTGCCAAGCTGATGCGCCCGTATATCGAGGAACTGTCGAACATTGCCGACACCTTCGTTTGCGCCTATCCCAATGCCGGCCTGCCGAATCCGCTGGCGCCGACCGGTTATGACGAACTGCCGGACGACACCGCCGCCTACCTGCTCGATTTCGCCAAAAGCGGCTTCGTCAACGTCGTCGGCGGCTGCTGCGGCACCACGCCGCCGCATATCCGCGCCATCGCGGATATCGTCAAAAACATCGCGCCCCGGAAGGTGCCGGTCATCGAAAAGAAGACCCGGCTGTCGGGCCTCGAGCCGCTGAACATCGGTGACGACTCGCTGTTCGTCAACGTCGGCGAACGCACCAATGTCACCGGCTCGCGCGCCTTCGCCAAGCTGATCCTCGCCGGCAACTATGCCGAAGCCGTGTCGGTCGCGCGCCAGCAGGTGGAGAGCGGCGCCCAGGTCATCGACGTCAACATGGACGAGGCGATGCTGGATTCGAAGGCGGCGATGACCACCTTCCTCAACCTGATCGCCTCCGAGCCCGACATATCGCGGGTGCCGGTGATGATCGACTCCTCGAAGTGGGAGGTGATCGAGGCGGGGCTGAAATGCGTGCAGGGCAAGGCCATCGTCAACTCTATCAGCATGAAGGAGGGCGTCGAGCCCTTCAAGCACCAGGCGCGGCTGGCCAAACGTTACGGCGCGGCGGTGGTGGTGATGGCCTTCGACGAAAAGGGGCAGGCCGACACCTACCAGCGGCGCATCGACATTGCGAAACAGGCCTACGACATCCTGGTCGGCGAGATCGGTTTCCCGGCCGAAGACATCATCATCGACCCGAACATCTTCGCCATTGCCACCGGCATCGAGGAGCACAACCGCTACGCCATCGACTTCATCGAGGCCACGCGCTGGATCCGCCAGAACCTGCGTTACGCGCGGGTCAGCGGCGGACTGTCCAACGTGTCCTTCTCCTTCCGCGGCAACGATCCGGTGCGCGAGGCGATCCACACCGCCTTCCTCTACCACGCGATCAAGGCCGGGCTGACCATGGCCATCGTCAATGCCGGGCAGATCGGCGTCTACGACGAGATCCCGAAGGACCTGCTGGAGCACGTCGAGGACATCCTCTTCGACCGGCGTCCGGATGCCGCGGAGCGCATGGTGGTTTTTGCCGAGACGGTGAAGGGCAAGGGCAAGGTCGTGACCGAGGACCTCGCCTGGCGCGATGCGCCGGTGCGCGAGCGGCTGACCCACGCGCTGGTCAAGGGCATCACCAACTGGATCGTCGAGGATACCGAGGAGATGAGGGCGGAAATCGAGGCCCGCGGCGGGCGTCCGATCGAAGTCATCGAAGGTCCGCTGATGGACGGCATGAACGTCGTCGGCGACCTGTTCGGCGCAGGCAAGATGTTCCTGCCGCAGGTGGTCAAGTCGGCGCGGGTGATGAAGCAGGCGGTGGCGCACCTGATCCCGTACATCGAGGCGGAGAAGGCGCGGCTGGGTGACGGTCAAGGGCGACGTGCACGACATCGGCAAGAACATCGTTGCCGTGGTGCTCCAGTGCAACAACTACGAAGTCGTCAACATGGGCGTGATGGTCCCCTGGCAGCAGATCGCGGAGGTCGCCGAGCGGGAGAAGGCCGACATCATCGGCCTCTCCGGCCTGATCACGCCTTCCCTCGAGGAAATGGCGCACAATGCGCGCGAGATGCAGCGCGCCGGCATGACCATTCCGCTGCTGATCGGCGGCGCGACAACCTCGCGCGTGCATACCGCGGTGAAGATCGCGCCGCACTACGCCGGTCCGGTGGTGTGGGTGCCCGATGCCTCGCGCAGCGTCAGTGTCTGCTCGAGCCTGCTCTCGGACGAGCAGCGCCAGGGTTACCTCAATGACCTCGCCGCGGACTACGAACGGGTACGTGAACAGCATGCCGGCAAGAAGGGTCCGGAACTGATCCCGCTGGCGGAGGCGCGCGCCAACGCGCAGACCATCGACTGGAAGGCCTACACGCCGCCGAAGCCGCAGATGCTGGGGCTCAAGCCGCTGAAGAACTACGACCTGGCCGAGATTGCCCGCCACATCGACTGGGGCCCGTTTTTCCAGACCTGGGACCTCGCCGGACCGTATCCCGCGATCCTCGACGATGCCGTGGTCGGCGTTGAAGCGCGCAAGGTGTTCGATGACGCGCAGCTGATGCTGAAAAAAATCATCGAAGGCCGCTGGCTCACCGCCAACGGTGTCTACGGCCTGTTCCCGGCGGCGCGCGTCGATCACGAAGATGTCGCGATTTACGCCGACGAATCGCGCGGCAGCCCGCTGATGACCTGGCACAACCTGCGCCAGCAGAACCGCAAGCCGACGGGCCGCGCCAACCAGTGCCTGGCGGACTACATTGCGCCGTCGGAGTCCGGCGTGCGCGACTGGATCGGCGCCTTCGCGGTCACCGCGGGCATCGGCATCGAGAAGCACCTGGAACGTTTCGAGAAGGCGAATGACGACTATTCGTCGATCCTGCTGAAGGCGCTGGCTGACCGGCTGGCCGAAGCTTTTGCCGAACTGCTGCACCTGCGCGTGCGCCGCGAGTTCTGGGGCTATGCGCCGGACGAGGCGCTCGACACCGCTGCGCTGGTCGCGGAGAAGTACCGCGGCATCCGCCCGGCTCCCGGTTATCCGGCCTGCCCGGACCACACCGAGAAGGGGCCGCTGTTCGACCTGCTGCAGGCGCCGCGCGTCGACATCCGCCTGACCGAATCCTTTGCGATGTGGCCGGCGTCCTCGGTCAGCGGTTTCTACCTGTCGCATCCCGAAGCGCAGTATTTCGCGGTCGGCAAGATCGATCGTGACCAGGTTGCGGATTATGCGCGGCGCAAGGGCATGACCGTGGCCGATGCCGAACGCTGGCTGGCGCCGGCGCTCGGCTACAACCCGGCTTGAACACGGCCGCAGCGCGTTTTGACGCGCCTGCCGCGCGTTATCTCGCGCTGGCCGGCGCGGGGCGCAGCGCGTGGTGGCGTTACCTGACCGGCATTGCGTTGCTGGTTCCGGTCTGGATCGTCGGCGGCGCTTATGCCTACGGTTTGGCGATGCGGCTGCCGCTGGGGGAGGTCACGGAATTTGTCGCGATCAACGCCAGCATCCTGGTGCTGCTGGCCGGCGTGGTTGTGGTGACCGCGCTGCTGCATCGCCGGTCCTGGCGCACGCTGGTGACGCCCCTGCCCCGGGTGGATCCGCGCCGGATCCTGCAGGGCGCCGCGGTCTGGGTGGTGCTTGCCGCATTTTTCTGTGCAGCCGAGAGCCTGCTCCATCCCGGCCGTTATGCCTGGAGTTTTGATCTCCAGCGCTGGCTGCCTTTTGTTGCCGCGGCGCTGCTGCTGACGCCGCTGCAGTGCGCGGCGGAGGAAATGGTCTTCCGCGGCTACCTGATGCAGGCCTTCGGCCGCCTGTGCCGCCGTCCCGTCGTGCCGGCGATCGCATCCAGTGTCCTGTTCACGCTGCCCCATCTCTACAACCCGGAGGTGGCGGCCTACGGCCTCGCGATCATGGCCGCCAACTATTTCGCGATGGGGCTGTTCCTTGCCGTGGTCACGCTGCGCGACGGGAGGCTCGAACTGGCGATCGGGGCGCATGCCGGCAACAACCTGCTGCTGGTGCTGTTCATCCATTACGAGGATTCGGTGTTCCGGACGCCGTCGGTGTTCACCGCCGGCACCCTTGATCCCGTATATTCACTGGTGACGCTGCTGCTCGGCGCAATCCTTTTTTACGGCTGGTTTTTCGGCAGAACGCGGGCGGGGGAATGACAGGGCTTTTTTCGCAGGATGATGTCGCGCAGTTTGCGCGCGATGGTTACCGGATTGTGCGCGGCCTGCTGCCGGCCGCCGCAAGGATGCGGATGCGTGCGGTGGCCGAACGTGACCTTGCCGCGGTGGCGCAACCGGTCGAATACGAAGCCGATACCCGTTATCCCGGGGCGCCGCAATCGCGTGATGCGCCGGGCGGACGCACGGTGCGCAGGCTGCTTCAGGCCTATGCCCGCGATGCGGTGTTCAGGGAATGGGCGACGGCAGCGCCGGTGGCTGGCCGGCTGCGGCAACTGCTCGGGCCGCGGATCGCGCTGGCGCAGGCCCACCACAACTGCGTGATGACCAAGGATCCGGCGTACAGCAGCCTGACCAGCTGGCACCGCGATATCCGGTACTGGTCCTATGCCCGCCCGGAACTGGTGTCGGCATGGTTCGCGCTGGGCGAGGAACGCATCGACAATGGCTGCCTGCTGTTGCTGCCCGGATCACATGCCATGGATTTCGACGCGGCGCGCCTTGATGCGGCACAGTTCCTGCGCACCGATCTCGCGGAAAATGCGGCGCTGCTGCGCACGCAGGTCGCTGCCGAACTCGAAGCGGGCGACGTGCTGTTTTTCCACTGCCGGCTGTTCCATGCTGCGGGCCACAACCGCGGCACGCAGACCAAGTTCTCCGCGGTATTCACCTACCGTGCCCTCGACAATGCGCCGCTGCCCGGCTCGCGTTCTGCGGGTCAGTCCGATGTTGTTTTATAATGCAGTTTCACACGCGGCTCGGTGCGCCGCGTGATCATCCGCGCCAGCGTGTCGAAAAACACCTTGGCGAAGCCGTGCAGCGCGTAGAGGTGCATGCGGTACAGCGACACGTACATGAAACGCGCGAACAGGCCTTCGATGAACAGGCTGCCGCCGACCAGCGCGCCCATCAGGCTGCCCACGGTTGAATATTCGCCCAGCGACACCAGTGAACCGAAATCGCGGTAGACGAAGGGCCGCGGCGCTTTGCCGGCAATCCGGCGTTCGAGGTTGTCGGCAAGGCGCGTTGCCTGCTGGTGCGCCGCCTGCGCCCGCGGCGGCACATTGTGTTCGCGGCCCGGCCAGGCGCAGGCCGCGCAGTCACCCAGTGCGAAGATGTCGGTGTCGCGGGTGGTCTGCAGCGTTGGTGTCACCACCAGCTGGTTCAGGCGGTTGGTCTCCAGGCCGGCGATGTCCTTCAGGAAATCCGGCGCCTTGATGCCCGCTGCCCATACCGTCAGTTCGGCGGGGATTTTGCGGCCGTCGGCAAGTTGCACCCCGTCGTGTTCGACCGCGGTGACCCGCGCGCCGGTCAGCACCTGCACATCGAGCGAAGCCAGCAGTTTTTCGGTGGATTGCGACAGCCGCTCGGGCAGCGCCGGCAGCACGCGCGGCCCGGCCTCGATCAGCGTGATGCGGATATCGCGGCCGGCGTCGATTTTTTCGAGACCGAAGGCCACCAGTTCGCGCGTCGTGTGGTGCAGCTCGGCGGCGAGTTCGACACCGGTTGCGCCGGCGCCGATGATCGCGACCTGCAGCTGCTCCGGCCGCAGCGGCTCGGACTGGGCATTGGCGCGGATGCAGGCGTTGATCAGCCGGCTGTGGAAACGTTCGGCCTGCGCCGGCGTGTCGAGGCTGATCGCATGTTCCTTCGCGCCCGGCGTGCCGAAATCGTTGGTGCGGCTGCCGGCGGCGATGACCAGCGTGTCATAGGGAATCTCGCGTTCACCGATCAGCAGGCGGCCGTCCTCGTCATGGGTGGGCGCGATCAGCACCACCCGCCGTTCGCGGTCGAGCCCGCGCATCGCGCCGAGCTGGAAACGGAAATGGTGCCAGCGCGCCTGCGCCAGGTAGTCGAGCATGTGCTGGTCGACATCCATGCTGCCGGCGGCGACTTCATGCAGCAGGGGTTTCCACAGGTGGGTGCGCGAGCGGTCGACCAGCGTGATCTGCGCGCGGCCGCGGCGGCCGAGGCGGTCGCCCAGCCGCGTGGCCAGTTCCAGTCCGCCGGCGCCGCCGCCGACAATGACGATGCGCTGCGGAGTTGCAGTGTGTTCGGACATGCACGGATTCCTGCCCTGATCCCGGAAACAGTATCGCATGGGGTTAAGATGGCCGGCATGACGCGAGCAAACGGACCGGCCGATTACCGGCGCATCGCCGCAGACTACGACAACAGCGCCCGGCGCACCATGGCATTGCGCCGGCGCACGATTGAATGCCTCCGGCTGCAGCCGGGCGACACCGTGGTCGATGCCGGTTGCGGCACCGGCCTTGGTTTCGATCTGTTGCTTGCGGCGGTTGGCAGTTCGGGCCGGGTGATCGGTGTCGAGGCCAGTCCGGAAATGATGGCGCTGGCCCGGCAGCGCGTGGCCGCAGCCCGCTGGGACAACGTGCTGCTGATCGAGTCGGACATCCAGTCCGCGCGCTGGCCGTTGCCTGCCGATGCCCTGCTGTTCAATTATGTGCACGACATCCTGCGCTCCCCGGAGGCGCTGCAGGCGGTATTTGCCCAGTCCCGTCCCGGCGCCCGTGTCGCCGCCGCCGGCATCAGGCACCCGCCGCGCTGGCTCGACCCGCTGCGCCTCTACCGCCGCTTCAAGTCACGCGGCTGCTACACAAGTTACGAAGGTCTCGACCGGCCCTGGGATCTGCTGCAGCACCGGGTGCCCGGTCTGCGTGTCGAATCGACGCTGTTCGGCACCGGATACATCGCCTGGGGGGAGCTTGAGCCGCAGCCCGCGGAATAAGCCCACGTCCGTGATTGTTGTAAGGGCAGCGCAAAGGCTCCGACTCAGGTAACAACCGACTCCGGAAACATCCATGGCCGTCAAGCGAATACTGGTGCTGTTTCCCAAGGACTGGGATCGCGCGGAACTCGATCATCCGCGTTATCGCGGCCGTTATGAATTCCTGTTCGAAGGTTTCGACCTGTTCCGTTTTCCCGAGAACGCGCGGCTGCTGTTCTTTGACGTGCGCCGCCACATCGACCGCCTCGTGCGCCGGTACCGCGGCCGCATCGACGGCGTGTTCAGCAACAACGAGCATTTCGGCGCCCTGATTGCCGCGGTGCTTGCGCAGCGGCTCGGCCTGCCGGGCACCGATCCGGCGGTGGTGATTGCCGCGCAGCACAAATATTACGCGCGTTGCCTGCAGCGCCGCATAGTCCCCGGGGCGGTTCCGGATTTCGAGGTCCTGCCGTACTCAAGCGCACCGGCCGCAGCGCCGCGGCTGGGATTTCCCTGTTTCGTGAAGCCGGTCAAGGCCACGTACTCCGTGCTCGCCCGCCGCATCGACTCGCTCGCGGCGCTGCGCGAACTGCTCGATTTTTCACCGCTGGAGCGGCTGATCCTGGGCCGCCTGGTGCGGCCCTTCGACGACCTGATGCCGCTGCACACGCCGTTTGAAATCGGCGCAAGGTCGATGATCGCGGAAGGCATCATGACGGGGGAGCAGGTCAATATCGACGGTTATGTGCATCACGGCCGTATCACCGTGCTCGGCATCGTCGACGAGGTGATGTACCCCGGCACCCAGGCCTTCATGCGTTTCGAGTATCCCTCGCGCCTTGATCCGGCCGTGCGCCGGCGCATGGTTGCGCTGTGCGAAAGATTGCTGGCCGGCATGGACTACAGCCACGGATTCTTCAATATCGAACTGATGCATGATCCGGCCACCGGCGCGATCCGCATCGTCGAGGTCAATCCCCGCATGGCGACCCAGATCGTCAATCTATACCGCCGGGTCGACGGCTGCGACCCCCATGCGATGCTGTTCGATCTGGCAGTGGGCGAGGCGCCGCAGCCCGTGTCCGGTCGCGGCGAGTTCCGTACCGCGGCAAGTTTTGTCTTCCGCCGCTTCGACGGCCGCGCGCCGGAGCGGATGCCGGATGCGGCGCAGATCGAAGCCTTGCGCCAGCGTCATCCCGATGCGCGCCTGATGCTGTATCCAAAACGCGGTGCCGGGCTGGCGCGGGAGATGAAATGGCTGGGCAGTCATCGTTACGCCGTGCTGAACCTCGGCGGCAGTGACGCCGAGGATCTGCTGGCCCGCTACGAGGCGATCCGCGGCGAGCTTGCGCTCGGCCCGGTGGATGCACCGGCAATCCGCCTGACCGCCTCGTCGGCCTGAACCACCCGCTCGATTCCGGCGGCACGCAGCGCTGCGACGGCTTCCGCGCGCGCGGTCACCACGCAATCGGCCGCGGCCATCTGGCGCCGCAGCCGTTCAAGCGCGTTTTGCGGCAATGCGGCCAGCCATTGCGGAGACATCGCGCAGATTCTCTGTGCCACCCGGACACCGCGCGCCAGTTCCGGCTGCGCGAATACGCGCTCCAGTGCATCCGGTTCGGCCATGCCGTCCACGGCCACGACCAGCCACTGCGGACGGGCACGGCGAACGAGCTGCACGATCCCGGCATGCAGTGCGACCTGGCCGGTGCAGCAGGCGCAGCCGCTGACGGTTGCGGTTTCAAGTCCCGGCTGCGCGAGCTCAAGTGCGCTGCCGCCGCCATCGTTGTCGAGCAGCGCCCAGCGGCTGCCCGCAGGCCGTGCCCGCAGCAGCGCGGCGACGAAGCTGCGCTTGTCGGTGCCGGTCAATCCGCTGACCAGGCAGGCGGGAACGGGCGCGATGGGCATTGTCGGATTATAGGCAGCGGCTTTTCAGCTACAATAAAAGAATAAAAAAATACCAATTAAAACAAGGATTTACGACATGACCTCGCTGCCGCCCATGCTGACCACCGTGCTGCTGCTGACTGCGTCGAACGTATTCATGACCTTTGCCTGGTACGGCCACCTGAAACATCTCAACAGCTCGCCCTGGTGGATCGCCGCTTTCATATCCTGGGGCATCGCGCTGTTCGAATACCTGCTGCAGGTGCCGGCCAACCGGATCGGTTACACGACGATGAGCCTCGGGCAACTGAAAATCCTGCAGGAAGTCATCACGCTGACGGTGTTTGTGCCTTTTGCAATTTTTTACATGGGGCAGGGTCTGAAGATGAATTACCTGTATGCGGGACTGTGCCTGCTGGGCGCGGTCTATTTCATTTTTAAATCGTGAGGTGTGAGGAGTCAGGTGTGAAGTGTGAGGAATAAGGAGAGGGGCCTTGCCCCTTGTTTTTCACCCCTCACCCCTCACTCCTTACACCTTACTCATCTGCTATCCTCGGCCCCCATCATGCACATCCACATCCTCGGCATCTGCGGCACTTTCATGGGCGGACTGGCGGTGATTGCGCGCGCTGCGGGCCACACCGTCACCGGTTGCGATGCCAATGTTTATCCGCCGATGAGCACACAGCTTGAGGCGCAGGGCATCCAGCTGATCCAGGGCTACGAGGCCGAGCAGGCCGATCTCAATCCCGACCTGTTCGTGGTCGGCAATGTCATCTCGCGCGGCAATCCGCTGATGGAGGCCATCCTCAATCGCGGCCTGCCCTATATTTCCGGCCCGCGCTGGCTGCGCGAACATGTGCTGCAGGGGCGCTGGGTGCTGGCCGTCGCCGGCACCCACGGCAAGACCACCACCAGTTCGATGCTGGCCTGGATTCTCGAGCATGCGGGGCTCAATCCCGGATTCCTGATCGGCGGTGTGCCGCAGAATTTCGGCGTCTCGGCGCGGCTCACCGAAACGCCGTTTTTCGTGATCGAGGCCGACGAGTACGACACTGCGTTTTTCGACAAGCGTTCGAAGTTCGTGCATTACACGCCGCGCACCGTGGTGCTCAACAACCTTGAATACGACCACGCCGACATTTTTCCGGACCTTGCGGCGATCGAAACCCAGTTCCACCACATGCTGCGCACGGTGCCCGGCAACGGGTTGATCGTCGCCCACGGCGCGGAGCCGGCGCTGGAGCGCGTGCTCGCGCGCGGCGCCTGGACGCCGGTGCAGCGCTTCGGCGGCGGCGGCGAATGGCAGGCCGGCGAGCCCGACGACAATGGCGCCTTCGAGGTTTTCCACGAGGGCGCTTCGCGCGGCCGCGTGTTGTGGGACCTGCTCGGCGCGCACAACCGGATGAACGCGCTGGCGGCGATCGCCGCGGCGCGCCATGCCGGGGTGCCGGCGGCCGGCGCGGTCGATGCGCTGGGCCAGTTCAAGAATGTCCGCCGCAGGATGGAAATTCGCGGCACGGTGCGCGGCGTCACGGTCTACGATGATTTTGCCCACCATCCGACGGCGATCGCCACCACCATCGCCGGTCTGCGGCGCAAGGTCGGCGCAGCACGCATACTCGCGGTGATCGAGCCGCGTTCGAACACGATGAAACTCGGCGTCATGAAGCAGGCGCTGCCGGGAAGCCTGCAGGATGCGGATCAGGTGTTCTGCTACAGCGGCGGCCTCGGCTGGAATGCCGCCGAGGCGCTGGCGCCGCTGGGCGCAAAAGCCGCGGTGCACGAGGACCTTGATGCGATGACGGCCGCGATTGCCTCGGCTGCGCGCAACGGTGACCACGTGCTGGTGATGAGCAACGGCGGTTTTGGCGGCATCCACGGCAAGCTGCTCGAACAACTCGCGAACTGAATCATGGCCAACATACCCGACGACGCACTCGGCGCCTTCTGCCGCCACACCCACGTTGCGCTGAAAGGTTCCGGCAGCGGCCCGCTCAAGGGGCTCAGCTTCGGCGTCAAGGACATCTATGACATCGCGGGCCACAAGACCGGATTCGGCAGTCCCGACTGGCTGGCGACGCATGAGCCCGCGACACGCACCGCGCCGGTCGTGGCCGCGCTGCTCGCCGCGGGCGCCGGCATGTCCGGCAAGACCCAGACCGACGAACTGACCTACAGCCTCAACGGCGAAAACGCGCACTACGGCACGCCGCGGAACGTCAATGCACGGGGGCGCATACCCGGCGGTTCCTCCAGCGGTTCTGCGGCTGCGGTTGCCGGCGGGCTGGTCGATTTCGCGCTCGGCAGCGACACCGGCGGTTCGGTGCGCGCACCGGCGAGTTTCTGCGGTGTTTACGGCATCCGTCCGACCCACGGCCGCGTGTCGCTGGAAGGCGCGTGCCCGCTGGCGAAAAGCTTCGACACCGCGGGCTGGTTCGCGCGCGATGCGGCACTGCTCGAACGCGTCGGGCGCGTGCTGCTCGGCGATGTCCCGGTGCCCGCGCAGGGTCCCGTGCTGCTGGCCGAAGACGCCTTCGCGCTGCT
>LNFM01004333.1_pt1 | contig 26330 bp, 31 predicted proteins | sample 596031 | NCBI WGS metagenome assembly LNFM01 (sample SAMN04254537, study PRJNA301005) | activated carbon metagenome | isolation source: dual media filters at the Ann Arbor, Michigan drinking water treatment plant | place: USA: Ann Arbor | reverse complement strand
CCCTGACCCGCCGCTAATAAGGTGAACTGATGTTTCAGGGGAACGGGTTTCAACAGGATGCGTTTCAAACGCAAGGCGGCGCGGCAACGGGCGGCGGCGGCGACCCGGCACCGTTACCCCATTTAGGGTTATTGCTTGCGCCGGGCGGCGGGTCGAATATTGATTTCACCGCGACCGTCAATGGCACCTCGACCACCCCGGACACGGTTGCCGCACTCGTAACCCGTGCGCTCACGGGGACGGTCAACGGGACTAGCAGCACACCCGATATTGTGGCGTTACTCATTGCCCGCGCCCTCACGGGTACGGTCAATGGTACGAGCGCCACACCGGATATAGTCTCACTGCTGATTGCCCGCGCTCTCACGAGTACGGTCAATGGCACATCGTCCACGCCGGATGTCGTAGCTCTACTCGTCAATCGTGCGCTCACAGGCACGGTCAACGGGACGAGCACTACACCGGATATTGTTTCCTTGCTGGTTGCGCGGGCGCTGTCGGCTACCGTAAACGGTACATCTAGCACGCCCGATATAGTCTCCCTGTTAGTCTCCCGTGCGTTATCCGGCACGGTCAACGGCACATCCACCACCCCGGATATTGTCGCCCTGTTGGTTGCCCGCGCTTTAACCGCAACGGTGAACGGCACCAGCACCACCCCGGATACGGTAGCGGCACTCGTCAGCCGTGCGCTATCGGCTACTGTGAACGGCACATCGGTTACACCGGATACGGTGAACCTCGCCATCACGGGCGCGATTGATTTCACGGCCACCGTAAACGGCACCAGCACCACACCGGATGTTGTGGCGCTCACTGTAACCCGCCCGCTGACGGCAACGGTGAACGGGACTTCGACCACACCGGATACCGCCGCGCTCCTGATTAACCGGGCGCTCACGGGGACGGTCAACGGCACCAGCAGTACGCCGGATACCGTTGCGCTGTTGGTAGCCCGTGCGCTGTCTGCCGCGATTAATGGCACATCAGTAACACCGGATACGGTGAACCTGAGTGTCAGTGGCGTGATTAGCTTTAGTGCGACCGTGAATGGCACCAGCGCCACACCGGACACGGCGGCGCTGCTCATCAATCGTGCGCTTACAAGCACGATCAACGGGACATCCAGCACGCCGGATACAGTCGCCCTCCGGGTTGCGCGGGCGCTATCGGCAGTCGTCAATGGCACATCGTCCACGCCGGACATCGTAACCATTCGACTTGTTATTCCGCTCACGGCAACCGTGAACGGGGTATCCCTGACACCGGATACCGTAAACCTGTTCACGGGTATCTTTGAGCAATCGCGGGATGTGATTGACGCCGACGGCTGGACATGGCAGATCAAGGTGGATGGAGAGCAGTACGTCATCGAAGGCGTGTATGAGTTGCCTGTCATCGAGGAACCTATGCGCTGGTGGTTAGAAGCCGCGCCGGAACGAAATACAGTACAGTAAAGGTGAGACATGGGAAGTTTAAGCAACTTTGGTGAGAATGCGCTACTCAATCATTTGACGCGCAATAGTGCCTATAGCCCGGTCGCTACTCTGTATCTGGCGCTGGCAACCGCAGACCCGACGGACACCGCAACCGGCGCTTCTATGAATGAAGTGGCCAATAGCGGCGCGTATGCCCGCACTGCCATCACCTTTGGCGCGGCGGCATCGCGGCGGGTCACGCAATCCGGTACGGTGACGTTTACTGCTGCAACCGGGTCATGGGGTACAGTGACCCATTGGGCGATTGTGGACAGTGCCACCTATGGCGCGGGTAACGTGCTGGCTTACGGCGCACTCGGTTCCTCGCGTTCAATTGTCAACGGCAACACACCGTCCGTTGCCAGCACTGAAGTGTGGGTAGAAATCACTGCTTCGAATGGCATCAGCAACTATGCCGCAAACGGCTTCCTTGATCGCATGTTCCGCAATCAGGCGTTTACCGTATCGGCTACCTACATCGCGCTGTGTACCGTTGCGCCCACCGATAGCTCGACAGGCAGCACGATTACGGAACCGTCCGGTAACAACTATTCGCGATTGCTGGTGAACGCCAACGGCGGCGGCGCGCCGGCCTGGGGCGTCGTGTCCGGTGGTAGCGTGGCGCTATCGGCGGCCACCTTCCCAACGCCTAGCGGTTCCTGGGGAACGATTAGCCATCACGCAATTACCGACGCTTCAACCGTCGGCAATGTGTTGTGGTATGGCGCACAAGGCACCTCTAATCTTGTCGCCGCCAGCGATACCGTTACACAAGCATTCACCATTAACCAATCGTAATCATGACCAACAATATCGTCAACTTCTACGCGGGCGAAAGCAAGCCGATAGACTTTCTATTCGCCCGCAAATTGCGCCCCGGTCAAACGGTCGTCTCCTGTACGTTTGAAGTTGAAAGCCCGGCCACGTTCGTCGGCGGGTCAACTGTCATCGACGGCACCGGAACCATCGTGCAAGCGCGGTTCAGTATCCCCGCTGGCACGGCAGCGGGTACCCGTTGCTCGGTGACAGCGGTGGCAGTGTGCAGTAACCCGACGGCGGCAGATTTCCGGTTGCCGGGCGTGTTCGTGGTTGCGGCGGTACCGGAATAACTACACATAACTACACAGTATAAAAATGGCACGCCTAAACGACGACGCATACATTCAAGCAATATGGAGTAACGACGGCAACGTCTCAAAAACTGCCGCTGATCTGGGGGTTACACGCCGCGCTGTCTATGACCGCGCTAAGTCATCGCCTAAGGTGCAAGAGGCGTTAGAGGATGCCCGTGAGATGATGCTTGATGAAGCCGAAAGCGCGTTACTGAAAGCGGTCAAGTCTGGCGAGGGGTGGGCGGTATGCTTTGCCCTCAAGACTGTTGGTAAGTCGCGTGGATACGTTGAACGCACCGAACATAAGATTATGGATGTGAGCAAGCTTTCAGATGATGAACTCCGCGCCATCGTTGAAAGCTAAAGCGGCGGCAGAACTCGAACTCCGCAAGCGCCGTCAACAGGTCGATAGCCCGCTAACGCTTGCCGACCTGCGTATCCTCGATAAGCGTCAACAGCTTATCCCGTTGACGCTTAACCGGGCGCAAGCGGATTACGCCGCCAACCGTACCGGGCGCGACCTCATCCTGAAAGCGCGTCAACTCGGTTTCAGTACGTTCATTCAAGCGGACATCTTCACCAGCGCGGTCAATGGCACCATTAGCGCGGGCGTGCTTGCCCATGACGATGACACCACGCAAAAGCTGCGCCGGATGCAGCAGCGGTACTACGACACGCTACCGGATAACCGCAAGCCCGTCCGCAGCATCGACAACGCAACGGAAGCGCGGTATCCGACCACGCAATCGGTTATCCACATCGGGACGGCGGGCAGTCGGCAAAAGGGGCGCGGTGGTACGTACTCGCGTATTCACGGTTCCGAAGTCGCATTCTGGCCGGATGCCCGCGCTATCATGGCGGGGTTGATGCAAGGCGTCCCGCATGGCTTCGGACGCATTGAGTTAGAGAGTACACCCAACGGCGCTCAAGGTTGGTTTTATGAGCAGTGCATGGCGGCGCTATCGGGGAACTCGGACTGGCGGCTGCACTTCTATGCCTGGTGGTGGGATGACGAGTACAAGCTACCCGCCCCCGTCGATATGCGGTACACCGATGATGAAGCGGCGCTGGTTGCGCGGCATGGGTTAACGCCTGAGCAGATTACATGGCGACGGGCGAAGATTGCCGAGCTTGGCGACCTGTTTCCGCAAGAGTACCCGGAAGACCCGCGCACCTGCTTCCTGACATCGGGTAACGGCTACTTCGGTAACATTGAAGACAAGTTTACCGCGCCACTGTACGCGGAACCGATACCCGGTCATCGCTACGTCGGCGGCCTCGATTTCGCGCAATCCAGCGATTACACGGCGTTGGTCATCTTGGATGCGGATACCTATGAAATGGTGGACTGCCTGCACATTAACCGCGTGGAATGGCAGGAGATACGCACCCGTATCGCTCACACAGCGCATAAGTGGGGCGCGCCCGTGATGGGTGAGAATAACAGTATGGGGTACACCAACATTGAGTTACTCCAATCTGGTGAATACTCGGCAACGGGTGAGCGGTTATACGAGGGCGTTGAACTGTATGCCTTTAATACGAATGAGCGCACGAAACCAATGATTATTCAGGGCTTGAAACACGGGTTACACAATGGCGGTCTGCGCTTGCAACCGTTGCCCGCAATCCAGCACGAGATGCGTGCTTACATATCCCGTCAGCAAGCCAACGGTAAATGGGTCTACGAAGCCGGAAGCGGCGCACACGATGACCTCGTAATGGCGACGGCGCTGGCGTGGTATCACGTCGCAAAGGGTTAACCCGTGAGTATCGTATCCAACGCCCTCAAGCTATTCTGGCGCAACACTACCCGCCGCGCTAACCCATCGCTAACCACTGAGCCATCGGTGTACATGTTTGATGGCAAGATGGTTTACCAAGTGAACGGGAAGTCCGGCGGCGCGTATTCGGGATTGCTCCCGGCGGCGCTCCAATACCAATCGCGTCAAAAGTGGGGGCAAGATAAGCAATCGTATGCGATGGCGGTTGCCACGAACGCTTACGTTGCTAACGCCGTCAACCTGATTACGAATGACGTAACCAGCATCCCCTATGGCGTGTGGGATAACACATCGGATACGGAAGCGGTGAACCATCCGTTCATGCTTGCCATGAAGGAAAATCGCAAGCTACGCCAGCAAGATTTATTGCAGTATGTCATGCGCTCCCGGATTACGTTCGGTGAAGCGTACATCCTGCCGATCAAGAATAACTACGGGTATCACACGGGCGTACAAGCCTTGAACCCACTGGCGCTGGAACCGTTCATCAGTCATGGCAAGATTGTTAAGTTCGATTACTACGGCGATCACGCAAACGTCAGTTACTACCCGAACGAAATCGCGTTCTGGCGTAAGGAAAACATTCTAGACGACTTGCGCGGGTTGTCGCAGTTGTCATCGGTCATGGATGATGTCAACACCTACCGCGAAATCCAGCGGTACACGTTGGATCAATTCCTACGCGATTTGAAGCTATCCGGTATCCTGACCGGACGCGGTGACGTACCCGTTACCAAAGCGGAACTAGATAAGGCGCTAGAACAACTCAAGGAAGATGCTAAGGGGCGATGGGTTGCGCTTAACAGCGCCCTCGAATTCACGACCGTTCAGCAGGAATTCGACGCCTCCGCAACCACTGTAAGCGAAGATCTCCGCAAGTCGATTGCGGTTGCCCTCGGCATCCCGCATTCGATAGCGGGCAGTTGGGATAGCGCTACCTATCAAAGCGCACCGGAGCAGCGTAAGTTCTACCTGCAATCGGTAGTTGGTCGCTACTGCGAAGAATTGGCGACGTTCATTACCGATGTTGTACTTCCGTTCTACGGCTTCGGTAACTACGAATTCTACTTCGATGTTGACACCGCGATTGCGCCGCTTGAGGATCAGGCGTCTAAATCCACGATGCTCACCGGGCAGTGGAAAGACGGCGTTATCACCCTAAATCAATCGCGTGAATTGTTGGGGTATGAAACGCTTCCCGGCGGTGACGTACTCCTGATTAACAATCGGTTGACCCCGGTTGCCGAACTCGCGTCACCGAAGACGACCGATAAGGAAATCTTTGGCTACCATATCGACGCCGGGGTGGTCGATAACAACGAAGTCCGGCAAACGTTGGGCTTACCGCCGCGTGCTGCTGACCCCACTGCTGAGCTTCGCTTACTGCAACAACGACTTGTCATTATGCAGCAGGCCACGACAGCGGGTATCCCAGCGCCACAGGCCGCTACGTTGGTTGGCCTCCCGCTCACGATTGCGGGTTCCATGCAACCGCCTCCGTTGCCGTCGGGTGCCGTTGACCCGTTAGCGCCGCAACCGGGCGCACTGCCGGAGCAAGCAGCACCGATTATCAATGGCAAGTCGGCATGGATAGGGTTGTCACTGGCGAACGATGTAGACCTCGTAAGCTTACAGCGTCAACTCGGCGACCGGATGGCAGGGCAAGCGATCAGTTGGAACGCGCCTGATGACTTCCATGTAACCTTGCTTTATGCACCCGCCGCAACCGATGAACAAATCGAAACGTTCCGGGCAGCACTTGAGGACGTGGAATTACCCGACCTTGCCTTGAAGCTCGGCACACTCGGCACCTTTGACGACGTGGCAGGGGAGTACCCGTTGCGCTTCCTCATTCGGTCTAACGCCGAACTGAAGGCGCTACACGAAGAACTCTATGAACTAGCCATCGCAAGCGGGTGGCAGCTATCCGCTTACAGCCGACCGGAGAACTATAAGCCACACGTCACGATGGGGCGTAGCAACCAGAAGCTACGGATGCCACCGTTTACCAGCCGCTTCAAGGTCAAGCCGTCGGAACTCAAGTTCATGGCGGATAAGACGCTCATTCACAGTTGCCCGTGTGGCATGGCAGCAGACGCGTCTAGCATCGTCAAGGCGCTGTCAGAACTACCCGCTGTGGATGAACCTAGCGTTAACCTGCTAGACGTGCCGTATGAGCCGTTTAACCCGCTTGCCGAACTGAAGGCGTGGTTAAAGAAGGTGGAGAACAAAGGGTACAAATCGGCTACCCCGTTCACCGCTTACCAGATACCCGCAACCATCGCAGACAGTTTACGGTCAGCACTCGCGGAAACAGGCGACGACAAGGACGCAATCAAGGCGACATTCGCTAACGCGGAAACGTTGCTCGCGGTGAAAGCGATACAGGCGACCCGGTTAGACTTTGAGAATGCGCTGGAGGACTTGCTTGCCGAAATCATGGCAGGCGGGATTACCAAAAGCCGCGCCCGTGTGGCATTCATGAACCTGATTGATGTATCCGGCAACAAGGCAGCGCGGGACGGGTTCGCCGATGGCGGGGTAGACGCGGAACCGGACGCCGATGAGCAAGCGGAGATTGACACGCTTATTCGGGAGCAGCGCCAGTACGTGAGTGCGCTCCTGTCTACGTTGTACAGTGACGAGGATAGCATTACCCCGGAAGCGGCAGAGCAGAAGCCATCCATGTGGTTTAACAAGTCCATTTACCCGATTTACACGTTGGCTCTCGGCCTTGCTGACAAGAACGGCATGTATGAATGGGTGTACGGCGCAACTGAACATTGCGACGACTGCCAACGCTTAAACGGGCAACGGCACCGCATGAAAGACTGGACGCGCCGCCGCCTGCTACCGAAAGCGGACACCCTCGAATGCAAGGGTTTCAACTGCAAATGTAATCTCGTGCGGTCTACGGGTAAAGCAGAAGGGCGCTTCTAGTGGATAACCTGACCATTGAACAAATGCACTTGCGGGATGTCGTCGCTATCGCGCAAGCGTTGAAAGCGATTACCGTAACCGAAACGCAGGCGGAAACCCGCAACCGCCTGCAATACTGCGTAACCACGTTTCAGTTAATGAAGTGGGCAACGCGCCCGAAAACAGGCAACGCCGACCGCGCTGCCTATCGCAAGGCGCTTGACCAGCACTGGCAAGCGGGTTGCAAGCTCAGAGAGCATTACACCAAACAGTAGAGGCATAACCTATGGAACACGCGCTTAAGGCGCTCGGCAATGGCCGGGTCGCAGGATACCTCGTGTATTTCGGCAACCCGGAAACACGCGATTTACACGGCGAATACTTCACCCCGGACACCGAGTATCACCTCGATTGGTATGACCGCCGCCCGGCGCTCTACCATCACGGCCTCGATAAAACCGTCAAGGCCTCACCCGTCGGCCTGATTACATCGGTTACGAAAAACGATGTCGGCTTGTGGGCAGAGGCGCAACTTGCCATGCATAACGAGTACGCGCAAACCGTTTACGAGATGGTTGAAAAAGGCGCGTTAGGGTGGTCTAGCGGTTCCATCCCGCACATTGTCAAGGTGGATAACGACGGGCGCATTCTTGAATGGCCCATCGTGGAAGGTAGCCTGACACCCACCCCGGCAGAACCACGCGGTACATGGATTACCGCCAAACACTATAGCGAACCTACCGAGTTAGTGACTGCTTACAAGTCACTTGACTTGGATGTATCTCGGTTCATTCCCGCCGACGCGGAAACGGCTAAAGAGGCAGCGCCTATAGAGCCAACACCCGCAAGCGCGGTTATCGACAACTCACCTACTACGCAGGAGACAAAAATGGACTTGCAACAGATGGTGAGTGACATTCTGAATCGCCTTGCCCAGGCTGGCGCGATCAGTGTCACTCCCGAAGAACTGGCTGCAATGGCGCAGCAGTTGGTCACTGAAATGACCCCCGCCGCCAGCGCACCCGAAGCCGCCGCTAACCCGGCACCCGTACTCGCAGCCGTCGCCAGCAAGGCCGCCGGACTGCTCAAGGATCACAGCGATAAGATTGCCGCCGCGAAAGCCGCTTACGACGCACTGGTGAACAATGCCGTCGAAGCCGCGAAAGCCGCCGCCCCTGCTACTCAGCAGGCACCCGCGTTCACTGGAGGAATTGGTATGTTGCAGCAGGATGGCGGCGCTCAGAAGCCGTCGGTTACGAGCGTTAAGAGTAAGTACGAACAGGCTGGACTGTCGGTTAACGACCTGTCCGCCCTCGCGTTCTATCTGATGAACCGCCGCAATGGTTCCCGCCAAATCCCCGCCGAACTGGTCAAGGAACTGGCGCACCGTGCTGGCAAGGCTTACGACGAAGGCAAGATCAAGTTTGGTGATGCCGGGGAAACCGCGTCGGCTGTCAAGTCGATTAACTACATCAAGGCCAACGAACTCAGCACCAGCACTCAGGCCACCTTCGGCGATGAGTGGGTGCCGACCCTGTGGTCTTCGCAGTTGTGGGAACGCGCCCGCCTTGAGAACGTGATCTTCCCGCAGATGGACGTGATTGAAATGCCGTCGCAGCCGTATGAACTGCCGATTGAAGGCAGCGACCCGACGGTTTCCTTCGTGGCGGAAACCGCTAACGAAAGCGCGTTGACGCTGGCGGATGGCAATAGCCCCATCCCCGACAGCAAGTTCGGTACTGGCAAGGTCACGATTAGCGCTTCCAAGCTGGCGCTGCGTACCATGTTCTCCGCCGAACTGGATGAAGATAGCATCATCCCGATTATCCCGCGTGTACGCGATCAGGCCGAACGCGCCATGATGGACACCTTCGATTTCATCATTTTGAATGGTGATACCGTTGCGACTGCCAACAACAACATCAACCTGAATGACGGTACCCCGGCGGCGACCTCGCGTTATCTGGCTTTCGACGGTCTGCGTAAGCTTCCGCTGATTACCACGGCCACCAACGCCATCGACGGCGGCGCGGCGGGCGTAACCCTTACCCAACTGCGCTCCCTGAAATCAGCACTGTCCCGCAACTACAGCGCCCGCCTCTCCGATCTGGTGTACATCACCAACCCGGAAGGTCACGACCGCTTGCTGGCACTGCCTGAACTGCTGACCATCGATAAGTACGGTCAGAATGCCACCATCCTCACGGGTGAAGTTGGTCGCGTGAATGGTATCCCGGTTCTGGTGACTGGTGAACTCGGTTTGAGCACTGCCGCCGGTACCGTTTCAGGTACGGGTAGTAACAACATCCGCACGTCCTTCCTGCTGGTCTATAAGCCGTACTGGAAGCTCGGTTTCCGTCGCCGGATGACCATGTCTCTGGACTTCGTCCCTTACTACGATACCTATGTTCTGACCGCAACCGCCCGCTTGGGTATGGTTCGTCAGGATGCTGACTGCGCTTCCATCCTGTACAACAGCCTCGTCTAATAGGGGTGCCACATGAGTATGCAAATGCAGGAACGCATCGCGGTGACAACTTACGTTGTGCCGTTTGTGTTCCAAGCCTCTAACATCCCGGACGCAGCGGGTACAGCCAACACCATCGAAGCGACCACCCCGCATTACGTCATGCCGTTTGCGGGTAGCGTGATCGCGATTTCAGTGCGTCACAATGCCGACCTCACGGGCGGCGTGATTACCTGGAACCCGACGATTGACGGCACCGCGAATACGTCGCTCGGCTGTGTCACTGATGACACCAACCAGCAGCGTAGCGCCCGCGTGGGTGCTGGCGTGGTGCGCTTCACCGCTAATCAGCGGTTGGGCGTGGCATGGACTGAAACCGGAACCGTTGCCCCGACCACGACTGACGTGTCCATCGTCGTCTTGGTTGCGTTCGATGATGTCAACTTGGTGCCGTAATCATGATTACCGTTCTGCGTAATTATGGCAGCGCCGCAACCGACTTTCAGCGGATTGAACCCGGCGATTATGCCGAGGACGATCCGCGCTTGTACGGGCAAGCGGACTACTTGATTGAGAACGGGGTAGCAGTGAAAGTGGGCGCGGTGGCCGTTGCCGCGCCTGCCCCGGAACCGATTGAGGAACCGCAACCTGTGGAAGCCGAAAGCGTGGAACCGGAAGCGGTGGCAGCACCAACACCGCGCAAGCGTAAAGGCGGGTAAACCGTGAAACTTGAATTCATCGGCACTCGCACGAAAGACTTTACCGTAGACTTCCCCGTCTCTGGCGGGGGAGTACTCGTCAACATCGGGCAACCGATAGAGGTACCGGAAGCGGACGGCGCGGCATTGATTGCGCGTGATCCGGCACTCTGGCGACCGATTGAGGAAGCAGAACCCGCGCCGAAGCGGAAATCAAAGGGCGAATAATGGCACGGGCAAGCGCGGACAAGTACAACCTGTTAGACCGCTGGCGGAGCGTCATGCGTGAAAGCGTATGGCGCTTTAATCAGCTTATTGACGATAACACCAGCCGCGAGCCGAACGCGGGCAAGCACATCCCTTACATCCAACGGGATAGGGATGCGATTGCTGACGCGCTCACAAACGCGGTGAACGGGGTATGGCCTTACTTGGGTTATCCCCCGGTGCCAACGTGGGTAGGCCCGGTTACGCTGGCGGTCAATCGTGATGCGTCGTGGAAACAGCAGACGTTTAACCTACCCGATGGCTTCATACACGCTATCGGCAAGCGGGCGACCGCGCTGGTGGATGATAACGTGACTGTGACCTACACCGATAGCGACGATGACGGGATACTTGACCGCGCTTCCGTGTCCTTTACGCTCACAGGTGGAGACACGGCACTTGACGAACAGGAGTTCGTGGCGTGTTTCCGTACCGCCGACGGCGCACTGACAGCGGGTAATCTGGAATGGACAATCTACCCGCTGACCATCACCCGTAGCAGCAACACCGTAACCATGACAGGACACCGCGCCGTATTCACCCACCCGAATGTGTGGGCGCAAGAGTACGTCGATAGCACCTACGGCGCAATCGAGAAGCCTGAGCAAGCGAAGTCAGCAGGCACTGCAACCGACGCTTCGGATTACGTGAATGCGGTAGACATCTATCGCGTGTACGCCGATGCCACCAGCGCGGTGCAATTGATCTCGTTTGACCCGGTAGCGGGGCAGGTCATCACCAACGCCAGCGCCGCCGTCATGGATTACGAATACGGGCTAGTCCGACTGTATACCGCAAGCGGGCAAACGGAACCGACGACCGCACCGCACTCAGTACGCCTCTGGTACAAGGCGGGGTTATCGGCAACGGATACCCGATACGCAACGCTAGAGAGTGTCATCTGCCGTTACGCCAATGTCCTCATGCCGCAAACACCGTCCCTGTGGGATCGGTCTATGCAAATGTGGGACATGGATAGAGAAGCGTCAACGGAAGTGATGACAGCCGACGCGCAGAACCCACCCCCGTTCGGTATCACCCGCGCAGGTATCCACCTCTGGAGAACCATCAAGCCGGAAACGGTGCGCCTGGTGACGAAAGCGAAGATCGTACCCCAGCGATGAGCAATAACCGCTTTGTTTCCGCCGCCCGGCAACGGATAGCGGAAACGGATCGCAAGTTCCGAACGGAACTTAAGTCCGAACTTGAAACCGTCGGCAAGCGCCAGCAAAAACGCTATGAAGGCGTGGTCGATAACTGGACACACAAACCGGACTTTGTAACGGTGGTGCGGATTAGTCGCAACGGGGCAGAGCTTCGCATTGATGCCACCGGGGAGAATGCGAAGTATTGGGTATGGGTGGACAAGGGAACGAAGCCCCACATCATCCAGGCGCGTAACGGTGGCAAGCTCACGTTTCAGACAGGCTATCAACCGAAAACGGTACCCGGCGGATACGGCGGTATCAGCGGGAACACGGGCGGGTGGGTAAGCACCGATGTGGTGAACCATCCCGGCACTGAAGCGCGAAACTTCGGTGAGGACTTCGAACGACAGTTTAAGCAAGAGCGCCGCCGCGCTATCACGAACGCATTCCGGCGCGCACAGCGCCGCTAGGAGGATGAGACAATGCCTACTCCTATGAGTAGCCTAAAGCGACTGGCGCTTGTGCAGTCGGGAACGACCGGCGCAAGCAATTGGGAGCTTCTGGAAATTGATAACGATCAGAGCGGGTTCAACATGCCTGCACCATCGGGCGGCGATTTCACGCTGACCCCGATTGGGGCGCGGGATATGAACACTAATCGCATGAAAATCGTAGAGATGGCACGCACAGGCTTGCCGGGTGTCTACGACGTGCAAATGGACTTCCGGGTATCCAGCTATCGCAAGCTGAACACCTTGCAAGGGCGGAAGAATATCGGCGTAGCTTTCGTTGATGGTGAGTACCCCACATGGGCGCAGAACTATCGCAAGCTGTGGATTTACGTGGGCGCGAATGCGACCAGCAAGCCGGGCGGGTTTAGCAAAGGATTTATCAATAACGCCGACGGCGGCGAAGATGGCAGCACCGACATCCGCTATCCCGCTAATCAGCAGGCGATGGAATTCGCGGAAGCTCTGAAGCTTTCCCGCGCTCGTATCCTGTCGGCTACCGGATTGAGCACCCCGGATGCAGTGTTTTGCAGCGCCCCAATGGATGCGGGCGAGGCGGCAGGTGTCAGCACCAACCGCACAGGTGAGGAAGAATGGGCAGCGATTAGCGTGGCCGATGGTTCCAACCTGAGCCATCTGTATTGGTCAATCGATGGCGGCGTGACGATGACCGATACCACGCTGACCGGGTTTACCAACTTCATTGGCAGCGGGATCACCAAATGCGGCGATAACCTGATTGTCTCCGGTACCAGCACAGGCGGCGGCACGCTCTATATGAGCTGGTCGCAGTTTAAGGCCGGGGCAGTCACCAACTTCACCCGTTCTAACCTGTCAGCCGGTACCGTTGTTAACCGCGTCCGTGCAATCAACAGCACGACCGCCATCGCTTGCGGTACCAGCGGCAACGCATGGATCAGCACCGATAGCGGCGTCACCTGGACTGCGTTTACGTCGGGTACGGCGAACTCGCTTACCCAGATTGCGGTTGCCAGCGATAACCTGCAATGGTTGGGCGGCGCGTCGGGCACCCTCATCCGTCGGCGTAACGGTGTCTGCGATACCGTGACCGTAAGCGGCCTTAGCACTACTGCGATTAACTCGCTTGCGGTGCCACTGGGCGAAGCGCGGCGTGATGAACTGTACGTCGGTTCGGCGGGTGGCAACATCTACAAAACCGCTAACGGTTTTAATAGCACCCCCACATGGTCAACACTGAGCTTCCCCGCCAGCGGTACGGGTTCCGTCGATGCAATGGCATTCGGCGGACCGGAAGGCTGCTTCTTCTACATCATCCACACGAACGGCTCTACACAGTCGATTGTGTTGCGTGATTTGACGGGCGGCAACGGCGGCATCAATAACTGCGAAATCGTCGGGAGCTACACCAGCCCGGCGAACTCGTCCATCAATGCCATCATCACCAGCGAATACCTGTGGAATACAGCATATGCGTTCGGTGACATCAACTCATCTAACCGCTACATCGAAAAGATCACCGGCTAGTTTTAACAGGGGTGGTCGCAAGGCCACCCCGCTTACAGGATACCCATGCTTACTGAAACCGCTTACGCCGTCCCGCTTTCGTCGGGTGTGACCGCGCTTGTACAACCATTGTCCCTGTATGAAATCCGCCTCATGCAAGCGCAAGCAAAAGTGTTATTCCCTGACCCGGCAAAGCGGGATTACCAGTCGTTAGTCGAAGGCACCACCGATATTTACGACTGGAACAAGGAACAAATGCAGGCGTTTGCACAAGCGGAGGCACAAGCCGCCCGCCAGCGCCAGCGGTGGCTAGAAGATTACATTTGCATTCGTGCCGTAGTCGGCGCGGAAATCGACCGGGAACCGCTCCAGCAATCGGCGGTTGTCGCGCACTTCGCCGACGATTTACGGGTAGCACGGGAACGCTTAGGCGACAAGCTACCCGCCGACGATTGGGAAGCGGTGCTGATGCTATTCCTCATCCGTTCCGCAAAAGACATCGCCGCTATCGAACAGTACGCGATTACGGCGGCGCTGAAACCGCTGGCCTCGTCAGAGGTCGAGGCGGTTATGCGATCCTTTCGGCGCGACGTATGGCGGCGCGAACGTGGTCAACATTTTGACGAACAAAAGCCACCCGGCGTTTCACGACCGTCCACCGATACCCAAAACGGAATGGGACGCGAGCCTGGACGAACTGGACGCGCTAATCGAGGCTGGTTTGGGTGGCTTGCCTTCAGTGCCTTATGCACAGCGCTTGCTGGTGTACTCGCGTCATGTGGTTAAGCGCGGTCTGGAACTTATGCAGCAGTACGACATGAACAAATGGCGTGAGGCCGAAGCGAAACGTAAATGAGCCAACAATCCCGCCCGCAAGTAGAGCGCACAATCCTCGAATACGAGACTCGCTATAGTAACGCACTGAGAGATATTGAGCGGCTTGACGATGCCGCCGAAAACTTGGAAGCGCGTATCGAACGCCTATCCCGGCAGGATGTCAGCATTGAGGCCGACGTATCCATCAATAGTAGCGTCCTCAATGACCTTGAGGCGTTGGATAGCGCTACCTACACGCCAGAGATTGACCCGACGATTGACGACGCGCCGATTAAGGCGGTTACGGACTTAGACAGCGAAGTCGTTACCCCGGAAGTCGATACACAGGAAACGACAGAAGGCAAGGCGGTACTCGATAGACTGGATGAAATCCGCAATCTACAAGCCATTCAGATTGCACTTAACCTAACCGGACGCGGGAAAGAGTTACTTGAAAATGTTGTCGGCTTACTCGGTGAAAGTGAAGCCGCCGCCGCCCGGTTAACCGCGCAAATCGGCGAAGAACTGCCGAACGCAGAAGCGCGATTAGGCGAAGTGTATGAAACGACTGGAGCCTCACGAGAGGACATTGCGCGGCTATTTGCACAAGGTCTAAACCTCGGTATTGACCCGGATGAAATTGACGCGGTAGTTACATCAGCGTTAGGCTTTGCGACCGTATTTGATGAGGATGTCAACTCGGCAATTACAACCGCTAACCAATTGGTTGAGCGCGGTCTAGCTGAAAACTTTACGGAAGCTTTTGACCTGATTACGGTTGGCTTCCAAGAGGGTGCTAATCGCGGCGGCGACTTCCTCGACGTACTCAATGAATACGGGACAACGTTTGCCGACCTCGGTCTGACAGGCGAAGAAACACTGTCTTTGATAACGTCAGGGCTTGAAGCGGGCTTTGACAATGCTGACCGGATTGCGGACGCTGTACGCGAGTTCGGTATCCGGGCAACCAATGACGAAAACACGCAAGCCGCGCTGACACAACTAGGCTTGCCAACACCTGAGGAAGCAGCGGCGGCGGGTGAACTCACCGGCGGCGAATACCTAAACGCGGTATTTGCTGCACTTGGAAACGTGGAAAGCGCTACCGAACGCACGTCGCTTACGCAAGCATTGTTTGCTACACAGTCGGAAGATTTCGGTGTCGATACGCTGCTCAATTTGGACGCGGCTAACGAATTCTTTGACACCATTGAAGGGCGTGCCGAGGAAGCAAGCACCGCGTTTAATGACACGCTAGGCGCAACGGTAGCGGAGTTCTTCCGATCTGCACAAGTCAGCATTGAAGGCTTCCTGAATAACAGCACGTTCCGGCAGACGTTGGACGATTTCAAAACCAGCCTACAGGATACGCTTGACGCGCTATCTAGTGGTGAAAGCCTGCCGGAAGCTATCGAAATCGGGTTCAAGGTTACAGGCTTCAGCGACCAAGTAGACCGCATTCAGTCGGCTATTGGCAACTTCGTTATCTCGCTACTCGAAATGATTGCGAACGTGCAATCGTTTTTGGGTAAGGATGCCAGCGGTACACAGGCCGAGATTGCGCGGTTAGCAGGTGGTCAACTCGCGTTCGATGTCCAGAACGTAGACCCTGCTGAAATTGGCAACGTGATTAAGACCGCACTGGATCGCGGCGTAAGCGAGGCCGACGTTGGCACCGCCATCAATACCGCCATTCAGGAGCAGTTAGCGGCGGGCAATATCCAAGCGGCACAGGAGTTAATCGGTAACGTTGGGTTAGCGAATGCTACGCTAAACGTAGCAGGCATCGGCGGTTTTGGCGCTCAATCGGTGAACGTCCAGCAGCAAGCCGGGGAAACGTTAGCCGACTTCGAGGCGCGGTTAGTCGCTATGCGGGATGCCTTCATCCAGCAAGCCGGGTTAGGTGCAAGCGGTGAGTTCACCATCCTACCGACGGTAGACACCGCCGAAAGCCAGCAAGCGATTACCGACGCTATCACGCAATTGGAAACCGATTTGTCTACGGCTGTTAGTGAAGGCCGTTTAGGGGACGCGCTTGACATTGCCGAGCAAATTGGCAACTCGGATTACATTGGTGCAATTACGGGACAGATACAGGACGCCGTCGAAACTGCTAAAACAGCAGTGATTAAGGGTGATCTTGATCTTGCTGGTGAAATCGCCGCATCTATTGGCGATGAGGAACTAATCGGACGCATTGAAGACTTAGCAACTACAGCAGAAGAAACCGGGCAAGGTGTAACAGAGAGCGTCAGAAATATATCTAGCGCTGCTGAAGACACTGCAACCGCTGTTGATGAGGCAACTGGTGGAATGTCCACCGCGTTTGAGGACGCAGAGGAGAGCATCGGCAATAGCATCAGCGGGAACTCGATTGTCCCTGACATCGAAAGCATCTTGACCGCCGCCGAAGAAAACCTACCGGAAGCGGGTAGCTATGCCAAGATGTTTGCATCCGACTTGCAAGCGTTAGACCGCACCGGAACCGCCGCCATGCTGCGCTTACGTGGTGAAATCGCGGCAACCGCAGCCGCCGCCGCAAGCCTGATTGCCACGCTTTCGGGTGTCCCGTCGTCGGTCGGTGGGGGCGGTGGCAACACAACTATCAACGTCAATAACAACGTCACGAATAACAGCGCCGCCGCTGCTGCTGCCTCGCAAGCGGATGTGGAGAACACCTTCAGAGGGAACCCGTAACTATGACTAGCGCCTATTACGTCCATAGCCGCCTCCGCCTGATACACGGTTTACCCGCCATCAGCGGTGACACGAATACGAACGAAAGCGTCAAGAAAACGGTTGACCTGTTGAGCGCGGGCGGTTTCAACTTGGCGACCGATTTTGGCGCATGGGTGCCGCGCTTGGGGGCGCTGGCGGGTGGGGGTAACTATCTCCAGCTAGGCGGATCACAAGGAGAGGTACTACAGGAAAGCAACTATGAACGGGTAACGGAAACGTTCACGCTGAACGTGAGTACAGGCAACCCGCTAGACCGTATACGCCTTGAGAATGACCTCCTATACATGAAACACAATGCAGAGGCATTTTGGGCGCAGGATGGCAACCTCGACCCGGTGTATCTGGAATGGGGTGTAGTCGGGCAGACAGGCATCGCCAGCGCCCCTATTTACCAGTACGCCCACGTTTACTCGCTCGATTTCGCGTGGTCGAATTCGGTTCCGCAAACGGTGGTGATGACGGTTGTCCGTCGCCCGGATTGGTGGCCGATACCGCCGGGAAGCACGCCACAACGGTGGACAAAATACGCGCTATCGCAAACGTTGACGACTAGTAACGCGCTAATCAACATTGTGGAGGCTGGCGCTAGTAATCATCGTTTTGGTGGTTATGTTCACTTTAACACGCACTATAGCAGCGGCAGTTATGTTTATACCGGATACCTTGATATACCCGGAACGAGCATACCCGGCAATCTGCCCGCGCTGGCAACGGTTGCTACACGACTTGACTGGACAGGCGGTGGAGAAACGCCCGATGTTGTGGTTGTAGGGCGTTACACAAAACCCCTTACGTTTTTGTCGGGCGGATCTACGTTTACGCCTCTCAATACGCTACCCGCTTCGATTATGAACTTAGGTACTGATACTACATCAGTGGCGGATTCAACGGCAACGGGTAACGCGGCAAATGTCAGTTTTGCAACTACGGCAAGCCTTGCATCTCGATTGATAGCATTGACAGGGCAAAACACAGGTAACTTTTCTACACTTGTACCCGGTAAATACATCGTGTTTGCGCGTTATCGACCTACCGCGATTACGAGTACGTTTACCATGCAACTTCGTGTAAACGCCGGAAGCTCAGGCACGATTACGACGGGTGATGTTGTCAACATTCCCGCACTCACGGGCGGCGATAGTTATCTGTGGGGTGTAGCTAACCTGGGTGAGTTTACCATCCCGACCGAATACAACATACACAATGGCACAGGGCTTGACCCCGTAAACGGCATCGCGGTTCAACTGTGGGCATCTCGCACGGGCGGCGCTGCAAACTTGCGTATTGCTGACCTGACATTCATACCTAGTGATGAAGCCTGCCTTGCTATGCAGCACGTCAACACGCTTTACACGAATGTGACTTCGGCAAGTTCCTTCCTTGTGGATGGCACCGGATACAGTACGCGAGGCTTCCCGGAAACGCGAGGTATGTACATTCTGACAACCTTTTCCACGTCGTTTATCTCAAGCGATCCGGTGGAGGTGCGAGGTAATGAACTCACACTAAGACCAGGCGTTACTAATCGGTTGTACTTTTTTGCCTACAAACAAGCGGATGCATCCACCGTTTGCGCCAGAACCAATCAGACAAGATCGGGTGAAGTGATTAGGCTTGAAGTCGGCGTCAACATTATTCCACGTTGGCTAGGATTGCGGGATACCTAATGCGCCACACGATTAACATCTACCAACGCCCGGTACAAGGAACGAACTTCCTGAAGCGTCATGTGGCAATTAACTACCGCCATCGCATTAGCGCCAATGGATGGTATGACACCGCGACTTGTGACATTGTACCTGACGCTGACCAATACAACGTACTGATTGATGACTACATCGGGGCGCGGGTTGCGGCATTCGGAAGTAACCCGACGCAACCGATATGGGAAGGCATCGTCAATCGCGTATCCTACACGCAAAACGGCGTCATGTTCACCAACTCTCTCGATAGCATGACGAACGCTGTATTTGTGCAGTATGACGCGACGACCGGGGTAACGTATACAGCTACCGCGTCTACAAATGCAGCATCCATAGCCAAGTTCGGGCGTAAGGGCGCGGTCATCAATGTGGGCAATCATTCCGGCACCACATCGCTGGCGGAAACGCAATCAACGCTGGCGACTGCGAATGCGTGGCCGCAGAAGTCAATAGTAGCGGCACCGGGGCAAGCGAATACCCCACTGCGCCTGGAGATGATCGGCTTCTATCAGACGTTGGGATGGTCGATTGCTACCAATAACTCTGGAACCGCCATTGTCCTCGATAGCGCCTTGCGTGGTCTGGTATCCGTAACCAATACACAATCAAACGTTTGGTACAACAACACCGCCAGCGACTACGGCGCAATCATCGCCAACGCCGTCACGATTGCGCCCGCCAGTTTCTACACGGTCACTGTGTTAGAAGCCATTCGTAAGATTGTCGAAGTCGGGGATGGTTCCGCCCGTTGGGTATTCGGCATCGAACCAACCGACGTGAACCTAAGGACGCGCCGCCTGTACTATCGTCAGTCTTCCTACACCATTCGATACACCGCCCGCGTTCGGGATGGTCTCCGCATTCGGGACTTGTACGGACGCCTGGTAGACCCGGCCACCGTGCGCCCGGATTGCGGGATACGGATTACCGACCTCACAACGCTCTGGAATGGCATTGGGGACAATCCCTCAGAAACCTACATTGATAGCGTGGATTACGACGCAACCAGCGGACGGGTAACGCTCGTTTCCGCCGATGACCCGCGCATTGAGGGCTTATTCCAGATTGCCCGCTATGGCAAGCCGCGTAATAGTCGTTTTAACCAACAGCCGAGGGGGTTCTAATGACCGCCGTAACCATTCTCCTATTGACCTTGATTGCGCTTGCCTTTGTTGCCGTGCCGATAACGGCGGTGATGGCAAGCGAACCGCTGGCGTATTACGAGATATAACATGACCACACAGCCAATCCCCACAGAACAAAAGCGCGGGCGTACATGGGGAACGATGATCGACTACCTTGTACCACCGTTGTATTTTATCGCGTTCGGCGTGCTGACAGCAATCAGTTCTCCTGCCTCACAGACTGTAATACACATGAGCGAGGTGTGGGGGGTAGACATCCTCTTTATCGAACTATTGTTCGTGGGGACGGGTATCGGGCTATTCCTGATTAAACACCCGGTTGCGATAGCGGTTGCGTTTTTTGTACAGTGGTCGTACTTCGCAGCCTTAACCTGGGTGGTGGTAGTGAATGGTTTAAGCCCAACCGCTATCGTGCAATCGCTGGTGACTACAATCTGCATCATGCGACTAATTACGCTCGAAGCCAATGCAGCGGGGGAGGTTAAACAGCATGGAACTATCCCCACAGGTCGCTAACCTCATCATTGGCTTCGTAGTGCCATTTATTCTGACCCTGCTATCGGTTGCGCCTAAACTGCGCAAAGGCCGCGCCAGCGAGGGCGGGATTATCGCCAAAAGTGCGACAAAACTACTGAGCGCACTCAGCAATGGCGCGAAAGAGGATAAGCAGGATGAGAGTACAGAATTAATCGCGCTAGTAAAATCGGCACAAGCGCAAATGGTGAGCGCGGTTGAGATGACCACAAAGGTGGCAGAACTGCGCTATCTACAGTTTGAGCAGGAAATGAAAGCGCGGCAAGATGAGATCAAGGTGCTGAAGCTAGAGATTGCCGCCTTGCAACAATTCCGCGATAAAGACCGTCTACAAGTTGAAACCTTACAGCGCAAGGTATCCGAACTCGAAGACCGGCTACTGAAGGCAAAAAAGGAATTGGACTTGACCATCGTAGAACGTGACAATGCGACCACCCGCGCTAACGCCGCCGACGAACGCGCTAACGTCGCCGAGCGCAAGTACAACGAACTGAAAGACCAATTTCGCCAGTTACAGAGTGAACTGGACGAACTGCGGCAAACGGTCAATATTTTGCAATCGGTCACGGTGCCGAGGGCGGAGGTGCAGGCGATTGCAAAAGAGATGGAAGTCGTCAAAAAACAGACGACCGGGAACTTGCCACCGCTAAACACCGTATTGCTGGAAAGTAAGGATGGAGATGCCGCGTGAATAGCTTCATCGGGTGGAACATCCACGCGCAAGGCGTGAAGGATAAAGCGACGCTCCGCCAGCGGGTAGCGCAAATGCGCCCGCGTTGGCTCGTCGTCATGGATGATGCCGGGTTAGCGCGATTACTGAAAGCGGATAGTCCGACGACAAACGTAATCGTGCGGGACTGGCAACCGGACGGGCATTGGGCAATCAATCGTAGCCCGGAAGCATTCATTGCCGATGTGCGGAGCCGTTACAGCGCCGATGACATTGGCAAACTGTGGTTTTACGTCGATAACGAAGTCGGACTGAATGCGGATTACAACATTCGCCTCATCGAACTGAACGCACAGCACGCGCAACCGCTGAACCTCGTTATCATCAACGCCAGTGTCGGCAGCATTGAACCTAGCGAATGGGAAGCGGAGAACGGGCGTAAGCTATTAGAACTTGCCGACAGACACCGCAAGCATATCGTAATCGGTCTACACGATGCCTATTTCATGGGCAATCCCACTGTCCTGTGGAATGATACCGTTGCCGACCTCCCGATTGCACAGTGGCCTCGTAAACGCGATAGCGGTAAGGGTAACTGGCTAGTCGGTCGCCATGAGTGGGCAGTACGCGCTATTCGGGGTTCACATCCGCCGCCGCGTTTCGTGATGACGGAAGCCGGGCCGGAAAGCATCACGGCTGCTGAGAAGTACATCGGTGGCAAGCTGGAAGGCGGCTGGCGTCGTCAGGTGGATTACTGGCGCGATAAGTGGAACCTGGGCGCGGAGGAAGCCATCTATCACGCTTTCTATTACATGACACAGGTACAGTACAGAGATACCCCGGTTGAGGGTGTGTGCTGGTACTGCTACGGGTATAACGGCGATCAGCGGTGGTATTGGTTCGACTGCGAAGAATTGGGTCACGCGCATCTTGAAATCTACGCATGGGAGCGCCCGCGCCTGCTGGCGGATATTCCCAATGACAAATGGTGGGTAGGGGAGATTAAGCCACCCGTGCAACCGCCTGCACCGCCGCCATTCCAGGAGCGCATTGTGCGCCTCGTCATCCCCGCTGGCGTTAGCGGTCTCAATTTCCGCGCCGCCCCGGTGACAGGCGCAATCTTGGCAACGTTGAAAACGGGTACCGAGGTGACGCTATTCGGTCGCCAGTACGTCAATGAGGTCATGTGGTATCAGGCGCGGCTAGGGAATACGGCGGGGTGGTTTGCGGGCAAGATCAACGCAGGCGACATCACGTTCACTGAGCCGCCAGCGCCGCCGCAACCGGAAGAACTCGGCACCTATGAAATAGTGTACACGGCACGCGGGGTAACACCTGACTTCGCTAAGGTACTCGCTATCACGTTTGGCAATGCGACTATTCGCAAAGTCGCTTAGGAGGATCACAATGGAACTGTTCAAATGTCGTCGGTTCTGGTCGGGCGTTATTGGGGTCGTGATGATGGTTGCGGTGAACTTCCTGCCGCAGTTGGCGCAAAATGCCGACACCTTGACCACCGCTATTCTCATCGTTGTCGGCCTACTCATCGGTGGTTACAGCGCCGAAGATGTGATGCTGGCGCGGGGTGGGGTTACGTCAATTGAAGGCTGGTTTGAGGAAGAAGAACCCGCCGCCGGGTAGACACGTCAGCACGCTTGTGCTACGATAACGGTATCCCCCCGGTTGCTTCGGTGGCCGGGCGCGGGGTAGCGATACCCCTGCAAGCGTCGAAAGCGGACCGCTGGAAACGCGAAAACACCCCTGCGAGTGCGGGGGTGTTTTTTGTTTGCCATATTGAACTCACTTATTTCTGTAAGAGGTTGCCACCGCAACCACGATCACCGACGCCACGACCGCCAGCGGTTCCGCGCCAGCGAGTGCAGCGAACGCGATGGCGAGGGTGAGCAGGGTAACGCGCATTAGGGTTGCGGTTCCGTGTATTCGTAGTTATCGATGTCGGCGATTGCAGCGACTAACCAATCAATGTAACGCGCTTCGCTAAAACCTTCAGTGTCATCGATTACGCGTTCCACCGCTTCCCGCAACCACGCCACCTGCAAGCGCAGGTGTCCCGCGCCGCCGCGAGCGTGACGGACGTGGGTAAGCGGCACTACTAAATAACGCGGGTTCACACCAGTTACCATTACATAGTGGTCAACGCCGTTGATGTTTTCAATTTGACACCGATTATGGGTGTATATAGCCCACTTCTTTTCTAGCGGTTTCCACACCTCAATAAGATCGCCCGGTTCCGCGTTGACGGTGCCGTCGGGTAACCGCGTAAGCATGACGTTCACGGGGTGGCCTCCTGTGCTAAGTACGCTTGACGAAAATCACCAATATCTTCCAGTCTTACGCCCACGTAATCGCCACCATCTCCAAATAATATGACCCTCATGCTATTACGCAGCGTTAGCACGTTCTCTATTTCATACACGTCACCATTGTGAATAACCTTATCACCAACCTCGCAACCGTAAGGTTGAAGACGGTTATTCACAGACAGCGTGTAGCATTGCGTTTCAAGTTCTCTTAATTTTTCGGTGTTAGCTCTAACCCTTGCTTCGTCAGTCGCGATTTCCGCTTGCAAGGTTTCGATTTCGCGCTGTAGTTCTTCGATGGTCATTACGCCGCCTCCTATAGTATCTTAGGCCACGTCACCGGACTTTCACCCCGGTTAGCGCCCTGGTAAACCAATCGACGAATGATGATTTCGCGCACGCTGCTTGCATGCCACCGTTTGCCACGCGGTGTCGTGTATTCGATGGCATTCAGGTAACGCGCAATCGCTTGCATCGATAACCCCTTGTCGAATAGCGCAAAGATCGCTTTGACCATCGATGCGCGTTCCGGGTCTACGCCGATCCCGTTATCCCTTACGTAACCCATCGGCATCCTGCCACCCCGGTCGCCATCGCGCCGCCCGCGTGCGTTGCGTCCGGCGGTGGTGCGCTCCACAATCAAGTCACGTTCAAACTCCGCAAGTCCGAGGAAGAACGTCCGCATTAACCGTCCGGTAGGGGTAGTCGTGTCCAGCCGTTCCTTGACTGCCGCAATCGCTACGCCTTCCCGTTCAAACTCATCGTAGAGTTTCAAGCCTAGTGCACCACGACGCGCTAGGCGGTCAAGCGATGGCAGGATGAGGATACTAAACGCTTTCGCCCGCGCCGCTTCCAACGTTGCCTGTAATCCCGGACGCTCGTCGGCGTCTTTGGTGCCGCTGATACCGGGGTCGCTGTATTCCGCGATAACGTCGTACTGATACAGCCGCGCATAGTTGCGGGCAAGTTCGAGTTGCACCTCTAAGCCGTAGCCGTGCTCGGCTTGCTCTTCGGTGCTCACGCGGGTGTAGATGATTGCGCGGTCGGTCATGGAACCTCGATTACTAGGCGGCTAGTTATCAAACCAAAAGACAAGGCGAACCTCATCACCAAAAGATGAAAGGCGCTTCATAGCGTCTGCGGTTGCAATCAAGTTCAACTCACGGCGCAGCCTGTCATTTTTTAACTCTTCCCCCGCTTCAAGGCTTAACCATGCAGAGTAATCGTATTCTTTGGCGGCTTCAACTTGTAGCTTTTTTAGGTCGCTCAAAACAGCGTCCATCTCTGCAACATCTAACCATGACCCTGTATGCGCGTCGGGATCAGTGATGTGGTTATCATCCCACTTTACGGAGTGACCCAATTGTATCCACCGTTCCGCTTGCATGGGCGTTACGCAACCTTCTTCAGGTGTCGCGTCGTCATCCACAATAAACAACAGATACTTATCAGCAATGTTCCAGCTAATATCACGCGGTACGCCCTTAGGCGGTCGGGAATAAGCGCACTCACCACGAACAGATGCCATCACTGAAAACAGTTGATAATCTCGCCGCAGACTTACTGACGCAAACCAATACCACTTGTCATTAATACCAGACTTGTATTCAATGTGCGCGTGGATGTCACAGCCCATCGTTATTTCTCCCTTATTTGCTCAATTTACCCTGTTTTTATACAGTAAGTAGGATGCTACTGTACAAATTAGAATGCGCGTTCTACGATTACCCGGTCTAAGGTTCTGTATTCCAAGTAACCTTTGCCACATAACGCCCGACAAGTTGCTTTCGTGGTGTATACGTCGGTCAGTTCATAGCGAGATGGATAGAACCAGCCCGTACCAGTGTTTCCATAACGCCGCGCTGCATCGTATAAGGTGCTCTTTTGCGCTTCGGTTAGTTTCTTCATCACCCCGCCTCCTATTCCATGCTGACATTCGTCAACGCGATTTCTGCTTGCACGATGACGACGTGGGCATCGAGTGCGGCGACGATCCGCAACCACACGTCATCGGCGTCGTAGAGTGGCGATGTCCAGATGTCCACCATCGTGAGAGTGCCGATGGGTAAATGCACATGGTCTACGCCCTCGATGCTGCGGATAACGTCAAGTTGGCTTTCGTGGGCAACCGCGCCCAGAATGCGGTGTGAAAGGCCGATAGGCTCAGGATTGCCGAGTACGTAGTAGTTCTTCATTGTGATTTCTCCGTTTCCGCAAGCGCGGCGCGGGTGGTGCATTGGTTGTCGTTTAGGCAATCAATGAATTGATTTCGAATATAAGTAAGGTCGATAACGTCATTCTCCAATCGGATTATGTAGGCCAGTACATCGGGCGCTACACCTACAAAATATGGTGCACCTATTCGTTCACGCAACGCCTGACGATCCTTCTTATCTATCGCCACGAACTCCGCCGCCGTGATGACGGTCGGTTGCGCGTTGTCGCTCATGCTGCTACCCTTTCCCAATATTCATTCCCATTATCATCTATCTTCCTGATTTCCGGTTCCGGTTCCCCGAACACGCCATCCGCATG
>LNFM01004332.1_pt1 | contig 26331 bp, 25 predicted proteins | sample 596031 | NCBI WGS metagenome assembly LNFM01 (sample SAMN04254537, study PRJNA301005) | activated carbon metagenome | isolation source: dual media filters at the Ann Arbor, Michigan drinking water treatment plant | place: USA: Ann Arbor | reverse complement strand
CCAGCAGTGCGACCGTCGAGCCGATCTTGACGAACTCGCCCACGAAAAAAACCGCCATGTCGCTCCCCTGCGGGCGCCGCGCGGCCATGCTCAGGCGCAGGGCAAACAAGGCATTGGGGACGAAACACGCCACCCCCCCGAGCAGCGCGGACACCGCCGCGTTCACACCGCCCAGCGGCCACGCAGCGAGCGCGACGATCAGGGTGGCGAGAATCTGCAGGCCGATGATCCGGAACATGACCGATTTCCGGACCGGCATCTGGTCTGCCGGCCGTCGCCCTGTGCAAGAGCGAGTGCGGCTGGCAGTGCGCGTGACGCGACGTCCTGCGTGGCTGAGTTTTCCGTAAAGCCGCGGGATTCTACGGGCCGGCGCGAAGCCGGGTCAAATAGGCGCGCGCCCGAGGGTCGCGCCAGTCAGCGCAGGCGTCCGACGTATCGCGACTCATCTTCGCGCACGAGGGGCGCGGGGGGTACGTCGCGTCGGCGCGACGATGGCCGCGGCGGCGCCGGCACGGGCGGCGGGGCCGCCGGCTTGGGCGGGGCCACGCCCAGGCCGAGTCGCTCGATCAGTTGCAGCGCCAGCACGACCCCCTCCTCGTCGGCCATGTCCGCGTAGCGCAGCAGCGACTGCTGGGCGTACTCGGGATCGGCCACGAAACGCACCACGTCCACCTGCAGTTGCAGCCTGGCCGCAGCGATTTTCAGCCGGGCGATGAGCTTGAGGGTGTCGTTGTCCATGGCGCGGGCCGCGTTTTCAAGGATGAGCCGCCGCACAGACTAGGGGAACCTGCGGACGGACATTCCAGCGAAATGACGCCCCAGGACCTGCTTGTTGTCCGCCAGCGCCTATCCATCAAGGCCGGAGTCGCTCGACCCGCCAGTCGATGTCCTCGCCCCTCCCGACCCGCCGGGCCTTCGCCTGAACCTTGAACAGTTGACCGTCTGGCAGACGTAGGATCCGCTGGGCGAGCAGAACCGGGGGCAGCCCGCCGAGCAAGCGCTCACGTTTCTCTACGACCACGGCGTCGGCAGCGCGAAACACCTGACCGTCATCGGCGTCGCTGACGAGCAGCAGCAGCTCTGCATCGAGCCAGGCCACCAGTCGCGCCTTGCGTCGGACCGCCCAACCATCGCCGGCGGCGAACACCACCGGCGCCAGCAGCAAGACAATCGACCAGCGCCCAGATCCGGCATACAGCACCACCGCCGCCAGCCAGAGCACGGCGGCTGCCAGTGCGGCCCGCTGCAGCACCGCCTTCACGCCAGCTCTGCGGTCAGCGCCGCAGGCGCTCGACGATGCCGTCAAGCTGGTCGAGCGAGGAGAACTGGATCACGAGCTTGCCTTTGCCCTTGGCGTCGGCATTGAGGTGGACCACCGCGCCAAGCGTGTCGGCGAGCTCCTCTTCTAGCCGCTCCACGTCGCGGCTGCGCTTGACGCTTGCGGCAGGAACGCTGGCCGCGCGCTGGCTTCGCGCGACGAGCGTCTCGGCCTCGCGCACCGACAGACCTTTCAAGACGATCTGATGGCCCAGCTGCACCTGATGCGCGGTATCCACGGCGAGCAGGGCGCGCGCATGGCCCATGTCGAGCCGGCCGCCGAGCAGCATCTCCTGCACCGGCGCCGCCAGGTTGAGCAGCCGCAGCAGGTTGGAGGTGGCGCTGCGCGAGCGGCCGATCGCCTGCGCGGCCTGCTCGTGCGTGAAGCTGAACTCGCGAATCAGCCGCTGCACCCCCTGCGCCTCCTCCAGCGGATTGAGGTCCTCGCGCTGGATGTTCTCGATCAGCGCCATGGCGAGCGCTGCTTCGTCGGGTACGTTCTTGACCAGCACCGGCACATCGGACAAGCCGGCCAGCTGCGAGGCGCGGAAGCGCCGTTCGCCGGCGATGATCTCGTACAGGTCGCCTTCTACCGGGCGCACGAGGATCGGCTGCATCACGCCTTGCGCGCGGATCGAGTCGGCCAGTTCGGCCAGCGACTCAGGATTCATGCTGGTGCGCGGTTGGTACTTGCCCGGGCGCAGGCGCGCCAGCGGCAGCGTCTGCGGCGCGCCGGGCGGCGCCGCCGGCGGCTCACCGCCCAGCAGCGCGTCGAGGCCGCGGCCCAGTCCCTTCGGTCGTTTGATCACAGCGGATTTCCTTGCGTGTACCGGGCGTTGCGGACGGCGTGCATTGCTGCGAGCGTCAGAGCGCGCGCACGCGCTCGATCATTTCGCTGCCGAACGAGATGTACGCCTGCGCGCCGCGCGAGGCCTTGTCGTAGGCGACCCCTGGCAGGCCGTAGCTCGGTGCTTCTGCCAGGCGCACGTTGCGCGGGATGATGGTGTCGAACACCTTGTCGCCGAACTTGGCGACCAGTTGCTCCGACACCTGCTGCTGCAGCGTCATGCGCGGGTCGAACATCACGCGCAGCAGGCCGATGATGGTCAGATCGGGATTGAGGTTGGCTGCCACCCGCTTGATCGTGTTGACGAGATCGGCCAGGCCCTCGAGCGCGAAGTACTCGCACTGCATCGGGATCACCACCCCATGCGCGGCGCACAGTCCGTTCAGGGTCAGCATCGACAGCGACGGCGGGCAGTCGATCAGCACGAAGTCGTACTCGCCCAGCAGCGGTGCGAGCGCCGTCTTCAGGCGCGTTTCGCGCTCGTCGATATCCACCAGTTCCACTTCGGCGCCCGCCAGTTCGCGATTGGCCGGCAGCACGTCGTAGCCACCCGCCTCCGAGCGCACGCGCGCTTGGGCCCCACCCGCCTGCCCGATCAGCACGTGATAAATCGAGTGGCGCAACGCGCGCTTGTCGATCCCGCTGCCCATCGTGGCATTGCCCTGCGGATCAAGATCGACGAGCAGGACCCGCTGTCGTTGCGCGGCCAGCCCGGCAGCCAGATTGACGCTGGTGGTCGTCTTGCCGACGCCGCCCTTCTGATTGGCGATGCAAAAGATGCGTGCCACGCTGCCCCGCCCGTTGTCGTTATGGTCTGCTTGCATTAGTCGGCGGCGATCACTCTGCCGCCAGACGGGCGCCGAACCCGATCAGCGCCACGCCGGCCAGGCGGGACATCCAGCGCCCGACCACGCGGTGGGTGCGCAGCCGCTGTGCGAGCCAATGGCCGCCCACCACCAACACCGAGCCATAGGCGAGCGTCAGCAGCGACACGATCAGCCCCATCGTCACCAGCGTCACCGCGCCCTGATAGCGGGCGGGATCGATGAACAGCGGAAAGAACGCCATGTAGAACACGATCGCCTTCGGGTTGATCACGGTGATCAGAAAGCCCTGTCGAAAGTACGTCCCGGGCGCGATCGGCAGCAACGTCCCCGGCCCCTCCTCTCGCGCGCGCAGCAGCTGGATCCCGACCCACACCAGGTAGGCGACGCCGAGATACTGCAATGCGCGGAACAGCAGCGGATGCGCGGCCAGCAGAGCGGCCACGCCGATCATCGCGGCGATCATCAGCAGCCAGTCGCCGAGCATCAGTCCGGCCAGGCAGGCATAACCACCACGCAGCCGGCCCTTGGCGCTGGAGGTGATGACGGCGAACGTCCCGGGCCCTGGAATCATCAGGAACACCAGCACCGCCACCATGAACGCCGCGACATCGGACACGCCTGCCACCACCTCTCCCTGATTGCCTTGCGCGCGTCGCGGACGCGGCCCCGACTGGGACGTGCGCACACGCTCGTTGATGCGGCAAAAGGGAGATTCTACGGGCGGGCTTCGGCAGCGCGGCGGCCCGCACGCACCGCGGGCGTCGTTCGCCTTGCCCGGCGTTGGGCAGCGACCTTGCCCTGCTTCGGTCATGGCTCGCATCGATCAGGTTCAAGTCACCCGCCTCGCCGGCATCGCGGTGCTGCTCGCGCTGCTGCTTGCCACTGGCATCGTGCTGCGTCCGTTCATCGCGGCCGGCCTGCTCGCTGCCGTGTTTGCGATGTCCACCTGGCCGCTACATCGACGTCTGCGCACGCGGCTGCGGAGCGACACGCTGGCGGCAGCGCTGATGACCACGATCACGCTGGTGCTCGTGGTGCTGCCGCTCGGCGCGACGATCGAGGGCGTGGCGGGCTACGTGCCACCGCTGTTCGAGCAGGTGCGCGTGTGGTTCAAACACGGGCTGCCGGCACCGCCCGACTGGCTGCAGCGTCTGCCGCTGTTTGGCGACGCGATCGATGCGCAGTGGCAGCGCGTCGCCGCCGATCCCGGCGCGTTGCGCGATCTCGGCCTGCGGCTCATCGAAGTCGCAGGTGAGCCCTTGCTCTCAGGCGGGCGCTTGGTCGGGCAGGGCTTGCTTCAGCTCGTGCTGGCGACTTTCCTGTCGTTCTTCATGTGGCGCGACGGCGATGCGCTGGTCCGACGCGTGGCTTACGGACTGCGGCGCGTATCCGGGCGATTGGCGCGCGAGGTGATGGACCTTGTGTACGCGACGGTGCGCGCCGTCATGGTCGGCTTCATCGGCACCGGCTTCGCGCAAGGCCTGGTGGCTGGCATCGGCTTCGCCATTGCGGGGGTGCCTGCGCCCTTGCTGCTGGGCGCGATCACTGCGGTGGTGTCGATCCTGCCCAGCGGCACGGTCCCCATGTGGGTCGGCGCCAGCCTCTGGCTGCTGATCGACGGGCAGCCTGGCTGGGCGCTGTTCATGGCCTTATGGGGACTACTGTTCGTCAGCAGCATCGACAACGTACTGCGGCCGATGATTGTCAGCCGCGGCGCCAGCTTGTCATTCCTCCCGATCTTCCTCGGGATGATCGGCGGCGCGTTCGCCTACGGATTCGTCGGCCTGTTCATCGGCCCGACGCTGCTCGCAGTCTCGTTCCGCCTGTGGCAACACTGGTCGGGCGAAGTGATCGAAGGCGACGAGGAACCACCGCTTCCACCGTCGCCACCGCCTCCTTAGCGGCGTCCCGGTGACGGCACGAGCCGCACCGGATCGTAGCCGTGCGATGGCAGCCGCTTGACGATCGCCTCGTAGGTGGCTGGATCGAGCGTGGGATTGCGCGCCAAGATCCATAGGTAGCGACGTCGCGGCTCGCCCACCACGACCCAGCTGTAGTCGGGGGCCAGTTCAATCACCCAGTAATCGCCGCGTCCGAGCGGCAGCCAACGCAGCCAGGACGGCAGGAAGCTGACCTCCAGTTTGGCGTTGCTGACCGGATCGACGATCCACGCCACCGCGTCGGCGGCGAACTCGGAATCATCGGCTTGCACGCAGCGGTTCACGACCGAGATGGTGTCGGCGGTGCGGGGACGGTACGTCGCAGTGGTGTCGCGCGCGCAGCGCCGATCCTGGATCCCGAACGGATAACGCGCGATCTCGTGCCAGGTGCCGGTGTAGCGAGCCAGATCGACCTTAGCGACGGCCTGCAGCGGCGGCACATCCGCGCTGGCCGATGGTGAACTGGCGCAGGCGCCGAGCAAGCTCGCGCTGACCGCGAGTGCGCACACGACAGCGGTGCGGCGCAGGAGTACAGCCTTTATGGTTGAACTCATGTAGGACGAATCTCCAGTACATGCCGTTGTTCATTCAGGCCGGGCACCGTCAGTGGCAACGTGGCGACGACCTGGACGTCGTCCGGCAGCGCGCGCAGTTCATCGGCATCGATACGCGCCTTCATCGCCAGCCAACTGGCCTCTGGCCCCAGCAAATGCCGTGTCCAAGCCACGAAGTCAGACAGCGCGGCAAAGGCGCGCGAGGTGATCGCGTCGAACTGCCCCAGGTACCGCTCGACCCGCCCATGATGGACGGTAACGTTGGACAGCCGCAGTTCAAGCGCCACCTGCGTCAGGAACGCCGCCTTTTTCTGGACCGCATCGATCAACGTCACCTGCAAGTGCGGACAGGCAATGGCCAGCGGGATCCCCGGAAGTCCACCGCCGGCACCGACGTCGAGGACGCGGCCTGACGGCAGATCGCGGCGGGCGAGCGCTGCGTTCATCGGTGCGATCAGCGCGAGCGAATCGAGCAGGTGATGGGTGAGAAAGTCGTCGCCCGCACGTATAGCGGTCAGGTTGTGCACCTGGTTCCAGTGCAGCAGGAGTCGACTGAACCCAAGCAGCGCCTCGATCTGGCCGTCAGTGAGCGCAAGCCCCAAGGCGGCAGCGCCGGCACGCAGACGCGCCGCGTCGAGCTCAGGCGGCGCTGCGCGAGGTGTCGTCGGTGTCGGTCGCGCTACGGCGGTCGGGCGGCGTGGCACGGTTGATCCGCTTCAGGTGAACCAGCAGCAGGGAGACGGCCGCCGGCGTGACACCGTAGACGCGTGCTGCCTGCCCCACAGTTTCGGGCTGCACGGCCTGCAGTCGCTGGCGGATCTCGTGCGACAGGCCGCGCACCTGGCTGTAGTCGAGGGCAAGCGGGATCCGGGTGGTCTCGTGCGATGCCTGGCGCGTGACTTCATCCTGCTGGCGGTCAATGTAGCCAGCGTACTTGCTGCTGATCTCGACCTGCTCGGCCACTTGGGGGTCGGCGGCGCCCGGCTCCGGCGGGCCACCCAGTGGCTGGCCGTCGCGATCCATCAGCGACAGCAGCGCCGCATACGAGACATCCGGCCGCCGCAGCAGGTCAGCCAGGGTGTACTCACGCTCGATCGTCTTGCCGAGCACCCGGGTGGCCTCCTCATCGGCCAGCAACCGTGGATTGACCCAGGTTGACTGCAACCGCTGCAGTTCGCGGGCGGTGGCATCGCGCTTGCGGCTGAACGCGTCCCAGCGTCGATCATCGACGCAGCCAAGCCTTCGGCCGATCTCGGTCAGTCGCAGATCGGCATTGTCTTCGCGCAGGCTCAGGCGGTACTCGGCACGCGAGGTGAACATCCGGTACGGCTCGGCCACGCCGCGCGTGATCAGGTCATCAACCAGCACGCCGAGGTAGGCCTCGGAGCGCGCTGGACACCACGGGTCACGGCCCGCCACGGCAAGCGCGGCGTTGATGCCGGCCAGCAGCCCCTGGGCCGCCGCCTCTTCGTAGCCGGTGGTGCCATTGATCTGCCCGGCGAAGTACAGACCGGCAATTGCCTTGGTTTCCAGCGACGCCTTCAAAGCACGCGGATCGAAGTAGTCGTACTCGATCGCGTAGCCGGGGCGCAGGATGTGGGCGTTTTCCAGGCCACGCATCGAACGCACGATCTCGATCTGAACGTCGAACGGCAGCGAGGTCGAGATGCCGTTCGGGTAGAACTCATGCGTCGTGAGCCCTTCCGGCTCCAGGAAGATCTGGTGGCTTACTTTGTCGGCGAATCGATGGATCTTGTCTTCGATCGACGGGCAGTAGCGCGGCCCCACGCCCTCGATCACCCCGGAGTACATCGGCGAGCGATCTAGGTTCTCGCGAATGACCTGATGCGTCGCCTCGTTGGTGTGGGTGATCCAGCACGACACCTGGCGGGGGTGCTGGGCGGCCGCGCCCAGGAATGAGAACACCGGCACAGGCGCCACGTCACCCGGCTGCTCGACACACCGGGCGAAGTCGATCGTCCGGCCGTCAATTCGAGGCGGCGTACCGGTTTTCAGGCGCCCCTGCGGCAGCTGCAATTCCTTGAGCCGCGCCGCCAACGAGACCGAGGGCGGGTCGCCTGCCCGTCCTGCCGCGTAGTTCTGCAGGCCGATGTGGACCAGTCCGTTCAGGAACGTCCCGGCCGTCAGCACCAGGGTCCGGCCATGAAAGCGGATGCCGGCCTGGGTCACGGCACCGGACACGCGTTCGCCCTGTCCGTCCGAGGTCACGATCAAATCATCGACCGCTTGCTGGAAGATCCAGAGGTTCGGCTGGTTCTCCAGCCGCGAGCGGATCGCCTGTTTGTAGAGTAGACGGTCGGCCTGGGCGCGAGTGGCACGAACGGCCGGGCCTTTGGAGCCGTTGAGAATTCGGAACTGAATGCCCGCTTCATCGGTGGCGGACGCCATCGCGCCGCCGAGCGCATCGACTTCCTTGACCAGGTGCCCCTTGCCGATGCCTCCGATCGACGGGTTGCAGGACATCTGGCCCAGCGTTTCGATGTTGTGGGTCAGCAGCAGCGTGCGCGCGCCCATGCGGGCCGCGGCAAGCGCCGCCTCGGTGCCGGCGTGGCCGCCACCGACGACAATCACATCGAACTGATCAGGATGAACCACGGCGAGAGCCACGCACTCAGTTTGCAAGGGGCCGCGAGTATAGGAGCGGCGCCTGTTTCACGTGAAACGCGGTGAACCGCTGTTTCACGTGAAACAAAGTCAGGGGCGACCGAATCGTGGCGCCACCGCCGTTCCGCCCACACGCAAGGTGATCGGCGCCTGCACGCGCTCCGTGCCCAGATCGACCCGCACCGCGCCGTCGAGCTTGAGGTCGGGCGCAACCGCGACCCGGCCGCGGGCGGCCATGGCGCCGGCGCGGCCGGCGATGTCAGTCAACAGCACCGACCCATTGCTGACGTCGGCCAGCGCATTCAGTTCCGTGAACCGCGTGATGCCGCCGCTGCTTTCCGCGGCTCCGCCCTGGGTCGCCGCCAAGCCAAGATTGATGCCGTTGAGTGTGGCCCACCGGACCGACACCGGGCCCGCCAAGCGCGCGACGAACAGGGCATCAGCCAGCGATGGACCATGGCCGCCGCCGATCAGGGACACCGACGCCGTCCCGAGCAACGGCGACTTGGGCGCGGCCGCGTCATCAGGACGAGCGCCGGCGACATGACGCATCACCGATTCGAGATCGACGCCAACCGACTTGGCTGTCGCGGCAATCGACCAGTTCACGTCCGCCGCCGCCACCAGCGCCCCCTGCGCCACCGCGATGTTGCTCGACGCGGTGTAGCTGTCCACCACGACCGCGTTCGGCAGCACCCAACCTGACGCACTGACGTTGCCCCAGATGACGCCCGGCCCAATCGGCGCGCGCCAGTTTTCGGCCTCCAACTCGAACGTGACCGACCCTTCTTCGCCCGGTGCCGCCAGCAGCGTCATGTGGCCGTCGCCCGATGTTTGGGTCACCTCCAACGGCAACAATGCGCCACCGGGACCGCGCCGCAGGCCCACCTCGTAGCGATGCGGCAGCAACGAGAACTCTGGAAACTCGACCGAACTGAAGCGCAGCTTGGAGACCGTGACACCCGCGGCGTTCGCCAGGCGCGGGCCGACGGCAATGAGACTGGCCGCCTGTTGGGTGGTGATCTGCATCGGCGAAACCACCGCCTCGCCGAACACCCATCGGCCGACCTTGGCGCCGGCGAGGACCTCCTCCCAGTTCATCTGCAGCGCGACCTCATCTGCCTTGAGCTGGTCGCCGACGGTCACGCCCTTGAGCACCATGCGCGGCTGCGGCCACACGGCAAACTGGCGCGCCGCGATCGTCACCGGCACGCCGGCGGCGGTCGACAGGCGCGCCGCGATGGCGTCCTTGCCCAGGCCATCGATCAGCGGATCAATCGCAGTCCACGCCAGCCAGCCCAGCCCGCCCACCACGCCGATCAGCAGCGCGCGTCGAATCAGCGTGTTGACCGTGTGCCGATCGATCGAGAACCGCGACGCGCGGCGCAAATCATCATCGTCCTCCTCGCGCGCACGCACCTCTTGCATATCCAGCCGATCCGGCACGTTGATCGTCGTGATCGCAAAGTCCGTCGCCGGCGAACCATCCCAGGTCGGGGGTCGACGTTTGCTCTTATCCGTAGAGTGTGAGTGCGCGCTTCTGTCGGAACGGTTCATGAGCCAAGCTCCTTGCGACCGCCGCTCAGACGCTGACAGCGCCGGTGGTTCCGGTCAAAGACGAAAGCAGCACCGGACGGGCATGCCGGCGCGCCGCAGGCACGGCAAAGGCAAGCCGTGCTGCGGCCGCAGGAATTCTATCGGCGACGCCGGCGCCGGCCACTATCCGTTAAGGCGATAAGCGCCGCCAGAAGCGGCGCATTTACGCCGGCGAGATGCCCCGCCGTTGCCACCACGCTTGAAGTTCCCCGACCAGTCCGCGCCGAAACGCCATCACGCAGATGACGAAGATAAGGCCCGTGACCACGGTCACGGCCTCGCCTAGGCCGGCAAACCACTGGATGCCGGTGACGCTAGCGAGGACGTTTCCAAGCTCGCCGACCTTGTTCTCGAGCGCCACCACCACGATCGCGCCAACGATGGGGCCGAGCATGGTCCCCATGCCACCGACCAGCACCATCAGGATCACCAGGCCGGACGTGCCCCAGTGAGCATCGGTGAGCGTCGCAAAGCCGAGCACTAGGGTCTTGGTGGCGCCCGCCAGCCCGGCCAGTGCCGCCGACAGCACGAAGGCGAGGAGCTTGAAGCGCGCGGTGTTGTAACCCAACGAAGTCGCCCGCGGCTCATTCTCGCGGATCGCCTTGAGCACCTGGCCGAACGGCGAGTGCACGGTGCGGTAGATGATCAGGAAACCCGCCACGAAAATCGCCACGACGACGTAGTACAGCACCAGGTCGCTCTGCAGCGGAATCAGACCGAACAGCGTGCCGCGCGGCACGCCCTGCAGGCCATCCTCACCGTAGGTGAACGGCGCCTGCAGGAAAAAGAAGAACAGCATCTGCGCCAGCGCCAGCGTGATCATCGAGAAGTAGATGCCACTGCGCTTGATCGCCAGATACCCCATCGCCAGTCCCAGCAACGCGCCGACCAGCGTGCCGAACAGCAGACCCAGCTCGGTGGACAAGCCCCACACCTTGATCGAGTGGCCGGCGGCATAGGCCGCCCCGCCTAGGAAGGCTGCATGCCCGAACGACAGCAGCCCGGTGAAGCCGATCAGCAGGTTGAACGCGCAGGCAAACAACGCGAAGCACAGCAGCTTCATCAGGAACACCGGATAGCCGCCGACCCAGGGCAGGATCAGCAGCACCACGAACAGGACGGCATAGATCTGAAAGTCGCGCGACCGCGACGCGGCAGGTTTCACGTCTACTTCTCCTTGCCGAACAGTCCGGCCGGGCGCACCAGCAGCACGATGGCCATGATCAGGAACACGACCGTGGCCGAGGCCTCCGGATAGAAGACCTTGGTCAGGCCCTCGATCACGCCCAGACCGAGGCCGGTGACGATCGAGCCGAGGATCGAGCCCATGCCACCGATCACCACCACCGCGAACACCACGATGATCAGATTGCTGCCCATCAGCGGCTGCACCTGCAGGATCGGGGCCGCGAGCACGCCCGCGAACCCCGCCAGCGCCACCCCGAAGCCATAGGTCAGCGTCACCATCAGCGGCACATTGACGCCGAACGCCTGGGTGAGCTTGGGGTTCTCGGTGCCGGCGCGCAGGTAGGCGCCAAGCTTGGTGCGCTCGATGACGAACCAGGTACCGAAGCACACCAGCAGCGAGGCCACCACGACCCAGCCGCGATAGTTGGGCAGGATCATGAAGCCCAGGTTGGTGGCCCCCTGCAGTTCATCGGGCACCGTGTACTGCAGCCCGGATACGCCGAAGAACGAGCGGAAGAAGCCTTCGATCAGCAGCGTCAGGCCGAACGTCAGCAACAGCCCATACAGGTGGTCGAGCTTGTACAGATGGCGCAGCAGCAGACGCTCGACGACGACGCCGAATGCGCCGACCAGCAGCGGCGCCACCACCAGCATCACCCAGTAATTCAGCCCGAAAAACGCCAGACCCAGGTAGGCGAACATCGCCCCCATCATGTACAGCGCGCCATGGGCGAAGTTGATGACGTTGAGCAGGCCGAAGATGACCGCCAGCCCGAGCGAGAGGATCGCGTAAAAGCTGCCGTTGACCAACCCGAGCAGCAACTGCCCCAGGAAAGCCTGCAGCGGAATACCGAAGATCTCCGTCATCGTCCCCTCATCCAATGCGCTTTGGTCAGCGGGCGGCGGCCGCCCGCTGACCAAAGCCGCCTGCGCGACGCACGCCGCGCAGGCGACCTCGACACGCTTCTACTTCTTGACCAGCGAGCACTTCGAGTTGGCAAGCTTCGTATAGGCCTCGTCACCCGGGATCGTCTGCGCCAACTTGAAGTAGTCCCACGGCTCTTTCGACTCGGCGGGCGACTTCACCTGCATCAGGTACATGTCGTGCACCATGCGGCCGTCCGCCCGGATCTGCCCGTTCTTGGTGAACATGTCGTTGATCTTGGTCTTCTTCATCTGCGCCATCACGGCATCGGCATCGTCGGTACCCGCCGCCTTGACCGCGTTCAGGTAGGTCGTCACCGCCGAGTAGTCACCTGCCTGCAGCATCGACGGCATCCGCTTCATCTTGTCGAAGAAGCGCCGGCCCCAGGCGCGCGCCTCGGGCGACTGGTTCCAGTACCAGCCGGTGGTCAAGTACATGCCCTCGGTCGTCTTCAAGCCCAGGCTGTGGATGTCGTTGATGAACATCAGCAAGCCGGCCAGCTTCATCGACTTGGTCACGCCAAACTCGTTGGCCGCCTTGATCGAGTTGATGGTGTCGCCACCTGCATTGGCCAGGCCGAGGATCTGCGCCTTGCTCGTCTGCGCCTGCAGCAGGAACGACGAGAAGTCGGAGGCATTGAGCGGATGGCGCACCGCGCCCACCACGTTGCCGCCGTTGGCCTTGACCACGTCACCGGTGTCCTTCTCCAGCGAGTGGCCGAACGCGTAGTCCGCGGTCAGGAAATACCAGCTCTTGCCACCGCTCTTGACCACCGCGGCACCGGTGCCGTTGGCCAAGGCCACGGTGTCATAGGCGTAGTGCACCGTGTAGGGCGTGCAGTCCTCGTTGGTCAACCGCGAGGTTGCCGCGCCGATCGAGATGTATGGCTTCTTCTTCTCCGCCGCCACCTTGGCGCTGGCCAGCGCGGTTGAGGAATTGGTGCCGCCGATGATGACGTCGGCACCGGCCTGGTCGATCCACTCGCGCACCTTGGACGAGGCGATGTCCGCCTTGTTCTGGTGATCGGCGAACACCAGCTCGATCTTCTTGCCCGGGAACTGCTTTTCCATGTCGGCGATTGCCATGCGGATCGCCTCCACACCGCCGGCGCCATCGATGTCCGAATACAGGCTCGACATGTCGGTGATGAAGCCGATCACGATCTTGTCCCCCGACAGCTTCTGCGCCGAGGCACCGCCCGCAACGGTCATCAGCCCGGCAGCGGCCAGCGCACTGCAGGTCGCCTTCAATTTCCACGTCATTTCCATGTTGCCTCCTCTAATGCACCTTGCAGTGCGTTGCCAATCAAGTGCGATGCGGCCTCAGACGCCCAAAAGCTCGTGCAGCCGTTCTTCCTTTGCCTTCAATTGCGAGGCGTCGAACGCCTCGACGATATGGCCGTGCTCGACCACGTAGAAGCGATCGGCCAGCGGTGCGGCAAAGCGGAAGTTCTGCTCCACCATCACTACCGTATAGCCCTTGGCCTTGAGCATGCGGATCATCTCGCCCAGCTTGCTCACGATCACCGGCGCCAGCCCCTCGGAGATCTCGTCGAGCAGCAGCATGTGCGCGCCGGTGCGCAGGATGCGCGCCACCGCCAGCATCTGCTGCTCGCCACCGGACAGGCGCGTGCCCTGGCTCTTCGCGCGTTCCTTCAGGTTGGGGAACATGGCGTAGATCTCGTCGATGCTCATGCCGGATTCGCCCGCGCCCACCTTGGGCGGCAGCATCAGGTTCTCCTCGCACGACAAACTGGCGAAGATGCCGCGTTCCTCCGGGCAGTAGCCGATGCCAAGATGCGCGATCCGGTGCGTCGGCATAGTGATGGTCTCCACGCCGTCCACCTTGATCGAGCCCTTGCGCGCGCCGGTCAGCCCGAGGATCGCGCGCAGCGTGCTGGTGCGACCGGCCCCGTTGCGGCCGAGCAGCGTCACCACCTCGCCCTTGCGCACATCCAGCTCCACGCCGTGCAACACATGCGACTCGCCGTACCACGCGTGCAGACCGTGGATCTGCAGCGCGTAAGGCGCCGCCGCGGCGCCATTGCCTGCGTTCGTCGCCATCAGTGTCCGATCCCTTCCAGCTCACCCTCGGTCGAGCCCATGTACGCCTCGCGCACCAGCGGATTGGCAGAGACCTCCTGATACGGCCCCTCGGCCAGCACCGCGCCGCGCGCCAGCACCGTGATGCGATCGGAGATACCCGCCACCACGTTCATGTTGTGTTCGACCATCAACACCGTCCGCCCGACGGCCACGCGTTTGATCAGCGCGGTCACCCGCGCCACGTCTTCGTGCCCCATGCCCTGCGTGGGCTCGTCCAGCAGCATCAGCTCGGGTTCGGTCGCCAGGGTCGTCGCGATTTCCAGCGCCCGCTTGCGCCCGTACGGCAGCTCCACAGTCACGGTGTCGGCGAAGCTTTGCAGGTCTACCTGCTCGAGCAACTGCATCGCCCGGCCGTTAAGGCGGTCGAGCACCTGCTCGCTACGCCAGAAGTGGAACGACTGTCCGGTCGCGCGCTGCAGCGCGATGCGCACGTTCTCCAGCACGGTCAGATTGGGGAAGACCGACGAGATCTGGAACGAGCGCACCACGCCGCGGCGCGCGATCTTTTCGGGACGCTCGTGCGTGATGTCGTCACCGCGAAACAGGATCGACCCGCGTGTCGGCCGCAGAAACTGGGTCAGCAGGTTGAAGCACGTGGTCTTGCCCGCACCATTGGGTCCGATCAGTGCGTGAATCGAGCCGCGCTTAACCCGCAGGTTGACGTCGTCGACCGCGACAAAGCCCTTGAACTCCTTGGTCAAACCGCGCGTCTCGAGGATGACGTCGGAACTGCTGCTCATGCCGAAGCCTCCAGCATCCGGTGGTAGTCGTCCGCACTGGCTACGCGCGGGTTGGTGGCGTGGCAGTGGTCCTTCAGGGCATTGGCCACCACGTCGTCAAAGGTGTCGCGTCCGATGCCCATGTCGGTCAGGCCAGTCGGCAGGCCGATGCGCGCGTTCAGCGCGCGGATCGCCTCCGCCAGCGCGGCACCGCCGGATACGCCGAAGGCCTGCGCCACGCGCGCGACCCGCGCGGGGACCGCGGCCTCGTTGAAGCGAACCACCTCGGGCAGCAGCACGGCATTGAGCGTGCCGTGGTGGGGACTTACCGTCAGGGCACCGAGCGCGTGCGACAGCGAGTGCACCGCACCCAGTCCTTTCTGGAATGCCATTGCGCCCTGCATCGACGCGCTCATCATCGCCCAGCGCGCATCGCGGTCGCTGCCGTCGCGCACCGCCCGCTCCACATGCGCCACGCCGCGCTGCAGTCCATCGAGCGCAATCGCGTCGGCCGGCGGATTGACCGCCTTTGACAGATAGGTCTCGATGCAATGCGCGATCGCGTCCATGCCGGTGGCGGCGGTCAATCGCGGTGGCAGTCCGAGGGTGAGCTCGGGGTCGCACAGCGCGACCTTCGGCACCAGGTGCCACGAGTGAAAGCCCAGCTTGCGATGGTCGTCGAGAATGATGATTGCGCCGCGTGCCACTTCGCTGCCGGTGCCAGCCGTGGTCGGAATCGCGATCAGCGGTGCGACGCCGCCGCTGATCTTCGGGCTGCCGCCGAGAATCGTCGCGTAGTCGGCGAGGCGCCCCGGGTGGGTCGCCATGATCGCCACGCCCTTGGCCAGATCGATCGGCGAGCCGCCGCCGAGGGCGATCAGGCCGTCGGCGGCATGGGCGCGAAAGGCGTCCACTGCCAGCATGACCGCGCGCTCGGTCGGATTCGACGGTGTGGCGTCGAACACCGCATGCGGCAGGTCGCCGAGGGCCGCCTGAAGCCGTGCCATCAGCCCGGCCGCCACCACCCCGGCATCGGTACAGACGAGCGGCCGCCGGATGCCCAGCCGCTCGCACTCGGCGCGCACCAGAGCCAGCGCGCCGAAGTCAAACTGCACTTGCGTGATGTAATAGATCGACGCCATCGCGTCAGCTCCCGTCGCACGGCCCGTCACCGATGGCCCTGCGCTTGTCTCCGTCGCTACTTCTTGATTTTTTGCGACGCAGTCACTTTACCCAAACTTGCGCACGCGTGCGGTACTTGGCGCCCGCGCCGTACTCAACACGCGTGAAAGCAACGCTGCCTGCCACCATGGCCGTGGCATAACCGAGGCCACGCGGCTTGTGATGCGTCCGCTGCACCGGTAACGTGCGCGCCTTCCCGTCGTCGGTGACCCGTCCGTGAGTTCGATTCTCGCCCGCCTGCTCAATGTGCCTGCGATGCTGCGCTACCTGCGCACGCACCGTGCCGACAAGTCCGTATGGGACCCCGCCGACGACCTCGAACTGGCGCTGTACGGAACGATCTTCGGTAACAACTTCCTGCATTACGGCTACTTCGCCGATCCCGCTGTCGATCCGGACACGATCGCCTTCGCCGACCTCAAGCAGGCGATGGACGACTACGCCACGCTGCTCGTGCAGCGCGTTGCCGCCGGCGAGCGCGTACTCGACGTCGGCTGCGGCATGGGCGGGTTGCTGGCGCGGCTCGACAAGCACGGCGCGCGGCCGACCGGCGTCACCCCCAACCGCGCGCATGCGGCGCACATCAAGCGGACCTGGCCGCACATTCCGCTGATCGAAGGGACCTTCGAGACGGTCACCGCCACACCCGGCGAAGGCCAGTTCGACGCGGTGATCAACTCCGAGTCGTTCCAGTACATCGACCTCGACGCCGGCATGCGCAACGTGCGCGCGCTGCTCAAGCCCGCGGCCGACGGTGGACGCTGGCTCAACATCGACTACTTCCGCCTGATTCCGGGCGCGAAGAACAAGTCCGGGCATCTGCTCGCCGACTTCGAGGCGGCCTGCGCGCGCCATGGCTTTGCCGTGCGCGAGCGCGTGGACGTGACCGAGAACGTGCTGCCGTCGCTCGCCTACGGGCGCCTGCTCGCCACCCGCTTTGCACTGCCGCTGGCGCGCTTCGGCAGCGACAAGTTCTTTCTCAAGCACCCGTTCTGGGCGTACTTGTTCGCCGACCGCGTGCGCGGCAAGCTCGACGGCGTGAAGCTCGACACCCTCGATCCCGACGTGTTCCGGCGCGAGAAGCGCTACATCCTGTTCGTCCTCGAGCCGCGCTGAGCCGAGCCACGATGAAATGAAAACGGGCGCCTTAAAGCGCCCGTTCCGCGTTGGAGCAGGTCGTATCAGCTAAACCGCTGCGCCAGCTTCTGCCGCGTCGACTCCAGTTGCGGCGGCAAATTGTGCGACAACTGCTTGAAAAGATCCGCGTGCGAGGCGAGCTCCTTCTTCCACTCGTCGGCGTTGACCGCGGTCACGCGCGTGAACTGCTCGCGGCTGAAGTCCAGCCCGGTCCAGTTCAGATCCTCGTAGCGTGGTGTCACGCCCACCGCGTGCTCAGCGCCGCTGGTACCGCCCCTAATGCGCTCGACCATCCACGCCAGCACGCGCATGTTCTCGGAGAAGCCCGGCCAGACGAACTTGCCGTTCTCGTCGGTGCGGAACCAGTTGACACAGAAGATTTTGGGCAGCGACGCACCGCTGGCGGCGAGCTTCTCGCCCAGTTCCAGCCAGTGGGCGAAGTGCTCGGCCATGTTGTAGCCGCAAAACGGCAGCATCGCGAACGGGTCACGCCGCAGCACGCCTTGTGCGCCGGCCTGCGCCGCCGTGGTCTCGCTGCCCATGGTCGCCGCCATGTAGACGCCCTCGGTCCAGGTGCGCGCCTCGGTGATCAGCGGCACCGTGGTGGAGCGACGGCCGCCGAAGACGAACGCATCGATCGGCACCCCCTGCGGGTTCTCCCAGTCGGGATCGATCGAGGGGCACTGGCTGGCCGCCACGGTGAAGCGCGCGTTCGGGTGCGCTGCCTTGCGGCCGCCCTTGCCGTCTTCCGGCGTCCAGTCCTTGCCCTGCCAGTCGATCAGGTGCGCCGGTGCCGGCCCCATGCCCTCCCACCAGACATCGCCGTCGTCGGTGAGCGCGACGTTGGTGAAGATGACGTTCTCGTTGAGCATCGCCATCGCGTTGAAATTGGTCTTCTCCGACGTGCCCGGGGCGACGCCAAAGCAGCCGGCCTCCGGATTGATCGCGTACAGGCGACCATCGCGCCCCGGCTTGATCCAGGCGATGTCTTCGCCCACGGTGCTGACCTTCCAGCCGTCGAGTGCGGGCGGCGGGATCAGCATCGCGAAGTTGGTCTTGCCGCAGGCCGACGGGAACGCCGCCGCCACGTGGTACTTCTTGCCCTCGGGCGAGGTCACACCGAGGATCAGCATGTGCTCGGCGAGCCAGCCCTGGTCGCGGCCCATGTAGCTGGCGATGCGCAGCGCAAAACACTTCTTGCCGAGCAGCGCGTTGCCGCCGTAACCCGAGCCGAAGCTCCAGATCTCGCGCGTCTGCGGAAAGTGCACGATGTACTTGGTCGGGTTGCACGGCCACGGCACGTCCTTCTCGCCCGCCGCCAGCGGCTTGCCGACAGAGTGCACGCACGGCACGAATTCGCCCTGCTCACCCAGCACGTCGCACACCGCACGACCCATGCGGGTCATCATGCGCATGTTCACCACCACGTACGGGCTATCGGACAGCTCGACACCGATGTGGGCGATGTGCGATCCCAGCGGCCCCATGGAGAACGGCACCACGTACATCGTGCGCCCGCGCATGCACCCGGCGAACAGGCCATTGAGGGTGCCGCGCATCTCGGCCGGGTCCATCCAGTTATTGGTCGGGCCCGCCTCTTCCTTGCTCGGCGTGCAGATGTAGGTCCGGTCCTCCACGCGGGCGACGTCCGAAGGGTCAGACCAGGCGAGGAACGAGTTCGGCCGCTTGGCCGGGTTCAGGCGCTTGAGCGTGCCGGCGCTGACCATCTCGGCGCACAGACGGTCGTACTCTTCCTGAGATCCATCGCACCATTGCACCCGGTCGGGCTGTGTCAGCTGAGCGACCTCGGCCACCCAGGCCACCAGCTTCTTGTTTCTCACCCACGCCGGCGCATTGAGGCGCTGGTCAGACGGAACGGCACTCATCGATCATCTCCAGGAGGCAAGTGTTTCGGCCGGCGCAACGCTCGGCGCTGTTTTCTCTTCTCAGTCAGCTGGCGCTTGCGGCCGCCGGCCCGTGGCGACTCGTGATCGCCGCGCGCCTTAGGCCGGCGGGCGGGTGCTGACCGGCAGGTCGGAACGTCCTGGGCGAAGGTCTCGCTAGGCGTCGATCGACAGGGGGAAAGGAGTTTACCCCTGTGCCTTCCCGGCACGAGGGGGGTGACAACGCTCAGAGACATGGATCACCGCCGGGCAAGCGTGATGCCTCTGACACGCTGCAACATGAACGACGGTCGCCGCGGCCGGCGGGCGCGCAGCGCGCGCATAGAATCGCCCCGACCGTCATTTCACTGTCCACCGGCGAAGCCACCGCCCTTGTCACGAACCACCACGCCTATCGCCGCGTCTGCCAACGCCGGTACAGCCACCGGCACCACGCTGTCTTTTCGCGACCGCCAGTTCCGTTGGCGCGAAGAAGCCATTCTGGACGCCGCCAACCGACTGCTCGCGACCAAAGGTTTCGAGACGATGTCGATGGACGACCTGGCGACTGCGGTCGGCATCGCCAAAGGCAGTCTGTACAAGCATTTCGATTCGAAAGAAGCGCTGGCCGCCGCCGCCATGACGCGCCTGCTACGGGCGATCGAGGCCCATTTGCGGTCGCAGGATCCCGCCCTGACGCCGGTCGACCGCCTCAAGGATCTACTGTCGTGGGCGTTGCGCGAGCGGGCAGCGGGCCGTATGCCGTTGCTGCCCTCGACCAGCCAGCCGGTGCAGCAGGCGCTCATGGCCAGCCGCGATTACATGATGGCGCTGGAGGACGTTGGCAATGAGATGGCCGAACTGGTCGCCGAGGCTGCCGACCAGGGCGCGCTGCGCCAAGACTTGCCGGTGCCGGTGATGCTGTACGCGATCTACGCCAGATCGTGCGATCCGAGCTTTGAGTACCTGCGTCAGTCGGGCGAGTGGAGCGACGACGAAGTGATCCGGATGATGGTCAGCTCTTGCTTCGACGGCCTCGCGGGCGGGATACGAGGCAACACGTAGTCGTCCTCGAGCACGGCAAGGCGCAAAAAAAGGCCGCCTTGCGGCAGCCTTTTGAAGGGTGCGGCGGGACGATCAGCCGATCGGGTCGATCTCGACCGCCTGCGGACCTTTTTGACCTTGCTGCACCTGGTACTCCACCCGCTGGTTTTCCTTCAGCGTGCGGAAACCCTTGGCCTTGATGCCGCTGTAGTGTGCGAACAGATCTGCGCCGCCATCGTCGGGCTTGATGAAGCCGAAGCCCTTGGTTTCGTTGAACCACTTTACGGTGCCTGTCGGCATAGAACACTCACGAGGTAGGAAAGCGGGATGCGCCCGCATGCGCGCAAGCGATTGTGCGTGGATGACTGGGAAGCACTTCGACAGGAACTGAAAGACGTGTGACCGGGCGAGCACTGGAACCAGGGAGAGCGCAGGAATCACTGCGCGTTTGAAGCTACTTGAAAGAGGTTGCCAACGCTATAGGCGTTTGCGTCGCCAACGCCCCAAAGGACGTCATGTCTGCGGCCCCGCGCCAGCGCTGGCATGCCAGGCCGCCAACAGTTCACCCTCGCGCCTGGCGCTCAGCCCGATGTTCGAATAGGCACCGGCTGGCGCCGTGAACTGCGGCGACCGCGCCCATGCCAGCGTGTCGGTCACGGTCGCCGCCAGCGGTCGGAAGGCCAGCCCCGTGTCGAGCGCGCGCTGGATCGAGACCTGATGGATGCCCCGCTCCGTGACCGGCACCCACAGCGGCATCTCGGTCCACGGCGCCACGCCCTGGTCGAGCAGGAAGCGCTCGCTGCACCAGGTCAGGGTCGGCGGCGGATCCCCCGCCAGCGCCTTGATGCAGCCCGAAAGAAACGCGCCGAAATGCCACGGCGTGGCCGGGCCGGTCGCGTTGTATGCACCGCCCGGCCCGCGTGTGAGCGCCCGCACGATCCACTCCGCCAGGTCGCGCACGTCAATGAACTGCACCGGGTCCTCCGGCTGCCCGGGCGCCAGGATCTCGCCGCCCGCCGCCACTCGCTGCGGCCAGTAGGTGAAGCGACCGGTCGGATCGAACGGCCCGACGATGAGGCCGGGCCGCACCAGCAGCGCGTTGGCGCCGAAAGTCGCCTGCACCTCGCGCTCGCAGGCCGCCTTGAGCGCACCATAGTGTGCTGCCACGTCTTCCACTGCCGGGTCGTCTAGTGCTGCCAGCGGTGCATCCTCGTCGAGCTGGGCCGCGTCGAAACCCGCGTACACGCTGATGCTCGAGATGAACACGTACCGCTCAACCGCACCGTGCAGCGCCTCGCACGCGGCGCGCACCACCCTGGGTAGGTAACCGCAGGTATCGATGACCGCATCCCAGCGGCGACCAGCCAGACGGTCCAGATGCAGCTCGCGATCGCCGTGGATCTCCTCCACGTCGTCGAACAGTCCCGGCGCCGTGCGGCCGCGGTTGAAGAGCGTGACTTCGTGATGGCGCGCCTGCAGCGCCTGCACCAGATGGCGGCCGAGGAAGCGCGTCCCGCCGATCACCAGCACTTTCATCGACCACCCTTTCGGTCAGATCCGCGCGGTCACCTGCCGCAGCACCCGGTACAGCGCGCCGATCGTGAGCACCACGATCACCATGCGGATGGCATGAAACGCCGTTACCAACGGCGCGCCCAACTTCAGCACCTTGGCGGTGATCGCCATCTCGCCAATGCCGCCGGGCGTGGTCGCCAGTACCGCGGTGGCCACCGGCAGCCCCGCCGGACCCGCGAGCCAAGCGCCGAACAACGCGGCCACGCCAAGGTACGACAGGGTCACCACCGACACGGCCGCCAGGAAGCGCGGCGCCGCGCGGAAGAACTCCGGCGCAAAGCGTACGCCCAACGCGATCCCGATCAGCCACTGTCCCGCATTCACCACAGGGGTCGGCAGCGCCGACAGGCTGATGTCCCCGGCCGTGAGCGCTGCGGCTACCAGCAAGGGCCCGATCATGAAGACGTTCGGCGCACCCAGACGCAACAGCACGATGGCGCCGCCGCCGGTCACCGCAGTCAGCACCGCCAGGCCGGCCCAGCTGAACTCGCGCGCCGCCGGCTCATAGGGCGCCACGCCCTGCGCGCCCGCCCATTGCAGCGCGAACGGCACCAGCAGCGCCACGAGCATCATGCGCAGGCTGTGCGCGGCGGCCACGCGATCGACGCGCGCGCCCTCGGCCTGGTGCCGCTCGGCCTGTGCCGCCATCTCGCTGGCGCCGCCGACGGCCATCGCGAAGAAACAGGTGGTTCCGCTCTCGCCGGTCAGCCGCCGCAGCGCCGCCGCGCCGGCCACGCCGAGTCCCATCATGAACAACGTCGCCAGCGCGATCCAGGGCGCCTGTCGCACCACTTCGCGCACGACGTCAGGCGTGAAGTACAGGCCGAGGGCGGTGCCGATGATCCACTGACCGGCATCGCGCGCGAACGGAAACGCGGCCAATCGAGCGCCCGCCATGTTGACGATCGCCACCGCCAGCAGCGGCCCGGTGAACCAGGGCAGCGGCAGATGCAACCAGGAGGCGAGCAGCGCGCCGCCCAGGGCCACGGCCGACGTGAGCAGCATCCTCGCCAGACGGGGCGGCGGGGCGCCGCCGGGCTCGGGTGCGTTCGGCAAAGGTTCCGGTGGGCGGTCGCTGCCTGTCAAGCGCGCATGGCCGTCGGTCAGCGCACGCCGGCGGCCGCGCTGGCGGCCAGGCCAGCGGCCGGCGCCGCCGCGCGGGCGGTGCTGCCCACCAGCGCGGTGAACTCGTCGAGCGCCCGCCCGTAGGTGTCCGGGTCCAGCGACATGGCGCCGCGATGCGACGCCCCTTCGATCTTTACGAGCCGCTTCTTGTCGTCGGGCACCGCGCGCGCCGCGGCGTACAGGCGGTCGCTCATCGTGTGCGGCACGATGCCGTCGGCGGTTCCGTGCAGGAACAGCAACGGCTCGTTGACGCTGGCAATGCGCTGCAGCGAGTTGAAGTTCTGGGTCACGGCAATGTTGACGAACGGCACCCAGCCCCAGCGCATCGTGCGCACGAGGTCGGCAATGCTGGTGAAGGTCGACTCGACCACCACACCGGCCATGCCGTCGACCTCCTGCGCCAGCGCGATCGCCACCGCACCGCCGAGGCTGTAGCCATACAGCAGGCGCTGGCTTTCCATCGGCTGGCGGCGCTGCAGCTCGGCAAACGCCAGGCGCGCATCTTCGATTGCCGTGTGCTCGCTGGGCAGGATGGGGGTAGAGCGGCCGAAGCCACGGTAATCGAGCGCCAGCACGTTGAAGCCGAGCTCGTTCAGCCGCTCGATGCGATTGGCATTGCCGTACAGGTTGTGGCGCGCGCCGTGCAGGTAAAGCACCGTCGGTGCGGCCGGATCGCCGGCGAGGTACCAGAAGCGCAGGGTGTCATTGCCGGTCTGGCCGCCGCCGGGCAGCGCGACGTCATACTGTTCGGCACGCGCCGGTGCGCTGCGACCATCGACGTAGGCGGCATTGCGGGTCTGGAAGATCGCCTCGCGCTGCCAGCGGTCCAGCGAGGCACAGCCGGAAATCGCACCCGCCAAGAGCGCGGCAGCAATGACGGACGACAGAAGCTTGACCGGCAGACCCATGGCGACGACCCCGAGCGTTGGAGCGAGTCTAACGACGCACCTGCCGATCGGCTGACACAATTGCCGCAGGTTTTTCACGGGTTCGGCAGATTTGCCGTCAATACGCCTCACCTTGTCCGGTCGGGTCAAGCGGCGGCACCTGGGCGACGGCCTTGCGCCACTGCGCGGGCGACTGGCCGACCACGCGCCGGAACGCTCGCGAGAACACCGCATCGGAGGCATAACCGACCGCCTCGGCCGCGCGTGACACGCTCACATGCTCGCCACGCAGCTGATTGGCCGCGCGCGTGATGCGCCAGCGGGTCAGGTAGTTCATCGGGCTTTCGCCCACCAGCGCCTTGAACTGCACCGCCAGATGCGTGCGCGAGGTGCCCACTGCGCGCGCCAGGTTTTCGAGCGTCCAAGGCTGCGCGAAGCGCGCATGCAGCAGCATGAGCGCGCGTCCCACGCGCCGGTCGCGCATGCCGCGCAGCCAGCTTGCCGTCGCATCGTCCTGCTGGGCGTAAGCACGCACCGCCTGGATGAACAGGACGTCGGCGAGGCGGCGCAAGACCGTCTGCCCCCCCTGCATCCGCTGCTCGATCTCGGCGTGGATGAACTCGAGCGTGGGCGTGAGCCAGCGGCGCACCTGCGGATCGCTGCCGCGCAGATGGATCACCGGCGGCAGCGCATCGAACAGCGGATTCATCCGCAGCACATCCGCCGAGAAGAACCCACCGGTCACCCGCGTCACCGGGCCGGCGCCCGCCTGCACCACCGCGCCATCGGGCGCCATCGGGTGGCTGGCCAACCAGTCCTCCAGCGGCACCACCAGCGCATCCTTGTCCGAGCGCACCACGTGCGGCGCGGCATTGGGCAGCACCACGAGATCGCCGGCCTGCACCACCTGTGCCGCGCCGCGCGGCGACAGCTGCAGATAGCAGCGACCCGCCGTCACTGCATAGAACGGCGTGCGACCCGGCCGCGCGATCGAGATGCCGAAGGGCGCACACAGGGCGGCGCGGAAATAGACCATGCCTTCGAGCCGGACCTGCTCCATCACGTCGGTGATGAGGTCGAATTCAGGTGCGCCCGACAGGCTGGGCGCCGACCCAGGTGATGCTGTGGGCTGAGCCACGACAGCCTGTGCCTTAGGCGTGGCGCGCGACACGCGGCCATCGCGACCAACGCGACCCACGGGACGCTTGACGCCACGCGGGCGCACTGCCTTTACTGAACGATTCGTCAAGAAATTGGTCTCCGACGGCCTTTTCGTTCGGCCAGACGACGCGCACTGTACCCCCGTCAAATCTCCCGACAGACTCGCAAGGAGCATCAGATGACCCAGACCACCGTTGGCAAGTCGGCTCGACTACTGGTTGCCGCCGCCCTCGCCTGTGTCGCGCACGGCGCGCTAGCGCAGACCTCCGCCATCACCTATCCGTCGGTGGCGCGCAGCACACCCGCCGTGCGTGCTGCCGAGCCGGCCGCCACGCAGCAACGCGACGTGGTGCGCAGCCCGCGGCAGCGCGTTGCCACCGAACCGACAGCGAGCGTGTTCGTCTACGAGACCCTCGGCGCCACACCGTCGATCCGAGTACCGATGACGCGGCACAGCGCGACGGCCGACCTGCAGGCGAGCCTGCCAAACCGCTAGGACAGTGTGCCCATTCGGGCCGCGGGCCCGCCCTGCGTGGCGCGGCGCGCGGGGCCGGCCTGCGATGCATTCGGCAGACGCGCACCGGCTGACCGGGCGTGGATCGCTATGATCCGCGCCCTTCGTTCCCGGGCCACGCCTCCTGCATGACCGCCGACTCCGCCGCCGCCCCACTCGCCGATCTCAATCCTTCGACCGCTGACCAGACCGCTGCTCGCATCCTCGCGCAGCTGGCCGCCGAGCTCGTCGCCCGCCCGGCGCAGGTGCAGGCCGCGATCGGCCTGCTCGACGAGGGGGCCACCGTGCCCTTTATCGCGCGCTATCGCAAGGAAGTCACCGGCGGGCTGGACGACACGCAGCTGCGCCTGCTCGAGGAGCGCCTGACCTACCTGCGCGAGATGGAAGAACGGCGCGCCGCGATCCTGGCCAGCGTTCACGAGCAGGGCAAGCTCACGCCGGCGCTCAAGCAGCAACTCGCGACCGCCGACACCAAGCAGCGCCTCGAGGATCTGTACGCGCCGTACAAGCCCAAGCGCCGCACGCGCGCACAGATCGCCCGCGAGGCCGGGCTCGAACCGCTGGCCGATGCGCTGCTCGCCGATCCGTCGCGCGATCCGCAGACGGAGGCCGCGCAGTTCATCAGTGCAGAGAAAAATGTCGCCGATGCCAAGGCCGCACTCGACGGCGCACGCGACATCCTCGCCGAGCGCTGGGCCGAAGACGCCGAGCTGGTTGCCAAGTTGCGCGAGTACTTGTGGGACAAGGCGCTTGTCGCCGCGACCGTGGTCGAGGGCAAGGAAGCCGAGGGCGAGAAGTTCCGCGATTACTTCGCGCACAGCGAGCTGCTGCGCTCGATCCCGTCGCACCGCGCGCTGGCGCTGCTTCGCGGCCGCACTGCCGGTGTACTAACGGTGAAGATGCAGCTGCCCGACGAACTGGAGACGCTGAAGCCGCATCCATGCGAAGCGAAGATCGCCGCGCATGTGGGGCTCAAGTCGCTGGGTCGACCGGCCGACGCGTGGCTGGCCGACTGCGCGCGTTGGACCTGGCGGGTCAAGGCGCAGCTGGCGCTCGAGCTGGAGTTCTTCACGCGCGTGCGCGCGGATGCCGAGGCTGAGGCGATCAAGGTGTTCGGCCACAACCTCAAGGACCTCTTGCTCGCCGCGCCGGCCGGCGGTCGTGCGGTGATCGGACTCGA
>LNFM01004330.1_pt1 | contig 26335 bp, 20 predicted proteins | sample 596031 | NCBI WGS metagenome assembly LNFM01 (sample SAMN04254537, study PRJNA301005) | activated carbon metagenome | isolation source: dual media filters at the Ann Arbor, Michigan drinking water treatment plant | place: USA: Ann Arbor | reverse complement strand
GAGATGTTCGAGACCGTCATCAACCTCAAGCCGCAGGACGAATGGCGGCCCGGCATGACCACCGACCAGCTGATCGCCGAGATGGACAAGGCGCTGCAGTTCCCGGGCATCAGCAATGCCTGGACGATGCCGATCAAGGCGCGCATCGACATGCTGGCCACGGGCATCCGCACGCCCGTGGGCATCAAGGTCTTCGGCCGCGACCTGGCCGAGATGGAGCGGCTGGCCAAGGAGATCGAGACCGTGGTCAAGACCGTGCCCGGTACGAGCTCGGCCTACGCCGAGCGGCTGACCGGCGGCAGCTACCTCGACATCGTGCCCGACCGCGCCGCGCTGGCGCGCTACGGCCTGTCGGTGGGCGAACTGCTCGACGTCATCGGCACGGCGCTGGGCGGCGAGATGGTGACGACCACGGTCGAAGGCCGCGAGCGTTTCGGCGTGGCCGTGCGCTATCCGCGTGAACTGCGCAGCAACCCCGAGCAGATCGAGCGCGAGGTGCTGGTGCCCACCATGGGCGGCGCCATGGTGCCGCTGGGCCAGGTGGCCAAGGTGCTGGTGACGCGCGGCGCAGCCAGCATCCGCACCGAGAACGCACTGCTGTCGGCCTACATCTTCATCGACATCCGCGAACGCGACATCGCGTCCTACGTGACCGAAGCGCGCCAGGCCGTGTCCGAGCGGGTCAGCTTCCCCGCCGGCTACTACGTCACCTGGAGCGGGCAGTACGAGTACATGGAGCGCGCGATCGAGAAGATGAAGGTGGTCGTGCCGATCACGCTGCTGACCATCTTCCTGCTGCTGTACCTGAACTTCCGGCGCCTGACAGAGACCTTCATCGTGATGCTGTCGGTGCCCTTCGCGCTGATCGGCGGCGTCTGGCTGATGTGGCTGCTGGACTACAACATGTCGATTGCGGTGGCGGTGGGCTTCATCGCCCTGGCCGGCGTGGCGGCAGAGACGGGCGTGGTGATCCTGGTCTACCTCGACAACGCCTGGGACGCCGTGCAGGCGCGTTGCCGTGCCGAAGGGCGCCTGCCCGGGCCTGCCGACCTGTACGAGGCGGTGATGGAAGGCGCCGTCGCGCGCGTGCGGCCCAAGATCATGACGGTGGTCACCACCATGGCCGGCCTGATGCCGATCATGTGGGACAGCGGCACCGGCAGCGAGGTGATGAGCCGCATCGCCGCGCCCATGATCGGCGGCATGATCTCTTCGACCGTGCTCACGCTGGCGGTGATTCCGGCGATCTATGCGCTGGTCAAGCAATGGCAGATGCGGGGGGTTCTGCAGGGCGCGGCGCGGGGGTAAGCCCCCGGTGCGGCGGCTGCACGGTGCGGGGTATGGACTGCTAATATTCCGCGCTCTCTCAGCACCCGCCGGGGTACGACCCGATGTCATCAACCCCTTCCAAGGCCTTCGCCTCCCAGGCCGACCTGGCAGAGAAGACGGTCAGCTTCAGCCGCCTCTCGGACAACGCCTGGGCCTACACCGCCGAAGGCGACCCCAACACCGGCGTGATCATCGGCGACGACGCGGTGCTGGTGCTGGACACCCAGGCCACACCGGTGATGGCGCAAGACGTCATCCGCCGCATCCGCCAGGTCACCGACAAGCCCATCCAGTACGTGCTGCTCACGCACTACCACGCGGTGCGCGTGCTGGGCGCTTCGGCCTATGGCGCCCAGCACATCATCGCCAGCCAGGACACGCGCGACTTGATCGTCGAGCGCGGCGAGCAGGACAAGGCCAGCGAGATCGGCCGCTTCCCGCGTTTGTTTCGCAATGTCGACAGCGTGCCCGCGGGGCTGACCTGGCCCACCATCACCTTCAGCGGCAAGATGACGCTGTGGCTGGGTGGGCTCGAGGTGCAGTTGCTGCAGCTGGGCCGCGGCCACACCAAGGGCGACACGGTGGCCTGGCTGCCGCAGCAGAAGATCCTGTTCAGCGGCGACCTGGTCGAGTTCGATGCCACGCCCTATGCCGGCGACGCCTACTTCCGCGACTGGCCGGCCACGCTGGACGCCATCGCCGCCTTGGGCCCGCAGCAGCTGGTGCCGGGCCGCGGCGCGGCGCTCACCACGCCCGAGCAGGTTGCCGCGGGCCTGAACAGCACGCGCGCCTTCATTCAAGACCTGCGCGACAGCGTCGAAGCCGGCGTGCGCGCCGGGCTGGATCTCAAGGCCGTCTACCAGCAGACCCTGGCGGCGCTGACCCCGCGCTACGGCCACTGGGTCATCTTCCAGCATTGCATGCCTTTCGACGTGACGCGCTGCTACGACGAGATGACGCAGTACCCGCACCCGCGCATCTGGACGGCCGAGCGCGACATCGAGATGTGGAAGGCGCTCGCTGCCTGAGCCCGCGCCGCAAGGAGATCCGCATGCCCATCCAGCGCATCCACCACGTCGCCTACCGCTGCCACGACGCCCGCGCCACCGTGCAGTGGTACCAGCAGCACCTGGGCATGGACTTCGTGCTGGCCATCGCCGAAAACGAAGTGCCCTCCACGCGCGCGCCCGACCCCTACATGCACGTGTTCCTGGATGCCGGCGGCGGCAACGTGCTGGCCTTCTTCGAGCTGCCCAACTCGCCGCCCATGGCGCGTGACGCCAACACGCCCGACTGGGTGCAGCACATCGCCTTCAAGGTCGACAGCGTGGACGAGCTGCAGGCCATCAAGACGCGGCTGCAGGCCGCCGGCATTGCCGTGGTGGGCATCACCGACCACACCATCTTCAAGTCGATCTACTTCTTCGACCCCAACGGCCACCGCCTGGAACTCGCCGCCGACGTGGCCACGCCCGAGATGACCAGCAAGCTCGACGCCGTGAAGTGGGACATGCTCGAGGAATGGGCGCAGACCCGCCGCGCCCCGCGCCACGCGGCCTGGATGCACGAAAAGGCGCTGGGCGCCCCTTGATCCCCGATGCTGGCCACCTACACCTACCCCCGCTACGCCTACCGCCGCGCGCCCGAACTCGACCGGCCCGGCCATGTGCCGCGCCACCCCGTGGTGGTGGTGGGCGCCGGCCCCGTGGGCCTGGCGGCCGCCATCGACCTGGCCCAGCAAGGCCTGCCGGTGCTGCTGCTGGACGACGACGACACCGTCAGCGTGGGCTCGCGCGGCCTGTGCTACGCCAAGCGCGCGCTGGAGATCCTCGACCGCCTGGGCTGCGGCGATGCCGTGGCCGGCAAGGGTGTCACCTGGAACATCGGCCGCACCTACTTCGGCAACGACGAGGTCTTCCGCTTCAACCTGCAGCCCGAGCCCGACCACCACCGGCCGGGCATGGTCAACCTGCAGCAGTACTACCTCGAAGAGTTCCTGTTGCGCCGTGCGGCTGAGCTGCCGGGCATCGACCTGCGCTGGAAGAGCAAGGTGGTGTCGGTGGCGCCCCAGGCCGACGGCGTGCGCGTCGAGGTGCAGACGCCCGACGGCCGCTACACGCTGCAGGCCGACTGGCTGGTGGTGGCCGACGGCGCGCGCAGCCCGGTGCGCGGCATGCTGGGGCTGGACGTCGAAGGCAAGGTCTTCCAGGACCGCTTTCTCATCGTCGACGTGGTGCTCAAGCAGCCCATGTTCGCGGCCAATTCGGCCGAGCGCTGGTTCTGGTTCGACCCGCCCTTCCACCCCGGCGCGGGCGCGCGCGCAGGGCAGGGCACGCCGGCCGGCACCAGCGTGCTGCTGCACCGCGAGGCCGACAACGTCTGGCGCATCGATTTCCAGCTGGGCTGGGACGCCGACCCCGAGCTGGAAAAGCAGCCCGAGCGCGTGATTCCGCGCCTGCGCGCCATGCTCGGCCCCGAGCCCGAGTTCGAGCTGGAATGGGTCAGCGTCTACACCTTCCAGTGCCGGCGCATGCAGCGCTTCCGCCACGGCCGCGTGCTGTTTGCCGGCGACGCGGCGCACCAGGTCTCGCCCTTCGGTGCGCGCGGCGCCAACTCCGGCATCCAGGACAGCGACAACCTGTGCTGGAAGCTCAAGCTGGTGCACGACGGCCACGCGCCCGAGGCCTTGCTCGACAGCTACAGCAGCGAACGCGTGGCCGCGGCCGACGAGAACATCCTCAACTCCACGCGCTCCACCGACTTCATCACGCCCAAGACCCAGGTGTCCAAGGACTTCCGCGACGCCGTGCTGACGCTGGCGCGCGAGCACCCCTTCGCGCGCATGCTGGTCAATTCGGGGCGGCTGTCGGTGCCGGCGCACCTGGGCAGCTCCGCGCTCAACACGCCCGACCGCGCGGTGTTCGAAAGCCGCCTGACGCCCGGCTCGCCCATGGACGACGCACCGGTGCGCCACCAGGGCCAGGCCAGCTGGCTGCTGCAGCACGTGGGCGGGCACTTCACGCTGATGCTGTTCACACCCGCCGCGGCGCTGGACGCCACCGCGCAAGACGTCGTCCGCAGCCTGGCCGAAGGCGCCATTGCGGTGCGCACGCTGCTGGTGGTGAGCCGCGAGCCGACGGGCGATCCACCGCCGGGCTGCCAGGTGCTGGTGGACCAGCGGCAGCTGGTGGCCCGGCGCTATGGCGCGCGCCCCGGCACCGTCTACCTGCTGCGCCCCGACCAGCACGTGGCCGCACGCTGGCACCACCTGAGCCTGGCCGAGCTGCGCGCGGCGCTGGCGCGCGCCACGGCCAATGCCTGAGCCGAGGGCCTGCCATGAGCGAACTCATCACCCAAGCCCATTTCGGCACGCCCGGCGAGACGCCGCGCCACGCCTACTCTCCGGGCGACGACTTCTACGAGATGCTGATCAACACCCACGAAGGCCTGGACGACGCCCAGAGCCGCCTGGTCAACGCCCGGCTGATCCTGCTGCTGGCCAACCACATCGGCGACCTGGCGGTGCTGCGCCAGGCGCTGGCGGCGGCACGGGCGGGCGTCGCGCACACATGACCCTGCTGGACTTCACGCACGACCCGGCGCTCACCAGCTGGGTCGAATCGGCCAACGAGCCCGACGGCGACTTCCCCATCCAGAACCTGCCCTACGGCCGCTTCCGGCGCGCTGGCACCGAAGACCCGCTGCGCGTGGGCGTGGCCATCGGCGACCAGGTGCTGGACCTGCGCCTGGCGGCCGAGCTGTGCCCCTGGGGCGATGGCATCGAAGACCTGCTGCAGCCCCTGGCCGCGGGTGATCTGGCCGGCTTCATGAACCTGGGCCCGCAGGCATGGCGGGCGGTGCGCGGCGCGCTTTCGCTGGCCTTGGCCGCCGGCAGCGACCAGGGGCCGTTTCTCGAGACCTGCCTGCTGCCGCGCGCGCAGGCCCAGATGCAGCTGCCCTGCACGGTGGGCGACTACACCGACTTCTACACCAGCCTGCACCATGCCCTGGCCGTGGGCCGGCTGTTCCGGCCCGACAACCCGCTGCTGCCCAACTACAAGTGGGTGCCCATCGGTTACCACGGCCGCAGCTCGTCCATCGTGGCCAGCGGCAGCCCGGTGCAGCGGCCGCGCGGGCAGCTCAAGGCCTACGACGCATCGCCACCGGTGCTGGGGCCCACGCGCCGGCTGGATTTCGAGCTGGAGCTGGGCGCGCTGATCGGCGGCAGCAACGCGCTGGGCGAGCCTGTGCCCATCGAAAGCGCCGAAGACCGCCTGTTCGGCCTGGTGCTGCTCAACGACTGGAGCGCGCGCGACATCCAGCCCTGGGAATACCAGCCGCTGGGCCCTTTCCTGTCCAAGAACTTCGCCACCAGCCTGTCACCCTGGGTGGTGACGCTGGACGCGCTGACGCCATTCCGCCGGCCCTTCACCCGGCCCGCGGGCGATCCGCCGCCGCTGCCCTACCTCGATTCCCCCGCCAACCGCGCCCAGGGCGTGTTCGACATCGCGCTCGAGGTCTGGCTGCAGACCGCCGCCATGCGCCAGGCCAAGAAGCCGCCGCAGCGCCTGATGCACAGCAGCAGCGCCGACGCCTACTGGACGCTGGCGCAGCTGGTGGCGCACCACACGGTGGGCGGCTGCAACCTGCGCACCGGCGATCTGCTGGGCACGGGCACGCTGTCGGGCCCCGGGCCGGGGCAGGGCGGCTCGCTGCTCGAGCTGACCGAAGGCGGGCGCAAGCCCATCGTGCTGGCCGACGGCGAACAGCGCCTGTTCCTGGAAGACGGCGACACCGTCATCCTGCGCGGCTTCTGCCAGCGGCCGGGCGCGCGCCGCATTGGCTTCGGCCCCTGCCACGGCACGGTGCTGCCAGCGCGCGAGACCGTGGCGCCGGCGTGAAGTCCTGAGCGGGCGGCGCCGGCGCGGCCGCGGCGCTTGCCCGGGCGCGTGCCAGAATTCGGCGCGCCTGCTTCCGACCCGCCCGTGGCGGGCCGCCAGGCTCTTCTTGCCCCTGCCCACCCATGAAAATCCTGCTCACCGGCGCCGCCGGCTTCATCGGCTCGACCATCACGCTGCGCCTGCTGGCGCGCGGCGATCAGGTGGTCGGACTGGACAACCTGAACGACTACTACGACGTGCGCCTGAAGCAGGACCGCCTGGCGCGCCTGACGCCGCAGCCGGGTTTTCGCTTCGTCAAGCTGGACGTGGCCGACCGCCCCGGCATGGAGCAGCTGTTCGCCACCGAGCGCTTCGACCGCGTCATCCACCTGGCGGCGCAGGCCGGCGTGCGCTATTCGCTGCAGAACCCGCACGCCTACGTCGACAGCAACATCGTCGGCTTCATGAACACCCTCGAGGGCTGCCGCCACAGCGGCGTGCAGCACCTGGTGTACGCATCCAGCTCCAGCGTCTACGGCGGCAACACGCGCATGCCGTTCTCCGAGCACGACAGCGTCGACCACCCGGTGAGCATGTACGCCGCCACCAAGAAGGCCAACGAGCTGATGGCCCACACCTACAGCCACCTGTTCGGCCTGCCCACCACCGGGTTGCGTTTCTTCACGGTCTACGGGCCCTGGGGGCGGCCGGACATGGCGCTGTTCCTGTTCACCAAGGCCATCCTCGAGAACCGCGCCATCGACGTCTTCAACCACGGCCAGATGCGGCGCGACTTCACCTACGTGGACGACATCGTCGAAGGCGTGATCCGCGTGCTCGACCGCGTGGCCACGCCCGACCCGGCCTACCGCGCCGAGACGCCCGACCCGAGCACCAGCAACGCGCCCTTCCGCGTGTTCAACATCGGCAACAACAACCCGGTGCCGCTGCTGGATTTCATCGGCTGCATCGAGGAAGCGCTGGGCCGCAAGGCGCAGATGAACCTGCTGCCGCTGCAGGACGGCGACGTGCCGGCCACCTATGCCGACGTCGACACGCTGCGCGACTGGGTGGGCTTCACCCCGGCCACCGACATCCGCACCGGCATCGGCCGCTTCGTCGAGTGGTACCGCAGTTACTACAAGGTTTGAGCGACCGGCCCCGTCGCCACTTCAGCGCGGCGCGGCGGACTTCATCAGCTCGTGCAGGTGGCGCACCGGCACGGCGTAGGTGATGCCCGTGGGGCTGCTCAGCGCGCTCTCGCGCCCGGCCTTGACCAGCACCATGTTGACGATGCCCAGCACGCGGCCACTGGCGGCGTCCAGCAGCGGGCCGCCGCTGTTGCCGGGGTAGGCGGTCGCGTCCAGCTGCAGCAGCTCGTAGTTGCCCTCGCGCAGCCGCGCCACGGCGCGTGGGTCCAGCTGCTGCGCCGTGGGCGCCGGCAGCGCCGCGGTGGTGATCGAAGCCACGATGCCGCGGTGCGTCACCGGCGCGAAGCCCAAAGCGCCGCCCAGCGGAAAGCCCATCAGCACCACCGCCTGGCCTTCGCGCGCCGTGCCGGGTTCTTCCAGCGCCAGCGTTGGCAGCGGCGGCCCCTCGATCTTGAGCAGCGCCAGGTCGTGCGGGCGGTCGGTGGCCAGCACGCGGGCGCGGCGCAGCTGGTCGGGGTTGCGCGTGGCCAGCACCATCAGCACCGGGCCGCTCTCGACCTCGGCGCCCGCGGGCAGCACGTGGAAGTTGGTGACCACCCAGGTGCCGTCGCCGACGACGAAGCCGCTGCCGCGAAAGCCGAAGCGCGGGCTGTCGGTGGGGCTGAAGGTGCCCACCGGCAGCACCGAGGGCCGGGCGGCTGCGATGAGCGCGGGCAGGTCGGACGCCGCGGCCGGCAGGGCCGCCGCCAGCCCGACGGCTGCCGCCAGCGCGACGAAGCGGCGGCGGGGCAGCGTCGTCATGGGCCCGGCTAGAGCGACTGCAGCAGCTTGGCCACCTCGGCCTGCTCGGAGAACTTGTCGCCCAGCTTGGCCAGGCCCTCGAGTTCGGCGCGCGCCCTGGCCTTGTCGCCCACCTGCGTGTACAGCCGCGCCAGGTTGAGCTTGAGCCCCGGGTCGCCCGGGCTGGCGGCCACGGCGCGCGACTGCACCTCGATGGCCTTGGGCAGCTGCTTGTCGGCGGCCAGCGCCGCGGCCAGGGTGTCCAGCAGCGGCGCGCGCTCGGGCAGGATGCTGTTGGCCTTCTCGGCCAGCGCCACCGCCCCGGGCTTGCCCTGCTTGACCATCAACCAGGCCACGTTGTTCAGCGCCAGCGGGTTGTTGGGCTGCAGCTCCAGCACCGCACGGTAGCGCGCCTCGGCCGCGGCCGAATTGTTGGCGGCCATCTGCATGTCGCCCAGGTAGAAGTGGAAGGCGGCGTCCTTGGCGTGGCCCTTGAGCCACTCGGTTGCGGTGCGATCGGCCTCGGCCGTCTTGCCCCCGCGCAGCAGTGTGCTGTGCAGCTTGACGGCGTGGTCGGTGGTGGCGGCGCGTTGCAGCGCGTTGCGGTAGGCGGCGGCGGCGCCGTCCCAGTTGCCGCGGCTGACCTCGACGTCGCCTTCCAGCGCATGGCCCAGGGCGTTCTTGGGGTCCTGCTTCTGCATCTCGCGCGCCAGGTTCAGGCCGTCTTGCGGGCGCTTGTCGTACAGCGCCAGGGCCACCAGGCCGCGCTGCGCCGGCACCAGGCCGGGCCTGATCTCCAGCGCGCGGCGCAGCGCCCGCGCGGCGTTCTCGCTGTCCTTGGACGCCATGTGGGCGTCGGCCAGCAGCACCTGGTGCATGGCGTTGGACGGTTGCGCCGCCGCCAGCTTCTTGACCGTGGAAACGGCCTGGTTGCCTTCGCCCGCGGCCACCTGGGCCCGGCCCAGGGCTTCCATGATGCTCAGGTCGTTGGGCAGCGCGCCGGTGGCGGCTTGCGCCGCGGCCAGGGCTTCCTTGGCCTGTCCGGCGGCCAGCAGCTGGTTGATCAGCACCAGGTTGGGCGCGGCGTCGCCCGGGCTGGACCTGACGGCGTCGCGCATCAGCTTGAGAACGTCGGCCGGCGTGCCACCGGTGCGCGCGCTCAGTTCGGCCAGTGCCAGCAGGGCCTGGTAGTTCTTGGGCTGGGCCTTGATCAGGTCTTCGAAGCGCTTGCGCGCGGCGTCGGGCTTGCCCTGGCTCAGCTCGATGGCCGCCAGGCTGGCGATGGCCGGAAAGAAATTGGCGTCCTTGCTCAGCGCCACTTCGAAGGACTTGGTGGCCGCTGGTATGTCTTTCTTGAGCAGCAGCACGCGGCCGCGCAGGTTGTGCGCCAGCGGCTGCTCGGGCAGCTTGCGCTCTAGCCCGTCGATGGCCTTGAGCGCGCCCGCCACGTCCTTCTGCGACAGGCGCGCGCTGATCAGCGCCAGGTCGGCGCGCACGCCCTTGTCCTGCGAGGCGATGTCTTCCAGCTCGGCAATGGCGCCGGTGTTGCCGCGCGCCAGCGCCGACATGGCCGCGGTGGTGCGCACGCGCGGATCGTCGGGCGAGGCCTTGGTCGAGGCCTGGAAGGCGGCCTCGGCCTTCTGGGTGTCGCCCATCTGCAGCCAGGCCTCGCCGGCCATGGACAGCGTGGTGCCGTCGACCTGCTTGCCGGCCAGCACCGGCTGCAGCAGCTCGATCACCTTGTCGGGCTGGCTGGTGCGCAGGTAGGTCTGCGCCAGCAGGTGGCGCGCGCGCAGCAGCCCGGGCGCGCCCTTGAGCGCCTTGCCCAGGAAGAACTCGGCCTGCGGGTACTGGCGCTGGCTGAACTCGGCCGCGCCGGCAAGCTCGAGCACGCGCACGTTCTCGGGCATCTGCTTGAGCATGCGGTCGGTGATCTCGCGGCTGCGCTTGTAGTCCTTGTCGCTGAAGGCCAACTGGGCCTCGAAGAACAGGGTTTCGGGGTGGTTGGGGGCGATCTTCTTCAGTTCTTCGATCTGCGCGCGGGCCTCGGCATCCTTGCGCTGCTGGAACAGCAGCGTGATCACCGCGGCGTTGGCCGGCATCGAACGCGGGTGTGCGGCCAGCACCTTCTTGTAGGTATCGAGCGCGGCCACGCCGTCCTTCTTGGCGCCGACCAGGATCTCGCCCTTCAGGACGCCGGCGCGTTCGTGGCCCGGCTCCTTGGCCAGGATTTCGTCCAGCAGGAACAAGGCACCGTCGAAATCCCCTTCTGCTGCCTTCAGTCGCACCTGGACGATGACCGCCGGCGCATACATGGGCGTGGCCTGCAAGGCGACCTGGGTTGCTTCGCGAGCCTTCTCGGTGTCTGACAGTGTGGCGTGTGCTACCGCCACCGAGGTCTGCAGATCGGCGGTGGCCGTGTTGTCCTTTAGAGCGACCCCCGAGAACTGGGCGATCACCTTGGCCTCTTCGCCAGTCAGCAACATGGCGCGTGCCAGCTCTGGCAGCAATGCCTCGTCGGGCGCCTTGAGATCCTGGGCCTTGCGCAACTCGACCAGCGCGGCCACCGGGTCACCGCTGGCCAGCAGGGACTTTCCCAACAGCAGACGCCCTTCTGCCGACTGCGGATTCTTCTGCAGAACATTCTTGGCCTGGATGATGGCGGCCTTGTGGTCCTGCTTTTCGATGGAGGTCTTGGCCGAGGCGATCAGATCCTTTTCTGACTCTCCTCCGCAAGCTCCGAGCGTGAACAAAGCGATGGCCAACGAAGCAGCAGCGAGGCGATGTGTCATGGGCGGTCGAAGAAGAGTGGGGGATGTCTTTGCAGCGCAGCCATTGGGCTATAACGCCTTCAGTAGTTCGGCCACCTCGGCCTGCTCAGGTACCCGTGAACCCAGGCGGGCGAGCTTTTCCAGTTCGGCCCTGGCCATGGCCTTGTCGCCGCTCTTGATGGCAATGCGAGCCAGGTTTATGCGGTAGACGTAGGTTTCAGGAGCGCGATCCACAGCCTTCTTCTGGAGATCGAGCGCGTGCGCCAACTTGCCTTCCGCGGCCAATGCGGATGCGAGCGTATCCATGAAGGCGGGTTGGTCGGGTGCGACCTTGTTGGCTCGCTCGGCGATTGCCAACGCACCATTCTCGCCGCGCAGGAGCATCACCGAAGCCAAGTTATTCAAGGCCAGAGAGTGGCGCGGCTGGCGCTCCACCACACGTCGCAGGCGAGCCTCTGCTTGTGTCAGATCCTTGTCGACGATGGCCACCTCGGCCAGGTGGTATTCGAACGCGAGGTCGTCGGGATGGCTGCGCTGCCACTCCGCGGCAAAGCGTGCCGCATCGGCAGGCGGGCCCGAAGCGCGCATTTGCAGGTGCAGTCGACGGGCGAGTTCGGCGCTTGGCGCGGACTTCAGTCCTGTTCGCAAGGCCGCCATTGCCGCCGATGGGTTCTTGAGTTTGAGCTGAATGTCGTACTCGTACAGGTAGCCGGCGTCGGCCTTGGGCTGCTGCTTCTGGATCGTGCGCGCAACCTCGAGCGCGTCGCGGGCGCGGTTGTCTGCCAGTGTCATCTGCAGCAGTCGGCGCTGTGCCACCGCTTGGTTGGGCTGCAGGGTCAACGCGCGGCGCAGGCTGGCCTCGGCCGATGCGCGGTCCTTCATGGCCAGGTAAGTGTCGGCCAGACGCAGGTGCGGCAGTGCAGACTGCGCATTGAGGCCCGCGAGCCGATGGAAGGCGCTGAGCGCTTGCTGCAAGTCGCCGCTGACAAGCTGTGCCCGCCCCAGCGCATCCAGCATATCGGCACTGTCCGGTAACGCAGCCATACCCTGCTGGGCTGCTGCGAGCGCAGCCTTGAAGTCTTTGGACAGCAGATGCTGATTGACCAACGCGACGCGCAGCGTCGGTTCGGAAGGCGTACTCTTGATGGCATCGCCAAGTACCTGGAGCCCGGCGTCGGCTGGCATGCCGGCGCTGCTGAGCAGTTGCGCCAACGCGAGGCTGGCTAGGTAGTTTCGCGGATCGATCTGAAGTTGCTTCTCGAAGCGCGCGCGCGCCTGCTCGCCCTTGCCCTCCGCCATGTCCAGCGTTGCCAGCGCTGCAGCTGCCGGAAAATACTGTGGGTCGGCGCCGAGTGCCGACTCCAGATCCGCCCGCGCCAGTGCAGAGCTGTTGCGCGCGGCGTGGATGCGTGCCCGCGTGGTGAGCGCCATCGCGTCCTTTGGCAGCTTGGCAACGAGAGCGCTCGCGGCCGCGAGGGCCTTTTCCCCTTCTCCTCGTTTGAGGTGTGCACTGATGAGTGCCAGGTCGGCCAGACTACCGCTGTCTCTGGCGGCCACGGCCTGCAACTCGTTGAAGGCGCTCTCGGCATCGCCGCGTGCCAGCTGGGATAGGGCCAGCGCAGTGCGGAAGCGGGGGCTGTCGGGGCTCAGCTTGGTTGCACGCGCAAACATTGCCTCTGCGCTGCTTGGATCGCCCAACTGCAAGTACGCTTCGCCTGCGGCAGCGGCGATTTCCGGGTCATCGCTCTGCACCGCGATGAAGGGCTGCAAGACGGCCAACACTTTGTTTGGCTGGCCCATGCGCAGGTAGGTTTGGGCCAGGAGCTTTCGAGCCAAGGCCAGATTGGGGTGTCCTTGCAGGGCTTTGGTGAGGTGGGTCTCTGCCAGTAGCAGAGACCCGCCTTCCAGTTCGATCGCGCCGGCCAACAAGAGGCTGGCGGGATGATTGGGCGCAAGGCGCAGCAGCGTTTGCGAGTGTTCGCGAGCCTTGCCGAAGTCGCGCTTGACAAAGGCAAGCTGTCCGTTGGCAAGCATGGTCTGAGGGTGGCGCGGCAAGACAGTCTGCAGTTGCGCCACTTGCGCGGTCATTGCCACAATGTCTCGGCGGCGCAATTGGATGTTGAGCAGCGCTCCATGTGCCGGAAGATAGGAAGCCTCTACAGCCAGAGCCTGGCGATAGGCCTCGACGGCGGCAGCCTCGTCTTTCTTGATGAACATCAACATGTCGCCCCGGAGGCTCCAGGCGTCGACGCGGGCAGGGTCGCGCGCGAGTACTGCGTCAATCAACTTGGAGGCTTCGTCGAATTGGCCCGATCCCGCCAGGATGCGCGCACGCACGATCAGTGCCGGGCCAAAGTCCGGCTTCGCCTGAAGTGCGGCCTGCAGCGCGGACTCGGTGCGCACACGGTCCCCCTGGGCGCTCCATGCAATGGCCAATGTCGTCTTGAGGTCGGCCAGGGCGGCAGCGTCGGGTAGCGCCTTGTTCGCATACTCCGAAGTGAGCTTGAGGAACTCGGACCTGAGGAGGAGCGTGCGCGCGAGAGCAGGCACGATCTTGTTCTCGTCGTAGCCGGCCTCTGCGGCCTTGGTCCACTCGGCCGCGGCGCCCGTTACGTCGCCCTGTTCAAGCAGTGCCTGGCCCAACAGGTAGCGTGCCTCTAGGGCGCCAGCGTCCATCTGCAGCGCCGACTTGAACTGGATCGCCGCCGCCCGCGCCTGCTTCTTGGCTAGTAGCTCCTTGCCGCTGGCCGTCAAGCTGGCCGGCGAGTCCCCGCTGCAGCCGCTGAGCAGGATGGCGCATACAGCCAGGGCCAGGGTCGATGAGAGATTGATACGGTTCACTCGAAACTCCAGCTGCCTTGCGCGCCTTCGGCGAATAGTTGGCTACTTGATGGCCAGACGCTTCATCAGATCGTAAAGCGTGGGGCGGCTCACGCCCAGCATTTCGGATGCACGCACGATGTTGCCATTGGCGCGCGCCAGGGCGGTGATGATGGCCTGGCGTTCGGCCGCCTCGCGCACGGTGCGCAGGTCCAGGTCGTTCTGCTCGACGACGCCGCCGCCGCTGCTGCCGTCGGGTGGTGGCGGCAGGCCCAGGTCGTCGCAGGTGAGCCGCTCGCCGTCGGCCATGATGGTGGCGCGCTTCATGGCGTTGAGCAGTTCGCGCACGTTGCCCGGCCAGGGGTGCAGCTCGATGGCGCGCAAGGCCTCGTCGCTGAAGCTCAGGCCGCTGCGGCGCTGGTCCTGCGCGAAGCGGCGCAGAAAGGCGTGGGCCAGCAGCACCGCGTCGCCGTTGCGCGTGCGCAGCGGTGGGATGTTGATCACGATCTCGGCCAGGCGGTAGTACAGGTCTTCGCGGAAACGGGCTTCCTTGATCAGCGCTTTCAGATCCTGGTGCGTGGCACAGACCACGCGCACGTCCACCGGGATCTCCTGGCGGCCGCCCAGGCGTTCGATGGTGCGCTCTTGCAGGAAGCGCAGCAGCTTGGCCTGCAGCGAATGCGGCAGGTCACCGATCTCGTCGAGCATCAGCGTGCCGTTGTGCGCCGTCTCGATCTTGCCCGGCGTGGTCTTGGCGGCGCCGGTGAAGGCGCCCTTCTCGTAGCCGAAGAGCTCGCTTTCCAGCAGGTTTTCGGGGATGGCCGCGCAGTTGATGGCGACAAAGCGGCCGGTGCGCTTGGACGCGGCGTGCACGCCTTGCGCCAGCACTTCCTTGCCGGTGCCGCTTTCGCCCAGCAACAGCACCGTGGCGTCGCTGCTGGCGATGCGCTCGATGGTGCGCGAGATGCGCAGCATCTCGGGGTCGCGCGTGATCAGCCCGGCCATGGCGTCGGGCTGGCGCAGGGCCTGCAGGCGCCGGTTCTCGGCCTGCAACTCGGCTAGACGCCAGGCGCGGTCGATCGTCAGGCCCAGCACCTCGGGGTCGAAGGGCTTGGCCAGGAAGTCGTAGGCACCCAGCGCCACCGCGCGCAAGGCATGGGCCTGGTCGTTCTGGCCGGTGAGCACGATGACCTTGGCGCCGGCGTCGATATCGAGCATCTGCTCGAGCAGCTTGAAGCCCTCGGACACCGAATCGGGGTCGGGCGGCAGGCCCAGGTCCATGGTCACCACCGCGGGCTGGTGGCGGCGGAACTGCAGCAGGGCGCTTTCGCGGTCGCTGGCGGTCACCGACTCGAAGCGGTCCAGCGACCACTTGATCTGCTTTTGCAGCGCGAGGTCGTCTTCGACGATCAGCAGGGGGGTCGAGCCGTGGTTGCTCACTGGGGGATGCTCAGGTGGAGGGCGTTTCTTCGGGGCGCAGCAGGTCCGAGCCGCGCTGGGCCTCGAACAAGGGCATCAGCACCGTGACCACCGTGCCCTGGCCGGGCTGGCTGGCCACGCTGATGCTGCCACCGAGTTCGCGGATGTACTGAAAGCTTTCGTAGCTGCCGATGCCCATGCCATGGTGCTTGGTGGTGTTGAAGGGGCGGAACAGGCGCTCCTGGATGAATTCTTCCGTCATGCCGGCGCCGGTGTCGCCGACATCCACCCGCACCTGACCGCTCTGGCGCTGCACCGTCAGCCACACGCGCCCGCTGGCCGGAGTGGCGTCGAAGGCGTTCTGCACCAGGTGTCCCAGCACCCGCTCGAGCCGGTCGTCGTGGCCGCGCGTGGACAGCCGCTCGACCTGATCAGCCACCAGCTCGCGCCCCTGGGCCTGGGCCGTGAGCTGCAGCCGCCGCACGATGGGCGCCAACTCGACGCCGCGGCTGCCTCCGGGCGGTGTGGCCCCTTCGCGCAACTGCAGCATCAGCCGACGCATCTTCTCCAGTGAGCTCTCTACCGTCAACAGCATGTCCTGCTGGAACTCGCGGTTGGCGTGCAGGCGTTCCGCATTCTTGAGCATCAGCGACAGCTGCGTGACGATGTTCTTGAGGTCGTGCACGACGAAGGCCGACATGCGGTTGAAGGCCTCGAACTTGCGCGCCTCGAGCAAGGCCTCGGTGCTCTGCATCTGCGCCAGGAAGCCCGCCGCCTGGCGGCCCGCGGTCTTGAGCAGATCGCGCATTTCCCAGTCCAGCTCCATCGGCGTGCGCGGGTGGGCCAGCAGCACGAAGCCCAGCAGATCGTCACCCACCTGCAGCGGCACCACCAGCCAGGCGTTTGTCGTGCCCAGCAGCCAGGTGGGTAGCGCCAGGTCACCGTAGCGGCGCGGGGCGTTGCGGAACTCGTTGAGGTCGACCACCCAGCGCTTGCCCTGCAGGAACTGGATCAGGGCCGAATCGGCGGGCTCCTCGGCCTCGACCGGGGGCATGTTCCAGCGCGCGGCCTGGGTGTAGCGGTCTTCGCCGGGCGTGCGCGCCCACAGGCTGCCGGCCGGGCATTCGACCATGTTGGCCAGGCCGCGCACCACGTGCACGCCCACCTCTTGCGGCGCGCTCTTGGCCGAGAGCATGGCGGTGAAGCGCAGCCATTCCTCGCGGTAGTCGTAGCGGTAGCTGAAGAAGTGCTTGCCCACGAACACCCGCAGCCATGAGCGCAGCGAGCCCGAGACCATCAGCACCGCCATCAGCGCGAAGCCGGCGAACAGCAGTGACAGCTGCAGCGCCCGGCCCCAGTCGCCGCCGAAATAGCGCACGTAGTAGCCGATGGCCGACATGAACAGCAGGTACAGCCCGGCCAGCAGCAGCGTGGCCGAGTAGAAGGCCGCCGTGCGCGAGACCTGCATCTTGGCGATCCAGTCGGCGCGCCGCTTGGCCGCCACGAACAGGAAGGGCACCGACAGCAGGTGCACCGCGCCGCGCACGCTCAGCGCGTCTTCGTCGAGGCGGCCGAAGAGCAGGGCTTCGGAGTACAGGTACACGTCGAAGGCAAAGATGCAGGCCAGCCCCAGGCACACCGGCTTGGCGTTCCAGCGCGAGTCGTCGCCCAGGTTGCGGAACAACTGCTCCAGCAGCACCAGGCCCAGCACGGGCATGGCCAGGGCAAGGCTCAGCATCAGGCGCGAGGGTGGCGCATCGACCTGCTGCGCCAGCGCCCGCACCAGCAGAATGGCCGCGCTGCCCGCCACCAGGGCTGCCGCCACCCACACCAGCCAGGCGCCGCTGCCGCGCTTGCCGGCCGGGCGCGAAGGCCGTACCAGCATCAACAGAAAGGCGTACCAGAAGCCGTAGCGCGCCAGATCCAGCACGCTGGCCGCGAACAGCCAGCCGGTGTTGCGCGAGAAGGCGTCGGCCACCGTGGCCGCAGCCCAGAAGCCGCCACACAGCAAGGCGGCCAGGAACAGCGTCGAGGTGCGATTGCCCTCGTGGCGGAAGCGGCCCGACACCAGCACGTAGCCGGCAAAGGCCAGGTGCACCAGCGCCGCCAGCGCATAACCGTAGATCGTCAGGTCGGCCGCACGTGCACCCATCGCTCACGAGCCCTTGCGGGGCATGAAAGAAGGCCCGCACCAGGGCGGGCCGTGACGGGTGCCGAACGAGGTGCCTGGACTCAGCGCGCGCCCTTGCCCGTGAGCACCACGCCGATGGTCTCGAACAGGACGACGAGATCCAGGAACAAGGTGTGGTTCTTCACGTAGTACAGATCGTACTGCAGCTTCTCCTGCGAATCCTCGATCGTGGCGCCGTACTGGTAGCGCACCTGGGCCCAGCCGGTGACGCCGGGCTTGACGCTGTGGCGCACGGCGAAGAAGGGGATCTCCTGCGTCAGCTGGTCGACGAAGAAGGGGCGCTCGGGGCGCGGGCCGACCAGGCTCATCTCGCCCTTGATCACGTTGAACAGTTGGGGCAGCTCGTCGATGCGCAGGCGGCGGATGATGTGGCCCACGCGCGTGACGCGGTCGTCGTTGGTGGTGGCCCAGCGCGGCTTGCCGTCTTTCTCGGCATCGGTGCGCATGCTGCGGAACTTGATGACCTTGAAGTTGCGGCCATTCAGGCCCACGCGCTCTTGCCGGTACAGCACGGGCCCGCGGCTTTCGAGCACGATGACGAGCGCCGTGATCAGCATCACCGGGGCGGCCAGCAGGAACAGCAGGGTGGAGCAGAAGATGTCAAACACGCGCTTGACCAAGGTGCGCATCGTTCCCTGGTTGAAACCATCGCAGAAGATCAACCAGCTGGCATTGACGTAGTCGATGCGGATCTGGCCCAGGGTCTTCTCGAAATGGGTGTTCAGGTCGTAGACCTTGATGCCGTGCAGCTTGCAGTCGAGCAGCTGGCGCAGCGGCATGCTGCCCGAGCGGCGCTCGGTCAGGGCCACCACGATCTCATCCACGCCCAGGTGGCGTGCGGTCTCGGGCAGGGTTCCGGTCAGCGGCAGCAACTCGCCGGCGGGCACGGCGTTGTCCTTCTCGTTCGGGCCAGCGATGTAGCCCACCACATGGGCGTTGGGATCAGAGGCCTTGAGCGTGCTGCCCACCACCTGCGCCGCGCTGCCGGCGCCGAACACCAGGATGCGCGTGCGCGCCTGCGGCACGGCGGCCCAGTGCGACAGGTAGGCGCGGCGCATCACCACGGCGGTGACGCCGGCCAGGGCCGACAACTGCACGGCGCCGCGGCTCACCATGTCCAGCGGCAGCAGCGCAAAGATCAGATAGGTCAGCGGCAGAACGACCATCAGAGCGATGACTGCGCGCGAGCACGACTGGCCGAAGGAGGTGGCCGATGACTTTTCGTACAGGCCCGACGCGCTGTTGATGACAAACAGGCAGGCCGCCAGCGACACCACGTGCGTGCCAGCCAGCGGCATGGCTTCGTTCAGGCTGCCGCCAGCCTGCAGCATGAGCGCGCACAGGATCAGGAAGAACACCAGCGCAGCGTCGAAGAAGATGCTGCCCAGTGTGGCTCGGTGTACGTAGTGGCTGAAGATTCTGATCATGGCAACTTCCGGCTCAGGCCCGGCGTGTGGCCGGGCTGGTGCGGTTCGGTAAGACGTTGTGGAGCGGCTGCGCGACTGCTGGCAAGGCGGAAAATTCCGAATCCCTCTGGCGCAAATCTGCGAGTGCTGCCGGCTGCATGATTTCGGTACTGCAATACGGGAAAGGCCTTCAGCGGATGCCCTGGCTGCAGGTGCTGAAGCCCCGTACGATTAAGGAACTGTAAGCAGGTGCTACCGACGGCCACAACCCCCGCCTTGAGGGGGTGGCGTGACATCTGGCCGTCTTCAGAGAGGATGCGGATCGGCGCAAGTGCCTGCCGCCTGGCGTTGCGCCAGGAAGGCAGGGCAGGGTTTGCGGCGGTCTGGCGCATGGAAAGTGCAAGTGGGCCTTGGGGTGAACGTGGCGAGCATAGGCAAGCCGGGGCGCCTCGACTGCTCGCCAGCGTACGCAGATGGCGTGAGCGCCGATTCCTGCACGCCGAATCCGGTGTCAGGGCTGTGGGCGCGCGCCTTCAGGCTCGGCTGCTGGCTGTGCGTCATTGGCCGGGCGCATCAAGGTCTTGGTGGCCAGGTGGCGGACCAGCAGGCCCGGGGGCATGCGCAAGCAGTGCCCGCGCAGCCCGCACCTGCACCGCGCGGGCTTTCAGCCGTCTGCTGCGGGCCGCTCTTGCGGCAGCAACAGCGGGTGCCGACCCCCAGTTCATGGGTGTCGGAATTCCTTACAAACCTGCAGGGACCGACCGGCGCAAGGGGCTTCCCCGAGCAAGGCCCCAGGCCGAGAAATCAAGCACGGCGCCAGCTTGCACGTCTGAACGCGGGGTGGTTTGGCGGCTGGGCAAGGTATATGCTTGTTCTCTGCCATTGCCGCCGGCCCAGTCTTGAAGTCAGCCATGTCACACGATTCCACCAGCAAACCCGTCCCGCCCGTCCCGCCCGTCGCGGGTCAGACTGACGGCCGCCGCCGCCGGTTTCTCGGCGCAGGTGTGGCTGCCACGCCCGCCGTGTTGAGCCTGGCCAGCCAGCCAGCGCTGGGGGTCACCTGCTTCACGCCCTCGCGTTCGCTGTCGAAGAACACCAGCATTTCGCAGCAGGGCAAGTACGGCGAATGCACGAACGCTGAGTCCCCCGGCAACTACAAGGCGCAGCAGACCCCGGGGGTAGGCGCGTACCACTGGCCGGCTTCGGTGCCTCCTAGCACGCCCTTTCACCCGACGTTTGTGAGGGGCTCGATCGATGGTGCAACACTATTTATTATCAATGCACCCGATCCCCGATCGATGACGATGGGCGAGGTTCTCGACAGAACCGGAGATCAAGACCCCTACAAGGTCGCCTTCCACCTCATCGCCGCCTACCTCAACATCAAGGGCGGCAACGGGGCGGTCATTTCGCCTGCTGCAGCCACTGAAACAACCATCACGACCATCTGGTCCGAGTGGGTCACGAAGGGCTATTACGAGCCCTTCGCCGGTACGCGGTGGGGTTCCGAGCAGATCAAGACCTATCTGATCTCCAACGGCATCGTGGCGTGATGCCAGGGCGGCAGCACGAGCCCGTCGTCGAGCAGGTCTGCCATCTTCTCTGGACGTCCTTCGAGGACGGCGCGGTCGTTTTCGATCAGCGCACCGGCGACACCCACGCGCTCGACGCCGTGCATGCCAGCGTCCTTCGAGACTTTCTCTCGCTTGCGCCGGATGGCGGCGCCTCAGACCCGGCCTGCGCGGCCAGCCCCGCCCTGGCGCACCTGCGTAGGCTCGGCCTGGTGTAGCGTGCTGCAGGCGGCGGGTGGGCGCTGGCAGCGCGTGGCAGACCTGGATCTCGGCACGCTCAGGCAAGGCCTTGCGTCGGGTGCCATCGGCCTGCAGACCGGGCCTTTGGTCATACGCGTGCTTTGCAGGCTGCCTTCGCTGGCCCCCTACCTGCACCACGCGTACGCGGAGCATCCCGTCACGTTCAACCCGGACTTCACGGATTTCGACGTCGAGGTCAGGCTCCCCGCCAACCTGCGCCGCTGGCTGCGCCCGCAGGCAGTGTTTGCGGTCGACGGGGTAGAACCGTTCGAGCCCCTGCCACTGGAACAGGCGCCGGCATTCTTCGAGTGGGGCCTGAACTGGACTATCGCGGCCAGTTGCCACCAGTGGCTCATGCTGCACGCCGCCTGCCTGGAGCGCAACGGCCGTGCGCTGCTGCTGCCCGCGCCTTCGGGTTCCGGCAAGAGTACGCTGTGCGCAGCGCTGGCGATGCGAGGCTGGCGCCTGCTGTCCGACGAAATGTGCCTGATCGATCCGGACACACTGCAACTGAGCGCCCTGGCACGACCGATCAACCTGAAGAATGCCTCGATCGACGTGATCCGCCGCTTCGCGCCTGGGGCCCGCTGGGGGCCGGCCACCTACGACACGGCCAAGGGGTTGGTCGCCCACCTGTGCCCGCCGCCGAGCAGCGTCAGCGCCATGCATCGCACGGCACCGGCCAGCTGGGTCGTCTTCCCGCGCTGGGCCCAGGGAGAAGACGCTTTGCTGACGCCACGCAGCCCGCGACAGACCCTCATCGAAGTGGCGAGCAACGCCTTCAACTACTCGAACTTGGGTTCGCTGGGGTTTTCGACAATGAGCCGGCTGGTCCGCGCATGCAGCACCTTCGACTTTCGCTACGGCAGTCTGGAAGAGGCCGTGGAGGTATTCGACTGGTTGTCCGAACAGGCGCCGGACGCGGTGTGAGCCCTCTGAGCCATGGCGGGCCCGGGCTGGGGCCTTTGTCGGCCCGTCAGCAACTGGTGCAGGGCCTGAAACAACCCGAGGTGCTGGCCCGTGCGGGCCTGTCGACCTGGAACGCCGTGCTGCGCGAAGCCCGGGCTGCGAACCTGATGGCCCGGTTGGCCCACGTGCTCGAACAGGCGGGGCTGCAGGACAGCGTGCCGAGCCCGGCGCGTCCGCATCTGCTGGCTGCCCGGCGCTTGAGCCAACATCAACACGACGCGATCCGGTGGGAATGCCGTCATCTGGCGCATGCGCTGGGCGATCTGCCCATTCCCGTGGTGCTTCTCAAGGGCAGCGCCTATGTGATGGGCGGCCTGGCGGCGTCGCGCGGCAGGCTGTTTGGCGATGTAGACCTTCTGGTGCCCAGGCAGTACCTGAACCAGGTCGAAGCGGCGCTGCGACTTCATGGCTGGTCTGCAGGCGCGGTCGACCCGTATGACGACCGCTACTACCGCCGCTGGATGCACGAATTGCCGCCCTTCGTGCACCTGAAGCGAGGCACCACGCTCGACGTGCATCACAACATCCTGCCCCTGACGGCGGCAGATGTGCCCGAGGCCCAGGAACTCCTGGACCGGAGTGCGGCGTTGCCCGATTCGCGGCTGCGCATTCCGCTGCGCGAAGACATCGTCATCCACAGCGCGGTCCATCTGTTCCACGAAGGAGAGACCGTCCACGCGCTCCGGGATCTGCTGGATCTTGAGGCCCTGTGCACGGAGTTCGCCGAAGCCGACCCCCGCTTCTGGGATCGCCTGATCGAACGTGCCCGCCGGCTCCACCTGGTTTGGCCCACGTACCTGGCGGTCAGGTACTTGGCCTGCATGCTCCAGCTGCAAATCCCGAGCCCGGTGCAGGCGGAGCTTCGCAAGGGCTCAGGCATGGGAAAGTTGCGTCTGGCTGTGCTGGACCGCTTGTACCGCCATGCCTTCTTCGACAACCGAACAGGCCAAACCGGGTGGGGTGACGCGCTTGCGCGCGGAATCCTCTACCTGAGAGGGCATGCGCTGCGCATGCCGCCGCACCTGCTGGCGCTGCATCTCGCCCGCAAGGGGCTGTTCAGGCTGTTCAAGAGCAGCAGTCGCTCAATCTGACGTCGGCTGCTGCGGGGGTTGGATGCGGCGCGACTCGGACGTGCAAGTTCCGCAGGTCTGCAGGCCCCGACTCCCATAAGCCTAGGCCCCCCGGCCGCGGGTTGCATACTCTCTGGGTCGCAACCTGCTACGGGTGGTGGTACCGACATCAAGGCGTAGCCGGCGCCGGTGTCGAAAACTTTTACATCCTCTGTCGAGTAACGAGGTAAGTGCTTGATTTTATTGCCTGGCATATGACTTGCCTCTTAGTCGCTGTACGCACTCAACCTTCTTTGGGGGAACCAAATGAACTTCATCAAGACCATGGCCGCAGTCGCATCGGTGGCTGTGCTTCTCTCGGCGTCCATGGCCGCCAATGCGGCCATCAAGATTCGCATCACCGACGGGGTGAACGGTGTCGTGGACATCGTTGACAACGGGGCTAATGACTTCAGCGGAGCTCCGGGCATCGTGTCATACACAGCTCAGAACACGACGTTTTTCATGACCCAGTATGACGGCTGGGAGATCGTTTTCACCAGCGGTTCGTCCAACTTCGATCCCCTGGATATGCACTTTGCTGCCTCTGTGACGAGCGTCGGTCCCCGTGCGAACGTGCTGCAAGTGATGTTGACCCAGGATCAGGCTCTGCCCCTGGGTGGCCCGAACGCCGGTGTCGGGCCCCTGACCTTCGCCAGCGGGAACTCAAGTGGCAGCGGCGCTGGCATCGGCACGTGGAACGCCTATGTGGACGATGCCGGCGGTGCTTTTGCCACCACGACCCACCTATTCGGTGGGGGCTACGGGGCAACCAGTGCCTCCGCCACGGTTCCGCTGACCGGCCCGTATTCTGCGACGATCGTAACCACCTTCGATTTTCGGAATGTTGGCGCGGACAACAATCAGGCGAGTTTCGATCTCGAACTGAAGGTACCCGAGCCCGCCGGTCTGGCGCTTGTGGGCGTGGCGCTGCTGGGTGCTGCTGTCGCCACCCGTCGCCGCAAGGTCTGACAAGTTCAGGTTCGTTCCAGGGCTAGTCAGATCATGCAGCAGAGCCATGTGTGATCCGGCAAGGCGATAGTCGCTCTGGTAGGAAATTGAACCAGAGTCCCTGTTGAGATTGACTGCCCCTCCAGCCTGTGGCTGCGAGGGGCTTTCTTTTTTGTGCGGCCAGCATGGGCGTACCCTTGCGGGCGGAGGTGCCGTCGTGTAGTCGCAACCAGCCAGCGCAGCCGCCGTCAAGATGGGCTCACTGGACGCTCACGGAGCGAAAGCCCTCCGCTGCTTGGCGTATGCAACCGTGAAGAATATTCCACGGTGCGATGTCGAACCCGCTGCGCCGGACCGGTAGCGGTTGCCGGCTGTGACATGATCCAAGACTGACCTGGTAACGCTCGGATCTTGCCGGCGAGGTCGTTCTGGAGAGCCGCCCATGATCGAACTGCACCTTCTGCCGCACCGTCGCGTCGGCTTGCTCGCATCACTCATTGTGCTGATTGGCACCCTCGCCGGTTGCGGTTCGATGCGCTCGAGCCTGCCACCCGCCCCCGCCGCCGCCGCCGCCCCCGACTACAGCTACGTCATCGGCGCCGGCGACAACCTCAACATCACCGTCTGGCGCAACCCCGATTTGTCGATGTCGGTGCCTGTTCGGCCCGACGGCAAGATTTCGGCGCCGCTGGTAGAGGAACTGGTGGTGCAGGGCAAGACCTCGGTCGAGGTGGCGCGAGATGTAGAAAAGAAACTGTCGACCTATGTGCGCGACCCCATCGTCACGGTGATTGTCACGGGCTTCGTAGGGCCGTTCAGCGAACAGATTCGCGTCGTCGGCGAAGCCGCCAAGCCGCAGTTTCTGCCCTACAAGCAGAAGATGACCCTGCTCGACGTGATGATCGCCGTCGGCGGCCTGACCGACTTTGCCGATGGCAACGGCGCCAGCATCCTGCGCACCGCCGATGGCAACAAGCAGTACGCCGTGCGCCTGCGCGATCTGGTCCGCCGTGGGGATGTTTCGGCCAACGTCGAGATGCGTCCGGGTGACATTCTGATCATCCCGCAAAGCCTTTTCTGAGCTGCAGCAAGAAGCCGCGCCCGGACGCCCCTAGACCGTCAGCTGATCGCCCATGGAAGAGATCGTCAAGCAGGTTCTCGCCATCCTCAGCGGGATGTGGAAGTTCCGCTGGCACGGCCTGATCGCCGCCTGGGTGGTGGCCATCATCGGCGTGATCGTGGTCTTCCGCATCCCCGACCAGTACGAAGCCTCGGCGCGGATCTTTGTCGACACCGACTCCATCCTCAAACCGCTGATGGCGGGCCTGGCGGTGCAGCCCAATGTCGAGCAGCAGATCGGCATGCTCAGCCGTACCCTGATCAGCCGCCCCAACATCGAGAAGCTGATCCGCATGGCCGATCTCGACCTCAAGAGCGAGGGCCGCAAAGAACAGGACGTGCTCGTCGACAAGCTGATCAAGTCCATCGAGATCCGCACCACCAGCGGCATCAACCTGTATTCGTTGAACTTTCGTGACCCTGACCAGGATAAGGCCAAGCGCGTGATCCAGTCGCTGGTGTCCATCTTCGTCGAATCGGGCCTGGGCGCTAGCCGCAAGGACACCGATTCGGCCAAGACCTTCCTGGGCGAACAGATCAAGACCTTCGAGACCAAACTGCAAGAGGCAGAGGGCCGGCTGAAGGAGTTCCGCTTGCGCAATGTCGAGATGCAGGGAGTGGACGGCAAGGACGCGGCTTCACGGTTGTCCGAGATTAACGCTCAACTCGAGGCCGCCCGCCTGTTGCTGCGCGAGGCCGAGAATGCTCGCGACGCCGCAAAGCAGCAACTGGCCGCCGAGCGCTCGCAGCCGGGTAGCATCGCCACGCAAGGCCAGTTGCCAGACCTGTTGACTGAGCCGGCTGTTGCTATTTCGACTCCCGAGCTCGATGGACGGATCGACGCCGTCAAGCGTAGCCTTGACGTGTTGCTTCAGCGCTATACCGATCAGCACCCCGATGTGGTCTCCCACCGTAAGCTGATCAAGGATCTTGAGGAGCAGAAGCGCAAGGAAATGAGCGAGTTGCGCAAGGCGGCATTGGCTACTGCCAGCGCCGGCCCTGTGCGCGGCGCCGCTGCTAACAGCCTAGCGGCACAGGAACTCAACCGCATGCTGGCCAGTTCCGAAGTCACCGTGGCCTCGCTGCGCGCGCGCGTGTCCGAGTACTCCGGCCGCCTGGCCCAGGCGCGCGCGTCAATGAAGAACGCGCCGCAGATGGAAGCCGAGGCAGCCCAGCTCAACCGCGATTACGACATCACCAAGAAGAACTACGAGGATCTGGTGGCGCGGCGCCAGTCGGCGGTGATGTCGGGCGAGCTCGACGTGGCCTCGGGCATGGCCGAGTTCCGCCTCATCGACCCGCCGCGCGTCTCGCCGCAACCGGTGTCGCCCAACCGCTTGTTGCTGGTGCCCGCGGCGCTGCTGGTGGCGTTGGCGGCGGGCGCGGCGCTGGCCTTCGCCGGCAGCCAGCTGCGGCCTACCTTCAGCGATGCAGGCGAACTCCGCTCCAAGACCGGCTTGCCCCTGTTGGGCGTGGTGACGCTGGTGATGAGCGACGCCGACCGCCGCCTCGAGCGCATGCGGCTGATCCGCTTTGCCTCGGCCTCCGGCAGCCTGATCGGGCTGTTCGTAGCCGGCCTGATCGCCATGTCCCTGATGGGGCGCTACGCATTGGTATGAAGCCATGACG
>LNFM01004329.1_pt1 | contig 26339 bp, 27 predicted proteins | sample 596031 | NCBI WGS metagenome assembly LNFM01 (sample SAMN04254537, study PRJNA301005) | activated carbon metagenome | isolation source: dual media filters at the Ann Arbor, Michigan drinking water treatment plant | place: USA: Ann Arbor | reverse complement strand
GCCAGCCCTGGCGCCCGGCCGCCCGGCACTCCCTGCCGGGGCGCGGCCAGCCGTGCCGCCCCCGGGCACCCCGCGCCCCCTCCCGGGCCGCCCCGGGCTGGCACGGCGCATGCGAGGGCCGTGGCACCATTGCCTTCAGGAGGCCGCGATGTCCCTCTTCGGTTCGATGACCACCGCCATCTCCGGCCTCGCCGCCCAGGCGCGGGCGCTGGGGCACGTCTCCGACAACCTGGCCAACAGCCAGACCACCGGCTTCAAGCGGGTGGACACCAACTTCTCCGACCTCGTCACCCAGTCCAGCGCCTCGGGCCACTCGCCGGGCTCGGTGCTGGCGCGGCCCAACTTCACCAACACGGTGCAGGGCGCGATGGAGTCCACGGACAACCCGCTGGGCATGGCCATCGGCGGGCAGGGCTTCTTCTCCGTCGCCCAGGCCAAGGGCGAGGTGGACGGGCTGCCCACCTTCGACGACCGCCAGTTCTTCACCCGCGCGGGCGATTTCGGGCTGGATGCCGACGGCTACCTGGTGAACAGCGCCAACTACTTCCTGCGCGGCTGGACGATGCAGGAGAACGGCCAGCTCGACCGCACGACGCTCAGCCCCATCCGCATCTCGCAGAACGTGTTCAACCCCATCCCCACCAGCACGGTGGAGATGTCGGCCAACCTGCCCGCGCTGGACGCCCCCGCCACGCCCGCCGACGCCAAGAGCTACAGCACCCAGGTCGAGGTCTATGACGACATGGGCCGGCGCCACGCGCTGACGCTGACCTTCGCGCAGGACCCCGGCTCGGCTGGCCCGCCGGTCGTGCCGGCCGCGCCCAACACCTGGCGGATGAGCATGGACCCGCCGCCCACCACGGGCGCGGTGGACATCCCCGTCGTCTTCGGCGCGGACGGCACCATCGCCTCCTTCGACGGCACGGCGGGCACGACGAACGAGCTGGTGAGCCGGACCTTCAACATGTCGCTGGGCGTGGCGGCGCAGGACATCACGCTCAACCTCGGCCGGTTCAACGTGGCCGAGGGGCTGACGCAGTGGGACGCGACCGACTTCTCGCTCCGCAACCTGGAGCAGAACGGCGTCCCGCCCGGCGGCTACAGCGGGCTGGCGATCGGCGAGAACGGCGACATCACGGTGAACTACGACAACGGGCAGAGCCGCACGATCGGGCGCGTGCCGCTGGTCGCCTTCGCCGACCCCGACAAGCTCCAGCGCATAGACGGGCAGGCCTTCATGCGCACGGTGGACAGCGGCGAGGCGCGGGTGACGGACGCCAGCAGCAACGGCGTGGGCAAGCTGGTGGTGGGCAACCTGGAGAAGTCCAACGTGGACATCGCCTCCGAGTTCACCAAGCTGATCGTCGCCCAGCGCGCCTACACCGCCAACACGAAGGTGGTGACCACGGCGGACGAGATGCTCCAGGAAACCATCAACATGCGGCGCTGAGGACACAGTGTGGCGCACATCATTGCCACGCTCACCGCCCGTTAACCAACGGCCTCCGAGGATGGCAGCGTCATGAGCCTCGATCTCGCCTTCGGCATCGCGCGCACCGGGCTGCTGGCCACCCAGCGCGCGCTGGCCAACGTGTCGCAGAACATCGCGAACGCGCAGACGGAGGGCTACACGCGCAAGGAGGGCGCGGCCACCGCGACGAACGCCAACGGCCAGGGCACCGGCGTGCGGCTGGGCGTGGCCACCCGCAGCGTGGACGCGGCGCTGGTGACGGAGCGCAACGCCCGCGCCTCGGACGCCGCCGCCGCCGACGCCCGCCAGCGACTGCTCTCGGGCATCGAGGCGGCGCATGGCAGCGTGGCGGCGGGCGACACGCTGGGCGACGCCATCGGCGCGATGGGCGACAGCTTCCTCGCCCTGCGCGCCGCACCGGGCGACCCCGGCCTCCAGCGCCAGGTGGTGGCAGACGCGCAGGCGGTGGCGGCGCGCTTCAACCAGGTGGGGCAGGCGGTGGGCGAGGCGCGCGGGCAGGCGCAGTCGGGCATCGCAACCGCGGTGCGCGCGGCCAATGCCGCGCTGCGCGACGTCGCCGCGCTGTCGGTGCAGATCGTCGCCACGCGCTCCTCCGGCGCCTCCACCGCCGCGATGGAGGATGCGCGCGACGCGGCGATCGCGAGGCTGGCCGAGCAGCTGCCGGTGCGCGCCATCCACCAGGCGGACGGCAACCTCACCCTGGTGTCGGGCGGGATGACGCTGCCGCTGGACCCGCGGCGGGACGTGCTGTCCTTCGACGAGACGGCGATCGGGCCCACCACCTGGCACGGGGCGGGCGGGCTGCTGCCGGGGGTGATGCTAGGCGGGCGCGACGTGACGGCGCAGCTGTCCGGCGGCACGCTGGGCGCGCTGGTGGAGCTGCGGGACCGCACCCTGCCGCGCTTCCAGGCGGAGCTGGACGTGGCGGCCGGCACGCTGGCCGCGCGCATGCAGGCGCAGGGGCTGCGGCTGTTCACGGACAACTCGGGCAACGTGCCCGACATGGCGCTGCCCTACGCGGCGGCCGGCAGCGGGCAGGTGGGCTTCGCCAACCTGGTGCAGGTGAACGCCGCCGTGCTGGCCGCCCCGTCGCTGGTGCGCGACGGCACCCACGCGGTGGCCGCGACGGTGGGCGGGCCGACCGCCTTCACGCCCAACCCGGCCGGCGGGCCGTCGGGCTTCGCCACGCTGGTTTCGCGCGTCACCGAGCACGCGCTGGGCGCGACGGCGAGCGCGGGGAACGCCTGGGCACCCATCGCGACCACCGGCCTGGGGCCGGATGGCACGCTGGCCTCGTCCTTCATGGCGCAGGGGGCGGTGGCGGATTTCGCGGCCGCGCTGACCGGGGCGCAGGCGGGCGCGCGGGCGGATGCGGCGGCGGCGCTGGAGCGCGCGGGGACGCTGCGCTCCGGGCTGGATGCGCGCTTCGCCGCGCAGTCGGGCGTGGATGCGGACGGGGAGATGGCGGCGATGGTGCAGCTGCAGAACGCCTATGCCGCCAATGCGCGGGTGATGAACACGGCGCAGGAGATGTTCGACCTCCTGCTCACGATCGGACGGTGAGCTGAATGACCGACATGCTGGCCCGCCTGGGCACCGAGACCGCCCTGCTGCGCACGCGGATGGAAGGCCTGGCGCGGCAGGTTTCCACCGGCCACCGCGCCCCGGCGCTGGGCGAGATCGCCGCGGAGCAGCCGCGCGCGGTCTCCCTGCGCGCCGAGATGGGGCGGCGCGAGGTCTATACCCGCGCCATGACCCAGGCGGATGCGCGCATCGAGACGACGCAGGGCGCGCTGGGGCGCCTGACCGACATCGCGCGCGAGTTCCGCACCGACGTCGCCATGCGGGTGGGCAGCCGTGACGCCGAGAGCCTGGCCACCGTGGCGACGCGCGCGCGGGCGGCGCTGGAGGAGGTGGGGCACCTGCTCAACAGCCGCTTCGCCGGGGAATACCTGTTCGCCGGCAGCGACCTGGCGAACGCCCCGGTGCCGGACCCGGCGGGGCTGGCGGACGGGCCGATGGCCGCGGGCATCGCGGCGGCGGTGGGCACGCTGGCCGTGGGCAACGGGGCCGCCGTGGCGGCGGCGACCATCACGGTGGCGCAGGGCGACGACACGCCCTTCTCGGCCCATGTCGCCTCCTTTCCCGCCGGGACGGACGAGGCGCGGCGCGGCGTGCCGGCGGGCGACGGGCAGGTGATCCGCTACGGGCTGCACGCCGACCGCAACACGGAGGCGTCCAGCACGGGCGCGACGACGGGCGGCTGGGCGCGCGACCTGATGCGCAACCTCATGGTGCTGGCCGCCCTCGACCCCGCGCAGATGGCGACGGGGGCGGATTTCGACGCGGTGGTGACGAGCGTGCGCGAGGGCTTCGCCTCGGCCGAGGAGGCGCTGGGCGAGGAGCGGGGCTCGCTGGGCATCGTGCAGGCGCGGATCGAATCGGCGCTGTCGCGGCACGAGGCGGTGACGGTGACGCTGGCGGACCAGCTGGCCGGCATCGAGGAGGTGGACGTGGCGGAGGCGCTGACGAAGCTGCAATCGGTGCAGGCGACGCTGGAGGCGAGCTACCGCGCCATGGCCTCCATCGCGCGGCTCAGCCTCGCCAGCTACCTGGCGTGAGGCGGGCCTTCACGGCGCATTAACCGCGCGGGCGCAGGATGGGGGACGGCCAGGATCGGCCCGAGGCCCGAAGGCATGGATGGGAACAACAATGTCCACACTGGTTCTGGAGCTGCGGCAGGGCGACATGATGGTGGTGAACGGCGCGCCCATCCGCTTCCGCAACCGCGCGCGGATCGAGCTGGCGGCCCGCGCGCGCTTCCTGTTCGGCAAGCAGATCATGCCGCCCGAATCGGCGAACACGCCGGCGCGGCGCATCTACTTCGCGCTGCAGACCGCCTATATCGGCACGGAGGAGGAGCGCCTGGTCGGCCTGGCCGACGCGCGCGGCCTGATCGCCGACTTCATGGAGGCCACCACCTCCCCCACCTGCCGCGAGCTGCTGGCCGAGTCGCTGGCGGCGGCGGAGGCGGATGACTGCTACGCCGCCCTGAAGATCGCGCGCCGCGTGATGCGCCACGAGGACAGCGTGCTGAACCTCGCGCCCTTCGAGCCGGCGCGGCGCGTGCCGCCCCCCCATGGCGATTAGCGCGCTTCCGCTGTTCCGCCGCGCGATCGCGGAGGGGGAGGAGGCGCGCAACCTCGCGCGCATCGCCGCCGAGCCCGCGCAGAGGCGCAGCGTGGACGCCTTCAACAAGGCGCTGGGGCAGGCGAAGGACCTGCCATCGGCCCTGAAGGACCCGCGCATCATGGCCGTGCTGGGCACGGCGCTGGGCGTGCCCGAGGCGGCGAGCCGGATGGGCCTGGCCGCGCGCGCCTTCATGTCGGACCTGTCGAGCAAGACGAGCGTCGCCAACACCCTGGCCGACACGCGGTGGAAGAGCGCCGCGCAGACGCTGAACCTGCGCGAGGGCGGGCTGGACGCGCTGAAGGACCCCGCGCTGCAGGCCAAGCTGGCGGAGGGGCTGCAACGGGCCGCGTGGAACAAGGAGCTGGAGGCGCGCTCGCCCGGGCTGGGGGATGCCGTGCTGTTCCAGGACCGCGCGCAGGGCGTGTCCAGCACCTACGAGATCCTGGGCAACTCCGTGCTGCGCAAGGTGGTGACCAAGGCGCTGGGCCTGCCCGACACGCTGGTGAACCAGTCGGTCGAGGCGCAGGCGCGGGCGATCGAGCGCCGGCTGGACGTCTCCACCCTGGACGACCCGCGGAAGGTGCAGCGGCTGGCGGAGCGCTACCTGGCCGGCAGGGCGCTGGAGGATGCGGCGGCCGGCGCCGATTCGGGCTGGAGGGCGGCGGCGCTGGGCCGGGGCATCACGCTGCTGGCCTGAGGCGCCTCGCCCCGGCGCTGGGCGGCGCGGTAGTCGCGCAGCTCCTGCTCGGTGGGCAGGGTGCGGGCCACGCCGCCGTCGGCGCCGCGGAACTCCACCACCACCATGTTCAGCGCGGGGTCCACCCGCAGGCGCGGGTTCGGGCCGGTGGCGGCGGGCGAGGGCGCGGCGTCGCCGGGCGTGGCCGGATGGACGGCGGGGGCTGCGCGGGGCGCCACGGCGGCGATGGGGGAGATGGGCTGCATGGGCATCGTGTCCTGCGTCCCAATATCCGGCACGAAGGTGAAGGAAGGGTGAAGGCGCGCCGCCTGTTCAGGCCGCGCCCCGGCGGCTAGACCTTCGGGAAAGTCAGGAAGGGGAAACGCGCATGACCAGCTACGCCGACGGCAAGATCCTCGCTGCCGCCGAGGGGGGGGTGGGCACCATCACCTTCAACCAGCCCGAGAAGCGCAACGCCATGTCCATCACGATGTGGGACGGCATGGCCGAGGCGCTGGACGCCTTCGCCGCCGACGCCGCGGTGCGCTGCGTCGTGCTGGAAGGCGCCGGTGGCAAGGCCTTCGTGTCGGGCGCCGACATCAGCCAGTTCGAGCAGAATCGCTCGGACGCCGAGGCGCAGCGGCACTACAACACCAAGACCAGCCACGGCCGCGCGAAGCTGGCGGGCTTCCCCAAGCCGGTGATCGCCAAGATCCAGGGCTTCTGCATGGGCGGCGGCCTGGGCATCGCCATGTCCTGCGACATGCGGATCGCCGGCGCGGGGTCGGAGTTCGGCATCCCGGCGGCGAAGCTCGGCATCGCCTACGGCTTCGACATGGTGTCCAACCTGGTCGCGCTGGTCGGCCCGGCGCACGCGCATTTCATCCTGATGACGGGCGGGCGCATCACCGCCTCCGAGGCGGAGCGCATGGGGCTGGTGAACCGCGTCGTCCCGGCCGAGATGCTGGACGGGGAAATCGCGGCCATCACCAGCACCATCGCGGGGAACGCGCCGCTGTCCCTGCTGGCGAACAAGCGCACGGTGCGCGCGGTGCTGGCCGACGCGGCGGAGCGCGACATGGCGGCCATCGCCGCTGCCCAGGATGCCTGCTTCGACAGCGCCGACTACCGCGAGGGCCGGCGCGCCTTCATGGAGAAGCGCAAGCCTTCCTTCACCGGGGCCTAGTATTTTCCCGCTGGATTAACCGCGTGAATTGACCATCTATGCAGGCAGGGCATTCCAGCCCTGCCCCACAGGGAAGCCAGCCCGCTTGGACGGAATGCCGCACGCCTCGCACGAGGCGCCGATCTCCCGAATCGTGACCGAGGTCGCCGCCCAGTTCCCGGGCGCGCGGATCTCGCTGGGCGACATGGCCGAGGCCTTCGGGGACCGCGCCTTCGGGCTGCTGATCCTGCTGCTCTGCCTGCCCTCGCTGCTGCCGGGCATGGCCAGCGTCTTCGGCATCCCCATGCTGATCCTGGGCGCGCAGATGGGCATGGGGCGCTCCGTGCCCAAGCTGCCCGGCTTCATCGCGCGCCAGACCATCAAGCGCGAGGACCTGCTGCGCCTGTCCGACGCCTCGTCGGGCTGGATCGGCAAGGTGGAGCGCGTGGTCCGCCCCCGCCCCGGCTTCTGGACCAGCGCGATGGGGGACCGGGTGGTGGGGTGGCTCACGGTCTACTGCGCCATCATGCTCATCCTGCCCGGGCCGGGCACCAACGCGCCGCCGGCCTTCGGCAACATCGTCATGGCGCTCGGCGTGGTGGAGCATGACAGCCGCACCATCGGCATCGGCGTGCTGCTGACCTTCCTGGGCTGCGTCTTCGCCACGGTGGTCATCGCGCTGCTGGTCTGGGCCGCGGTGGCGGCGATGGGCTGGGTCCTCTGATCGCGCTGATCGAGGCCGAGGTCGCCCCGCCCATCCTCGTTGGCCGCACGCCGCTGGGCGAGCGGCGCGTGGTGCCCATCACCGGCGGCCGCGTATCGGGGCCGGGGATGGAGGGGGTGGTGCTGCCCGGGGGCGCCGACTTCCAGCTGATCCGCCCCGACGGCGTGGCGGAGATCGAGGCGCGCTACGTGCTGCGCCTCGACGACGGGGCGCTGGTCTACGTCGTCAACCAGGGGCTGCGGACCGCCGCGCCCGAGGACATGGCGCGGCTGCTGCGCGGCGAGGCGGTGCCGCCGGAGCGCGTGTATTTCCGCACCGCGCCGCGCTTCGAGACGGCGGCGCCGCGCCTTTCCTGGCTGCACGCGCGCCTGTTCCTGGGCGAGGGCGAGCGCCGGCCCGACCGCGTGCTGGTGCGCGTCACCGCCCTGTGATGGGATGGCGCCCTGTCCAGGGGAAACGCCAGCCGATGATCCGCACCACCCGCCGCGCCGCGCTGCTCGCGGCCCTCGCCTCGCCCGCGCTGGCGCAGGCCGACCGCCCGCTTCGCATCGTGCTCGGCTTCCCCGCCGGCACGGGGCCGGACCTGGTGGCGCGCCTGCTGGCCGAGGGGCTGCGCGAGGCGATGCCCGCCGGCGTGGTGGTGGACAACCGCCCCGGAGCCGCCGGCGCGCTGGCGGCGCAGGAGGTGGCGCGCGCCGCGCCCGACGGGACGACGCTGCTGCTGGGCGACGTGTCGCAGCTCGCCATGGCGCCCTCCACCTATGCCCGCCTGCCCTACGACCCCGCGCGCGACTTCGCGCCGGTCACCGAGGTGGCGTCCATAGACTTCGCCTTCGTGGTGCCCGCGGCCCTTCCGGCGCCCGACATGGCGGCGTGGCGGCAATGGGCGGCGGGGCGGCGGCCGGTGTTCCTGGGCACCTTCGGCGCCGGCACTCCCGGCCACTTCGCCGCCGCCCTGCTGGCGCGCGAGGCGGGCATCGCGGCCGAGGCCGTGCATTTCCGCTCCACCGGCGAGGCGATGACGGCGCTGCTGGCCGGCGAGGTGCAGGGCATGTTCGGCACGGTGGCGCTGGTGGCGCCGCATGTGGGGGGCGGGCGGCTGCGCGCGCTGGCCACCACCGGCCCCGCCCGCGCGGCCACCATGCCCGGCGTGCCGGCGGTCGGCGAGCTGGGGTTGGCGCCACTGGTGATCGAGGCCTGGTTCGGCCTGGTGGCGCCGGCCGCCACGCCGGGGGCCACGGTGGCGGCGCTGGACGACGCCGTTCGCCGCGCCCTGGCCAACCCGGCCCTGCGCGCGCGGCTGGCCGATGCGGGCTTCCGCCCGGCCGGCGGCGGGCGCGAGGCCTTCGCGGGGCGGCTGCGGGACGAGACGGCGCGCTGGGCGCAGGTGGTGCGCGACACCGGCTTCCGCGCGATCGAGTAGGCGCTCACACCCGGCCGCGCCAGCCGGCCCAGCTCATCGCCAGCCGGTCGGCGGTGGTGCGCGGCGCCGCTTGCCCGCGCGCCAGCCGCCGCAGGTCGCGCCGGGCCAGCACCAGGGGCAGCGCGGCGGCGACCGCGGCGCGGGGCAATGCGCGCAGGTCGGGCGCATCCGGTGCCGCGGCGGCGAGCGCGCGGATGGCGGGGGCGGCGGCGCGCCCGTCGGCCAGCACGGCGTGGGGGTCCACCGCGTCCGCCGGCAGCAGCACGCGGCCCTGGGCCGCGTGGTGCGGCACGGCGCGCAGCACGCCCGCCAGGCCGTAGAGCATCCCCGCCCGTTGCAGCGCCGGCAGCAGGGCAGGCGGCGCGCCCAGGCAGCGGCCCAGCGCCACACAGAAGCCGCCCGCGGTGCCGGCCAGGAAGGCGTGCAGCGCGGGGGCGGTGGCGAAGCCCTCCTCCGCCTCGGCCTCGCGCGCGTCCACCATCGCCAGCAGGTCGGCGCGGTCCAGCGCGCCGGCCATGATGGCGGCGTGCAGGGGGGCGGCGACCTCGTGCTCGCGCGCGCGCGGGGCCTCGATGGCGTCGCGCCAGAATTGCAGGCGCATGAGGGCGACGAGCGGCTTCTCCGTCACCTCGCGCGCGCGGGCCAGCTCGTGATTGAGCGCGATGAGGGCGAAGGCGGCCTCGCGCCGCTCGGGCGGGCACCAGAGGGCGCAGAGGAACCGGTCCGGGTCATGCGCGCGGGCGATGGCGCCGGTGGCGCTGAGGGTGGTCATGCGCGGCATGTGACGGTTCCGCCCGGCGTCCGCAATTGGTTGACCTTCCGGCAGGGGGTGCCAATCTCCCCGACGACGAATCAACGGAGACACGTCCCATGGCCTTCTCGCTGCCCCCCCTGCCCTACTCCACCAACGCGCTGGCCGAGCGCGGCATGTGCCAGGAGACGCTGGAGCTGCACCACGGCAAGCACCACAACGCCTACGTCACCGCGCTGAACGGCCTGGTGGAAAGCAAGGGCCTGGCGGGCAAGACGCTGGAGCAAATCGTGGCCGATGCCGGCAAGGCGGGCGCCGACGGGCTGCCGGTGCTCAACCAGGCCGGGCAGCACTGGAACCACACCCTGTTCTGGCAGGTGATGTCGCCCAATGGCGGCGGCGAGGCGCTGCCGGCGAAGCTGGATGCGGCGATCACCTCCAGCTTCGGCGGGCTGGCGCAGTTCAAGGAGGCGTTCAAGCAGGCGGGCGTCACGCAGTTCGGCTCCGGCTGGGCCTGGCTGGTGATGAAGGCGGACGGCTCGCTGGCGGTGACGAAGACGCCCAACGGCGCCAACCCCGTCTCGACCGGCGAGGGCACGCCGATCCTGGGCTGCGACGTGTGGGAGCACGCCTACTACCTCGACTTCCGCAACGTGCGGCCGAACTACCTGGAGAACTTCCTGAACAAGCTGGTGGCCTGGGACGTGGTCGAGGGCCTGATGGAGAAGGGCGGGATGCAGAGCGGGCAGAGCGCCTGACGCGCGGCGGCCGGCGGGGGCTCACCCCGCCGGCGTGAACCTCTCGTTGCTGCCCGGCCGCAGGCGCAGCCCTTCGCGCAGCTTCGTGAAGGGCAGCGTCGCCGGGTCCGCCACCACCGGGCCGGGGCTGGCGGCCACGATGACCGCGCTCGCGATGGGCTGGAAATGCGCGCGGAAATGCACCGACGACTTCAGCGCCAGGATGCGCTGGTCGGCCGGCTCCACCCCCAGCATGCGGAAGATCGCCTGGTCGTGCGCCTGCATCTTGCGGGACACGACGACGACCCGCACGCCCCCCACCCGCAGCAGCGCGGATGGGCCGAGGTCGGCCGGGTTGCCGGCGCCCATGGGGCCTTCGAGGGTGAAGCGGCCGTCGCCCAGGCGCTCCACCACGCCGGTGACGCGCAGGGGCGCGCCGTCGCTTTTCCCGCCGAGGTCGAGCGTCACGGTCGCGCCCTCGCCGGCCGCGTGGCAGGCGGCGGCGGATTCCGCGTCGTTCATCGGGGCCAGGGCCACGCCCTGCGCGCCCTGGCGCAGCAGTTCCGCCAGCAGGCCGGTGGTGTCGCCATGGCCGCCGCCGCCGGGGTTGTCCTGCGTGTCGGCGATCACCACGGGGCGGCCGGCGCCGGCCCGTGCAAGCGCTTGCGCGACCGCTTCCTCGGCGGCCAGGACGCCGCCGGTGAAGGCGGTTTCGCGCGCCGCCACCTCGCCCGCCAGCGCGTCCACGGCCTGCTGGGCCTCGCCCTCCGTCTCGGCCCAGCAGGCGATGGCCTGGCCGCAGCCGGGGAAGTCGGCGTAGGGGAAGCCGAAGCAGTAGGCGAGCTCCACCACGCCGTCGGACAGGCGCTCGCGCGCGGCCATCACGCCGGCCATGGGTTCGACCATGGTGCATTGGCTGGTGATGGGCAGCAGCACGTCCAGTTCGCGGAACGCCATGGCCCAGGGGCAGCCGCGTTCGGCGCGGCGCACCAGCAGGCGCAGGGCGCGCGCGCCCACCGCGCGCATGTCCACGTGCGGGTAGGTGCGGTAGGGCACCACCACATCGGCCAGGGCGCACATGGCGCGCGTCATGTTGGCGTGCGGGTCCAGCGTCACGGCGATCGGCACGTCGCGGCCCAGGATGGCGCGCACGCGGCGGATCACCTCGCCCTCCGCGTCGGGGAAGTCGTCGCTGACCATGGCGCCGTGCAGGTCGAGGAACACCGCATCGAGCGGCATGGCATCCGACAGCGCGGCGCAGATGATGGCGGTGATGCGCTCGAAGGCCTCGCGCGTCACCGGGCCGGCGGGGTTGGCGAAGCACCAGGCGAGCGGGACGCAGTCGTGGGCGGCCGCCTCGTCCATCGCGGCACCCGCGCAGGTGGAGGTGCCGCGCAGGCGCTGCCGCATGGCCTCGCCGCGCACCAGCTCGGGCAGGCCGCCGGGGTGCAGGAACTCGGCCCAGCCGGTGGGGCGGGGGGCGAAGGAATGGCTTTCGTGCAGGAAGCCGGCGAAGCCGATCCTCATGGGTGGCGCCCCGCGGCGGCCAGGACGGCGTCGGCCAGCACCAGCAGGCCGGCCTCCGCCCATTCCGGGGTGATGGATTCCGCCTCGTTGTGCGACAGGCCGCCGTGGCAGGGCACGAAGATCATGGCGGTGGGCACGCGGCGGGCGACGTACACCGCGTCGTGGCCGATGGCGGTGGGCATGTCCTGCGCGCCCAACCCGCGCCTGGCAGCGGCGTCGCGGATGAGGGCGCAGAGGCGCGGGTCGAAGCCTTGGCCCGGCGAGTGCCAGAAGTCGCGCACCTCCACCGCCACGTTCCGCGCTTCGGCGACCTCGCGCGCGTAGAGGCGCAGCTCCTCGCCCATGCGTTCCAGCAGGGCCTCGTCGGCGTGGCGGGTGTCCACGCTGAACCAGCAGGTCTCGGGGGCGACGTTACGGCTGCCGGGGCCGATGCGGAGCTGGCCGACGGTGCCGCGGCCGCCATGCTCCAGCGCCAGCGCCTCCACGGCGGCGATCAGGGGGAGTGCGGCCATCAGCGCGTCGCGGCGGCCTTCCATGCGGCTGCCGCCATGGGCCGATTCGCCCGTCACCTGCACCTCGTACCAGCGCTGGGCGAGGGCGTGGGTGACGGTGCCGATGGACAGGCCGGCGCGCTCCAGCTCCGGGCCCTGCTCGATGTGCAGCTCCAGGTAGGCGGCCATCTCGGGCAACGCATCGCCGCCCGCCCAGCCGATGCGCGCCAGCTCGTCGCCGAAGCGCGCGCCGTCGGGGTCGCGCGTGTCGAGCACCGTCTCGGGCGCGAAGACGCCGAGCGCGGCGCCGCTGCCCTGCATGGGGGGCGAGAAGCGGGCGCCTTCCTCGTTGGTCCAGTTGACCAGCAGCAGGGGGGCGTCGGTCTCCGCGCCGGCCTCGTGCAGGGCGCGCAGGATCTCCAGCCCGGCCAGCACGCCCAGCACGCCGTCGAACTTGCCGCCCGTGGGCTGGGTGTCGAGGTGGCTGCCGAAGGCGACCGGCTTGCGCGTCGTGTCGCGGCCGGGGCGCAGCAGGCCCATGTTGCCGAAGCGGTCGAGCAGCACGGTGCAGCCCAGCGCCCCGGCCTGCGCGCGCAGCCAGGCGCGGGCCTCGCCGTCCAGGTCGGTGAGGGCCTGGCGGTTGCAGCCGCCGCGCGGCGTGCCGCCGATGCGGGCGATTTCGTGCAGGTCGGCCCAGAGGCGGGCGCCGGAAAGCGGCATGTTACGCATCTTCGACGCCGCACCACTCCGCCATCGCCAGCGCGATGGCGCGCGTGATGCCGTGGATGCTCTCCACGCCCACGTTCTCGTCTATGCCGTGGATATCCACCGCGTCGGGGCCGAAGACGGCGCAGGGCGTGTTCTGGTGCAGCACGAAGTGGCGGCCGTCCGTCAGCCCCGTGGCCGGGTAGTCGCGCAGGCTGCCGCCCGTCGCCTCGGCGTAGGAGCGGAAGGCGAGCTGCGCGATCTCGGTGTCCTTGGGGAACTCGCAGGGGTCGGCCATGAAGCCCTTGAACTCCAGCTCCACCTTCGCGCCGCGCAGGCGGTCGTGCCGGGCGGCCTCGGCCACCAGGGCCTCGATGTCGGCCTTCACCCGGGCCGCGGTGTTGCCCAGCATGACGCCGACGCGCATGCCGATGCGGCAGCGGGTGGCGACGCTGCTGTTCCACTCGCCGCCCTGGATCGTGCCGAAGTTCACGTTCACCGGGTGGTTCAGGCCGCGGAAGGCGGGGTGGATCAGCGCGCCGTCGTTCTGGCGCTCCTCGTAGGCCTTGAAGGCGTTGGCGACGATGTTCGCCGCCTCGATGGCGTTCACGCCGGCCTGCATGTCGCGCACATGGGCGGGGCGGCCGCTGACCGTGACCCAGGCCCAGACCACGCCGACCTCGGCGGTGTAGTAGCCGTCCATGCCGGGGCCGGGCTCGGGGATGATGACGGCGTCGGTCTTCGGCAGCGCCAGCATGCAGGACAGCGCGCCGTTGCCGGTGCATTCCTCCTCGATCACGCTGTGCATCTGCACCTCGGCGGCCGGTTGCAGGCCGGCGCGCCTCAGGGCGGCGAAGGCCATGCAGTAGGAGACGATGCCCGCCTTCATGTCGCCGGCGCCGCGGCCAAAGACGCGGCCGTCGCGGATTTCCGGCGCGTAGGGGGGCGAGAGCCACATGTCGGCCGCGCCTTCGGGCACCACGTCCACGTGGCCTTGCAGGGTGAGGCTGCGGCCCTTGCGCTGCTTCGGGGCGTGGATAGCCACCACGTTGTCGCGCCCCTCGTAGGGGACCAGCGGCGGGGACCAGGCGGGGTGGGCGGACGCGTCGTTCGGGATGCGCCGCGGCTCCAGCCCCAGGTGGCGGTACAGGCGCTCCATCTCCGCCAGCGCGCCGTGCTCGTTGCCGAGGGTGGAGGGGCAGCGGACCAGGCGGAACAGCCAGTCCAGCGACTCGTCCTGCAATTCGCGGCAGGCATCGAGGATGGCGCGCTTCGCGCCGGGGTCGAGCGGGATCATTGCCGGCATGGCAGCACCCGCCCCGCCGGTTGTCGAGGGGCCGCGGCCAGCGGATGATGCGCCCCATGCAGGTCTTCGACTCCCCCGCCGAGGCGGGCCACGCGCCGCAATTCTTCCTCATGCGCGGCACGCTGCGCCCCAATTTCGAGGTGCCGGCGCGCGCCGCCGCCCTGCGCGAGGGGCTGCGCGAACTCGGCCTGGCGGCGCGGGAACCGCCCGCCGCCACGCGGGCCCAGCTGCGCGCCGTCCACGGCGCCGACTACCTGGACTTCCTGGAGGATGCGGCGCGCGACTGGGTCGCCCTGCCCGGCGCGGGGCCGGAGGTGGTGGCGAACATCCACCCGACGCCGGAGATGCTGGCCCAGTCCTCGCGCCTCAACGGCCACGTCATCGCGCGCGCGGGGGCGCACACGGCGGACACCGCCTGCCCGATCGGCCCGCACACCTTCGAGGCGGCGGCCGCCGCGGCCGGCTGCGCGCTGGCCGCGGCGGATGCCGTGCGCCAGGGCGGCGCGGCCTATGCCCTGTGCCGCCCGCCCGGGCACCACGCCTATGCCGGGCGGGCGGGCGGGCACTGCTACCTCAACAACACCGCGCTGGCCGCGCAGCGCCTGCGCGAGCACGGGGCCCAGCGCGTGGCCGTGCTGGACGTGGACAGCCACCACGGCAACGGCACCCAGGGCATCTTCTGGGAGCGTGGCGACGTGCTGACCGTCTCGGTCCACGCCGACCCGGGGCGCTACTACCCCTGGTACGTCGGCTTCGCGGAGGAGCGCGGCGGGGGGGACGGCACGGGCGCCAACCTCAACATCCCCCTGCCCTTCGGCACGGGCGACGAGGGCTGGCTGGAGGCGGTGGGCCAGGGGCTGGCCGCCATCCGCCCCTTCCGCCCAGACGCGCTGGTGGTGGCGCTGGGCTTCGACGCATCGAAGGACGAGCCGCTGAACGCGCTCGCCGTCACGGAGGAAGGCTTCGCGCGCGCCGGCGCGGCCATCGCGGCACTTCGGCTGCCGACCGCGATCTGCCAGGAGGGCGGCTACAACACCGACATCCTGGGCCGGCTGCTGGCGCGCTTCCTGGGCGGGTTCGGCGCATGATCCTCGACACCCACGTGGACATCCGCTGGCCCGGCCCGCCGGACTGGACGGGCGACACCGGCATGTGCGTGGACCTGCCGCGGATGCGCGCGGGCGGCGTTCACGGCAGCGTGTTCATCGCCTACGTGCCGCAGGGCCCGCGCGACGCGCCGGGGCTGCGCCAGGCCAGCGAGCGGGCGGTGGCCATGCTGCGCCACATCCAGGCCCGCGCCGACGGGCGCACCACCCGCTTCTGCGCCACGCCCGATGCCTTCGAGGCGGCGGCGCAGGCCGGCATCCCGGCGGTGCTGAGCGCGGTGGAGAACGGGCACGCCATGGGCGCGGACCTCGGCGCCATCGCGCGGTGGCGGCGGCTGGGGGCGATCTACCTGACGCTGACGCATGACGGCCACAACCTGCTGGCCGATGCCGCGCGCCCCAAGCCCAACCTCGGCGACGGCGAGGCGCTGCATGGCGGGCTGTCCGCGCTCGGCCGCGCCGCGGTCGCCGAGATGAACCGGGCGGGGCTGATGGTGGACTGCTCGCACGTCTCCAGGGCGGGGATGATGCAGGCCGCCGAACTCTCCCGCGCGCCCATCGCCGTGACGCACAGCTGCTGCGCCGCGCTGCGCCCGCACCCGCGCAACCTGGATGACGAGCAGCTGGACATGCTGCGCGCCGTGGGCGGCATCGTGCAGGTCACCGCCGTCGCCTCCTTCCTGCGCGAGGCACCGGCGAACGGCGCGGCCCAGGCCACGGCGGCCGACGTGGCCGACCACGTGGACCATGCGGTGCGCCGCATCGGCCTGGACCATGTGGGGCTGAGCAGCGACTTCGACGGCGGCGGCGGCGTGGCGGGCTGGATGCACGCGGGCGAGTACCCGCTGCTGCTGGCCGAGCTGGCCCGCCGCGGCTACGGCGCGCGGGAGCTTGAGCTGCTGACGGCGGGGAACTTCCTGCGCGTCTGGCGTCAGGTGTTGCGCGCCGCGGCCTGAGCGGCGTGGCGCGCCCATTCGGCGGCGCGGCCGCCCAGCGCCGCCCAGTCGCCGCCGGGGATGCGCGGGGCGCCGGCGGCGTCCATCACGTAGGTCTGCGCGCGCAGGCGGCTGCCGTTGACCAGCGCCACCTCGATCACCGTGCGCCGGTACGCGCCGCCAGGTGCGCCGAAGGGCGCCGCCCCCTCCAGCGCGTCCAGCGCCGGCAGGCGCGCCGGGTCGAGCGGGACGATCTCGCCCGTCACCCGCCCCTCGCCCAGCACCATGCCGGGATAGGCGCCGAAATCATGCAGCGCGCCGCGCGCGGTGGCCGGGTGGCGCGTCAGCCCTTCGAGGAGGTGCGCGTTGGCCTGCCCGGCGCGCAGCGTGCCGTAGACGAAGAGCCAGGGCACCGCGGGGCGGGCGGGGCGCTCCTGCGCCGCCGCCTCCAGCGCCTGCGCCGGCAGGCCGTGCCCGGCCAGGCCGCGGCGCACCGCGTCCAGGAAGGCCTGGGTGGGCGGCACGTGGCCGTCGCGGCGGGCGGGCGGCACGTCGTAGGTCCAGGCCTCGCGCAGCGTGCCGTCGGGCAGGATGGCGTGCACCGCCTCGCGCAGGTAGGCGTCGGGGTGGCCTTCCTTCTGGTCCAGCAGGGCGAGCGTCGGCCCGTCCACCTCCAGCAGCGCGCCCTCCGCCACGTGGCCGGGGGCGACGGACAGGGTGGTGACGCCGCCCCCGCGCGAACGCCCGAAGCGCTCGAAGGAGATGCGCCGGTCCAGCAGCAGCGCGGATCCCAGGCTGCGCGGCAGCGCGCCCGCGTGGCCCTGGGCGCGCAGCCAGGCGTCGCGCCCGGCGGAATCGAGGTTGCCGCCATAGGTGAAGAGGGGGATCACGACGCCTCCAGCGCCGCCTTCGCCTCGGCCAGGGCGGCGCGGTCGGCCTCGCTGGGCACGGGGTAGTGCAGGTCCAGCGCCTCCAGCGCCTCGGTGATGGCGGCGACGACGACGAGGCGGGTGAACCACTTGCGGTCCGCCGGCACGACGTACCAGGGCGCGTGCGGGGCGGCGGTGCGGCGGATCGCCTCCTCGTAGGCGGCCATGTAGTCCTTCCAGTGCCGCCGCTCGGCGACGTCGGAGGCGCTGTACTTCCAGTTCTTCTCCGGGTCCTCGATGCGCGCGAGGAAGCGCTCGCGCTGCTCGTCCTGGCTGAGGTGGAGGAAGAACTTCAGCACCACGATGCCCTGGCGCGACAGGTAGCGCTCGTGGCAGGCGATGTCCTCCAGCCGCTCGGCCCAGATGTCCTTCGTCACCACGCGCGGGGGCAGCTTCTGGGCGGCGAGGATGCGCGGGTGGATGCGCGCGACCAGCACCTCCTCGTACCAGCTCCTGTTATGGATGCCGATCTGGCCGCGGGCCGGCAGGTGCTCCCAGTGGCGCCACAGGAAGTCGTGGTCCAGCTCCACCGGGCCGGGCTGCTTGAAGGCCGTCACCTGGCAGCCCTGCGGGTTCACGCCCGAGAAGACGTGCTTGATGGCGCTGTCCTTGCCCGCCGCGTCCATCGCCTGGAAGATGCACAGCACGGACCAGCGGTCCTGCGCGTAGAGCTTCTCCTGCAAGGCCGACAGGCGGGCGACGCCGCGGGCGAGGGATTCGGCGGCCGTCGCCTTCTCCAGCCCCGTGCCGGCCAGGTCGGCCGGGTCGTGCTTCGCGAGGCGGAAGTTCTTGCCCGAATCCACCCGGAAGCGGCGGAGCGTTTCGGCGACGTCGAATTTCATGCCTCGCAGGGTCGCACCTGCCGCGCGGCGCGCCAAGCCCAAAGCAATGCCAGCGCCTGCAACGACGCGGTGCCCAGCAGCGCGGCGCGGTAGCCGCCGGGGTCCCACCCGCCATCGGCGGTGCGCGGCCACAGGTCCAGCACCGCGCCGACGCCGGTCTGCAGCACGAAGACCAAGGCGAGCATGGTGGCGTTGATGGCGGTGGCCACCCGCCCCGCCAGCTCGGTCCCGAAGCGCTGGCCGATGGCGGCGTAGGCGATGGGCCCGGCCGATGCGGCGAGCGCGAAGCCGCCCCAGGCCATGCACAGCGCCACGGCGCCGCTGGGCGGGGCCAGCGCGAAGACCAGTTGCAGCGCGAGCTGCACCCCCATGGCCGCGAAGGACACCGCCAGCGGCGGCCAGCCGCGCGCCTGCACGAAGGAGGCGAGGTGCCCGGTGGCGAAGGAGCCCACGGCCATGCCCAGCGCGTAGGCGAACAGCACCGTCGCCCGCGCCTCGGCCCCCAGGCCGGCCACGTCGCGCAGCCAGGGGCCGGCCCAGAGGCCCTGCCAGGTGAAGGACAGGCCCGACAGCACGCAGATGGCCGGCACGAAGCCCAGGAAGGCCGGGTGGCGGAAGATGGGGCCGAAGGCGCGCAGCTCGGCCGCCAGCGGCCGGCGGGCGGGGCGCACGAAGCCGGGCGGGGCGTCGGGCACGGACAGCCAGATCCAGGCGGCGACGGCGAGCGCGAGGACGGCCAGCAAGGCGAAGCCGCCGCGCCAGCCGATGGCGGGCAGGATGAGCGACAGCGGGAGCGTCGCCATCATGCCGCCCAGCGCGCCCACCAGCAGGCCCGAGCCGGTCATCGCCGCCACACGCGCGCGCCCGAACCACTGCGCGTTGGCCTGGAGCATCGCCGTCAGCCCCGCCGCCACGCCAATGCCGGTGAGCACCCGGCCCAGCATGAGCCAGCCCCAGCCCGGCGCGAGGGCGGACAGCGCGAAGCCCGCCGCCGCCACCAGCGCCAGCGCGGCCTGCACGCGCCGCGCGCCCCAGAGGTCGAGCGCGAGCCCGGCCGGGAGCTGGGTGAGCGCGTAGGCGCCGAACAGCACGGCGGCGAGCAGGCCGAGGTCGCTGGCCGACAGGCCGAACTCCAGCGCCAGCGCCGGGCCGATCACCGCCAGCAGGGCGCGGCTGGCCTGGTTGAGGAAGTTCAGCGCGGCCAGCGGGAGGGTGACGCGCGCGAAGGCGCTCACGAGGGGCGCAGCCGGACGGAGACGGGGCAGTGGTCGGACAGGCGGTCGCGCATTTCGGGCGCGCGCTCGGCGTAGGTCATCACGCGCAGGCTGCCGGGGACGAGCCAGCGCTGCGCCTCGCCGAACAGGAGGATGTGGGAGATGAAGGGGCGCCCGCCGCGGGCATCGGCCCAGCAGGGGTTGGAGACGCCTTCCGTGGCGCGCAGCATGGGGGCGAGGGCGGCGGACATCTCGTCGCGCGCGTGGTCCATGCGGCGGTTGAAGTCGCCCAGGATGGCGAAGGGGGTGCCCTCGCGCCGGCGCTCGCGTGTCCATTCGGCCAGGATGGCGGATTGGCGGGCGAGGGCGTCGCATTCGCGCCCCCGCGCGGCGTCCAGCGGGCCTTCGCGGCAGCCGGCGTTGAGGTGGACGGAGAGCAGGCGCAGGGGCTGGCCGCCGGGCAGCGTCACCGTCACGTCCGCGCCGCGGCGCAGGCTGAAGCGGGCGTGGGGGATGAGGTCGAGCTCGGCCAGGTCCTCGTTCTGGGTCGCGCGCAGGGCGCGGCGGATGGCGAAGCCGCTGCGCTGGATGTCGTTCTCGCGCGCCAGGAAGACCTGCCAGTCGCGCGCCGGGAGGATGCGGTGGACCGCTTCCTCGCCGTCCACCTCCTGGAGCGCGATGATGTCGGCCTCCAGCCGCCGGGCGTAGGCGGCCAGCAGGTCCCAGTCGCCCGGTTGGCGGGGGGAAAGGCCGCGCGGGAGCATGGGGTCGTTGGCCGGGCGGGTGGTGAGCCAGGCGATGTTCCAGGTGGCGAGCTTCACCTCGGCCGCCGTGGCGGGGGCGGCGAGGAGCAGGAGGAGGGCGAGGAGGATGCGACTCATGGGCGCATCTTGGCGTTAGGATGGGCGCGATGCGAAGCCTGCCCGCCTTCCTGCTGCTGGCCGCCCCGGCCCTGGCGCAATCCCCCGCCGATCTGGCGGGGCGCCTGCCCGCCGCGGTGGCCGGGTGGGAACGGCGGGACGTGACGGATTTCGAGGCCCGCCCCGGCGGCGCGGGGCTGGGGGCCTCGGCGGAATACCGGCCGCCTGGCGCGCCGGGGGTGGCGACGGTGTTCCTGTTCCGCCGGCGCGCCGGCGTGGAGGAGGAGCTGCGGCGGGCGCAGGAGGAGATCCGCGCCCTGGCGCCCATGCGGCAATACGAGGTGCTGGCCGCGCGGACGGCGCCGCCGCCGCGCGCCGGCTGGCGCTGCGTGGTGATGGAGCAGGCCTATGCCGGCGGGCAACGGGCGGACGGCCACCTGTGCGTGGGCGAGGCGCGGGGGTGGGCGATGAAGCTGCGCCTCTCCGTGCCGGCGGGGGATGAGGTGCGCGAGGTGCTGGGGGCGCTGGCTACGGCAGCAGGGCGGGCCGTGCCGTAGGGGGCTGGGCGTCGTCCAGGGGGCGGGCGCCGCAGCGCAGCAGGAAGTCCGCGATGGCGTCCATCTCGGCGGCGGGGCGCGTGGGGTCGTGCCACTCGTCGGTGCGGGCGCAGCCGGGGGGGACCCAGATCACGGTTTCGTAGCGGGCGCGGGTGAGGAGGACGCGGTAGGTGTTGCGGATGAAGTCGCGCGTCTGCGGCTTGGCGACGGTGTTCCAGCGCCGCCCCACGAAGTCGCGCGCCAGCCAGCCGCCGGGGCCGCGCGCGAAGTCGCCGCCCCAGGCCAGGCCTACCACGTCCAGCTCCAGCCCCTGGCAGTCATATTCGGTGGCGAAGGTTTCCAGCGAGTCGGAGGCGCGGACATCCGGCCAGCGGTCGAGGAAGAAGCGCGCGATGTCGGGCACCTGCACGCCCAGCCCCTCGGCGCGCAGCCGCTTCGCCCCGGCGGAGGCCACCAGCCCGGCCCGGCGGTTGCCGCGCGCCAGGCCGCGCAGGGCGCGCCGCATCGCGCCGAGGTCGCGCACCAGCAGGAAGGGCAGCGCCTGCGTGCCGGCCGCGATGCGCGCGGCGGCCTGGGCGTCGCCTTCCAGCACCGCGTCCACCCAGGCGGCGCCGGCCGGCTCGCGCACCGCGCGCATCGGCACGCGCAGGTCCAGCGCCGGTTCCAGGGCCAGCCAGGGCTGCGGGCCGGCGGCGAGGCGCTGCGCCGCCTCGGCGGCCGCCAGCACGCGCGGCGCGGCCAGCGCGCGCCACACACCGGAGGCGGCGATGACGCGGCCCCATTCGGCCAGCCCCGCCTCGCCCGTGTTGATCTCCTGCCCGTTGCCGATCAGCGCCACCACGACGGACCAGCCGGGGGCGCGCCTCATGATCTCCAGCGCATGCGCGGGCTCGCTGTCCGTCAGCCGGCTGACGCGGCGCTGGGTGTCGCGCGTGGCCTGCGCCTTGTCCCAGGCGCGCTGCGCCTCGTCGAAGATGATGACGTGCTCGGGCGGCGCCTCGTGCGGGCGGGCGGCGACGTAGGTTTCCAGGAACCGGTGCACGTTCTGCAGCGTGCTGACCGCGTGGGCCTGCGAGCGGGCCTTGCCTTCGCGGCGCACCAGGTCGGCGCGCAGCACCTCCACCAGCGGGGCGTTGCCGGTGAGGAAGACGGCGCCGCCGCCGCTGAAGGCGATGTTGAGCCCGCACAGCGTCTTGCCCGCGCCGGGGATGCCGGTGACGAAGACGACCAGCCGCTCGCCGTGCTGCCGGGCATGGTCGATGGCGGCGCGGATGGCGGCGGTGGTGCGCGTGAGGTTGGGCGCGTCGGCGCGCGCCGCCGTCATCTCGGCCGAGCGGTGGCGGTCGAACAGCATCGCCGCCGCCTCCAGCACGGAGGGGACGGGGCGGTAGGGCGCGACGCGCCAGGCGCCGGCGTCCAGCGGCGCCGCGGGCGCGCCCACCGCCGCCTGGATGCCGCGCAGCACCGCGGCGAGCGTGGCGGCGTTGGCGCAGGCCGGCGGCCAGACGCCGAGCGGGACGAGCGGCGGCTGCAGGGGCGCGGCGGGCGCAGCGGTGGCCACGAGCACCGGCACGACGGGATGGGCGCGGCAGCCCGCGTGGAAGTCGTGCAGGTCGAGCGCGTAGTCCTCGGCCTGGCGCAGGTCGGCGGGCGCGTGGGTGGTGGCGCGGTCCTTCCATTCCAGCACCACCACGGCGCGGTCGGTGAGCAGGATGGCGTCGGCGCGCTTCTCCAGCCGCAGCAGGTCGTATTCGAGCAGCAGCGTCCAGCCCGCGGCCTCGGGCATGGCCAGCGTGGCTTGCAGCGCCCGCGCCATCGCCTCCCAGGAATGCAGCTGCGCCAGCTCGGTGGATGCGTGGCGATGGGCCTGGGCGTCGGCCAGGCGTTCGCGGATGCGCGATGCGGGGGTGGCGAGGAACTCGGGAACCGTCAGCTCAACCCATGCGCGCATCGCCACGCACCCTGCCAGGCCAGGTGGCCAGCAGCAAGGAGGCCATCATCACCGCGAAGCCCGCCGCGTGCAGCGCCGTGAAGGCCTCGCCCAGCACCAGCACCGCCGTCACGGCGGCGGAGGCCGGCAGGAAGGCGGTGAAGCTGCCGGCCACGCCCGCCGGCACGCGCTTCAGGCCCGCGAACCACAGCAGCAGGCACAGCACGCTCGCCGTCACGGAATGGAACGCCAGCAGGGCCAGCAGCGCCGGGTCCGCCAGCGCCGCCGCCGCGGGCAGGCTGGGCGCGGCGAAGGGCAGCAGCACCAGCGCCGAGAACACCTGCATCCACAGCGAGGCGGTGAGCACCGGCACGCGCCCGGCGACGCGCTTGGCCAGGAGCACGTAGACCGCCTCGCCGACCACGCCGCCGAACACCAGCAGGTTGCCGAGCGCCGAGCCGCCGCCCCCGCCGCCGCCCAGCCGCGCGAGGGTGATCCCCGCCATGCCCAGCCCGGCCAGGGCCGCGGCCAGCCATTGCCGGGCCGACAGCCGCTCGCGCAGCCACAGGAAGGAGCCGAGCGCCACCACGGCGGGCAGCGTGGCCAGCACCAGCCCACCCTCCAGCGCCGTGGTGAGGCGCAGCCCGGCCAGCAGCCCGGCATTGTAGATCGCCGTGCCGAACAGCGCTTGGAGGAACAGGTTGCCCAGCACCGGCCGCGCCAGGGCCACGCGCCCGTCCATGATGCGCGCCAGGGGCCAGAGGATCGCCACGGCGAGCGCGCAGCGCAGGAAGGCGACCAGCGCGATGGGCAGCTGCTCGGCCAGCAGCTTGGCCACCGCCACGTTGGCGCCGACCAGCGACATGGCCAGGGCGAGCTGGCCGTAGGCGAGGATCACGCCCGCGGCCGGAAGCGCACCGCGTAGAGCGCGCCATCCGCCGTGCGCGCCGCGCAGCCCAGGTCCAGCCAGGCGCCGTTGCGGCCGAGGCGGGCCTGGCATTCGCCGCTCACGCGCAGCTCGCGCGCCGCGCCGTCGGAAACGACGCGCAGGTAGTCCAGCGACAGGGCGTAGGTGTCGGGGGTGGGCTGGCGGTCGCGGGTGCCGACGAAGTTGACCGCGCTGCGCGGGCCGAAGGGGATGGCGACGAAGGCGCGGCCATCCTCCAGCACGGAATACACGGCACCCGTGGGGGCGCAGGGCACCTCCTGCGCGCCCAGGCGCAGGGGGGTGACGCATTCGCCGGGGATCGCCATCACCAGCCGCGGCGGGGCGGGCTGGGCCAGCGCCACGCCGGGCAGCAGCAGGAGGAGCGCCAGCCTCACGCCTCGCCCTCCTGCCGGAAGGGGCTCAGCGTGGCCAGGGCGGCCATGCGTTCGCGGATGGCCGGGCGCTCGGCGTCGAGGAAGCCGGCGATGGCGCGGCTGAGGCCGGGGTGGGCGATGAGGTGGGCGCTGTGCGTCTCCACCGGCAGGTAGCCGCGCTGGATCTTGTGCTCGCCCTGCGCGCCGGCCTCCACGCGCGCGAGGCCGTGCGCGATGGCGAAGTCCACGGCGCGCATGTAGCACAGCTCGAAATGCAGGAAGGGCACCTCCTCGGCGCAGCCCCAGTTGCGGCCGTAGAGCGCGTCGGGGCCCAGCAGGTTCAGGGCGCCGGCCACCGGCTCGCCGTCGCGCTCGGCCCACATCAGCACGACCTGCTCGCCCAGGCGCTCGCCCAGCAGGGGCCAGAAGCGCTCGCTCAGGTAGGCGCTGCCCCAGCGGGCATCCACCGTGTTGCGGTAGAAGCGGTGGAAGGCCTTCCACTGGGCGCGCGTCACCTCCGGCCCGCGCAGGGTGCGGATGTCCAGGCCGCTCGCCGCCACGCTCGCGCGCTCCTTGCGGAGCGCCTTGCGCTTGCGGCTGTTCAGCGCGCCCAGGAAGGCGTCGAAATCCGCGTAGCCCCGGTTGTGCCAGTGGAACTGCGTGCCCAGCCGCGGCAGCCAGCCGCACCCGGCCAGGGCCGCGCTTTCCTCCTCCGTGCAGAAGGTGACGTGGACGGAGGAGCATTCGAGCGCGCCCATCGCCTGGCGCAGCGCCTCGGCCACCGCCGCCACCGGCACGCCGGGCCGGCGCAGCAGCCGCGCGCCCGGCACCGGCGAGAAGGGCGAGGCGACCTGGAGCTTGGGGTAGTAGCGGCCGCCCGCGCGCTCATAGGCATCGGCCCAGCCATGGTCGAAGACGTATTCGCCGTAGGAATGCGCCTTGGCGTAGCAGGGCGCGCAGGCGAGCAGCGCGCCGCCCTCGCCGCGCAGGGCGACGTGCTGCGGCAGCCAGCCGGTGCGCGGGCCGGTGGAGCCGCTGTCCTCCAGCGCGGACAGGAAGGCGTGGGAGGTGAAGGGGTTGCCGTCGCCGCAGCCATCCCATTCGGCGGCGGGGATCTCCGCGATGGCGGGGTGCAGCGACAGCGTGAGGGCGGCGTCCATGCCCCCGGATATGGCGGTCAGCCGTCCAGTTCCAGGATGGCCTCGACCTCGACCGCCACATTCCCCGGCAGGGCGGCGACGCCGACGGCGGAGCGCGCGTGGCGCCCGCGCTCGCCCAGCAGCGCCACGGCGAGGTCGGAGGCGCCGTTCACCACCTTCGGCTGGTCGCCGAAGCCCGGCGCGGAGTTCACGAAGCCGGTGAGCTTCAGCAGCCGCACGCGCCCGAGGTCCCCGCCCGCCGCCACCTTCGCATGCGCCAGGATGGCGAGCATGCAGAGCTGCGCGCCCTTCACCCCGTCGGCCATGGAGACGCCGGCGCCGAGCTGGCCCACGGGCCACATCGCGCCATCCACCCGCGGCACCTGGCCGGACACGAAGACGATGTTCCCCGCGCGCGTGAAGGGGACGTAGTTCGCCACCGGGGCCGCCGGGTCCGGCAGGCTCAGCCCCATTCCGGCCAGCGTCGCGTCCACGTCCATCGGTCAGCCCACCAGCTTGAGGGTGCGCCGCGCCACCGGCAGGTCGAGCGGCAGCAGCGGCGATTGCGCGGGGGGCGCGGCCTCGGGCGCCGTGTCCTCGGCGTCGGGCTGCGGCAGGGCGGCGCCGCCCAGGTAGTCCAGCGCCAGGCGGCGGAACGCCCAGTCGAGCACGGAGGTCGCGCGTGGGATCTCCGGGTCGCCCTCCACCACGCCGGCGGGGCCGAAGCGGGTGTAGGCGAACTGCTCGACGTATTCGGCCAGCGGGACGCCGCGTTGCAGCCCCGCCGTCACCGCCTGGGCGAAGTGGTCCATCAGCGAGCGGTAGGCGGCGCTTTCCTTGCCGAGCGAGAAGGACACCTCGCGCAGCTGGCCCGCCTCCTCGGCGGTGCGCAGCGCGACCTTGTGGCCGCCGACCGTGACGTGGAGCGTGTGGCCGGCGTGCCGGCGCAGCGGCGCGCGGGCCGGCGTGGCCGGGCGGGCGGGCGCGGGGGCGGCCAGCGGCGCGGGGGGTGCGGCGTGCAGGAAGGGGGCCACCGCCTCCACCATGCGCCGCCGCGCGGCGGGGCCGACGGGGCCCAGCAGGGCGGGCAGGCGCGATTCGGGGACGCGGCGGGCGGCGCGGGTCGGCACCTCCACCACGCCCTCCCCGGCCGAAACGGCGCGGGTGGCGCCGGGCGCGGGGGCGAGGCCGGCGGTCTCGGCGCCCAGCAGCGCCTCGGCGCCGTCGGCCGGAGCGAGGGCCAGGATGGCGGCGTGGCGCAGGCCGGGCGCGGCGGCGGCGGCGTCCAGCGCGGCGCGGGCGGCGGCGGCGAGGCCGGGGACGGGCGTCACCTCCG
>LNFM01009110.1_pt1 | contig 26345 bp, 19 predicted proteins | sample 596031 | NCBI WGS metagenome assembly LNFM01 (sample SAMN04254537, study PRJNA301005) | activated carbon metagenome | isolation source: dual media filters at the Ann Arbor, Michigan drinking water treatment plant | place: USA: Ann Arbor | reverse complement strand
CGACGGCCGGTGGCACGCGCGCGTAGCCGGCTTCCACGCTCTGCAGCGCCACGGCCGAGAAGCGCACCAGGTAGGCGTAGAGCAGGCCGAAGGCGGTGCCGGTGACGAGCGCGGCCACACCCGACTGCGGGAACTGCGCCTGCAGCCATCCCGCGGGCAGCAGGATGCCCACGGCGATGACGGCGCCCGGTACCGCGTAACCCAGCGACAGCACACGCGCCGCCGGGCGCAGCAGCGCGCTGCCCGGCGCGCCCTTCTGGCGCAGCGCAAAACCCAGCGCCAGCGCGAGCGCCGTGGCCAACAGCGCTGCGGTGCCGGCGAGACGGAAGCTGGACAGCGCCCACTCGGCAAAACGCGCCCAGGGCAGGCCGAACTCGCTGAACTGCGCTTCCTGCCACAACATGCGCGCCAGCCACAGCACCGGCAGCACGAAACCCAGCAGCACCGGCAGGCCGCACACCAACCACGCCGCCAGCGCCGCGCCGCCGCGCAGCACCAGCGGGCGCGCCTCGGCACTGGTGGCGCCGGCACGGCTGCCCGCAAAACGCAGCTTGCGCTGCGCCGTGCGCTCGGCCATCAGCAGCGCGGCCACGACCAGCAGCAACACCGCCGCGAGCTGCGCCGCCGCGATGCGGTCGTTCATCACCAGCCAGGCCTTGTAGATGCCGGTGCTGAAGGTCGACAGACCGAAGTAGGCGCCGACGCCGTAGTCGGCCAGCGTCTCCATCAGCGCCAGTGCCGTGCCGGCGGCAATGGCCGGGCGTGCCATGGGCAGCGCCACCTGCAGCACGCGGCGGCGCATGGGCGCGCCGAGCAGGCGCGCTGCTTCCATCAGGCGCACCGCACGTTCACCCAGGGCGGCGCGCACCAGCAGGTAGACATAGGGGTAGAGGCACAGCACGAAGAGCACCACCGCGCCGCCGAAGCTGCGCACATCGGGCCACAAGGCCCCACGCAGGCCCAGCGCCTCGCGCAGGCCGGTCTGCAACGGGCCGCTGAACTGCAGCGCGTCGGTCCAGGCGTAGGCCAGCACGTAGGCCGGCATGGCCAGTGGCAGCAGCAGCGCCCATTCGAAGCTGCGCCGGCCGCGGAAGTCGTACAGCGTGACCAGCGCCGCCGTGGCCGAGCCCAGCACCATCACCCCCAGGCCGACGAAGAAGGCCAGCGCAGCCGACTGCAGCGCGTACTCGGGCAGCACGGTGTCGAGCTGGTGGCGCAGCACCGCCAGCGCCGCGGCGTCGAGCGTGAACCAGGCCGCCAGCACGCCCAGCACGGGCAAAGCCAGCAGCAGGCACAGGGGGGTCAACAGGAGACTCAGGACACCACGCATCGGAACAGACGGGTAACAGGATAGGAAATGCGAACAATCCTCATTCAGGCCGACCGATTATGATGTGGACATGTTCCTGAGCCTCGAATCGGTGGGGGTGCGCTACACACGCGCCGGCGGCGGCCGCGCGGCGGTGGATGGCGTCTCGCTGGGTCTGACGGCCGGCCAGGTCGGCGTCTTGATCGGCCCTTCGGGTTGCGGCAAGACCTCGCTGCTGCGCGCCGTGGCCGGGCTGGAACGGTGCGCCGCCGGGCGCGTGGTGATCGCCGGCGACACGCTGTCGGACGCCGCCGCCGGCATCCACCTGGCGCCCGAGCTGCGGCGCATCGGCATGGTCTTCCAGGACTACGCGCTCTTCCCGCACCTGAGCGTGGCCGACAACATCGGCTTCGGCATCCAGTCGCTGCCGCGCAGCGAACGTGCGCAACGTGTGCAGCAGATGCTGGACCTGGTGGGCCTGGGCCACGCGGCCAAACGTGCACCGCACGAACTGTCGGGCGGCCAGCAGCAGCGCGTGGCGCTGGCCCGCGCACTGGCGCCCAAGCCGCGCCTGCTGCTGCTGGACGAACCCTTCAGCAGCCTGGACGTCGACCTGCGTGAGCGCCTGGCGCAGGAGGTGCGCAGCATCCTCAAGGACAGCGGCACCACCGCGCTGCTGGTCACGCACGACCAGCTCGAGGCTTTTGCGGTGGGCGACGTCATCGGCGTCATGAACCAGGGCCGGCTGGAGCAGTGGGACGACGCCTACACGCTCTACCACCGCCCGCTGAGCCGCTTCGTCGCCGGTTTCATCGGCCACGGCGTCTTCGCGCCGGCGCAGATCGTCGCCTGCGCCAGCGGCCCCTGCGTGCACACGCCGCTGGGTGAACTGCACGACATGGCCGGCTGCCCGCTGCCCGAGGCCTTCCCCCAGGGTGAATGCGAGGTGCTGCTGCGTGCCGACGACATCGTGCACGACGACGACTCGCCGGTGCGCGCGATGATCGAACGCAAGGCCTTCCGCGGTTCCGAATTTCTTTACACGCTGCGCCTGGCCAGCGGCGAACAGGTGCTGGCCCACGTGCCTTCGCACCACGACCACCAGGTCGGCGAATGGGTGGGCATACGCGCCCAGGTCGACCACGTCGTGACCTTCCCGCGCGCGCCGGCCACGGCGTGACGGCCGGCGGCGGCGGCATCCGCCGGCCCGGCCGCGCAAACCGACACACTTTGCCGGCACCCGGAGACTGCAACTTTCTCCCCGTCATCCACTCAGAAGAGGGTGCCGGTCCTATACTGGAACGGTAATTGCTCGCCAATTCGCGAAAGGCGCGTTGAACATGGGTTCGAAGATCAAGTTTGCGGGCATCCTGGCCATCGGTGCGGTGGCCGGTGCGCTGACGACCATGCAACTGCAGGCCGTGGCGCGCAACGTGCTGGCACCCTTGCCGCTGGAAGAGGTGCAACAACTTGCTGCCGTCTTCGACCGCGTCAAGGCCGAGTACGTCGAGCCGGTGGACGAGAAGAAGCTGATCAACGACGCCATCGCCGGCATGGTGGCTGGGCTCGACCCGCACAGCCAGTACTTCGACAAGAAGAGCTTCAAGGAATTCCGCGAGAACACCGGCGGCAAGTTCGTCGGCATCGGCATCGAGATGGCGATGGAAGAAGGCCTGGTCAAGGTCGTCTCGCCCATCGAAGGCAGCCCCGCCTTCCGCGTCGGCCTCAAGCCCGGCGACCTCATCACCCGCATCGACGACAGCCCGGTGAAGGGCCTGACGGTCGACCAGGCGGTGAAGAAGATGCGCGGCGAGCCGCAGACCAAGGTCGTGCTCACCGTCTACCGCAAGACCGAAAGCCGCACCTTCCCGGTGACCATCATCCGCGAAGAGATCCGCATGCAGAGCGTGCGCGCGAAGATGATCGAGCCCGGCTATGGCTGGATCCGCGTCAGCCAGTTCCAGGAGCGCACCGTCGACGACTTCGTGCGCAAGATGGACGAGCTCTACAAGCAGGACCCCAACATGAAGGGCCTGGTGCTCGACCTGCGCAACGACCCCGGTGGCCTGCTCGATGGCGCCGTGGCACTGTCTGCGGCCTTCCTGCCGGCCGACGTGGTGGTGGTCACGACCAACGGCCAGCTATCCGAGAGCCGCGCCACCTTCCGCGCCAGCCCCGAGTTCTACGCGCGCCGCGGCGGCGCCGACCCGCTCAAGAAGCTGCCCGCGGCGATGAAGCGCGTGCCGCTGGTGGTGCTGGTCAACGAAGGTTCGGCCAGCGCCAGCGAGATCGTCGCCGGCGCGCTGCAGGACCACAAGCGCGCCACCATCATGGGCGCGCAGACCTTCGGCAAGGGCTCGGTGCAGACCATCCGCCCGCTGCCTTCCGACACGGCGCTGAAGATCACCACCGCGCGCTACTACACGCCGGCGGGCAAGAGCATTCAGGCCAAGGGCATCGTGCCCGACGTGTGGCTCGACGAAACCGCCGAGGGCAACGTCTACGCCGCGCTGCGCATGCGCGAGGCCGACCTGGAACGCCATCTCGGCGGCATCGACGAGAAGAAGGACGTCGAGCGCGAGAAGGCGCGCGAGGAAGCGCGCAAGAAGCTCGAAGAGCAGCAGGCCAAGACGCGCGAGGCGCCCAAGCCGCTGCCCGAGTTCGGCACCGCCGAGGACTTCCCGCTGCAGCAGGCGCTGAACCAGTTGCGTGGCCTGCCCGTGCTGGCCAGCAAGACGGCGCCCAGCGAACAGCGCGCCGAAGCCCCGGCCAACGCCACCAAGAAGTAAGCCCGGCGCCCTGCCCCGCGAAGCCCGCCACCCGGCGGGTTTTGCACTTCTGGCGCCCGTTATCCTGCGCTGCCCTGCCCCGCCCGGACCCGCTGCCATGAACGACGAGCAACTGCTGCGCTACGCCCGCCACTTGATGCTCGACGACATCGGCATCGAAGGCCAACGCCGCCTGCTCGGTGCGCACGCACTGGTCATCGGCGCCGGCGGGCTGGGCTCGCCCGCGGTGCTCTACCTGGCCACCGCCGGTGTCGGACGCTTGACGGTGGTCGACCACGACACGGTGGACCTCACCAACCTGCAGCGCCAGATCGCGCACAACCTGTCGCGCGTGGGCTTGCCCAAGGCCGAGTCGGTGCGTGCGACGGTGGCGGCACTGAACCCCGACGTGCAATTCCGCGCGCTGGTGCGCCGGGCCGACGCCGCGCTGCTCGACGAACTGGTGCCGCAAGCCGACGTGGTGCTGGACTGCAGCGACAACTTCCGCACCCGCCACGCCGTCAACGCCGCCTGCGTGACACACGGCCGGCCGCTGGTCTCGGGTGCGGCCATCGGCTGGGACGCGCAGATCAGCGTCTACGACAGCCGCCAGCCGAACGCCCCCTGCTACGCCTGCATCTTCCCGCCCGAGGCGGCGCACGAGGACGTGGCCTGCTCGACCATGGGCGTCTTCGCGCCGCTGGTGGGCATCGTCGGCAGCGTGCAGGCCGCCGAGGCGCTGAAGCTGCTGGCCGGCGCCGGGCAGTCGCTGGCCGGCCGGCTGCTGATGCTGGACGCGCGCCACATGGCCTGGGACAGCATCACGCTGCAGCGCCAGCCGGCCTGCGCCGTCTGTGGCGGTCGAGGCGGGCATCCCGCGCAACCCAAGTAAGCTGCAGACATGACCGACAAACACCCGCCCCTGGCCGCACGCAACTTCCCCACTGCCGAAGAAGAAGCCAAGGCCCTCGCCCGGCCCTCGCTCTATGCCGGCCCCAAGAGCGCCTACCGCCTGGCCTTCACCGACACCGACTTCCTGCTGCGCGAGGAACTGCGCCCGGTGCGCATGCAGCTCGAACTGCTCAAGCCCGAGATGGTGCAGCAGGAACTGGGCATCAAGTCGACCATCGTGATCTTCGGCAGCGCACGTGTCGTGCCTTCGGAAGTGGCGCTGCAGCGGCTGGAAGCCGCCCATGCCGAGGGCGAAGTCACGGCGATCAAGCGGGCCGAAACGGCCGTCGCGATGGGCCACTACTACGACGAGGCACGGCGCTTCGCGGCGCTGGTCACCACGCGTTCGGCCGAGCTCGACTCGCCGATCTACGTCGTCACCGGTGGCGGCCCCGGCATCATGGAAGCCGGCAACCGCGGCGCCCACGACGTCGGCGGCAAGAGCATCGGCCTGAACATCGTGCTGCCGCACGAGCAGGCACCCAACGACTACATCACGCCCGAGCTGTGCTTCCAGTTCCACTACTTCGCACTGCGCAAGATGCACTTCCTGATGCGCGCCATCGCGCTGGTGTGCTTCCCGGGCGGCTTCGGCACGCTGGACGAACTCTTCGAGACCATCACGCTGGTGCAGACGGGCAAGATCCGCCCGCGCCCGGTGCTGCTCTTCGGCCGCGACTTCTGGCAGCGCCTGATCAACTTCGACCACCTCGTCGACACCGGCATGATCGCCGCGCGCGACCTGGAGCTCTTCCACTTCGTCGAGACCGCCGAGGAAGCCTGGGAGGTGCTCGCCGTGCACTACGGCTTCGATCTCCCGGAAACACAAACCGGCGAATTCGCCGACGACATCTGAAGCCGCCATGAACCAGCAGATCAGCCTCATCGGCGCGCCCACCGACATCGGCGCCGGCGCACGCGGCGCCAGCATGGGGCCCGAGGCGCTGCGCGTGGCCGGCATCCAGGCCACGCTGGAAGCGCATGGCCTGGAGGTGGTCGACCGCGGCAACCTCGCCGGCCCGGCCAACCCCTGGCTGCCGCCCGTCGACGGCTACCGCCACCTGCACGAGGTGGTGGCCTGGAACCGCGCCGTACACGACGCGATGCACGCCGAGCTGGCGCTCGGCCGCCTGCCCATCCTGCTGGGCGGTGACCACTGCCTGGGCATAGGCAGCATCAGCGCCGTGGCGCGCCACTGCCGCGAGAACGGCAAGAAGCTGCGCGTGCTGTGGCTGGATGCGCACGCCGACTTCAACACCAGCGTGCTCACGCCCAGCGGCAACCTCCACGGCATGCCGGTGGCCTGCCTGTGCGGGCAGGGGCCGCGAGAACTCATCGAGATCGGTGGCACCGTGCCGGCCCTCAGCCCGAAGGTGGTGCGGCAGATCGGCATCCGCAGCGTCGACCCCGGCGAGAAGCGCCTCGTGCACGAGACCGGGCTGGAAGTCTTCGACATGCGCTACATCGACGAGATGGGCATGCGCCACGCGATGGAACTGGCGCTGGCCACGCTGGACGTCAACACCCACTTGCACGTCAGCTTCGACGTCGACTTCCTCGACCCCGAGATCGCACCCGGCGTCGGCACCACGGTGCCCGGCGGCCCGACCTACCGCGAAGCCCAGCTGTGCATGGAGATGATCGCCGACACCGGCCGGCTGGCCAGCCTGGACGTGATGGAGCTGAACCCGGCGCTGGACATCCGCAACAAGACCGCCGAGCTGGCGGTGGACCTCATCGAGAGCCTGTTCGGGAAGAGCACGCTCATGCGGGCCAACCGCTGAAATGGTTGCATTGCTGCGCCGCGGCTGGCTGCTGCTGGCCCTGACCGCAGGCGTTGCTGCGGCCCAGCCCGCCTTCACGCTGGACCTGCTCTCGCCCAGGGACCAGCCCACCACCACACGCGAGTTCGTCAACGTGCTGGGCCGCACCACGCCCGGCGCCGGCGTGCGCGTCGGCGGCGAGCCGGTGGCGGTGGTCGCCACGGGTGTCTTCGCGCGCGACCGCATTCCGCTGGTGCCGGGCCCGAACCGCATCGTCGTCGAAGCAACCGCGGCCGACGGGCGCACGCTGAACCGGCAACTGGACATCGAACGCGTCCCGCCGCCGGCGCCGGTGGTGTGGCCCGTCGACCGCCTGGCGCTCGACGGCGCCAGCCTGCGCCCGGCCGAGGCCGTGACCGTGGCGCCAGGCGAGGCCATCGAGGTGGCCGTGCGCGCCACCCCCGGCCAGCGTGTCGAGGCGCGCCTGCCCGGCCAACGCTGGCAGCCGCTGCCCGAGCAAGGTGCGGGCGGCGGCCCCGGCGGGGCCTTCGGCAGATACCGGGCGCTGTTGCACTTCGAGGGGACGGACGACGTCGAGGCCGCGCCCGTACAACTGCGCCTCGTCGCGCTGGCCCTGCCGCGCAGCGCCGGGCCACGGCAGATCATCACGCAGACGCCGGGCACCGCAGGCCAATGGCGGCGCGACCCCGAACGCCTCTACACCGCCGGCGCCGAAGGTGCCGCGCTGCTGCACGGCCTGCACGAGGTGCGCCTGGGCGGGCCTTTCCTGGCCGAGCTGCCGCCCGGCACGCTGCTGCACGCCACCGGCCGCCGCGGCGCGCACCTGCGTGTGCAGCTGGCACCCGACACCACGGCCTGGGTCAGCGACGCGGCGCTCGTGCCGGCCGCCCCGGGCACGCGGCCGCCACACGCCGCGTTCACCTCGGTCTCGGCCACCGGCACCGCCGAGGGCGACGTGGTCAGCATCCCCCTGTCCGCGCGCGTGCCTTTCGCGGTGAACGCGCACACCACGACGGAGGGTCGGCAGTTTCTCGAAGTCGAGCTCTACGGTGCCCACCACGCCGCCACCTGGGTCAGCCAGCGCGCCGGCGCGAAACTGGTGCGCGAGCTGCACGTCGATCAGGCCGGCCCCGGCCGCGTGCGTGTGCGCATCACGCCGGTGGCGCCGCGGCTTTGGGGCTGGCGTGTCGAGCGCACGACCGGCGCACTGCGCGTGCTGTTGCGCCCGGCCCCCTTGCTCGACCCCACGGCAGCTTCGCCGCTGGACGGCCTGCGCGTGGCGCTGGAAGCAGGCCACGGCGGCCCCGACAACCTGGGTGCGGTGGGCGCCACCGGCGTGCCCGAGAAGGACATCAACCGCTGGACGTCCGACGCGCTGAAGGCCGAACTCGAGGCCGCCGGCGCGCAGGTGGTGATGGTGCGCGAAGGCGACGACAGCCCCGACCTGCGTGAACGTGCGCGCCGCGTCGAGGCCTCGGGCGCCGAGCTCTTCGTCAGCGTGCACGCCAATGCCACCGATACCTCGGGCGGCTTCCTGCGCGTGGCCGGCGCATCCACCTTCTACAAGCACGCCCCTCACCGTGAACTGGCCGCCGCGGTGCAGCGCCGCGTGCTGGAACTGACGGGCCTGGACGACTACGGGGTCGTCGGCAACTTCAACTACACGCCGCTGCGCCTGACGACCTGGATGCCCGCGGTGCTGGTGGAACAGGCCTTCGTCAGCCATCCGGCAGACGAGGCGCGTCTGCTCGACCCGCTGTTCCGCGCCCGCCTGGCCCGCGCCGTGCGGCTGGGCCTCGAAGATCATCTGCGCTCAGGGCGCTGAGCCGGCGCCGGGTTCACTTGGCGCGTCCGCACCGCCGGGCTGGCGCGTGCATTCCTCGAAGATCCGCGCCGTGCAGCGGGCGCAGCGCGCGCCGTCCAGCCGCGGCACGATGGCGGCCAGGGCCTCGCGCTTGCTGTCGTAGAGGTGCCCTTCGCCCAGGCGGGCGATGAAGCCGCTGCGCCGCCAGGCCTCCAGCACGTCGGGTCGCGGGCGGTGGAAGTACAGGCCGCCGCCACGCTCGCGGCGGCGCGCACGCTCACGTTCCCACAGCGCCACACCGGCGGGGTCGATGAAGTTCATGCTCTTGCCCATCACCAGCAGGTGGCGTGGCGCTTCGGGCGGCTCACGCAGCGTACGCAGCGTCTCGGCCAGATGCGCCTCGGCGCCGAACCACACCGGGCCTTCGACACGCAGCAGCTTGAGCTGCGGGCACTCGGGCGCCCCGGGCGGCAGCACCGCCAGGCGGCGTTCGCCCGCGCCACCGGGTGGCGCGTCGAAGCCCAGGGTGCGCAAAGCCGGGCGCGAGGTGCGGTAAACGTAGATCACCAGCGAGGCCGCCATGCCCGCCAGCACCGCCACCTGCAGCGGCAGCAGCAGCGTGGCGACCAGCGTGCCGGCAGCCACGCCGGCCTCGCGGCGGTCCAGCCGCGCCAGTTCGCGCCACTGCGCGGTGTCCACCAGTGACCACGCCACCAGCAGCAACAGCGCGTCGATGGCCGCCATGGGCACCCAGGCCAGCAGCGGCGCGGCCAGCGCCACCAGGGCCAGCACGCCCGCGGCGGCCATCACGCCAGCCAGCGGTGTGCGCGCGCCGGCCTCGAAATGCGGCGCGGACCGGTTCAGCGAGCCGCAGCCGACGAAGCTCGAGAACAGCCCGCCGGTCAGGTTGGCCAGGCCCTGGCCGAGGCACTCGCGGTTGACGTCCAGGTGCTGGCCGCTGCGCGCCGCCAGCGTCTTGGCGATGGCGATGCCCTGGCCCAGCGCCACCAGCGTGATCGCCATCGCGATGGCGATGAGCTGCGAGACGTCGCTCCACACGAAGGCCGGCGGCGCAAAAGGCGGCCAGGCCTGCGGCAGCACGCCGATGCGCTCCAGCGGCCAGTGCGCGCCCTGCGTCAGCGCCACGCCGGCCACCGTGCCCACGGCCAGCGCCAGCAGCAGCACGGGCCCGCCGCGCCACAGGCGGCGCAGCAGCAGCACGACGGCGAAGGTCAGCCCGCCGACGAGCAGCGGGCCCAGCGCGGCGCCGAGTCGCGGGTCGGTCCAGGGGCCGCGCAGCAGTTCGGCCGGCGGCAAGGGCCAGGCCACCAGACCACGCAGCGCATGCCAGGCGATGAGCACCGCGGCACCGGCCGTGAAGCCCAGCAGCACCGAAGGCGAGATGTAGTGCGTCAGCACGCCCAGCCGCAGCAGCGCCACGGTGAGCTGGATGGCACCGACCATCAGTGTCAGCACCAGCGCCAGGCGCAGGTACTCGGGGCTGCCGACGGCGGCCAGCGGCGCCAACGACGCCGCCAGGGCCAGCGAAAGCGCATTGGTGGGCCCGGTCAGCACGTGCCGGCTGGAACCGGCCAGCGCCGCCACCGCGGTGGGCAGCACGGCGCCATACAGCCCCCAGGCGGGCGGCAGGCCGGCCAGCGCCGCGAAGGCGATGGCCTGCGGCAGGACGAGCACGGCGGCCAGCAGGGCGGCCAGGGCGTCGGCGCGCAGGCTGTCAGCGTTCACCTCGGCAACCCAGTCGCCCAGCCAGCGCTGCAGCACGCCACGGGAGGCAAGGGCAGACATTGCGGCAAGGTTAGCACCGGCACGCCAGCGCCCGGCAGGTGCGGCGGCTAAGATGCCGCGATGCAGCACACCGGCCCGCGGGCCATCCTTCGGGCACTGCGGTGCGGCCTCGTGGCGTGCGCCACCGCCGCCGCCCTGCCCGCCCTGTCGGCCGCGCCGCCAGCCCCTTCCACGGCATCCACCACCGAACCGCCGTCCGCCGCTGCCAGCGTCCCGGCCGCCACGGTGGACGCACCACCCACCGGCGCCGGGCAGCGCCTCTACGAACGCACGCGGGCGCAACTGCTGCAGGTGCGCACGCTGCTCAAGACGCAGGACAGCCAGTCGTCGGTGGGCTCGGGTTTCCTCGTCGACGACACGGGCCACCTGGTCACGAATTACCACGTGGTCAGCCAGTTTGCGTTGCAACCCTCGCGCCACCGGCTCGTCTACGCCACGGTGGACGGCCGTCAGGGCGCGCTGCAGCTGCTGGCCTTCGACGTCGTGCACGACCTGGCACTGCTCAAGCCGGTGGACGCCGCACCGCTGGCCGGCCGCGGCCATGTCGTGCTGCGGCCGGCCGAGTTGCCGCTGGCTCGTGGTGCACGCATCTTCTCGCTGGGCAATCCGCTCGACGTCGGCTTCGCGGTGGCCGAGGGCAGCTACAACGGCCCCGTAGAGCGCAGCTTCCTCGAGACGCTGTTCTTCGGCGGCTCGCTCAGCCCGGGCATGAGCGGCGGCCCGGCGCTCGACGAGCAGGGCCGGCTGGTGGGCGTGAACGTCGCCGCGCGGCGCGACGGTGAACAGGTCAGTTTCCTGGTGCCGTCCGCGCCGGTACGCGCCCTCATCGAACGCGGCCGCGGCGCCGAGCCCATCATCGCTCCGGCCTGGGCCGAGATTACGCGCCAGCTGCTGGCGCACGAGGCCACGCTCACGGCCCGCTTCACCGCCATGCCCTGGCGCCAGGCCGGCCACCCGCGCTACGCGATCCCGGTGCCGCAGGAGACCTTCATGCGCTGCTGGGGCCGCGGCTCGCCGCAGGCCGTGCGCGGCCTGCAGTTCGAGCGATCGGACTGCGAGATGGACAGCCGCATCTTCGTCAACGGCAGCCTGCTCACGGGCTACCTGACCGTCCGCCACGAGGCCTACGACGGCAGCCGGCTGGGCGCGCTGCGTTTTGCCGAGCGCTACTCGGCCAGCTTCCGCAACGAGTTCATGGGCCGCAACGACCGCCACCGCACCGCGCCACGCTGTGTCGAACGCCAGGTGACCAGCGGCCCGCCGCGCGCCGACGGCGGCGGGCCGCTGCCGCTGAAGGGCGTGTGCACGACCTGTCGGTGCTGGTGGCCACGCTGGACGGCACGCAGGTCGGCGTGCAGGGCCGGCTCGACGCCTTCGGCATCAGCGCCGCCAGCGCGCAGAGGCTCACGCAGCACTACCTCGACGGCTTTGCATGGAACACACCGAACGACGCCTCGCGCTGATCGAGCTGCTGGGCCGCGACGGCCAGGTGGCGCGCACGGTGGACGTGTGGCAGTGGCCGCTGACCCTGGGCCGCGCGCTCGACAGCGACATCGTCATCGACGACCCGCACCTCGCCGCGCAACACGCACGCCTGGCGCCGGGCGAAGACGGCGCCCTGCTGCTGCACGCGCTGCCCTCGCGCAACGGCGTGCAGCTGGCCGGCCGCACGGTGATCGGGCCCACGCCGCTGCCCCCGGGCGGCGGCCTGCTGCAGCTGGGCACGACCCGCTTGCGCCTGCGCCTACCCGGCGAGACGCTGGCGCCCGAGACGCCGCTGCCGCGCAGCCTGCACGGCGCGGGGCAAACGTGGCTGGTGGGCGCCGCGGTGTTCGCGCTGCTGCTGGGCGCGCACTGGCTCACGCTGGACCCCGGTGCCGATGTGTCGGCCTGGCTGCCGGCGCTGGTCGGCCTGCCGATGGTGCTGGCAGCCTGGTGCGGCCTGTGGGCGCTGATGTCCAAGCTCTTCCAGCACCGTTTCGACTTCGGCGGCCATCTGCGCATTGCGCTGCCCTGGCTGCTGGCGCTGACGCTCACCGATGCCCTGTGGCCGCTGCTCACCGCGGCGCTGGCCACGCCCAGGCTGTGGATGCTGGGCAATGCGATCGAAGGTGTGCTGCTGGCGCTGCTGGTGCATGCCCACCTGCAGCACCTGCTGCCGCTGCACCGCCGCGCCGTGGCAGGCAGCGTGGCCACGCTGGCCGTGGCCGGCCTGGCGCTGTCGGCCGCAATGACCTGGCGCAACAACGACAGCCTGGTGGCCACGCCGTACATGAGCACGCTGCCGATGCCGGCGCTGCGCCTGGCCGGCACGGCACCCAGCGCCACGCTGGTGCAGGACATGGCGCCGCTGGCCGGCGTGCTGGCCGCGCGGGTGCGGCAGGCGCGGGCCGATGACGAGGACGAAGGCGAAGGCAACGAATGAGGTGCGGCGGGGTTTGTCAGCGGCCTGCCCGCCGGCCGCGTTGAAGCCAAGCATGAACCCACCCTTGCTGATCGGCGTGTCTGCACGCATCCACTACCCGGGCAGTGCCGGCATGCCGGCCACCGGCGTGTGGAGCAAGACCGTGCACTACCTCGAACAGAGCGTGGCGCACTGGTTGCTGGCCGGCGGCGCGGTGCCGGTGATGGTGCCCGCGGTGGACGCCGAGAGCATCGTCCAGCGCAGCGAGATCAACCTGCACGACTACGCCGCCGCGCTCGACGGCCTGGTGCTGCAGGGCGGCAACGACGTCGCGCCCGAGACCTACGGCGAGACACCGCTGCACGTCGAATGGCATGGCGACCGTGTGCGCGACCGCTACGAGATCGACCTCATCCGTGCCTTCGTCGCCGCCGGCAAGCCGGTGTTCGGCATCTGCCGCGGCCTGCAGCTGCTGAACGTGGCCTTCGGCGGCACGCTGCTGCAGGACATCGAGACGCAACAGCCGCAGTCGCTGACGCACCGCGTGCTCGGGCGCTACGAGGAGCACCACCACGCGGTGGAGTTCGTGCCCGGCACGCGCCTGGCCGATCTCTTTCCGGGTGTGGTGCGCGCCACCACAAACAGCATCCACCACCAGGGCATCAAGGACCTGGCGCCCGAGTTCACGGTGGAAGCGCGCTGCCCCGACGACGGCCTGGTCGAGGCCGTGCGCTGGCGCGGCGCCAGCTACGTGGCCGGCGTGCAGTGGCACCCCGAGTTCCACGAGCCCGACCACCCGCACACGCTGGACGACAGCGCCATCCTGCAGGACTTCCTGGCCGCAGCGCGCGCCGCGCAGCGGGCCTGCTGACCCCTGCGGGCTGCCTGCCGAAGCAGGCGCGTCTCAGCGTGCCGCGCCGTTCGGGCAGGGGCCGTTCGTGCGTCTGAAGTCTGCCGGCTTGACGGCTGCGCCGCCTTCGTGCAGCCCGCGGTTCAGCGCCTTGGCCATGCGTTCCTGCTTGACCAGCGGGCCGGCGTCATTGCGCCAGCGCAGGCTCCAGGCGTGGCCGCCTTCGACCAGGCTCTGGGCGACATTGACCTCGTCGACGATCAGCACGCCCACCGTGCGGCCGTAGCTGTCGCGACCGGTGGGGCGCAGCGTGGCGGGTTTGTTGAGCGCCAGGTCGATCAGCGCCTGACGCGCCTCGGCGCCCCAGGCCTGGCAGATCTCGGGGGCGTCGATGTCGGCCAGGCGCACGACGATGGGCGGCTGGCCGGCGGGCGTGAAGCGCACGGTGTCGCCGTCGCTGACCTGCGTCACCACACCTTGGATCGGCGCGGGCTTGGCGCGCGGCGCTGCGGCGGCCGGGGCCAGGCAGGCCAGCGCCAGCAGGGCGGCGGCAGCGCCAGAGAGCAATCGTCCCGTCGTGAGCATCGTGAGTTTCCCGGGCTGCCTGCTGGTCTGGCTACTGGCCGGCACTGGCTGCCGCATCGGCCGCGCGCTGCAGGCCGACTTCCTGGGCCTGCTTCATGCCTTCGACGATCTGCTGTTGCTGCGCGCGGGCCTGGCTGGCCTGCTCGGCCTGCAGTTGGCCGACGGTGGCGGCGGTGCCGGCCACCTCGGCGCCGCAGGCCGCAAGCAGCCCCGTGCACATCACCAGGGCGGCCGCGGCCCGCCGGTGCGGGTGGAACGAGCGTGGGCAGGCGGCAGCAGGCATGGGGACTCCGGCGAGGTTCGGGCAGCTCAGCAGGCTGAGCCAGCAGTGTAGGCGGCTCACCGCCCGTCACCCCGGCAGCTTGCCACGCCGCCGTCGCGGCGGTGGCGGTGGCGCGACCAGTGCGGCTTCGGCCTCGGCCAGCAGGCGGACGAGGCGGTCCTTCAACTTCTCGGTACTGAGTTGTTCACGCAGCCGCTCCACCAGCAGCGGCAGCGCAAAAGGGCTGGGTGCGGTCAGTTCCACGAAGGTCCAGGGCAGCGCGGCCAGGTGGTGCAGCGTGGCGCCCAGGCGGTCGACCTCGAGTTCCTGCGCCAGCACCTCGCGCTCGGCCTGGCCGAGCAGCCGGTTGCCGGCGTCGTACTTGCGGAAGACCTCGAAGAACAGGCTGCTGCTGGCCTGCAGCTGGCGCATGCTCTTGGGCGCGCCGGGGTAGCCGCTGAAGACCAGCCCGGCCACGCGCGCGATCTCGCGAAAGCGCCGCTGCGCCAGGGCGCCCGAATTCAGGCTGGCCATCACGTCGGCCAGCAGGCCCTCGCTGCTGAACAGACCCGCCTGCAGCGTGTCGTCCAGCACCACCGGATTGACAGCCAGGATCTCCAGCCCGTAGTCGTTGGCGCAGAGCGAGAAGGTGTTGGGCTGCACCTTCGCCAGCCGCCAGGCCAGCAGCTGGGCCAGGCCGATGTGTACGCTGCGCCCGGCAAAGGGGTAGAGGAAGAGGTGGTGGCCTTCGCGCGAGGTGTAGCGCTCCACCAGCAGGCGGTCTCGTTGCGGCAGCTGAGACAGCCGCGCCTGGGCCTGCAACATCGGGCGCGCGGCCTGCATCTCGATGTCGGCGAAGTCCTCCTGCGCCGTGGCGCCGCCGAGCAGCGCGGCGGCCCCGTCCAGCAGTTCCTGCACCGCGCCACCGAGTTCGCTGGACAGCGGCATCTTGCTGCCCGCCCAGGCCGGCACCACGCCCTTCTTCTTGCTGCCCACACGCACGTAGGCGGTCATGTCCTGCGTGCGCATGTACTCGAGCACACGCCCGGCGAAGACGAAGTGGTCGCCCTTGTTCAGGCGCGCGATGAAGCCCTCCTCGATGCTTCCGATGGTGCCGCCACCGAGCCACTTCACGGCCATGGCTGCATCGCTGACGATGGTGCCCACCTGCAGCCGGTGGCGGCGCGCGATGCCGCGGTCGGGCACCCTCCACACGCCATCGACCTGGGCCACGCGGTGGTACTCGGGGTAGGCCGTCAGGCTGTCGCCGCCCCGTTCGACGAAGGCCAGCGCCCAGTCGAACTCGGCGCGTGTCAGGTCGCGGTAGGCGCGTGTCGACTTCACCTCGTCGAAGAGGTCGTCGGCGACGAACCCGCCGCCGAGGGCGACCGTCACCAGGTGTTGCACCAGGACGTCCAATGGCTTGTCGGGCGAGACCCGCGACTCGACGCGCCCGGCCAGCGCCGCGTGCCGCGCCGCCGCGGCCTCCACCAGTTCCAGCGTGTTCGTCGGCACCAGCGTCACGCGGCTGGGCCGGCCCGGCGCGTGGCCGCTGCGACCGGCACGCTGCAGCAGCCGCGCCACGCCCTTGGCGCTGCCGATCTGCAGCACCCGTTCCACGGGCAGGAAGTCGACACCGAGGTCTAGGCTGCTGGTGGCCACCACGGCCTTCAGCCGGCCGTCCTTCAGCCCGGCTTCGACCCAGGCGCGCACCGCCTTGTCGAGCGAGCCGTGGTGCAGCGCCACGATGCCGGCCCAGTCGGGCCGCGACTGCAGCAGCAGCTGGTACCAGATCTCGGCCTGGCTGCGGGTGTTGGTGAAGACCAGCGTGGTGCTGCTGCGCGCGATCTCCTCCACCACCGGCTGCAGCATCTGCGCACCCAGGTGGCCGCCCCAGCTGAAGCGGCCGGGGTCGGCGGGCAGCAGGGTGTCGATGAGCAAGGTCTTGTCGACACGGCCCTGAACCCGCCGCGCGCCCCGACGGCCTGCAGGGCCGTCTTCAGCCCGACGGCCTGCAGGCCCGTCGTCGCCGTCCCCGCACAACGTGACCATGGCCTCGTCGACGTTGCCCAGCGTGGCCGACAGGCCCCACACCACGAGTTCCGGATGCCAGCGTTTCAGCCGCGCCAGCGCCAGTTGCACCTGCACGCCGCGCTTGTTGCCGATGAGCTCGTGCCATTCGTCGACGATCACGGTGTGCACGCCGCCGAGCTCGTCGCGGGCCCGTTCACGCGTGAGCATCAGGCTCAGCGACTCGGGCGTGGTGACCAGTGCGGCCGGCAGCCGCCGGTCCTGGCGCGCACGTTCGGCGCTGGGCGTGTCGCCGGTGCGCGCGCCCACCGTCCAGGACGGGGCCAGCGCGGGCAGCGGCGCCTGCAAGGCGGCCGTGGTGTCGGCCGCCAACGCGCGCATCGGCGTCAGCCAGAGCACCTGCAGGCCAGCCGCGCCCGTCGCACGCAGCAGCGCGCCCATCCACACCGCATAGGTCTTGCCGCTGCCGGTGGTGGCGTGCAGCAGGCCACTCTCGCCGGCGGCCATCGCGGCCCAGACCTCGCGCTGGAAATCGAAGGGCCGCCAGCCGCGGGCGGCGAACCAGGCTTCGAGGTCGGTGGACAGGGTCGCAGGGGGCATGGCCGGCACCGGGCCATTATCGAAGCCGGGCTGCTGCGTCCCCGGTTTCGCTGGATTGACGGCCGACCCCGAGCGTGTTTCCATGCCCGCGCACCGATGTCCGCCACACCGCATGGCCGAAGGAGCCCCATGACACGCACCACCGCCGCCGCCGCACTGGCCTTCGCCAGCTGCCTGGCCACCCTGCCCGCCCACGCGGTCTCGCTGGGGCAGATCGACACCTTCCAGGACGGCAGCACCCTGGGCTGGCGCGCCGGCCCCGCGCACCCGCTGCCACCCACCGTCATCACCACCGGCGGGCCCGGTGGTGCCGGCGACGCCTACCTGCAGCTGCAGGCCATCGGCGGTGCCGGCCCGGCCAGCCGGCTGGCGGCGGAAAACATCCTGCAGTGGACAGGCGACTACACCGCCGCGGGCGTCACGGCGCTGACGCTGGACGCCTTCAACTTCGGCCCCTCCGACCTGTCGCTGCGCCTGCTGTTCGACGGCAGCGACGGCAGCAACTTCGCCCGCGCCTGGTCGACCACGCCGGTGCTGCTGCCCGCCGGCAGCGGCTGGCAGCCGCTGCGTTTTGCCATCACCGCCGCCGACCTGACCGCCGAGGGCGGCGGCAGCATCGACCTCGCGCTGTCGCAGACCTACTCGGTCCGGCTCTTCCACGGCGCGGCGTCCAACTTCCCCGGCGGCGCGGTGGTCGCGACGCTGGGCGTTGACAACATCACCGCCGTGCCCGAGCCCGCCGCGGCGCTGCTGATGGCGCTCGGGCTGGGTGCCTTGCTGATGCTGCGGCGTCGCCGGGGGCCCGCCGACTGACGGTTCAGGCCGTCGCGATCCAGCCTTCGACCGGGTCGACCGTTTCCGGCAGGCCGTAACCCGGCCGCGTCGACGCCCAGGCCGCCTGCACCAGGCACAACGCGGCGTCGAGCCGATCGCCCGAGGCATCGTCCACCAGCGCGTCTCGCTGCGCGTGCGTGAGTTTCAGCCGCAGGCCCAGGCGCGTGCGGCCCTGTTCCAGGGTCTCGACGATGTCCTTGCGTGTGATCAGCCGGTCGGCCTCGGCGCTGTTCTTGTACGAACGCCGGCCGACGAGTTCGAAGGCCAGCAGGCCGGGGTAGGCCTCCACCGCCACGCGCTGCGGGTCGCAGCCGGGCAGGCCTTCGTGCAGGCGCGGCAGCGTCACCCCCGCGCGCACCAGGCGCGACAGGCCTTCGTAGTACATGAAGCCCACCGGCACATAGCGTGTCTGCAGCGGGCTGGTGCTGCTGATGCCGGGCATGGCGCCGTCGGTGGCGCGGTGGACCAGGCGCCGGCCGGCCGGGCGTGCATTGCCCCAGGCATCGACGAGTGCGCGGAAGGCCATGCGTGTCGGGCAGCGGCGCTGCAACTCGACGATGACGGCAGCCGTGCTGTCGCCCAGCCCTTCGCTCGCGACAAATTCGTGCGGCAGGCCGAAGGGGAAGTCGAAGGCACCGAACCACGGGCCGGGTGCCGCCAGCAGGGCCTCGAACGCGGTCAGCGTGGGCAAGGCGTCCAGCGCATCCAGACGCAGCACGGCACCGGCCAGCCGGCCGCGTGCCACGGTGACGGGTTTGCGCCGCGACGGCGCGCAGGTGAAGTCGACGCCCAGCAGCATGCCCGCATTGTGTCGGCGCCGGCCCGGCGCTGCCCGTGGCAGGTTCGGCAGGTCTGGCGGGCCAGCGCCATCCCCTGCCGGCGATGCAGCGCGCGCCCGGCAAGCGCAACGCGGCACGCCGGGGGCGCACGGGTGCGCGCTACAGTCGCCGCGATGACAGCCAACCCCACCCTCGTCGAAGCCCTGCGCGGCGGCATCGTCGAATCCTTTCACCGCGGCGCGGTGGCCGTGGTCGACGCCGACGGCGCCGTGCACGGCGCCTGGGGCGACATCGATCGGCCCATCTTCCCGCGCAGCGCCATCAAGGTGCTGCAGGCCCTGCCGCTGGTGGCCAGCGGCGCCGCCGAACGCTTCGGCCTGAACGACGAGGAACTGGCCCTGGCCTGCGCCAGCCATGGCGGCGAAGCACGCCACGCCGCCACCGCCGCGGCCATGCTGGCGAAGGCGGGCGTGGACGTGGCCGCGCTGGAATGTGGCACGCACTGGCCCTACAACGACGCTGCCATCAAGGCCCTGGCCGCCGCCGGGCAGCAGCCCAGCGCCTTGAACAACAACTGCTCGGGCAAACATTCGGGCTTCGTCTGTGTGGGCTGCCTGATGGCGGGCGACCAGGACCGACGCACCTTCCTGAGCGGCTACGTGAAGCCCGAGCACCCGGTGATGCGCGAGGTCACCGCCGCGCTGCAGGCCACCACGGGCTACGACCTCGCGAAAACCGCCGTCGGCACCGACGGCTGCAGCATCCCCACCTATGCCATCCCGCTGCGCCACCTGGCGCTGGCCTTTGCGCGCGTGGCCACCGGCGTCGGCCTGAGCCCCGGCCACGCCGCCGCCGCGGCCCGTCTGCGCCGGGCCGTCGCGAAGGCCCCCTACATGGTGGCGGGCACGGGCCGCTTCGACAGCCGCGTGATGGAACGCCTGGGTGAACGTGTGTTCTGCAAGGTGGGCGCCGAGGGGGTGTACTGCGCTGCCCTGCCCACGCTGGGCCTGGGCGTGGCCGTGAAGATGGACGACGGCAACACCGCACGCGCCTGCGAGGTGGTGATGGCCGTGCTGATCGAACGCCTGCTGCCGCTGGCCGAAGACGAGGCGCGTTTCATGCGCGGCTTCAGCGACGCGCCGCTCGTCAACTGGAACGGCATCGAGGTTGGCCGCCTGCGCGCCGGCGCGGCGCTGCGCGTTGGCTGATCCCAGGCGGCCGGCCAACGCCGGCGCCGGCGCCGGGCCGCGTCAGGCCACGGCTGGGCGGTCCAGCCGCAGCACCTGCCAGCGCTCGCGCGCCAGTGCCAGCAGCACGGCCGCAGCGGCCGCGGGCACGGCGTAGTACAGCAGGTCCAGCTGCGGCCACCAGCGGCGGGCGTACATCGCCAGCAGCAGCGGCGCCAGCACCAGCCCCAGCCGCCCGACCAGCCGCGCCGTCGTGCCCAGCGTCGCCGCACCCGCGGCCAGGAACACCGCCGAAGCGACGAAGACCAGCGTGAACAGCGTTTCGAAGATCGGCGCCGCCGCCCCGGCGTCGAAGACCCCCGCGCGGTAGGGCAGCCAGGCCGCGCAGCCCGCGGCCAGCAGCAGCGCCAGCCGGCGCGCACGCACGGCAGCCGCGCCGTCGCCCGCCGGTGTCGCACTGGGCTTGATGAAAGGCAGCACGGCCAGGCAGATCAAGCCGATGAGGGCGTCGATGAGCAGCGTCTTCGGATAGCCCAGGGCCTCGATGGCGATGCCCTGCCAGGTGGCGCTGTAGGCGATGGCCAGGTTCATCATCGCCATGTAGGCGGTGAACTGCGTCGCCGCCACCGCAGGGTTGGTGACGTCCATCATGATGGCCGAACGGGTGCCGTACATCAGCCCCTGCGCCACGGCGTAGAGCAGCGTGGCCACCCACACCGCGGTGACCAGGGCCGCCGGCGCGGCGCGGCGCGCCTCGGCGGCCACCGGCATGATCCAGCCGTGATCGAGCAGCGCGCTCATCAGGTAGAGCACCGGCAGGCTCATCAGCGCGAGGTACAGGCCCAGCATGCGCCGGCGGCCCCAGCGGTCGGACAGCCAGCCGCCGAAGACCATGCAGGCCGCGCTGATGACCGACGACCACAAGCTCAGCCAGGCCACGCTGTCATCGTCCATGCCCACCTCGACGGCCAGGTTGGACTGCAGCGCCAGCCCCAGGCTCATGGCGCCGGCCGGCAGCAGCGAGAACCACAGCCCGCCCCAGGCACCGCGAGTGCCCAGGAAGCTGCGGAAGGCCTCGACGGCGAAGCGCCGCATCTCGCGCCCGGCACTGGCCAGGCCGGCCGCGCGTTTCACTTCGTCCACCGGCGCGGCCGGCTCGCGCAGCGGCAGCACGACCAGCAGCGTCACCAGCGCGATGCACGCGGCGACGAAGACGAAGCCGCCCTTCAGCCCCAGCAGCGGCATCATGAAGAGCACGCCGCTGCCACCCATCGCCATGCCGATGGACGCGCCCGCGAACATGAAGCCGTTGGCCACCCCGCGTTCGTCCTCGCGCAGCGTGCTCACGGCCAGCGCGTCGATGGCCACGTCCTGCATCGCGCCGAAGCTGTTGTGGATGAGCAGCACGCCGGTCAGCAGGCCCAGCTGGGCCGGCAGGTCGAGGAAGGTGCAGGCCAGCAGCGTCAGCACCAGCATGATCTGCGTGCCCAGGATCCAGCCACGGCGCTTGCCCAGGCGCTGGCTCGTGAAGACGTCGATGAAGGGCCCGAAGGCCCACTTGAAGGCCCAGGGCAGGTAGAAGGACGCGACGAAGGCGCCGATCTCGGCCGGCCCCACGTCGGCACGCCGCAACTGCGTGGCCACCGCGGTGGCGGCGAAGCCCAGGGGTATGCCTTCGGTGATGTAGAGGCAGAAGAAGGCGGCCAGGCGGCCGCGGCGGGTGGCAAGCAGATCGGGAAGGCGCATGGGCGCGCAGTGTCGCAGAGCGCGCCGGCGGTGGCGCGTTCAGGCCCGACTCATCGCACCACGCCCGGGCTCAGCCACTGGCCCCACACCGCCACCTCGCCGCCGCCCGGCAGACCAGCGAAGGCCACCTGCAGCGCAGCGGTGTCGGTGCTGCGCGCGAACAGCACCTCGGCCACCGGACCCTCGTGCAGCGTGTACCAGGCGCCGACCCGACCCCGTTCGAGCAGGCCACGCAGGAAGGCCTGCCGCGCGGCGGCGTCGCCGGCGTCTGCCGGGCGCATGAGCTGCACGATGCGCACCTCTTCCACGCGTGTGGCGTCTATGCCCTCGGTGTTCAGCGCCTTGTGCGCCGTGGCCGGCACGGCGTCGAGCGTCATGTAGCCCTCGCGCACGTAGTCGTCGGGCTGGAAGTAGCCCTGCAGTTCGGCCAGCGACACGGCACGCACGGTGACGAAGCCGCGCTTGCGGCCCGCCGGGTCGCGCATCGGCCCGGCCGCGAAAAGCCGGCCCTCGGCGAAGAGGCGCTTGAAGTTGTCGATGTGGCCGCGCTGCATCGCCATCACGGCGGCGCGGTCGTCGGGGGTCTTGCGCCCGCTTTCCAGGAAGACGAACCAGTCGCGCGGGGCCGCGGGCGGTGGCGTGGCGCAGCCGGCCAGGGCGGCGAGAGCGGCAAAGGCTGCAGGGAGGTGGCGTCGACGCATGGTGCAGGCTCCTTCGGCAGCGGCGCCGGGCCGCCAGGGTTCAGCGGCCGCGCAGGAAGAGCGCGTCGAGTTCCTTCAACGTCACCTGGCGCCAGGTGGGGCGGCCATGGTTGCAGGTGTCGGCGCGTTCGGTGGCTTCCATCTCGCGCAGCAGCGCGTTCATCTCTTCCAGCGTCAAGCGGCGGTTGGCGCGCACGGCGCCGTGGCAGGCCATCGTCGCCAGGAGGTCGTCGCGCGCACGCTGCACGACACGGCTGGCGCCGGCGTCCTGCAGCTCGGCCAGCACCGAACGGGTGAGCTCAGCCAGGTCGGCATCGGGCAGCGCCGCCGGGCGGCTGCGCACCACCAGCGTGGTGGCCGAGAGCACCCCCACGTCCAGCCCCAGCGCGTGCAGCGCTTCGGTTTCCGCCTCGGCGGTGGCGATCTCGGCCGGCGTGGCCTGCAAAGTGTGCGGGATGAGCAGCGGCTGCGCGGGCAGCATGTCGCCGGCCTGCGCAGCCCGCTTCAGGCGTTCGTAGACGATGCGTTCGTGTGCGGCATGCATGTCGACGACGACGAGGCCCTGGGTGTTCTCGGCCAGCACGTAGGCGCCGGCGACTTGTGCCAGCGCGCGGCCCAGCGGCCAGGCCGGCGTTTCGCCCGCCGGCGGCGGCTGCGGTGCATCGTCCACCGCGGTCGGGCTGACGGGCGCCGCCCGCAGGCCGCCCCAGGTCGACAGCCCGCCGCTGCCCTGCGGCGTGCGCCAGGGGCCGGCGTCGCGCCACGCCGGCAAGGCTTCCTGCGCCGACGGCACGGGTTCGGCCAGCGCGAGTGAGGGCTGCCAGCCCGGGGACACCGCCGGTGGCATCGAAGGCGACGGGCCGGCGGCCGGCGGCAGCGCCGCCTCCAGCGCGCCGTCCACCGCGCCGTCCGCCACCACGGCCGCAGCGCGCGTCGGCGCCAGTGCATCTTCCACCGCACCGCGCACCGCCGAATGCAGCGCGCGCCCGTCGCGGAAACGCACTTCGACCTTGGTCGGGTGCACGTTGACGTCCACCAGTTCGGGCGCGATGCCGATGAACAGCAGGTAGGCCGGCTGACGGCTGCCGTGCAGCTGGTCTTCGTAGGCCGAGCGCACGGCGTGGGCGATGAGGCGGTCGCGCACGTGGCGGCCGTTGACGAAGAGGTACTGCAGGTCGGCACGTGCACGCGCGGCCTCGGGCTGGCCGACGCGCCCCAGCAGCTGCAGCGGTCCACGCTGCGCCTGCAGCGTGCGGCTGGCGGCTTCGAAGTCGGCGCCCAGCACGTCGGCCCAACGCTGCGCCGGCGCCGCGGTGCGCCACTGCGCGGCCAGCCGGCCTTCGTGCCAGACGGCAAAACCCACGTCGGGTCGCGCCAGCGCATGGCGCCGCACGGCTTCCAGCGCATGCGCAAATTCGGTGGCGTCGGTCTTCAGGAACTTGCGCCGCGCCGGCGTGCTGAAGAAGAGCTCCTGCACCTCCACCGTGGTGCCCGTGCCGCGCGCCGCAGGCGCCAGTTCACCGCTGCGCGCGTGCAGCCGCCAGGCGTGTTCGGCATCGGCGGTGCGCGTGGTGACGGCCATCTCCGACACCGAGGCGATGGCCGCGAGCGCCTCGCCGCGGAAGCCCATCGTGGCCACCGATTCCAGTTCGGCCAAGGAGCCGATCTTGCTGGTGGCATGGCGCTTCAGCGCGAGCGGCAGGTCGGCGCGCTCGATGCCGCCGCCGTCGTCCTCGACGACGATGCTGCGCACACCGCCGGCCAGCAGCCGCACGGTGACCTGCGTGGCGCCGGCGTCGAGCGCGTTGTCGACCAGTTCTCGCACCACCGAGGCGGGCCGCTCGACGACCTCGCCGGCGGCGATCTGGCTCACCAATTCGTCGGGCAGTTCGCGGATGCGGCGGCGCGGTGCCGGTGCGGGCTTCATGGCGCAGATGGTAAGGCGCAGCCGGCGTGCGGCTGGGGGCTCACTCGCTGGCCAGCACCGAGCCGCAGTGCTGGCAGAAACGCGCGCCGGCCAGCACCGGCGTGCCGCAATGCGGGCAGAAACGCGCCGGGCGGCGTGGCGGCGGCGCGTCCGTCTCGGCCGCGCCGGGCGCACGGGCGCGCGGGCGCGCCGCGGCCGCCGGGACGGCCGCGGCCGAGGGCGCCGCCTGGCGGGCATAGGCCTGCAGCATCTGCAGCCAGGCGGCGGCGCCGCGGTGCGGCCCCAGTTCGAGCAGCACACGGCTGCCCAGCGGGTGGGGCGCCGCAGCGTAGAAGACCGAACGTGCCACCGCCACGCGGGCGCGCAGATGCAGGTCTTCGACACGCACCGGCGGCTCGCCGCGGCCGCGCGCACCGGCTTCGGCCGGCATATCGGCCGGCCGTTGGAAGCGGCCCTGGAAGTCGAGCCAGGTGATGGTCGACTGCACCTCGACGCGGCTCCACAGCAGGTGGCCCACACGCACGGCGTAGGCACCCGCCAGCAGGCAGGCCAGGCCAGCGGCGCCGGGTACCCACGAGGCCTGCACATCGCGCATGTGCGCCAGCGCCAGCCACAGCCACAGCACGCCGCCAGTGAGGCTCCACGCCAGGCCCAGCCCGTCCAGCCACAGCAGGCCGCGTGTGCGCGCCGGGCTCTGCGCCACGGCGGGCGCCAGGTCGCGCCCCGTGTGCGGCACCAGCGGCTGCGACTCTTCCAGCACCATGGCCTGGTAGTGGCCCTGCTCGGCGCCGCGACTGATCTGCGAACCTTGCCAGGCATAGCGTCGGTTGGGCACACCCTCGGTCCACTGGCGGTGCAGTTCCAGGTCGACCTCACGCAGCAGCTGCTCGGGGTCGGCCTCGAAATCGACGCGGGTTTCCTCGGCCGGGATGGCGGCCAGCCAGGGCGTCTGCAGTTGCGCGCGTGCGGCCAGGATGCCGACGACCTCGAACAGCAGCACGCTGGCCAGCAGCACTGCAGCGGCCGCTGGCAAGCCCAGCTTGGGCAGCGATGCGGCGCGTGGGACGAGATCGGCAAACCAGCCCAGCCCACCGCCGACCGCGATGGCCAGGACCACGAGCAGACCCACCAGCCAGGGCGCGAGCGCAGCCTGGTGCGGCTGCAGCAGATGCCGCGCCAGCGACAGCGCACAGGCGCCAGCCAGCACGAACGACACCAACGCCAGCGCGGGCGGGTGGCGCACCAGGCCCACGGCCAGCAGCAGCAGACCGGCCAGGCCCAGGGCCAGCACGCCGTGCGCCAGGCGGTGCCGCAGGTATTCGTGCAGGCTGCCCGGTGCCGCGCCCAGTTCCGGCGCCAGCGACTGCAACCAGCCCGCGTAGGGCCCCACGGGCGCCGCCGGGGACACCGCGCCCACCTCCAGCAGGCGCTGCAGACCCGCGGCCCCCGGGCTGACGCCGCTGGCTTCACGCGCCACTTCCGACATCAGCGAAGCCGGCTGCCCCGGCGCCAGCAGCAGCGTGCGCCGCGCGGCCGCCTGCAGCAGGTCGAGCGCACCCAGCGCGGTCAGCAGCATGGCGCCGACGAGGTGCGGCACGACGCTGCCCTGCTCGGGCAGCTGGTCGAGAATGACGACCGGGCGCTCGGCGCTTTCGCCGCCGACGAAGGACACCACCCCCACGATCAGCAGGGCCAGGGCGATCAACGCGTAACCGCGCCACAGCAGGAAGCGGTTTTCGGTGCCGTAGGGGGTCGGAAACTCGAAGGCGGGTCCTTCCAGGCTCCACCGGTAGGCCATGCAGACTCCAACTCGATCACAACCGATCGATTCTGCATGAAGGTCCAGGGACGCAGACCCGTCGAAGGCCTCGCCAGACCGGCGTGCCGTGAAGGGTGGCCGCGCCGCCCGTCTACATGCTGCGCCGGTACTGCCCGCCCACCTCGAACAGCGCGTTCGTGATCTGCCCCAGGCTGCAGCAGCGCACCGCGTCCATCAGCACCGCGAAGACGTTGCCGT
>LNFM01004327.1_pt1 | contig 26371 bp, 28 predicted proteins | sample 596031 | NCBI WGS metagenome assembly LNFM01 (sample SAMN04254537, study PRJNA301005) | activated carbon metagenome | isolation source: dual media filters at the Ann Arbor, Michigan drinking water treatment plant | place: USA: Ann Arbor | reverse complement strand
CCCTCACAGAAGCTTTCTCATGGTTTCCAAAGGCCTTTCGGCCTTTGGTGGGGAGGGGTACGGGGAGGGGCAAAGCCCTTCCCCGGGCCACGCGTCCCACCCTCACCCCGCAGCCAGCCCCAACCGTCGCACGCGCGCTTCCTCCTCATCGGCGGTGCGCAGGATGAAGGCGGCATAATCGGCGGGGTTCAGGTATTCCAGCGGCTGGTCGAGGCGCGCCAATGTGGCGATATGCGCGGGGTCGTGGGCGGCTATGCGGAAGCCCTCATGCAGTGCCCGCACCACGCCCGGGTCCATGCCCAGCGGCCCGACCAGGCCATAGGGCGAGGTCACCACCATGCCGGCATGGCCGAGTTCCACCAGCGTTGGCACGTCGGGGATCTTGGCCACGCGCTCGCGCGACCAGACGTTCAGCGCCCGCAGCCGCCCTTCGGCGATCAGCCCCAGCACGCCCGAGCCGGTGCCCGAGGCCTCGATATGCCCGCCCAGCAGCGAGGGCACCGCATCGCCCTCGCCGCGGAAGGGGACATGGGTGACGTTGATGCCCTCGCGCTCGGCCAGGTCGATCAGGGTGAGGTGTGGCGTGCCATTGGCGCCGGTATTGCCCACGCGCACCTCGCCGGGGCGGCGCTTGGCGTCGGCCACCAGATCGGCCCATGTCCGGTAGGGGCTTTCCGTCCGCACACACACCATGAACAGGTAGCCGGTGAGGTGGATGATCGGGGTGAAATCGGTGCGTGGGTTGTAGCTCATGCGTTGCATGAAGGGCAGGCGGATGGAGGGCAGGATGAACTGCGCCAGCGTATAGCCGTCGGGCCGGGTGTTGCGCATGTTCGCCGCCGGCAGGGTGCCGCCGCCGCCGGCCCGGTTTTCGATCTGCACGGTCTGGCCCATGGCCCGCGTCGCGGCCTCGGCGAAGCCGCGCATGTGCACGTCGGTCGCGCCGCCGGGCGGGAAGGCGATCTGGATGGTGATGGTGCGGTTGGGAAAGCCGCTTTGGGCCAAAGCGGGCGAGGCCAGCGCCGAGGCCAGCAGGGTTCTGCGGTGCATGATTTTCACTCCCTTGTCATTATCTTCTATGCCCGGCGGCTGTGCCGCCACGGATGTTTCAACCAAACTACACGAATTGGACAAATTCGCAGCCCCGCATCGCGCGGCGCTCCTAATGGGGACGGATGATGCACCAGGAACGGCACAGAACGGCCTGAAAGAAAAGGAACTAATTCCCCTGCGCGCTTGGGTTCACAGCGTGCGGGCGATGATTTCCTTCATCACCTCACTGGAGCCGCCATAGATCCGGCCCACCCGCGCATCCGCCCATGCCCGGCCGATCTCGTATTCCGCCATATAGCCATAGCCGCCATGGATTTGCAGGAATTGATCGAGCAGGCGGTTCTGCATTTCGGTGCCCAGCAGCTTCGCCGCGGCCGCATCCTCGGCCGAGAGCCCGCCCGCCATATGCCGGGCGATGCAGTCGTCGAGGTAGATGCGGTACATCGCAATCTCGGCCTTGGCGCTGGCGAGGGTGAAGCGATGGGTCTGGAAATCGAAGACGCTTTGGCCGAACACCTTACGCTCGCGGGCGTAGCCGATGGTTTTTTCGAGCATCACCTCCATCGAGATGCCGGCACGGATGGCGATGATCAGCCGCTCCTGCGGCAGCTGGTGCATGAGCTGGTGGAAGCCGCGGTTTTCCTCGCCGAGAAGATTGTCCAGCGGCACGCGGACATCGTCGAAGAACAGCTCCGAGGTGTCCTGCGCGTGTAGGCCGATCTTCTCCAGGTTGCGGCCCTTGGTGAAACCGGGCGTGCGTTCCTCGACGGCGATGAGCGAGATGCCGCGCCGCCCCGCCTCCGGGTCGGTCTTGCAGCAGACCACGACGATGCCGGCATTCTGGCCAGAACTGATGAAGGTCTTTTGGCCATTGATCACCCAGGAATCGCCCTCGCGCCGCGCGTTGGTGCGCATGGCCTTCAGGTCGCTGCCCATCCCCGGCTCAGTCATGGCGATGGCGGTGATCATCTCGCCCGCCGCCATCTTCGGCAGCCATTCGGCCTTCCTGGCCGGGCTGGCATAGGCGGCGAAATAGGGCACCACGATGTCGCTGTGCAGCTGGAAGGCGACGCCCGAGGCATTCACCCTGGCCAGCTCCTCCAGCACCACCGCGGCATGGCCGAAATCGCCACCGGCGCCACCCCATTCCGGGTCAAGCATGGTGCAGAGAAAACCCTGCTCGCCGGCCTTTCGCCAGAGCTCGCGCGGCACGATGCCGTCATGCTCCCATTGCCGGTGGAAGGGCACGATCTCGCGCTCGACAAAGCGCCTGATCTGGCTGCGGAACATCTCGTGTTCGGCCGTAAAGACCTTTCGCGCGGGCGCGGGGCTGTGGGTGTCCATGTCTATCCCTCGGTCAGTTCGGTGATCTCGGCCTCGGAAAATCCGGCCTCGCGCAGAAAATCCCTGGTGTCCGCCCCGCGCAGCGGCGCGGGCGGGCCGGGCTCGGAAGGTGTTGCGGAAAAGCGCGGCGCGGGGGCGGGCTGGGTCACGCCATCGCGCTCGAAGAACGTCTGTCGCGCGGTGTTGTGGGGGTGGCCGGGGGCCTCGGCCATGCTCAGCACCGGCGCCACGCAGGCATCGCTGCCGTCGAAGATCGCGGCCCAGTCGTCGCGGGTGCGGGTGGCAATGGCGGCGGCGAGGCGGACGCGCAGGGCGGGCCAGTTTGCGGCCTCGCCGCGGCCGGCGAAATCCGCCTCTGCCAGCCCAAGGCGCTGGATGAACAGCGCAAAAAACTGCGGCTCGATCGGCCCGACGGCCAGGAAGCCGCCGCAGGCGCAGCGATAGGTGCCATAAAACGGAGCGCCGCCGTCCAAAAAATTGCCGCCGCGCGGCGCGCCCCATCGCCCGGCTGCACGCATGGAGAAAATCGGCGCCATCAGCAGCGCCGCGCCATCGCTCATGGCGGCGTCCACCACCTGGCCCTGGCCCGTGCGGCTGGCATGCAGCAGCGCCGCCATCAGCCCCATGGCCAGCAGCATGCCGCCGCCGCCGTAATCGCCGACCAGGTTGAGCGGCGGCACCGGTGCCTCGGCCGTGCCGATCGCATCCAGCGCGCCGGAGATGGCGATGTAGTTGATGTCATGCCCGGCGCTCGGCGCCAGCGGGCCGGTCTGCCCCCAGCCCGTCATCCGGCCATAGACCAGCCGCGGGTTTTTGGCGTGGCAGGTCTCGGGTCCCAACCCAAGCCGCTCCATCACCCCCGGCCGGAAGCCCTCGATCAGCGCATCGGCGCCCTCCACCAGGCGCAGCACCGCGGCGATCGAGGCCGGCCGCTTGAGGTCCAGCGCCACCGAGCGCCGCCCCCGCCCCGTGACATCGCGCGGAGAACCCGGCGGGCCATCGGCGCGGTCGATCCGCACCACATCGGCCCCCATATCGGCCAGCAACATGCCACAGAAGGGGCCAGGACCGATTCCGGCCATTTCCAGCACCCGCAGGCCGGCCAGCGGTCCCATCGCGTTTCCCCGTTCTTTCGAGCCAGCCTAACGCTTCGCCTTATGCGCCACCAGCGCCATCAATTCGCGGTCGCGCCAGGCCGCGCGCTCGGGCAGGTCCTCCAGCGGGAGGATGGCGCGGCGCTCCGCGGTCACCCTTGCCACGGTCTGGGCATCGAAATGGTAGGGCGTCATCTCGTCGGTCAGCTGGCCCAGCAGCGGGCCATAGCGCTCGGCATAATCCGGCATGCCGCCCGGCGCGTTCAGCTCGCAGGTCTCAAAGGGCCCCATGAAGGCCCAGCGCAGGCCAAGCCCATGCTTCACGCAGGCGTCCACATCCTCCACGCTCATCACGCCGTCGCGCACCAGGCGAAACGCCTCGGCCACCAGCGCGGCCTGCAGCCGGTTCAGTACAAAACCCTTGGTCTCCTTATGCGCCACCACCGGCACCTGTTTCACGGCGTCCATCAGCGCGCGGGTGCGGGTGATCACCTCCGGGCTCGTCCAGGGCGCGCCGACCAGCTCGACCAGCGGCACGAGATAGGGCGGGTTGACGGGATGGGCGACCAGGCAGCGGGCGCGTCCCGGCAGGTTTTCCGTGAAGGCCGAGGCGGGGATGCCGCTGGTCGAGGAGGCGAGGATCACCTCCGGCGGGCAAAGCGCATCCATGGCGGCGAAGAGGGCGATCTTGGGATCGAGCCGCTCCGGCCCGTTCTCCTGCACATAAGCCGCGCCGGCCAGGCATTCCGCCATGCTGGCGACGGGGGTGATGCGGGCGGCGACCACAGCGGGCTCCTCGGCCAGCAGCCCCGCCGCCCGCAGGTCGCCCAGCCTTTCGCCGATGATGGCGATGGCGGCCTGCGCCGCCCGCGGCTCGGCATCCCAGATGCGCACGGCATGCCCCGCCCGGGCGAAGACCATCGCCCAGGAGCGACCGATCAAGCCCGTGCCGATGATGGCGATAGTGTCCATGCTCCTGCCTCCCTGTGTTGCGAAGAGTGTCCCCCGCTTCGGCCGCGCTGCAAAGCCTGAAGGTTTTCCGCCGGCAGGCTTGATTGCCGGTCGGAAAAGGCGATCTATCGCCTATGCAACGACGCGATGAGGACAGGTTGGGCCGGCGGGAGCGGCAGGCGATGCGGGCCCAGGCCAGGGCGGTGTCGCGGCGTGCGCCGCTATTGCCGCAATTGCCGCTGCCCACGCGCTATCTGTTGGGGCTGGGGTTGTTGTTCCTCTGCCTCTGGCTGCCCGCCTTCGCCTCCCTGTTCCGGCCATGAGAGGGCGTTTCACCGGGCTGCGCGTCTGGGTCCTGGTCGCCTTCGGCTGGCCGCTGCTGTTCAAGCTGCCCATCGGCATCCTTTTCGCCCAGGGGTCAGGGCTGCTGGCGGCGCTGCTGGGGATCGGGCTGCTGGTCATGGGGGGGCTGCGCATGCAGCGCGGCCAGGCCGGCGATACAAGGCGTGGTGCCGTGCTCTTCGGCGTCGCCGCCGGGCTGGTGGCGGGGCTGGGCGTGCATCTTTGGCCGCCGGTCGCGGTGGCGCTGGGCTTTGGCGCCTGGGCCGGCGCGCGGCTGCTGACCGACGACATCCCCGAGGCCGAAGCCCCGCCGCCGCCGCCCGAGCCCATCGCCGTGCCCGCGCCGTTGCAGGAGGCGGAGGACCGGCTGGCCGCCCTGCGCACCCGCATGGTCTGGGGCGCGCCGGTCCTGCCCCTGGCGCCGCAATTGCGCGAGACGGTGGAGGCGCTGGAAAACCTGCTGCGCGACATGATCCCCCGCCCCGACCGCATCCCCGAGGCGCGGCGCTTCCTCGCCATGCAGCTCGATGGGCTGGACCGTATCCTGGCCAGGCTTGAGGCGGGGGCCGAGCCGCCGGCCAGCCTCGCGCCCCTGCTGGACGGCATCGCCAATGCCGCGGATGAATGGCGGGCACGCATGCGCGCCGCCGAGACCGAGGCCCTGGACATCCAGGTGAAGGTCATGGCGGACCGGCTGCGCGAAGGAGGATGACAGACACGTGAGCGACATCGCCAAGGCCACCCTCCCCGGCGGCATGACCGCCGAGCGGCAGGCCGAGATCACCCGCCTGGCCGGCGCCATCGACCTGGCCGAGCCCGCCTCCATCCTGCGCTTCGGCGCCGCCACCCAGGCCCGCGCGCAGGAGGCGGCCGATGCCATGCTGGAGGGCGCCAAAAGCCAGCAGGCCGGCGAGGCGGGGGCCAGCCTGCAGGCCATGCTCGGCCAGCTCCGCGGCTTCGATGTGACGAAGCTGGCGGAAAAGCCCGGGCTGATCGGCCGGCTGATGGGCGGTGCCAAGGCCCAGGTCGGCTCCATCGTCATGCGCTACGAGACGGTGCGGGGGCAGATCGAGGCGATCGGCGACCGGCTGGACCGCCACCGCACCGTGCTGCTGGAGGATGTCGAGCGGCTCGACCGGCTCTATGACGCGACGCTGGAATGGTTCCATGGCCTGGCCGACCACATCGCCGCCGGCGAGATGGTGCTGGCGAAGACCGATGCCGATACGCTGCCCGCCCTGGTCCGCGCCGCCGAAAACGAGCACGACCCGCTGGCACCACAGAAACTGCGCGATGCGCGGGCCACGCGCGATGACCTCGAACGCCGGGTGCACGACCTGCGCCTGACCCGTCAGGTCGCGATGCAGGCTTTGCCCTCGATCCGCCTGATCCAGGAGAACGACAAGGCGCTGGCGGCCAAGATCCATTCGGTGATGGCCAATACCGTGCCGCTCTGGCGCCAGCAGCTCGCCCAGGCCCTGGCCATCCACCGCATGCGCGAGGCGGGGGCGGCGGTGAAATCCGCCACCGACCTCACCAACCAGCTTCTCACCGCCAATGCCGAGACGCTGCGCCGCGGCAATCTCGAAGCGCGGCGGGAGCTGGAGCGTGGCGTCTTCGATCTGGAGGCGGTCAAAAAGGCCAATGCCGCCCTGATCGGCACCATCGAGGATTCTCTCAAGATTGCCGATGAGGGCCGCGCCGGGCGCGCGGCGGCGGTGCAGGAGCTGGCGATGTGCGAGGCGGAGATCCGGCGCGCCTTGACATCGGCGCGGGCCAGGGGGCAAGCGGCGCAGAATTGAACGGGAAAACGCCATGAACATCCTCCGCCGCGCGCTGCTGGCCGCGCCGCTCGCCGCACCCGCCTTCGCGCAGAGCAATGCCATGCGCCTGGTGGTCGGATTTCCGCCCGGCGGGTCGACAGACCTCGTCGCGCGGTTGATCCAGCCGCATCTCGCGCGGATTCTGGGCGTGCCGGTGGTGGTGGAGAACCGGCCCGGCGCCTCGGGCGCGCTGGGGGCGCAGCAGGTCGCCCGCGCGCCGGGCGATGGCAATACCTGGCTGGTGGTCTTCGACACCCATGCGGTGAACCCCTTTCTGATCCCCAATATGGGCTTCGACACGAAGCGCGACCTCGCACCCATCTGCCTCATCGGCACCGCGCCCAACCTGGTGCTGAAGCATGGCAGCCGCCCGTGGGTGGATTTCGCTGCCATGCTCACCGCCGCCCGGGCGCGGCCGGACACGCTGACCTATGGCACGATCGGCAATGGCTCGCTGGCGCATCTGACGATGTCGCTGGCGCAGAGGAACGGCGACTTCAAGGTGGTGCATGTGCCTTATCGCGGCGGCGGGCCGCTGGTGACGGCGGCGGCCTCCGCCGAGTGCGACCTTTATGTGGCGACGCCCACCGTCTTCGCGCCGCTGTTGCGCGAGGGCGCGGTGGTGCCGCTGGCGGTGACCTCGGCCACGCGATTCTCGCAGCTGCCGCAGGTGCCCACGCTGGCCGAGGTGGGCGTGCCGGGGATCAACGCCCTGGCCTTCTGGGGGGTGCTGGGCACCGCCACGACGCCCGCGCCGGCCCGCGCCCGGATGGAGGCTGCGGTGCGGGAGGTGCTGAATCTGCCCGAGATCCGATCGCGCCTGACCGACCAGCTTGGCGTCGATGTCGTGGCGGGCGATGGCGCGGCCTTCGGCAGCTTCCTCGACGCCCAGATGGAGACCTGGGGCCGGGTGGTGCGGGAGAACAATATCCGGCCGGATTGATGGCGCTGCGGCCGGATTTCGTCGGGGCTTTGGCGACCCTGGCGCGGGTCTTCGGGCGATACCACGCTTTGACCGGGCAACGCGCGGTGCTGGTGGGTGGTGCCGCGGTGAACCTGGTCACCGATGGCGATTTTCATTCCGGCGATTTTGACGTGCATGCCGATGCCGATGCCGCGCTGGACGCGGCTTTCCTGGCCGAGGGGTTTGAGCGGGAGCGGCGCCAGGGCCGTCTGCATATCGGCTACTGGCATGGCGATCATCCCGATTATGGTTTCCAGGCGGTGTCGGGCCGGCTTTTCGACGGGTTTGCCGCGCGTATCCGGCTCTGGGAGATGATAATCGGTGAGGCCGCCGGGATCACGCTGCCTGCAGTCGAGGACCTGATCGCCGACCGCCTGGGCCAATACGCCGCGGCCGCGCCCGGAGATGTGTCACGGTTGCTGCAGGCGCAGGCCATGTTCAGTCTTGTTTCCACGCTCAACAAGGCATATCTTCTCACGCGTATTCAGCAGGATGGCGGAGACCCCGCCCTGCTCCCCTGGAACGAAAGGCAGGCATGACATGCAGAAAATCCGCCTGGCCGATTGGCAGCGCGATATCGAAGCCCGCAAGCGCGAACTCGGCATCCTGCAAACCCCGGAACAAAACGCCGCCCTGCGCAACCCCGGCGACCGGCGCACGCCGGAGAAGCGCGAATTGCTCCGCCGCATCGCCGCCCGCAGCGCCGCCGCTACCCCCGCAAAGCCTTGATCTGCGCGGGGTAGCTGCCGGGGTCCACCCGCGCATCCACCAGCGACACGCCGGGCGCGGCCAGCGCCTGCGCCATGGCCGCGGCAAACCCCGCCTCGTCGTCGGCGCGCAGCCCCAGGCCGCCGCAGCCTGCCATCACGGCGGCGAAATCCACCATCGGCCAATCCAGCCCACCCTCCGGCAGCGCGCGTTCGCCCTTCTTGATGTCGATCAGCGACAGCGTCGCGTCATTGAACACCACCACCGTCAGCTTCACCCCCAGCGCCGCGGCGGTGGCCAGTTCCCCCATGCACATCAGCAGCCCGCCATCGCCGGTGAAGGCCACCGCCCCCCGTTCGGGGTCATACAGCGCCGCCGCGATGCCGGCGGGCAGCGCAAAACCCATGCTGGCCAGGCCGTTGGAAATCAGTAGGTCGCCCGGCTCCTCGGCGGCCCAGAAACTGGTGGCGGGGAACATATGCGCGCCCGCATCCACGCTCACCCTGGGATGGCGTCCGGCCGCGCGGCAGGCGGCCTGGGCCAGCTCCACCACCGCCTGGGGCGAGATGCCACGATTGCCGCCGCCGGGCCCATTGGCCAGGGAAGCCGCCCAAGCTTGCCGCGCCTGCGCGATCTCGTCCGGGCGCCAGTCGCTTCCAACCCCCGCCAGCGCCGCCAGCCCCAGCCCGACATCGCCATGCAGCGCCGCCGCCGGCGCCATGTAGTGCGGGCTGCGTGGCACGCTCGCCACATCGATCACCGGCGCGGCATAGCGCCAGGGCTGGTTGATGAACTCCACCGGATCGGCGCCGGCCAGGATGATGAGGTCGGCCTGGTGCAGCAGCGCGGCCTCCGCGGCACCGCCGGTGAAGACGCCGCCGAACAGCGGATGCGCATCCGCCACAACCCCCTTGGCCTTGTAGGTCACCAGCACCGGGCAGCCCATGGCATCGGCCAGGGCGCGCAGGGGGCGGCTGGCCGGCACCGCCTCCAGGCCTGCGATGATCACCGGGCGACGGGCGGCGGCGATCATCGCCTGGGCGGCAGCCACGGCCTGCGGCTCAGGCGGCCGCGGCGCGGGGCGGGAAAACGCCGGCGCCGGCCCGGCCTCGGCGCGCGCCGCCTCGCCGGTGATCTCCAGCAGCACCGGGCCGAGCGGGGGCGTGAGCACCACCCGCAGCGCCGCCGCGATGGCCTCGCCCGGCGCCGCATCGGCGCGCAGCTGCGCCTTGGTCACCGGCCGCAGCAGCGCGGCATGGTCGAAATACTGGTGGCAGGCGAAGGCGCGCTCGCGCGGCGAAAACCCATCGGCCAGCAGCACCACCGGCGCGCGCTCCAGGCTCGCATTGGCCAGGCCATTGGCGGCGGCCGAGACGCCGGGGCCGCGGGTGGTCAGCACGGGGCAGGGGGCGCCCGTCAGCTCGGCCATGGCGCCGGCCATGATCGCCGCCCCGGTCTCGGTTCGGGCGAGATGAAACGCCATCCCCTCCGCCCGCGCCGCGGCCATGAGGTCCAGGCTGCTGCCACCCCCCGGCACGCCGAAGAGGCATCGCGCCCCCGCCGCACGCAACGCCGCCATCACCATCTCCGCCACGATCATCACCGTTTCCCCGTTTCGCGCCCGCAGGATAGGGCGAGTGCCCCGGCTTTGGGCAGACCCCGCCGCGGCCGCTTTCCGGCCCCCCAACCCCCCGCTTGCCTTGCCGCGCGGGCCATGCGCCATTGTGGGGAAAGGGTTGCGGAGTCTCGGGGTTGACCATGGCTTTCGATGAGATGCGGGATGGCGAGCTTGCCCGCGCCACCTATGCCGAGATCCAGGCCTGGGTGGAGCGGACACCGCTGGAGCAGCTGCGGCAGAAAAGCGCCGAGGCGGAGCTGCTGTTCCGCAGGCTGGGCATCACCTTCGCCGTCTATGGCGAGGGTGGCGACCCGGAACGGCTGATCCCCTTCGACATCATCCCCCGCATCATCGCGGCCAGCGAATGGCAGGCGCTCTCCGCCGGGCTGGAGCAGCGGGTGCGCGCGCTCAATGCCTTTCTCGGCGACGTCTACAATGAGCAGCGCATCCTCAAGGCCGGCATCATCCCCGCGGCGCTGGTGCTGGAGAATGAGGCCTATCAGCCGCATATGGTGGGTTTCACCCCCCCAGGCGGCATCTACACCCATATCTCCGGCATCGACATGGTGCGCACCGGGCCCGATGATTTCTTCGTGCTGGAAGACAATTGCCGCACGCCCTCGGGCGTCTCCTACATGCTGGAGAATCGCGAGGCGATGCTGCGGCTCTTCCCGCGCCTCTGCGCCCGGCACCGCCTCGCACCGGTCAACCGCTACCCCGAACACCTGCTGGCCACGCTGAAATCGGTGGCGCCGGAGCGCGCCGGCCCCGACCCCACGGTGGTGATCCTGACCCCGGGCAGCTTCAACTCCGCCTATTACGAGCATTGCTTCCTGGCCGATGAGATGGGCGTGGAGGTGGTGGAAGGTGCCGATCTCTTCGTCGAGGGCGACGTGGTCTTCATGCGGACCACCGCAGGCCCCAAGCGGGTGGATGTGATCTATCGCCGCATCGATGATGATTTCCTCGACCCAGAATGCTTTCGCGAGGACAGCCTGGTCGGCGTGCCCGGCGTGATGCGCGCCTATAAGGCCGGCAATGTCACCCTGGCCAATGCGCCGGGTGCGGGCATCGCCGATGACAAGGCGATCTACCCCTATGTGCCGGAGATGGTGCGCTTCTACCTCGACGAAGAACCCAGGCTCGCCAATGTGCCGACCCTGTTGTGCGAGCGCGAGGCGGACCGTGCCGAGGTCCTGGCGAACCTGGAGACGCTGGTGGTCAAGCTCGCCCGCGGCTCGGGCGGCTATGGCATGATGATCGGCCCGCATGCGGATGCCGAGACGCGCGCCGAATTCGCCCGCCGCATCCGCGAAAAGCCCGGTGATTACATCGCCCAGCCCACCCTGGCGCTGTCCACCGTGCCGACCCTGGCGCCGGGCGGCATTTCTCCGCGCCATGTCGACCTGCGCCCCTTCATCCTCTTCGGCCGGCAGGAGATCACGATGGTGCCTGGGGGGCTGACCCGCGTGGCGCTGCGCGAGGGGTCGCTGGTCGTCAATTCCAGCCAGGGCGGCGGCACCAAGGACACCTGGGTGCTGCAGGACCCGCCGGGCCAGGCGCAATCGCAAAGCCAGTCCGGCGGCGGCAGCCAGAGCCAGTCCCAAAGCCAGGGAGCCGCCTGATGCTGAGCAGCACCGCGGAATGCCTGTTCTGGCTCGGCCGGTACACCGAGCGCGCGGCCAATATCGCCCGCGGGCTGGGGGTGGCCAGCCGCATGGCCTCGCTCTCCGCCTCGCTGGGCGGCGAGGGCGCGGAATGGCGCGCACTGCTCATCGCCAGCGGCGGCGAGGCGGCCTTCGGCGAGAAATACGACAGCATCACCCAGGATGCGGTGGTGAACTGGCTGGTGCGCGACGAGAGCAACCCCAGCAGCATCGTCACCTGCTTCGGCGCCGCGCGCGGCAATGGCCGCGCCGTGCGCACCGCGCTGACGGTGGATATGTGGAGCGCGCTGAACGACAGCTGGAACCGCCTGCGCAAGCTCGACCTCAGCCAGATCGAAGGCGAGGCGCTGCCGGAATTCCTGGACTGGGTGCGCGAGCGGGTGCTGCTGTTCAACGGTGCCGCGCATGACACCATGCTGCGCGGCGAGGCCTGGCGCTTCGTCGAGCTCGGCACCGCGCTGGAACGCGCCGACAATTCCGCCCGGCTGCTCGATGTCCGCCATGGCATGCTGGCGGTGGGCGAGACGGCGGAATACGCGCAATGGCAGGCCATCCTGGCTTCGGCCTCGGCGGCCCGGGCTTACCAGTGGGTCTATCGCGACCGGCTGGACCCCCAGCGCATCGCCGAATTGCTGATCCTGCGGCCCGAACTGCCGCGCAGCCTTGTGGCCTGCTTCGGCCGGGTCGCCGAAATCCTGGACGCCATCGCCACCGAACAGGGCGGCAGGCGGGGCGAATGCCACCGCATGGCCGGCCAGTTGCACGCCCGGCTGCGCTACGCCCGCATCGAGGACATCTTCGAGGAGGGGCTGCATGTCTACCTCACGCGCAAGATCGAGACCGCCGCCGCGCTGGGCGCCGCGATCGAGGCCTTCTACATTCGCGGCTGAATCAGGGGAGGCGGCGGATGACCTATTGCGTGGGCCTGTGCCTGCAGGCCGGGATCGTGATGCTGGGCGATACCCGGACCAATGCGGGCGTCGACAATATCTCCACCTTCTCCAAGCTGCAGGTGATTGAACAACCGGGCGAGAGGGTGATCGGGCTGTGCAGCGCGGGCAATCTCGCCATCACCCAGGCGGTATCGGGGCATCTGCATGAAGGCGTGGAGCTGGATGGCCAGCGTCAGCGGCTGAGTGACGTGGCCAATATGTTCCAGGCCGCGCGGCTGGTGGGGGCCGCGGTGCGCGCGGTCTTCGCCGCCGACGGCCCTTCGCTCTCGTCGCAGGGCATTGGCTTCGATTGCAGCCTGCTGGTGGGCGGGCAGATCGGCGCCGAGGCGCCCCGGCTGTTCCTGATCTACGCCGCCGGCAATTTCATCGAGGCCACGGCGGATACGCCCTTCCTGCAGATCGGCGAGCACAAATACGGCAAGCCCATCCTCGACCGCGGCCTGACCTTCGACACGCCGCTCAGCGACGCGCTGAAGCTGGCCCTGGTCTCGATGGACAGCACCCTGCGCTCGAACCTGACCGTCGGCCTGCCGATGGACCTGCTGATGCTCAGGCGCGACGAGCACAGGATCGCGCAATGGCGTCGGATCGGCGATGACGACCCGTATTTCACCACCGTGCGGCAGGGATGGGCCAATGCGCTGCGGGCTGCCTATATGGATCTGCCGGCGCCGGATTGGGCTTGATGTTGGGCGCAGCGGTCCCGCCATGCCAGGCGCAGCGCCTGGGCGAGGTGGTGGCCGAAGCGTGGCGCATCCATCAGGGGCGAGGCCGCCATGCGCGCCCTGAGCCCGGCGCGCAGCGTGGCCAGGGCCGGCAGCTCGTGCGCCGCGGCCACCGCGCGGGCGATATAGCCAACCCTATCCTCAGCCACCCAATGGCCGAGGCCGAGCAGATTGAGATGTGACACCGCATGCCGCCCGGCAAAGCTGCTGCCGGCCATGGCGACCAGCGGCACGCCCATCCACAGCGCCTCACAGGCGGTGAGGCCGCCGGCATAGGGAAACGGGTCGAGCGCCACATCGATGCCGTTATAGGCCGCGAGCAGCGCCTCATGCGGGGCCGGGCCATGCAACTCCAGCCGCCCGGCCGGCAGACCCGCCGCCACGGCGCGGGTGAGGAAGAGCCCGCGCGTCGCGGCATCGCCCAGCGCATGGGTGCGCAGCACCAGCCGGGCGGTGGGCATGGCGGCCAGGATCGCCGCCCAGGCCGACAGCACCTCCGGCGTGATCTTGGCCAGGTTGTTGAAGCAACCGAAGGTGACATGGCCGCGCGCCAGGGCCGGCAGGCCACCCACCGGCGGCGCCCAGGGCGGCGGCGTGTAGCAGGCATAGCCATCGGGCATGCGCAGCAGTCCCTCGGTGTAATGCGCCTCGCTGCCCGGGGGCGTTTCCCAGGCATCGGTCAGCATCCAGTCCATGCCCGGCACGCCGGTGGTGGCGGATTGCGCGCCCACCCATTTCACCTGCACGGGCGCGGCGCGATGGGCCAGCGCGGTCACCCGTCCTCCCTCACCATGGCCGCCCAAATCGACCAGGATATCGGGCATATCCGCACGGATCGCCTGGGCCAGGGCGGCATCATCCAGCCTGGGCAATTCCCGCCAGAGGTCGGCGCGGGAGTGAAAGCGCTGCCGCAGCGCATCGCCCATCGGCTTGAGCGAGTAGCAGACGACCTCGATCGCCTCGGCCGGCAGCGCCTCGATCGCGGCCAGGGTGAGCCAGCCCACGGGGTGGCGGCCGAAACTGGCGCTGAGGAAGCCCACCCGCAGCCGCCGCTCCGGCGCGAAGCCCGGCGGGTGCGGCGCAGGCTGCGGGCGTGGCAGCTTGCCGCCCAGGCGGGTCGCCGTGCGGTGCAGCGCCGCGGCACTGCCCTCGACGGGGTGGTAGGGCTGGATCCCCATGCGGCATCCCAGCGCCAGCGGGTCATCGCCCGCGGCCTGGCTGATCCGCAACGCCTCCTCCTGCAGCCCCTGGGCGCAAAGGGTGAGTGCGAGGTTGCACAGCAGCGAGGGCAGGGGGCCGAAATCGGCCAGCGCGGCCTCGAATCCGGCCCGCGCCTCGGCCAGGCGGTGCAGGCGCAGAAGGGTGATGCAGTGCTGGCTGCGCAGTTGGCCATCGGCGGGGTTGGCGGCGATGGCCGCGGCGAGCAGCGGCTCGGCCTCGGCATGGCGACGCTGCTCGGCGAGTTGCAGGCCCAGCAGTCCCTGCATCGCCGGCGAATCACTGTCCAGGATGCAGGCCAGGCGGAGCTGGGCGATGCCCGGCTCGGCCTCACCCCCGGCGATCAGGGCGAGACCGAGCGCCGCGGGCCACCGCCATTCTAGCGGTGACGCCGCGGCATGGCCTTGCAACTGCGCGACGGGCAGGCGCGCGGCCACCAGCCGCACCGCATCGATGCCGCCCGCGCCCGCTTGCAGCATGGCCTGGCACGCCGCAGCGTCCCCGGACAGGCGGGCCTGCATCAACAGCAGGCCGGGATCGCCGGGCGCCAGCAGCAGCGCCTGCGCCACCCATTGCCCGGCGGTTCGGGGATCGCCCTCGGCCTCGGCCAGGGCGGCCAGCCCGGCCATGCTCATGACATGGTCGGGCTGCACCGCCAGAGCGCCCTCGAAGGCTGCGCGCGCCGCGCCGAAGCGCTGCTGCTGGGCGGCGAGCTGGCCCAGGCGGAAGCGCGGCTCCGCCATATGCGGCAGCGCCTGGCGGGCGGCGGCGAGATGCGGGCCGGCCTCGGCCAGGCGGCCGAGATCGGCCAGCGCCATGCCGAGGTTCAGCGCCGCCAGCGCCACCTCCTCGCCGGTTTCGAGGCAGGCGCGCAGCAGCGGCAGTGCTGCCTCCGTCCGCCCGGCCGACAGCGCATCCAGCGCCATTCGGAAGGGGGCGGGGATGACGTTCACGCGGCGGGCCTGGCGGCAACCAGGAACCCCTGCAGCGCCGCCTCCCCCTCGAGCCTAATGGCCTCGCGCCGCAGCACCACCGGCTCAAGCCCGGCCGAGGCCAGGGCCTGGCGCAACCCGGCCTCGCTATGGCTGAAGCGGCCGGAGCCGCCGAGCTCCCAGGGTTCAGGCCCATCCAGCGCCTCGGTGGTGAAGACCAGCCAGCCATCGGGGGCGAGGCGGGGCCTGATGGCCGCCAGCGTCGTCTCCAGCGCGCCGAGATAGCAGAAGACGTCGGCGGCGATGATCACCTGCCAGCAGCCGTCATCGCCGGCCAGCGCGGTGTCGATGTCGGCCTGTTGCAGCAGGGTGTAGACGCCCTTGAGCCGCGCCTCCTCCAGCATGCCGGCGGAGAGGTCGACGCCCTTGATCGCGCCCGCCACCAGATCATGCAGCACCACGCCGACCAGGCCGGTGCCGCAACCCAGATCCAGCACGTCGCGCAGCTTCCGGCTGGGCGCGAGCCCCGGGATCAGTGTTTCCAGCAGCCGCAGGATCAGCCCCGGGACGCGGTAGCCCAAGCCCAGCAGCGATGCCTCGAAGCCCGCGGCGTAGCCGTCGAAGAGATGGGTCACATAGGCCGCATGGGCGCGCTCCGCCCGGAAGGCCCCGGCGCTGGCGGCGAGGTGGGCGAGATAGGCGTCGCCGGGTGCCAGGCGATGGGCGATCAGCAGATGCGGCCGCGCCTCCGCCAGGCGGCCGAGCTTGATCAGCGCATGGGCGGCGATGCTGTGCAGCGCCGCATGGGCGCCGGTTTCCGCCAGCCCGACCAGGGCGGCATCCAACGCCTCGCCATGTGCGCCACTTTGCAGCGCATTCTGTGCCCGCAGCGCCAGCGCCTGAGCGCGGCTCTGCGGTGCCGCCCCTTCGGCATCGAGGATGAAAGCCAGCAGCTCCGCCGCCGCCTCATGGCGGCCCGCGCGCATCAGCGCATCGGCCAGGCGCAGCGTCGCCCCCGGATCCTCCGGGGCTTCGCGCCAGATCTCGCCCAGCACGGCCAGCGCCTCGTCATGGCGGCCGCAGCCCAGCAGGGATTGGCCGAGCAACATCCGGGCGGCGATATCGCGGCGGTCGAGCAGGACGGCCTTCGCCGCCTCGCCCAGCGCCTCCTGCGGGCGGCCCATGCGGCCCAGCGCGCGGCCGGCCAGCAGCAGCACCGGCAGGACCTCGCCCAGGGCCTGGCGCGCGGCGGCCGCGGCTTCGCCCGCCGCGGCGGGGTCGTTCAGCTCGAACAGCGCCTCGCCCAGCGTCAGCCAGGCGCCACCATCGCCCAGGCTCTGCGCGGCGGTGCGCAGCAGCGGCAGCGCCTCGGCCGGCCGATGAGCGGCGAGCAGCCTCTTGCCCTCGGCGAGCAGGCGCTCGGCCAGCACGGCGCGCGGCGGCGCGGGCGGGGTCTGGAGTGCGATCATCTCAGGCCCAGAGGCCAGCGGCGATCTGCTCGTTCATCTCGGCGACGAAGGCGAGGTCGGGCGTCTCACCCTCGCATTCGCGCAGCACCGCCCGGGCAAGGCCGGCCAATTGCGCCCGCAATCCCTTGGGCAGCGCATTGGCGGGGTCGAGCACCGAAATCAGCACGGCATCCCACAACCGCCGATTGTCGGCGACCGCACGGGCCAAAGCGAGCGTCGAATTCCCATTCTCCGCTTCGCGGATGCTGCGGGTGGCGCGGGCAAACACCGCGGCTTCCATCTGCTTGGCGCTGATCCGCCGGCGGTAGGCCGCCGCTCCCATAGTCGCGCCCTGCTGAGGTGCTGCGGCGGGGGCTTCGGCAATGGGGTGGCCCAGGGCTTCGGACATGGGGTTTTGCTATCCTTTTCGACGGCGCGGTGCCGTTTCGACAAAAGCGACAAGCCGGGGCGGCATCCTGCCAGTGCCCCTTCAGAGCCTGTGGAGTTAGCGGAACAGGCTCAGCAGTGACTGCGGCGCCTGGTTGGCGATACCCAGCGCCTGGGTGCCGAGCTGCTGACGGATCTGCAGCGACTGCAGCTTGGCCGATTCCTTGGCCAGATCTGCATCGACCAAGGCGCCCACGCCGGCTTCCAGCGCATCGACCTTCTTTTTGTTGAAGTCGACCTGGGTTTCGACATAGTTCGAGTAGCTGCCGAAATTATTGAGCTGCGTCAGCGTGTTGGTGATCGCGGTGCCGAGCTTCCCGGTCGCCGTCAGGGCCGCCGCCGCATCGCCCTGGGTATAGGCATTCGCGCCGGAGATGTTGTTGAAGATATTGGCGATCGCATCAAAGGCGGCGACCGAGTAATTATCACCGCTCGAGTTGGTGACGACCTTCACCGTGGCCCCGCCAGTGTCGACCAGGTTGCGCCCGTTATAGTCGGCATCGGTGATGAAGGCCTTGATGTTGTTGGTCAGTTCCTTCGCCTGGGTCTGGTACTGGGTGCGCTGCTCGGTGGTGATGGCGCCATCGGCCAGTTTGACCGTCAGCTCCTTCAGCTTGACCAGGCTGCCCGAGATATTCTCCAGGCTGGCGCGGGTGACATCGAGCAGGCCCTTGGCCGCGCCCAGCTGCTCATTGGCCGAGGTCGTCGCCGCCACCTCGCCGCGCACACGCTCGGCCACCGCGAAGGCGGCGCCGTCGTCACGCGCATCGGCCACGCGCAGGCCGGTGGAGATTCGCTTCTGCGTCACCGCCAGCGCGTCATTGGTCTTGTTGAGGGACTGCAACGCCACCTGGGCGCCGATATTCGTCACGATACTGTTCAAGGCCATCGGTTTTTTCCTCAGACTTGCAGGCGGGGACATCCACACCCTGCCTCCATCCTGCGCTGAGGCTCCTCAACAGGCGGTAAACGCGGCCTGGGGGCACAATTCATGTCTCACCGCTCGGGTTTGCGGCTTGCGCGACGTGCCACCCAAGGGCATGAACGCCCCCGATCGGGGTACAACAAGGCCCCTTTGCGCGGAGGATATGCATGCGCCTGGCAGTGCTGAAGGAACGTCGTGCCGGGGAAACCCGGGTGGCAGCAACCCCGGAGACGGCCAAGAAACTGGCCGCGCTCGGCTGCAAGGTCGCGGTTGAGGCCGGTGCCGGCCTCACCTCGGGCTTCACCGACGCCGCCTATGCCGAGGCCGGCGCCGAGATCTGCGCCGATGCCGCCACCACCCTGTTCGGCGCCGGCGTGGTGCTCAAGGTGCGCGCGCCGCTGGGCGCTGGCGAGGGTGAGATCGACGAACTGGCCCTGATCCACCAGGGAGCCCTGCTGGTCGGCACGCTGGAGGCCGGCGCCTATCCCGGCCGCGCCGAAGCCTATGCCAAGCTCGGCATCGAGGCCTGCGCCATGGAATTGCTGCCGCGCACCACCCGCGCCCAGAGCATGGACATCCTCTCCTCCCAGGCCAATCTCGCCGGCTACCGCGCGGTGATCGAAGGGGCTGGGGCCTTCGACCGCGGCTTCCCAATGCTGATGACGGCCGCCGGCACCATCCCCGCCGCCCATGTCTTCATCATGGGTGCGGGCGTCGCCGGCTTGCAGGCGATTGCCACCGCGCGCCGCCTGGGCGGCCGCGTCTCGGCCACCGATGTCCGCCCTGCCGCCAAGGAGGAGATCAAGTCGCTCGGCGCCAGCTTCGTCGGCTACGAGGATGAGGAAAGCAAGACCGCCCAGACCGCGGGCGGCTACGCCAAGCAGCTCTCGGCCGATTTCTATGCCAAGCAGGCCGAGGTCGTGGCCGCCCATATCGCCAAGCAGGACATCGTGGTCACCACCGCGCTGGTGCAGGGCCGAAAGGCGCCGATCCTGGTCACCCAGGCGATGGTCGACAGCATGAAGCCCGGCAGCGTGATCGTGGACATCGCGTCGGACGCCGGCGGCAATTGCGCCGCCACCCGCCCGGGCGAGCTCTTCACGACCCCGAACGGGGTGAAGATCCTGGGCTATACCAACTGGCCCGGCCGGATCTGCGCCGCCGCCTCGGCACTCTATGCCCGCAACCTGCTGACCTTCATCACCACCTTCTGGGACAAGGAAGCCCAGGCGCCGAAGCTGCCCGAGGGTGATGACATCGTCCAAGGTGTTACGCTCACCCGCGGCGGCGCCGTGATCCATCCCAGCCTGACCGCCACCAAGGCCGCCTGAGGAGCACACAGATGAACCCGACAGAACTGGCCGCCCAGGCCCAAGCCCTTGCCCAGGCCGCGATGGTGCATGCCGAGACGGCGCGCCGCTACGCCGAGGCCATCGCCCCCGCCGCCCAGGCGGTAGAGCCCTTCATGCTCATGCTCACCATTTTCCTGATGGCCTGCTTCGTGGGCTATTACGTGGTGTGGAACGTCACACCTGCGCTGCATTCGCCGCTGATGGGCGTCACCAACGCCATATCCTCGGTGATCGTGGTGGGCGCGATGCTGGCCGCGGGCCTGGCTGACTCGGCCGCTGCGAAATTCTTCGGCTTCGTCGGTGTCACGCTCGCCGCGGTGAACATCTTCGGCGGCTTCCTCGTCACGCGGCGAATGCTCGCCATGTTCAAGAAGAAGGGCTGAGACCCATGGCGCATACGCTCTCGACACTGTGCTACCTCGTCGCCTCGGTGCTGTTCATCTTCGCGCTGCGCGGCCTGTCCCACCCCGAGACCAGCCAAAAAGGCAACCTCTATGGCATGATCGGCATGGGGATCGCCATCGGCGCCACCATGCTGCAGCCCGGCATGTCCTGGTCGGGCATCGGCATCATCATCGCGGGGCTCGCCATCGGCGGCTCGATCGGTGCGGTGCTGGCGCAGAAGATCGCCATGACCTCGCTGCCGCAGCTCGTCGCGGCCTTCCACTCGCTGGTCGGCATGGCCGCCGTCGCCGTGGCGGCGGCGGCTTTCTACGCGCCTGAAAGCTTCGGCATCGCCAAGGCCGGCGGGGGCATCAAGACGGCCTCGCTGCTGGAAATGTCGCTGGGTCTCGCGATCGGTGCCATCACCTTCTCGGGCTCGGTCATCGCCTTCCTCAAGCTCGATGGCCGGATGTCGGGCGCGCCCATCACCTTCCAGGGCCAGCACAAGATCAACGCCGCACTCGGCGCCCTGCTGCTGCTGTTCATCCTGTTGTTCGTGGCGACCGGCAGCTGGTTCTTCTTCTGGCTGATCGCGATCCTCTCCTTCGCGTTGGGCTATCTGCTGATCATTCCGATCGGCGGCGCCGACATGCCGGTCGTGGTCTCCATGCTGAACAGCTACTCGGGCTGGGCGGCGGCGGGCATCGGCTTCACCATCGGCAACCTGCTGCTGATCGTGACCGGCGCGCTGGTCGGTGCCTCGGGCGCCATCCTCTCCTACATCATGTGCAAGGGGATGAACCGCTCGATCATCAACGTGCTGCTGGGCGGCTTCGGCACCGAGAGCGGCGCGGCCGCCGCGGGCGGCGGCAATGCCGACCGCGCGCCGGTGAAGGCCGGCTCGCCGGAGGATGCGGCCTTCATCATGAAGAACGCGCAGAAGATCATCGTGGTGCCGGGCTACGGCATGGCGGTGGCCCAGGCGCAGCAGGTGGTCCGCGAGATGGCCGACCTGCTGAAGAAGGAAGGCGTGGAGGTCTCCTACGCCATCCATCCGGTGGCGGGCCGCATGCCCGGCCACATGAACGTGCTGCTGGCCGAGGCCAATGTGCCCTACGAAGAGGTGCATGAGCTGGAGGAGATCAACCCGGAATTCGCGGAAGCGGATGTGGCCTATGTGATCGGTGCGAATGACGTGACCAATCCGGCCGCCAAGACCGACAAGTCCAGCGCCATCTACGGCATGCCCATCCTGGATGTGGAGCGCGCGAAGACGGTGTTCTTCGTGAAGCGCGGCATGGCCAGCGGCTATGCCGGCGTGGACAATGAGCTGTTCTTCCGCCCCAACACCATGATGCTCTTCGGCGACGCCAAGAAGGTGACGCAGGAGATCGTGCAGGCGTTGCAGCGGTAGCACCGCCGGCCATCTTCCGGCGTTGAACCTGGGGGGAAGCGCATTGCGCTTCCCCTTTTGCGTTGGGATATGGAACATGGTCCCGATGCGAAGCACCGGCCCTTCGCCCCATGGTTGAGGACATCCTGCTCTTCATCATCGTGGGCTTCGTCGCGCAGATGGTGGATGGCGCCATCGGCATGGCCTATGGGCTGGCCGCCACCTCTGTCCTGCTTTCCATGTCGGTCCCGCCGGCGATGGCCTCGGCCAGTGTTCATGCGGCGGAGATGTTCACCACCGGCGCTTCGGGCGTGGCGCATTGGCGGGCCGGCAATGTGATTCCGCGGTTGATGCTGCGCCTGGCCATTCCCGGCATGCTGGGCGGGGTGCTGGGCGCCTATGTGCTGACGGATCTGCCCGTCGCCCATGTGAAGCCGGTGGTCAGCGCCTATCTGCTTGTGATGGGGGCGATCATCCTTCGCCGCGCGCTTCGCCCACCAGTGCCGCTGCCCGACCAGCCGCCCCGCGTCACCCTGCTGGGCTTCGGCGGCGGCTTCCTGGATGCCATCGGCGGCGGGGGCTGGGGTCCGCTCGTCACCTCGACCCTGATCGGCCGGGGGAACGCGGCCCGTACCGTGATCGGCTCGACCAACGCGGCGGAGTTCTTCGTGACGACGGCCATCACGGGCGTCTTCGTCGCGACCATCGGTCTGGAGCTCTGGCCGATCATCCTGGGCCTGGTGCTGGGGGGTGTCCTGGCGGCGCCGCTCGCGGCGATGGTCACGCGCAGGCTGCCGGAACGGCCGCTCATGATGATCGTGGGCTGCGCGATCATCCTCTTGTCGCTGCGCAATCTCTCGGTCCAGCTCGGGCTCGGCTGAGGCGTCGCCCACGCCGGCGCGTTGACGCTGCCCGTATCCCTCCATACCGTAATGGTGATTTTTTCACCATTGCAGGAGCGCGTCCCCCATGGCCGGCAGCCAGGATTTCAGCGCGGATCCGCGCAACGCGACGGTGCTCGTCTGGCTCAACGGCGCGCTCGTGCCGCGCGCCGAGGCCAAGGTCTCCATCCTTGATGCGGGCTTCGTCCTGGGCGATGGCGTCTGGGAGGGGATCCGGCTGCACAAGGGGAAGCTCGTCTTCCTCGACGCCCATCTGGACCGGCTCTTCGAGGGCGCCGCCGCCATCGACCTGGATATCGGCCTGACGCGACAGGGCGTGGTGGAGGCGCTCTGGGCCTTGCTGCGGGCCAATGGCATGGAGGATGGCGTCCATATCCGCCTCATGGTGACGCGCGGCCTGAAGAAGACGCCAAACCAGGATCCGCGCCAGACCATCGGCCCTGCCACCATCGCCATCATCGCCGAATGGAAGCTGCCGAGCCCGGAGATCCGCACCCGCGGCCTGACGCTCTTCACCTCCAGCATCCGCTGCACGCCGGCCGACATGTTCGACATGCGGCTGAACTCGCACAGCCGGCTGAACCTCATCACCGCGCTGATCCAGGCCATCAAGGCCGGCGCGGATGAGGCGCTGATGCTGGACCCGCACGGCTTCATCTCCTCTTGCAACGCCACCAACCTCTTCTGGGTGCGGCGCGGCGAGGTCTTCACCTCGACCGGCGACTACTGCTTCCACGGGGTGACGCGCGCCAATGTGATCCATCTCTGCCGCGCCAACGGCATCCCGCTCACCCTGGGCAATTTCGTGCTGAAGGACATCCTGACGGCGGACGAGGCCTTCGTGACCGGCACTTTCGGCGGGCTGACGCCCGTGCGTGGCGTGGACGGGCGAACCCTGCCCGGCAGCCTGCCCGGCCCGCTCACCGCCCGTCTCAGTTCCCTCTATGATGCCCTGAAGGATAGCGCAGCCGCATGAGCCTCCTCCTCCCCCGCCGAACCTTGCTGGCCGGCGCTGCCACGCTCCTGGCCGCGCCCGCCCTGGCACAGGCCTTCCCGCAGCGGCCCATCCGCTTCATCTCGCCTTTCCCGGCCGGCGGCATCATTGACCTCGTGATCCGTGCCGTTTCCGAAGACCTGGCGGCGGAGCTCGGCCAGCCGGTTGTGGTGGATGTCCGCACCGGCGCGGGAGGGATGATCGCGGCGCAAAACCTCATCCAGTCCCCGGCCGATGGATATAGCTGGCTGCTGGCTTCGCTCGGGCATGTCGTGGGCCCGCTGCTCACGCCGCAGCCCTTCAACCCTGTGGACGCCTTCCAGGGCCTGGCCAAGGTGTCCCATGCCGTCTCGGTGCTGGTGGTGCCGGCCAACTCGCCCCTGACCAGCGTGGCCGCGCTGGTGGCGGCGGCACGGGCCGAGCCGGGGCGGCTGAACTATCTCCGTCCGGGCCATGGCACCTTCGCCCATATGGCGGTGGAGGTGATCCAGCGCGCCCAGGGCATCCGCATGACGGCGGTGGATTACCGCGGCCTGCCACCGGGCGTGGTCGACCTCATCGCCGGGCGCATTGATGCCGCGGTGCTGCCGGCCGGACTGGCCGCGCCGCATCTGCGCGAGGGACGGCTGCGCGCGCTCTCCGCCGTCGGGAGCACGCGGGCGCTGGAATTGCCCGACCTGCCCACGCTGGGCGAGCAAGGCATCCAGGGGGCGGATGTGGATTCCTGGTATATCGCCATCGCCCCGCGCGGGCTGCCGGAGCCGGTCCTGGCGCGCATCGCCACGGCCTGGCAGGTGGTGCTGAACCGGCCGTCCGTGCAGGACAGGCTGCGCGGCGTGGGCACGGTTCCCTCGGCGCCGATCAGCCCGGCGCAGACCCAGGCGCTGCTGGCGCGTGAATACGCGAATTACGCGACCCTGGTGCGCGAGGCGAATATCCGCGCGGAGGGCTGAACGCCAAAAGCCGCGGCGGGCCCAGCCCGACGCGGCTCAAACCCGGCGCTCACCGAAGATCAGAAGCCTTCGCGCTCGATGCGCTTGCGCTCGACCTTGCGGGCGCGGCGAACGGCTTCGGCCGCCTCACGCGCGCGACGCTCGGAGGGCTTCTCATAGTGCCGGCGAAGCTTCATTTCGCGGAACACGCCCTCGCGCTGCAGCTTCTTCTTGAGCGCCTTCAGCGCCTGGTCAACATTGTTATCCCGAACGACGACTTGCACGCGGGCGAATCTCCTGATGGCCGAAAACGACGCAATGCCCCGGGGCGTGGATCCGCCCCGTGGCCGTGCACAGCGCATATCACAGCGCGCCCCCTGGCGGGAAGCCCTCGCATGCGGGAAAAATGAACCCACATCACGGGGGAAGGGAAGCGCGGCATGGCCATTCTGAAGATTGCCCGGATGGGGCACCCGGTCCTGCTCGGCCGCGCCGAGGAGGTGACCGACCCGACCGCGCCCGAGATCCGCCGCCTGGTCCATGACATGGCGGAAACGCTGGTGGATGCGGGCGGCATCGGCCTGGCCGCGCCACAGGTGCATGCGCCGCTGCGCCTCTTCCTCTGGCGCGAGGGGCAGGAGCTGCGCGTGTTGATGAATCCCGTGATCACCCCGATCGGCGAGGAGCGGTCCACGGGTTTCGAAGGCTGCCTCTCCATCCCCGGCCTGCGCGGCGCCGTGGAGCGCCCCGCCCGCGTGGCGTGGCGCGGGCTCGACCAGAACGGCAAGCCCGTCCAGGGCGAGGCCGAGGGCCTCTCCGCCCGCGTCCTGCAGCATGAGAATGACCATCTGGACGGCATCTTCTACCTGATGCGCATGAGCGACCTGACCCGACTGGGCTTCATCGAGGAGCTGGCCCGCCTCACGGAGGACGACGCATGAGTGAGGCGCTGTGGATCGAGGCCGCGGTGCGCCGCGCCGGGACGGAAGGCTGGAGCCGGCAGACGCTGCGCCGCGCGTTGGCCGATTGCGGGGAATCGGCGGAACTCCTGTCCAGCGCCTTCCCCCGTGGCGTGCCCGGCGCGATCGAGGCCTGGCTGGGCCTGGTGGATGCGCGGATGGACGCGGCCGCCGCGGTCGAGGATCTGTCCGACCTGCGCACCCCCGCACGCATCCGCCGCGTGGTGGAACTGCGCCTGCGCCTGCTGGAGCCGGACCGTGAGGCGCTGCGCGCCGCCCTGGCCACGCTGGCCCTGCCCTGGAATGCGCCGCTTGGCCTGCGCCTCCTGGCCCGCACCGCCTCTGCCATATGGCACGCCGCGGGGGACAACTCGGCTGATTTCTCCTGGTACACGCGCCGCGCGACGCTGGCGGCCGTCTATTCGGCCACGCTCGCCTTCTGGATGCGTCCCATGCGGCCAGAAATCGAGGAAGTTTTGTCGTTCCTTGACAGACGCTTGCAAGATTTGCCTAAGCCAAGGCCGAAAGCCGCCTGATCAGGCTTCGCGCCCGGCGCGCGAGCGTGTAAAGGGCGCTCTGTTCTGGCCGAGTCGCGCCGTATCGCCCGGATTCCCCGGGCGCCGGGGGCTGGCCCACCATATCGGGAGATTGGGCGGAATGACGCCTTCACGAAGCCTTCTGGCCGGCGTCTCGGCCTTGGTCATGTTTCCGGTCATCGCCTCGGCACAGGTCTGCGTGCAGCCTGCCGAGAAGACCGCCTTCGACATTCGCGCGCTGCAGAGCCAGCTGATGGTGGCCGCGCTCTCCTGCGGCCTGCAGGATGACTACAACGCCTTCGTCCGGAAGTACCAGAATGACGTTGCCACCGCCTTCCGCGGCGTGGCGGCGCATTTCCGGCGCACGGCCGGCGGGCAGCACCAGCGCGAGCTGGACCAGTACATCACGCAGCTGGCCAATGGGCAGTCGCAGATGAGCATCGCGCGTGGCAGCTTCTTCTGCCGTGAACAGGCGCCCCTCTTCCAGGCGGCGATGACGGCGACGAGCGCGGCCGATCTGGCCCGGATCTCGGTGGAGCGCCAGGTTCACCAGGTGCTGACCACGCCGGAATGCCCGGCCCGCCCGGCGACGACGCGCCAGGCCAACAACCAGTCGCAGCGCCCGGCCCAGCCCGCGACGCCACGCTGAGCCTCACGCCAGTCCAAAGACAGGGCGGTCCTTCGGGACCGCCCTTTTTTCGTCCGGC
>LNFM01004324.1_pt1 | contig 26373 bp, 22 predicted proteins | sample 596031 | NCBI WGS metagenome assembly LNFM01 (sample SAMN04254537, study PRJNA301005) | activated carbon metagenome | isolation source: dual media filters at the Ann Arbor, Michigan drinking water treatment plant | place: USA: Ann Arbor | reverse complement strand
GAGAAGGGCTTCGTGTTCATGGACACGCCCGGCTACGATCCGGTCGCTGCCACCGGACAGGTCGCCGGCGGCGCCAACGTGCTCGCCTTCACCACGGGGCGCGGTTCGGCCTATGGCTGCAAGCCGACCCCATCAATCAAGCTCGCCACCAACACGCCGATGTACGAGAAGATGGTCGAGGACATGGACATCAATTGCGGCGACGTGCTGCACGGCGTGAGCCTGCAGGACAAGGGCCGCGAGATATTCGACGAGATCCTGGCTGTCGCATCTGGCAAGCGCACCAAGTCTGAAGAACTCGGCTACGGCGACAACGAATTCGTTCCCTGGCAGATCGGCGCGACCATGTAGTCGCCCGAATATCGGGGAGCTGAATCCTGGCGGGAGGATCGCCAGGCAATGGAATGCACATCAAACGGGAGGAACAGACATGCTGAAGACACTCAACGCGGCCCTGCTGACCGCAGGTCTCGTGCTGGCGGCGACCGCCGTGCAGGCCGATACGTCGGGCAAGAAAATCGCGCTCTCCAACAACTACGCCGGCAATTCCTGGCGCCAGGCCATGCTGAAGAGCTGGGACAAGGTGACGAGCAAGGCCGTCGCCGACGGAATCGTCGCTGCCGCCGATCCCTTCACCACCGCCGAGAACCAGGTGACGGAACAGGCAGCCCAGATCCAGAACATGATCCTGCAGGGCTATGACGCGATCGTCATCAACGCGGCCTCGCCGGATGCGCTCAACGGCGCGGTCAAGGAAGCCTGCGACGCCGGCATCACCGTCGTCTCCTTCGACGGCATCGTCACCGAACCCTGCGCCTGGCGCATCGCCGTCGACTTCAAGAAGATGGGCAAGGACGAGGTCGAATACCTCAAGGGCAAGCTGCCGGATGGCGGCAACCTGCTCGAGATCCGCGGCCTTGCCGGCGTCTTCGTCGACGACGAGATCTCCAAGGGCATCCATGAGGGCGTCGCCGAGAACCCGCAGTTCAAGATCGTCGGCTCGGTGCATGGCGACTGGGCGCAGGACGTCGCGCAGAAGGCCGTCGCCGGCATCCTGCCGTCGCTGCCCGACGATATCGTCGGCGTCGTCACTCAGGGCGGCGACGGCTACGGCGCGGCGCAGGCCTTCAAGGCCGCCAACCGCAAGATGCCGATCATCGTGATGGGTAACCGTCAGGACGAACTCGCCTGGTGGAAGGAACAGAAGGACGCCAGCGGCTACGAGACCATGTCGGCTTCGATTGCCCCCGGCGTCTCGACGCTCGCCTTCTGGGTCGCCCAGCAGATCCTCGACGGCAAGGACGTGCCGAAGGACCTGAGCGTTCCGTTCCTGCGCATCGATCAGGACACGCTCGAAAAGAGCCTGGAGACGACGGAAGCTGGCGGTGTTGCCAATGTCGAGTATTCGCTGGAAGACGCGCAGAAGGTCATTTCCGGCATGTAATGGCGAAGGAAGCCCGGGCGGGAGGTCGCACTCCCGCCCGACTCTTCGTAGCGGTCGCTGCCAAGGCCCGATCTCGCGCCCTGAATACCGGACCTCATGACAGATCAGACAGTCTCCCTCGTCCATCTCGACGGTGTCGCCAAGAGCTTCGGGGCGGTGCGGGCGCTTGCGGGCGTCAATCTCGTCATCCCGGCGCAAAGCTGCGTCGGTCTCGTTGGCCATAACGGTGCTGGCAAGTCGACGCTCATGCATGTGCTCGCGGGCACGCTTGCGCCAGACACCGGACGGATCGTGGTCGACGGAGAGGACGTGACCGCGCGCTACGGCGTTGCCAATGCCAATCTCCACGGTGTGCGCTGCGTCTTTCAGGAACTTTCGCTTTGCCCGAACCTGTCGGTCGCCGAGAATGCGCGGATCATGCATCCGTCGCTCAAGGGTTTCGGATGGCGGCGCCGCGCCGCGGCGCTGATCCGCAAGCAGCTCGACGCCATTTTCCCGCAGCATGGGATCGACCCGGATGCGGTCGTCGGCGATCTGTCGATCGCGCGGCGCCAGATGGTGGAGATCGCGCGCGCCTTTTCCGCCTCCGACCGGCCGGTCCGGCTGGTCATCCTCGATGAGCCGACCTCATCGCTGGATGCGGTGCTGGCGGGGCAATTGCTGGCCTATGTGCGAACCTTCGTTGCGGCAGGCGGGGCAGTCGTGCTGATCTCGCATCTTCTTGGCGAAATCCTGTCGACCGCCGACCGCATCGTCGTGATGCGCGACGGGCAGGTGGTGGCGGAACGCGCTGCAACCGATTTCACGCGCGACACGCTGGTGGAAAGCATGGGCAGCGTCGTCCATGCGCAAAACACCGATGCGCATCAGTCGAAGCGTGCGCATGGCGAGCCCGTCGTCGATGCCGACAGCGGACGGACAGGCGACACGCGGCGCCTGACCGCGCATCGCGGCGAGATCATCGGCCTGGCGGGGCTCGGCGGCCACGGCCAGACCGACATGCTGATCCGCGTCTTCGAGGCGGCCTCGCGCAAGGTACCCGGCGTCAAGGTCGCGGGACCCGTGGCCATGGTCGCGGGTGACCGCCAGACGGACGGCGTGTTTCCGCTCTGGTCCATCGCCGACAATCTGACGATCGCCTCCCTTTCGAAGATGGCGCGGTATTTTCTGATCGATACCTCGGCCGAGAAGGCGATGGCCGAGGACTGGCGCACGCGCATCGGCATCCGGACCCCGGACGTCGACAATCCGATCCTGTCGCTGTCGGGCGGCAACCAGCAGAAGGTCCTCTTTGCCCGGGCGCTGGGATCTACCGCCGAGATCATCCTGATGGACGACCCGATGCGCGGCGTCGACATCGGCACCAAGCAGGAGGTCTACGGCATGCTGCGCGCCGAAGCCGAGAAAGGCCGGACCTTTCTCTGGTACACGACCGAGATGGACGAACTGAACCATTGCGATCACGTCTATGTCTTCCGCGACGGCCGTATCGTGGTCGACCTGCCGCGCAGCGAACTGACCGAGGCCAAAGTGCTGCAATCATCCTTCGAGGCAGCGGCATGAATGTTCAGGCCCTGATCGCCCGACACATCCGCATCGCGCTGCCCGCGCTGTCGCTGACAGTGCTCTTGCTCGCGGTCTTCTACATGCAGCCCCGTGCGATGAGCTATGTCGGCCTGAACCTGCTGCTCAACCTGGCGCTGCCGATCGCTTTTGCGACCATCGCGCAGATGTTCGTCATCACGATCAACGAACTCGACCTGTCGATCGGTGCCTATGTCGGCTTCGTCGCCTGCGTCGGCGCGACATGGCTGCGCGACGATCCGGCCATCGGGGTCCTGGTGCTGGCTGGCGGGATAGGCGTCTATGCGCTGGTCGGGGCGCTGATCCATCTGCGCCAGCTGCCGTCCATCGTCGTCACGCTTGGCATGTCATTCGTCTGGCTCGGGCTTGCCGTCCTCGTCCTGCCCACGCCGGGCGGCAAGGCGCCGGACTGGGTGCGCGCCATCATGACCTACAAGACGCCGCTCGTTCCCTTCACGATCTACGCGTCAATCGCGCTCGCTGTCATCGTGCATGTCGGACTGATGCGTTCGGCCTATGGCGCGGTGCTGCGCGGCGTGGGCGGCAATCCGCGTTCCGTGGAGCGCGCCGGCTGGTCTCTGCTGCGCGCCAAGGTGATGATGTTCGCGCTGGCCGGGCTGTTCGGCATGTTTGCCGGCCTGGCGCTTGTGGGGCTGACGACGTCGGGCGATGCCAACATCGCGCTGCGCTACACGCTCCTTTCCATCGCGGGCGCCATCCTCGGCGGTGCCGAATTCACCGGCGGACGCGTCTCGCCCGTCGGCGCCGTCATCGGCGCCATGACCCTGACGCTCGCAAGCTCGTTCCTGTCCTTCCTGCGGCTCGATCCGGACTGGCAGATCGGCGCGCAGGGCGTGATCCTGATCGTGGTCCTGGCGCTGCGCGTGCTGATCAATCGCACCGAGGCGCGCGCCGCATGACGAGCTTTCTGCGCCGCCTCTCCGCCAAGCCATGGCTCTGGGCCTATCTCGGCGCCTTCGCCATCTGGCTCGCCACGATCGGCTTCACCGAGGGCCGCGGCGCCGAGCAGGTGCTGACGGCGGCGGTGTCCTTCGCCACCTTCTCGGTCATCGTGGCAATCGGCCAGATGTTCGTCATCACGCTCGGGCCGGGCAATGTCGACCTCTCCATCCCGGCGACGATGACGCTTGCCGGCGCCGTGTCGATGAAGATCATGGACACGCAGGATTCGATGATCCTGCTCGGCCTGCTGATCGCGCTCGGCTGTGGCGCGGGCGTGGGCATCGCCAACTATGCCCTGATCAGGCTACTGCGCATCCCGCCAATCATCGCCACGCTGTCGTCGAGCTTTATCGTGCTTTCGGCGGCGATTTCCTATAGCCGCGGCATCCGCATCAAGCCGCCCCCGCTGCTGGCCGACTTCACGACCTGGATCGTGAGTGGCATTCCCATCATGGCGGTCGCCACGATGGTGGTAACCGCGATCATGAGCGTCGTCCTGCATCGCACGCTGTTCGGGCGCACCATCACGGCGCTCGGACAGAATCCGCGTGCCGCCCGGCTCGCCGGCCTTCCGGTCGATATCACGCGCTTTGCCACCTATGTCATGTGCGGCACCTTCGCCGGCCTGAACGGGTACCTGCTCTCTGGATTTTCCGGCGGGGCCGCGCTGAACATGGGGTCGGAGTATCTGCTCGCCTCCATCGCCGTCGTGGTCATCGGCGGTACGTCGGTCGCGGGAGGCTTTGCCAACCTGCCCGGCCTCTGGGGCGCCGCGATGCTGCTGTTTCTCCTGGTGACCATGCTCAACACATTCGGCTTCGGCGCGGGCGTCCGCCTGGTGCTGACCGGGGTGATCATCATCGCGGTCATCACCATGGCCGGCGGCAAGCGGGCGGCGCGGTAGGCCGGCCGCCGGTCTCACGGAGTGCCATCTCAGCTTCGGTAAGGATACTTGAAGGTCGACACGCTGGTCGCCGCCCGGTTGCCGGTGCTGGTGCTGGCGACGACGCCGAACAGCCCGAGTTCCGGCGACCAGGCGACGGCGCGCCAGTCATTGTCGGCAGCGCTTGCACGCGTCGTCCAGGTGATGCCGTCCGGCGACGTCATCACGCGCGTGCCCGTGCCGCTGATGCCGACGGCGCACAAGAGGCCGATTTCCGGCGACCACTCGACCCCAAACCAGCCATTGTCGGCCGCACTCGTGCGCGCTGTCCAGGCGATGCCATCGGGCGACGTCATCACGCGGTTGCCCGTGCCGGTATTGGAGACGGCGCAGAACAGGCCAAGTTCGGCCGACCAGCAGACACCCATCCATTGGTTGTCGGCCGCGCTGGTCCTGATCGTCCAGGTGATACCGTCCGGCGACGTCATCACCCGGTTGCCGGTACCCGTGATGCCGGTCGCGCAGAAGAGGCCCAACTCCGGCGACCAGCACACCGCCCGCCAGTTGTTGTCCGCAGCGCTCGTGCGCGCGGTCCAGGTGATACCGTCCGGCGAGGTCATCACCCGGTTGCCGGTCCCCGAATCGGCGACCGCGCAGAACAGGCCGAGTTCGGCCGACCAGCAGACGGAGAACCAGTTGTTGTCGGCCGCACTCGTGCGCGTCGTCCAGGTGATGCCGTCCGGCGAGGTCATCACCCTGTTGCCGGTGCCAGAACTTGAGACGGCGACAAGCAGGCCGAGTTCGCGCGACCAGCACACGGCGCGCCAGTCATTGTCGGCCGCACTCGTGCGCGACGTCCAGGTAATGCCGTCCGGCGACGTCATGGCGCGGTCGCCCGTGCCGGTTATCGAGACGGCGCAGAACCGTCCGATCTCGGCTGCCCAGCACAGACCGAACCATGAATTGTCGGCGGCACTCGTGCTGGCCAGCCATGTCGCGGCGGTGAGGTGGTTGCGCCGTGGTATGTCGGGCCGCATCATCATGCGCCGGCCAAGCGACAGCTTGCCGCCGGCGCCGACCGTCAGTGCAGTCACCCAGTTCGACCCGTTGCCCGAAACCTTGAGCGTCAGCATGTCGTCGCCGATCAGCCCGATTTCGGCGCGGCCCGAAAAGCCCCGCTGCATCAGGAGCGACAGCACGTCGGCCGCTGTCTCCTTGTTCAGGGTGTAGCGCAGGTCGCCGTCGCCGCCCTCGGCTGCCGTCTTGGCGGTCCACAGCGCCTTGTTCAGCTTGGCCGAGAAGGGGTTGGTGGCGTCGGCCGTCGTGCCGATGCCGATGAGGGCCAGGTTCTGCAGCGTCGTGATGGCCGACTGCAGCGTCGCCCAGGCTGACCCTGTCCAGGTGACCGCCATCGCTTCGTCGATCACCCAGGCGATCCAGCCCGTGGCCGGCGTGATGAATTCCCAGGCGCCGTCAAGCCGGTGGGCGATCTCGCCCGCGTGCCCGCTCCAGTCGCCGCTCGGCGAACCCGCGACGATATAGCAGTCGCCATCAGCGGGCGAGGGCGGCGGCGCTGTCAGGTCGCGGTCCATGACGGAGAGTTGCACCAGCACGTCGAGCTTCGACAGCGCCTCGTTGTGCGTCACGTGCTTCTGTGCCTGGGCCGGCAAGATGTAGGGGAGGTGGCAGACCGGCGTATGGTCGAGAGACATTTCTGGGCTCCTTGCTCGTGGATTGGCTGTCGGCAAGGATAGTCGCGCTGGCGGACGCGGGGAAAAACGAACACACGGCAAGGTGCGGGGCAAGGAGTCCAGCCGGCGCGCGCGAGCCGCGGCAGATCGGCCGGCATATCCCCCAGCAGCGTCCGCAAGCCGATGGAAACGCAACAGTATTTCGCCCCAGAGATCAGCGTCGGAATGCCCATGTTCGACGGATATTCGCCATGCAGCTGGGCTGGTCGACCCTTGTCCTGGCCGCCATTACGTCGTCGCGCCAGCCGCTCCGTCCCCCAAAACAGCGTCATCAGCTCATACTTGACAGGGGCCGGACACGCCTCTAGCGTATCTTGACAGTGTCTACATGTAGGGGGTAGCCCATGATGACCGACCTTGCGCTGGCCATGGCGCATCACGTCCTGGCTTTCCTGCTCGCCGCGGTTCTCGCTGTCGAATTCGCGCTTGTGCGTCCTGGGCTGAAGACCGCCGACCTGCCGCTGCTTTCCCGGATCGATGGTCTCTATGGCGGCCTCGCCGTGGCGCTGATCCTGATCGGAATCGGGCGAGTCCTGTTCGGCCTCAAGAGCTGGGAGTTCTATGTCTACTCTCCCTTCTTCTGGGCCAAGATGGCCGCCTTTGTCGCGGTGGGCATTCTGTCCGTGCCGCCGACGCTGAAGATCATCCGCTGGCGCAGGGCGGCTACCGGTGACACGGTACCCGACGCCGAGATCCGCGGACTGCGCACATTTCTCAAGATGGAGGCGGCGGTCTTCCTGCTCATTCCGCTCCTGGCCGCTGCCATGGCGCGCGGCGTCTAGGCTCGGACCGCCTCCACTGGCTCCGCTGCGGCGATCGGCGGCGCAAGCGGGACGAGCGGCGCCGGAATGTCCGTCGTTTTTTCTGCCGCCTTGCAGATATCGGCAATGATGCAGCGCGGGCAGTCAGGTTTGCGCGCCTTGCAGACGTAGCGGCCATGCAGGATCAGCCAGTGATGGGCGTGGCGCATGTATTCGGCCGGTATGATGCGCAGCAGACCCTCTTCAACCTGTTCCGGGGTCCTGCCGGGCGCCAGGAAGAGCCTGTTGCCGATGCGGAAGATATGCGTGTCGACTGCCATGGTCGGCTGGCCAAACGCCATGTTGAGCACGACATTCGCGGTCTTGCGGCCGACCCCGGGAAGCGCCGTCAGCATGTCGCGCTCGTCCGGCACGACACCGCCATGGTCGCGGATGAGCGCCTGCGACAGCGCGATCACATTCTTGGCCTTGCCGCGCCAGAGGCCGATGGTGCGGATGAACTCTCCCACCCGCTCCTCGCCCAGCGCCGCCATCTTCTGCGGCGTGTCGGCCGCCGCAAAAAGCGCCCGCGTCGCCTTGTTGACGCCGGCGTCGGTCGCCTGCGCCGACAGCACCACGGCGACCAGCAGCGTGAATGCGTTGACATGCTCGAGTTCGCCTTGCGGTTCCGGCCGCTGGACCGAAAATCGCCGGAAAATCTCGCGCACCTCGCCTGGCGTGTAGAGCGCACCGGGCCGCACGGGCCGCGGGCGCGGCTTGGTGTTGGAACCGTCGCGCTTGCCGGGGAGAATCGTGCTTTTGGCCTTGGGGATTTTCATGCGCTCTCTATAATTAAAGCCGATGAGCGAGACAAACGCAGCGACGAGCGCCGACGAACCCTTCTTCAGGGCGCTCCTCATGCCACATCGCTCCCTTGGCCGGCGCGGCTTCGCCATCCTGATGGGCGCGCTGCTGTTCGGCTGGCTGGTGACCGGCGTGGTCTTCCTGCAGCATGGCGCCTGGCCCGTCTTCGGCTTCTTCGGGCTCGACGTCCTCTTGGTATATGTCGCCTTCAAGGCCAACTATCGTGCCGCGCGCGCCCGCGAGGAGGTGAGCCTGTCGCGCACGAGCCTCGACATCCGCAAGACCGCGCCCTCGGGCCGGACGCAGTCGCACTGCTTCAACCCATTCTGGACGCGCTTTTCTGTGGCGCGCCACGACGAGATCGGCATCACGGGCATGACGGTCGAGGCGAGGGGCGAGGCGGTGGCGATCGGCGGCTTCCTCAACCCGGACGATCGCGAGAGTTTTGCCACCGCCTTTTCACGTGCGCTGGCCACCGCCAAGGGGGGCTGAGGCCCCACGATCCTGAGCCACGATCCGGCCCCAGGCAGGAATCGGGTGGAGACGCGTCTGCGTTCGCGCGATAGTGGCGGGCAAGGAGATTTCGCCATGAACGCCCAGACGATCCGCAAGCCCGAGGCCATCCTGCAGCAGGACATCACGCCTGCGGGCGCAGACTACGACACGGTCCGCCGCGTCATCGAGAAGATCAGCCTCGATTATCGCGAACAGCCTTCGCTCGAGGCTCTTGCCGCCGAGGTCGGGGAAACGCCGACATCCCTGCAGAAGCTGTTCACGCGCTGGGCTGGCCTGTCGCCCAAGGGGTTTCTCCAGGCGGTGACGCTCGACCATGCCCGCCGGCTGCTCGACGCCGGCCTGCCGCTGCTCGAGACGGCCTATGAGGTGGGAATGTCCGGTCCCGGCCGGCTGCACGATCTGTTCGTGACCCATGAGGGCATGTCGCCCGGCGCCTACAAGCAGCGCGGCGCCGGCCTGACGATCCAGTACGGCTTCCATCTCTCGCCCTTCGGCGTGGCGCTGGTCATGGTGACGGAACGCGGCCTCGCCGGCCTGTCGTTCAACGATGCGGGCGGCGAGCGCGCCGCCTTTGCCGACATGGCGGGACGCTGGCCGAACGCCACCTATGTCGAGGATATGGGCGCCACCGCGCCCTACGCCGCGCGCATCTTCGACCCCAGCCACTGGCGGGCGGAACAGCCGCTGCGTGTCGTCATGATCGGCACCGACTTCCAGCTCCGCGTCTGGGAGGCGCTCCTGCGCATTCCGATGGGCAAGGCGCGCACCTACTCGTCGATCGCCGCGGAAATCGGCAGTCCCGCGGCCAGCCGCGCGGTCGGGGCGGCGATCGGCGCCAATCCGATCTCCTTCGTCGTCCCCTGCCACCGCGCGCTCGGCAAGTCAGGCGCGCTCACCGGCTATCACTGGGGCCTGACGCGCAAGCGCGCGATTCTTGGCTGGGAGGCCGGCCAGACGGCTTGCTGAAGAAAATGAGCGGCGAGCACGCGGCGCTCACCCGCCCCCGTATTTTTTTCAGCAGTGCTGTCGAGACAGGTCACCGTCTGCCTGTGGAATTTCCAGCAAGCGCGCGTAGAAACGGGTAGGCCAATGCGGCGGTTCCCGAGGCTGCGGCGGGAAACCTTCTGTCGACCACATTGCCGGGCGAGACGCCGTCGCCAGGCTCTCCAGCGCAGCTTGCTTGGCGCTCGTGCTCGACTCCTTGGATGACTGCCTGCACTTTTCACGCAGTCTTCAGCCGCAAATGCACCCGGCAGGAACCCGCGTTGCTCACCAGGTTCCAACCCGGTCGCCAATCGCCTCGGCCGTATCTTTGGTCAGGACCCTGCCAATCTGGTCCTGCCCCAGGCTCAACCCATTTCGTCCGGGGCCTTGCCTTCGGCCTTGGCGATCAGGATCTTCAACAACGGTACCGCGACATAGCTGATGAGCGGTACGGTCAAGGCCGTCGAGACGAGGATCTCCAGCCACAGCGGCAGTTCCAGCGCCAAGGCGTCGATGCCGTAGCTCGTGCCGAGCACCGAAGGATAGACTGTCAGCCATACCCCGAAATTGAGCACGGCCTGTTCCTTTGCATTCATCGACGAGTACCTTCGCGACTTGGTAGATGACCAACCCTCGCTGGCGGCAGCTCAGCCGCTCGGGGAGGAACCGGAGCTTGCCCGGCCAAAGCCCCGACAGAGGAGCGCAGGCGGCGCAGATGCGGCTCGCAGGAAGGAGCCGCCGTCTTCGGTTTCGATGCTGACATAAGCACTGCCTGCAGGGTGGCGATCGACATCGGCCCGGGCAAGGAAGTCCTGCGCTGTCCCGGTTCAAACCGGAACGCCGGCCGGCCGTAAGCGCGATGTTGGGCTCTAGCGCAGAGCCCAGGACCGGTACAATGCTCCGGGGTCGCTCTCTGCCGAAGCGCGCAGATCCTGCGCCGGAGCAGCGACGCCCGCCTCCGCCACGAGCTCTGCAAGGGCTGCGCGCGCACGCGCCTCGGCTTGCTCGCGACTGAGCAGCTCGCCGGCGGCGTTGATCTCCACGAATACTCTAGCGTTGCCGACGCTCCCGATCATCACGGTGATGGCGACTTTGGGTCCGACAAAACCGTTCATGTCTGCCAAGTTCTCCTCCTTCCCTCGTTCATCGAGGGTTCTCGCTAGGCATCAAACCGCGCTCGCGTGGAAATGTTCCCATCCCTGCCGCATCGCGGAACAGTTGCCCGCGCCGGGTAGATGGGATGCAAAGGGAGATGCGACTTGCTTGCGCAAATCCGGCAAGATCGTATCGATTCCGATGCGCCGGGAGCAGCGTTGCTGCGGCCATTGCGCAAAGGAAGTTCGCCGGCTTGAGTGCGCAGGGTCGAAGTGTTGCTTTTTTGGCTAAGAGCTTCACAGGAAGTCTATCGGGTATGCAGCGCAGCCAAACAATTCGGGTCTGGAGCTATTTGCGGCAGATGCGAGGGACAAGGGCTTAGGCCCTGCGGGATCCATTCGCCTCGACGAGTGGAAACAAGCCGCACCGTGGCGGAACCAAAGCGAAAGCGTGGCGTTTGCGAGCAGGGGTCCAGTATTCCAGGAGCGCCGCCACAATGGACAGCGCCTATGCCTTGCCCGTAGCTGCAACGCCCTAGCTTCCAGGTCTAGCGTCAGGACCCATATGCCAGTCTCAGCGACTCAAGCGAGCTATTGTGGCCCGCCCCCGTTCCCGGAAGACCTCTTGGGGCGGTGGAATTTCGATCCCGTCCTGCTTGCGGCGATGGCGATCGCGGCTTGCGTTTTCCTGCTCGGACGCAACCGTTCGGCACGGGACACTGCGTGCTTCTCCACGGGGATGGCGGTGCTGGCGATCATCTTCATCAGCCCGCTCTGCGCGCTGACGGTGGCGCTGTTTTCAGCCCGCGTGGTGCATCATGTGCTGCTCGTCGCCGTGGCAGCACCTTTGCTGGCCTGGGCGCTGATTGGCCGGCTCAGCATCGCATATGCGGTAGCTCTGCCGAGGCTGATAACGCTGCTGCTGCTGGTCCACGCAGTGATCTTCTGGTTGTGGCATGCGCCGATGGCCTATTCGCTGGCCTTGAACATAACGTCTGTCTACTGGGCGATGCAGGTCAGCCTGCTCGCCAGTGCGATGCTGTTCTGGGCCGCCGTGCTGCTCGCTTCGCCGGGACGCGCGCTCGTGGCGCTCCTGGCGGTGACCGTGCAGATGGGCCTGCTGGGCGCGCTGCTGGTGTTTGCCGGACAGCCGCTCTATCCGCCGCATTTCGCCACGACGCTCGCCTTCGGCCTCGAGCCGGTTGGCGACCAGCAGCTGGCAGGGCTCATCATGTGGGTGCCGGCGAGCGTGCCCTATCTCGCGGTCGCCGTGCTGCGCCTGGCTGCCTGGCTGCGGCTGAGCGAGGCGCGCCGGGCGTGAGTGTCATCCTCCTCAAGTTCGTGCACATCTTCGCCATCGCGCTCTGGTCGGTCGGCCTTCTGTCGCTGCCGTTCCTCTATCTCCAGAGGCGCAACCTGGCCGACACCGATCTCTACCGGCTGCACAATTTCACGCGCTTCCTCTACATCCGCTTCGTCTCGCCCGCGGCCTTCATCGCGATTGCCTTTGGCATCGTGCTGATCTTCATGCAGGAGACGTTCGAGCCCTGGTTCTCGGTCAAGCTGGCGCTTGTCGGCATGCTGGTCATCATCCACGTGATGAACGGCCTGATGATCCTGCGCCTGTTCGAGCCAGGTCAGAGCTATCCCTTCTGGCGCTTCGTCGCGGTGACGGTGCTCACGACCTTTGTGATCGCCGGCATTCTGGCCGTTGTGCTGGGCCGGCCCGAATGGGCGGCCGCCGACTGGATGGAGGCGCTGTTCGTGCCCGGTGCACTGGGCGAGATGCTGCCTGATTTCATTGCTTGGTGGAGATGATGAGGCCAGCCCCATGATCGAAGACCAGCTTGCCCCCGTGCCAGCCGGCCAGACCCGTCAACACGGCGGCGAGCAGCGACAGCAGGAGCCCGTGCGGCAGCACGGCGTCAGGGAAGTTGACCCGCAGGCCCCAGTTGGCGCCGGCGACCGCGAGCAGCGTCATCGCCGCGATGGCGTGGTTCCAGCTGGCCACGCGCACGCGCAGGCCCGGAACGGCCAAGAGCTCGGCCGTGCCGGCGACGGAGGCGATCACGCCGAAAGCGAAGGCAAATCCGGCCGACCACAGGCCGACCCGCAGCCAGAAGGGGTCTCCGTTCAGCCAGTACATGCCGTCGACCCCCAGCGTGCAGATCACGAGGGCGATCGGGAAGTGTACGAGCATGGCGTGGATGGGATGGCCCGCGACGGCGATCGTCGAGGCGATGTCCTGTTCCGCCACGGCGCGGATGGCCGGGTTGCCGTGGGAACTGCTGGCCTCCGGAGGCGTCGCTTCCGATTCCACCTCGGCCCGCTCGACCTCTTCGGCATGTTGGGTGTTCGACTTGGCCAAATCAGTGCCCTCGTGTTTCGGGATCGTGCCCGCAGTGTCCGGCTTGCTGCCGCTGCAGCAACGTCCGGGACATTGGTAGGTTGCACGACGCCCTTGTCCACTCTCGATCCGGCCGGACCCGCCGCCGCCAACATCGCGACGCTCTGGTGGGTCATGTTCTGGGGTGCGGCGGTGCTGTTCACGCTCGTGATGGGGCTGCTGGCGCTCGTGCTGCTGCGTCCCGGTGCGACCGCCTCCGTCAAGCCGCGGCACTGGATCGTCTGGGGGGGACTGGTCATGCCGATCCCGATCCTCGTCGCCCTGCTCGTTTCCGCGCTCCTGCTGGGCGAGCGGCTGCTGCCTGCGCCGGGCGCACCCGCGCCGGTGCGCATCGAGGCGCATGCGCGCCAGTGGCAGTGGCAGTTCAGCTACCCCGACGTGCCCGGCGCCGCAGCGACGGACATACTGCATCTGCCCGTCGGCGAGCCCGTCGACATTGTCATCACGGCCGCCGACGTCATCCACAGCTTCTGGGTGCCGCGCCTTGGGGGCAAGATGGACGCCATCCCCGGACACACCAATGTCATCCGGCTGCAAGCGGACAAGCCAGGCGTCTATCGTGGCATGTGTTCGGAATATTGCGGCGAGGGACATGACATCATGGACTTCGAAGCCCGCGCACATTCTCCGGCCGATTATGCCGCAGCCGTCGGAGGCACGCCATGAGCGAGCACCAGCTGACCCCGATCGCACTGCACAAGGCGCTGACCCGCATCTGGGGTACCCCGCCCGGCTGGGGACGGCTGTCCGCCGTCAACCATACCATCCTCGGCAAGCGCTTCATGGTGCTGGCGCTGGTGTTCTTCGCCATCGGCGGCGTGCTGGCCATGCTGATCCGCGCGCAGCTGGCCACCCCCAAGGCCGCCTTCGTCGGCCCCGAGCTCTACAACCAGATATTCACCATGCACGGCACGGTGATGATGTTCCTTTTCGCCATCCCGATGTTCGAGGGCCTGGCGATCTACATGCTGCCGAAGATGCTGGGTGCCCGCGACCTCGCCTTCCCGCGCATGACCGCCTACGGCTTCTGGTGCTACCTGTTCGGGGGCGCGATCCTGATCGTGGCGATGGTGCTGGGCTACGCGCCCAATGCCGGCTGGTTCATGTATACGCCGCTGTCATCCAACGTCTACACGCCCGGCATCAATGCCGACGTCTGGCTGCTCGGCATCACCTTCGTCGAGATTTCCGCGATCACCGCGGCGGTCGAGATCATCGTCACCATCCTCAAGATGCGCGCCCCCGGCATGTCGCTCACCCGCATGCCGATCTTCGGCTGGTACATGCTGGTCACCGCGGCGATGATGGTGATCGGCTTCCCGCCGCTCATCCTCGGCTCGATCCTGCTTGAAATGGAGCGGGCCTTCGACCTGCCGTTCTTCGACCCCACACGGGGTGGTGATCCGCTGCTCTGGCAGCACCTGTTCTGGCTGTTCGGGCACCCGGAGGTCTACATCATCTTCCTGCCCGCGGCCGGTGTGCTGTCGACCATCATACCGACATTCGCCCAGCGTCCGCTGGTCGCCTACAACGCCATCATCGTTGCGATTGTCGCAATGGCCTTCCTGAGCTTCGGGCTGTGGGTCCACCACATGTTCACCGTCGGCATCCCGCACCTGGCGCTTGGCTTCTTCTCGGCGGCGAGCGCGCTGGTGGCCATTCCGACCGGCGTGCAGATCTTCGCCTGGATGGGCACGCTGGCATCCGGACGCCCGAGATTCGACGTTCCGATGCTCTACGTCGTCGGCTTCTTCGTCGTCTTCGTCTGCGGCGGGCTGACCGGCGTGATGCTGGCCATGGTGCCGTTCAACACGCAGGCGCACGACACCTATTTCGTCGTGGCGCATCTGCATTACGTGCTGGTCGGCGGCTTCGTCTTTCCCATGCTGGCCGCGCTCTACTACTGGCTGCCGCATTTCACCGGACGCACCAGCGTCTACCGTCTCTCGGTGCCGGCCTTCTGGCTGATCATCGTCGGATTCAACCTCACCTTCTTCCTGATGCACCTGACCGGGCTGATGGGCATGCCGCGGCGCATCTCGACCTACCCGTCCAACTGGGGCTGGGACTGGCTGAACCTGTTGTCCTCGGTGGGCGGGTTCATCATGGCCATGGGCTTCGCGCTGGTGCTGGTCGACATCGTCATGCAGTTCCAGTTCGGTCGTCGCGGCGCCCGCAACCCGTGGCAGGCAGGGACCCTCGAATGGGCCATGCCGACACCACCGACGGACTACAATTTCGCAGCACTCCCTGCCGTCACGCAGCGCGCCGACGAGTTGGACCCCGATGCGATCGGCAACAGGCTGGCCGCCGGAGATGGGTATCTCGGCTTTGCCCGGGCCGACCGTCAGGAGACGCTGGGCGTCGACATGATGACCGGCACGCCGGACCAGGTCATCATCCTGCCGCAGCGGTCGTTCCTGCCGCTCTGGACGGCGCTTGCCACCGGCGTCTTCTTCCTGGGCCTCCTGTTCAAGGTCTACTGGATCGTACCGCTGGCAGCGATCGTCGTCGTCGGGCTTTTCCTTGTCTGGCCGCGCGCGCTCGGCGCCAGGCAGGACGCGGGTCCGATCGACATCGGACAGGGCGAGGCGGTGCCGATCGACGTGGAGGTGGAGGACAACGTCACCTGGTGGGCCTCGAAGATCGCCATTGCGGCCGACGCCACCCTCTATGCATCGCTTCTGTTCGGCGCACTCTATCTTGCCTTCGTCGCGCCGGGCTGGGACGGACCGGCGCCCGAGACCAGCTGGCTTCCCGCGATCGGTCTCGCGACCGCTTTCGGCGCCAGCCTCCTGGCGCGCCGCGCGCGCGGGCAGAATGCGGCAGGCAATTCGCCCTACATATGGCTGCTCGGCGCGGCGGCACTGGCCGGGCTGACGGCGCTCGCCTGTGTTGCCGGCATCGTCCTCGTGGACACCCCGACCCTTCACGCCAATGGCGCGCTGCGCTTTGCCATGCTGACCTATTGCGCCATCCATGCAGGCATCGCGATGCTTATAACGGCTCATGCGGCGTGGCGCTGGCATGCGGGCTATGTCTCGGCCGTCCGCGCGACGCCGCTTCGCCTCTCGGTGCTCTGGACCGACTACGCGGCCGTCTCCCTGCTGCCGGCCTGGACCCTGATCGTCCTGCTGGCGAGATCGGGCGGTGCCTCGTGATCCGGCGACTCTGGCCTCTGCTGATCGGCTTCGCCGTCTGGGGCGTGGCGTTCAACGCGCTCTACGCCCTGCAGTTTCTCGGGTGCCGCTTCGACTGGGCTCCCACTGCGCACCGCGTCGCGCTCATTGCCGCCTACGCGGCTTTCGTCGCGGTGCTGGTCGGCATTCTGGCGTTCCAGTTCGCGCTGGTGCGCCGGCGGGCCGAGGCGGCGACGCTGATGGACCAGATCGGCCTCGGCGCCACCGCCGCGGCGCTCGGCGCGACCGCGCTCAACTTCGCGCCGGCCCTGCTCGCATCGGCCTGCATTTAAGCAGCTGTCGAACCGGGCTTTTCGCTCCCGGCACGATGACCTGTGCACGCGCGTATCGGCTGCTGCCGTTCTGCAACCGACCCATGGCGGTTGACGGCGACGCATGTGAGTTCTCCTCGGCCTGATTGGCCAGAGGAGAACTCGATAGACTTTTAATCGATTAGTTGACCGGGACTTAAACCCGCCTTGGCGCGGGGCTGGTATCGCAACCCTTCCGAACGGGCGATGGCCAGGTCGGTTCAAGTCGATGAGGGGGCTCCGTCGATCGTCATGCATCTCGCTCTGTCGAGCGATGCGGAAGGAGCCCAGTCATTGGTAATGTTGCCCAGGTCTCCGGCGCGGGTAGTCGTTTCCATCCCTCCTTCTGGCAAGGTGATCGCGGCGCTCCTGTTCCTCGTCCTTGCCGGATGTGCGGGACCCCCACAAATCGAGACGACATCGATCATAACGCAAGTGCCGATGCAGACCGCTTTCGCGTTTCCGGCACCAGGCGGCCCTGCGATCTCGAAAATTCTCGCGCGGACCTATTCCAACGCCCTGCAGCAGGACATCCTCCTTGCCAATGCCGCTCATACGAGCGGGCAAAACCTGCTGCGCGTGCAATTGTTTGGAACGCGCGACTCCGGTGCGCTGGGCATGCGAAGGCTGCGTGACAGCAACCTGTCGGAAGGCGCGATCGCGGCCGAAATGCGCACGCTGTTGCCGGGCGTTAGAATGGTGCGCTCGAAGGTATTCGTGCAGAACAAATATGGCCCCTTTGGCTTCGCTACCGGACGCACGCGGCTCGGGGACAGCTGTTTCTATGGGTGGCAAAAGATCGCCGCAAGTGCCAGCCGGCAAACGCTGTTGGGAAATCGCGGCTCTGTACAGGTGCGCATACGACTCTGCGATGCCTCCGCGTCGGAAGCGAGCCTCCTCGACGTCATGTACGGCTTTACCATCGTCGCGTCACTGCGCGGCCAGAACTGGAACCCCTATGGTGATGCGCCGGCCATCGATCCGACGCTTGGTCAGACCCACCACCCGATCAGGCCGGCAGCCGCGGTTGCGCCAGACCTGGTCTCGCTGCCGAGCGACGACGGGCCGCGCCGGCGGAGCACACGCACGGGAAGGAGAACTCTCCCTCCTGCCATTGCCGCGCCATTGAAGGCTCCTGTCGGACCGACGGTTCCGCCGCCGCCCTCGCTCGCCGACGAGGACCGTCCTGCCGCGCAGCCTGTGATAATCCCGGCGCCGCCGCAGTGAGAGCCGTCAATTCCCTTCAGCATGGCGACGCGCAACCCCGTTGCCCGGACGGCGGGTCGAGTTGTCTGCACATGACCGGATGCACAGGTACGAGGAACAGGGTCCACCCAGAATGGTAAAGATAGGTCTCATCGTCTCATGGGCGGTCATGGCTCTGTTGATCATAGTTCTGATCACATTGCCGATCAGTCTCGAGACGCAGTTCCTTGCCGGAATGGCCACGCTGTTTGCGATGATCGCGCTGAAGATGGTGCGACCGGATGGTATCTGGCGGCTTGTTTCACTGGCCTTTGGCACCGCCATCGTGCTGCGCTATGCCTACTGGCGCACGACAAGCACGTTGCCGCCGCTCAATCAGCTCGAGAACTTTATCCCCGGTATCCTTCTCTACGCCGCGGAAATGTACAGCGTCATGATGCTGGCGCTCAGCGTTTTCGTCGTGGCCCGGCCGCTACCGCCGCGCGCCGCCGAGGCCCCGGACCGCGACCGACTGCCCGGGGTCGATGTCTTCATCCCGACCTACAACGAGGATGCTGCGCTTCTCGCCAATACGATCGCCGCAGCCAAGGCGATGGATTATCCGGCGGACAAGGTGACGATCTGGCTGCTCGACGACGGCGCGACGGTGCAGAAGCGCAACGCGCCCAATCTCGTCGCGGCGACAGCTGCAGAGCGGCGTTTCGTCGAACTCAAGCAACTCTGCGACGAACTCGGCGTCAACTATCTGACCCGCGAACGCAACGAGCAGGCGAAGGCGGGCAATCTGAACAATGGGCTCGCGCATTCAACGCATGAACTGATCGCCGTCTTCGACGCCGATCATGCACCGGCGCGGGAGTTCCTGTTGGAAACGGTGCGCTATTTCGCAAAGGATCCCAAGCTCTTCCTCGTCCAGACCCCGCATTTCTTCCTCAATCCAGATCCCCTCGAACGCAATCTGCGGACCTTCGAGAGAATGCCGTCCGAAAACGAGATGTTCTACGGCGTCATCCAGCGTGGACTGGACAAGTGGAACGCGTCGTTCTTCTGCGGATCGGCAGCCGTCCTCAGCCGGCGTGCCCTCGCCGTCACCAACGGTTTCAGCGGCGTTAGCATCACCGAGGACTGCGAGACCGCGATCGAACTGCACTCGCGCGGCTGGAACAGCATCTATGTCGACAAGCCGATGATTGCGGGCCTGCAGCCGGCGACGTTTGCCAGCTTCATCGGGCAGCGTAGCCGCTGGGCGCAGGGAATGATGCAGATCCTGCGCTTCCGCTTTCCGCCGCTCAAGCGCGGTCTCTCGCTGCCGCAGCGCCTTTGCTACATGTCGTCGACGCTGTTCTGGCTGTTTCCCTTCCCGCGCGCTATTTTCCTCGTCGCGCCGCTATTTTACCTGTTCTTCGATCTGCAGATATTCACGGCCTCGGGCGGCGAGTTCCTCGCTTACACTCTCGCCTATATGATCGTGAACCTGATGATGCAGAACTATCTCTACGGCGCGTTCCGCTGGCCGTGGATATCCGAACTTTACGAGTATGTGCAGACCGTGCATCTCCTACCGGCCGTGGTTTCGGTCATCCTCAACCCCCGCAAACCGACGTTCAAGGTCACGGCGAAGGACGAGTCCATCGCGAAAAGCCGGCTCTCGGAGATCAGCACGCCCTTCTTCGTGATCTTCGGCATCCTGCTCATCGGCGTGTTCGTGACGATCTACCGGGTCTACACCGAGCCCTTCAAGGCCGACGTCACGCTGGTCGTCGGCGGCTGGAACCTGCTCAACCTCATCATGGCGGGATGTGCGCTCGGCGTCGTGTCGGAGCGTGGCTCCTACAGCCCGACGCGGCGCATCAAGGTCAGTCGCAGGTGCGATCTGCGGCTCGGCGACACATGGTTCCCAGGCACGATCGAGAACGTCTCCGTGCATGGCACCCGGATCCAGCTTCTCGGCAATCCCGGATCTACATTGCAGGTCGACACGGTTGCCGAACTGCGGTTCAAGACATTCGTCGGCGGTGTTCAGGAGACGCTTCCCCTGTCCGTCCGAAACGTCGCGCTACAGAGCGGCGGACTGGCGATTGGCTGCCGTTACCTGCCCAGCGAAACGTCGCATCATCGGCTGATCGCCGATCTCCTGTTTGCGAACTCGGCGCAATGGAGCGATTTCCAGCTGTCGCGGCGCGGCAATCCCGGACTTCTGCGCGGCACCTACTGGTTCCTCAAGCTGGCCGGCTATCAAACCTACCGCGGTCTTTTCTATCTCGGCCGCGCGCTCAGCGGAACAGAGGGCAGGGCGGCGGTGCGGGCGGTGGAAAAGCCGCTATGAAGATCGCCTGGCTTTCCATCACCGCAGCCCTGGTGGCCGTCCAGCCTCTCTGGGCTCAGGACAATTTCGACATGTCGCCGGAGCAGCCGTCTCCGTCCGTTCAGCAAGAGCCAGAGGCGCCAGCGGCGCAACAGCCAGCAGCGCCCGATACGGCCTTGTCACCCACCGCGGTTGCACCGCCGCCGGCCAAAGAGCGCTACCTGCTGCCCGCAGGCAATTTCGCGCTCACCGGTGAGGACGATGCACGCGTCTGGACGATCTACCTGACCCCGGAGGAGGCTGCCTCGCCGGCAGGCCTCAGGCTTGGGTATCAGAACTCGGTCATTGTGGCACCGGAAGCATCAAACATGCGCTTCCTCGTCAACGGTCGGGAATTGTTCGATATGCCGATCGCCTCTTCCGACGCGGTGGCGGAAATCTCCGTGCCGGTGCCTGCGGGACTGCTTCGGGCCGGCCGCAACGAGCTTCGCCTGGAGGCCATTCAGCGCCACCGGACCGACTGCACGATCCAGTCTACCTATGAACTCTGGACGCAGGTCGATCCCGCGCGCACGTTCCTGACCTTTTCCGCCGATGCCGCGTCGCGGTGGACACGCGTCGACGATATCCGCGCGGTCGGCCTCGATCCGGCGGCGAACACTGTATTCAACCTCGTCGTCCCCGGCATAGACCGGTCCGGTTCTGCAGCAACGGTGATCAAGCTGGCCGAAGCGCTTGCCCTGATGGCGGACATGCCGAACCAGTCGTTTTCCGTTTCCGATAGAACCGCGCCTGCTCCCGCGTCGGGACAGGCAACCGTGGTGATCGGCACCGCGGCGGAGCTTTCCGGGCTGATTCAAACGCTACCCGAAGGCGCCGCGAGATCGGCCATCTCCGCCTTCATGGATGACGCGACCTTCGGGCCGAACACTCTGGTGGTGACCGGCCCGACCTGGCCGGCGATCGAGGCTGCGGTTTCGGCGATGGCGCTGCCATTCGACCGCCCGCTGGGCACGCAGAGGACAACGATCTCCACCGGCTCCTCGCGATCTCCCGACGCGCCCATGCTGCTGGGGGCGACCAGACGGCCGTTTTCGTCGCTCGGCGTGCAGACACGGGAATTTTCCGGCCGCCGCTCTCGTACAGACTTTGCCATCGGCATTCCCGGCGATTTCTTTGCAAATTCCTACGGCGAGGCCCGCATTCTGCTCGACGCGGCATTCTCCCCCGATGTCCTCCCGGGCAGCCGGGTGGATATCTACGTCAATGGCAACATCGCGGCGACAGTGCCCGTCAACGAGGGTGGTGGCCAGATCATGCGCCATTCGCCGATCAAACTGACGATGCGCCATTTTAGGCCGGGGCAAAACACGATCGCGATCGAGGCGGTCCTGCTCACAGCGGCTGACGCCGTGTGCATGCCGGGTGCGACGGCGCTTCCGGGCAGTCGCTTCGCGCTGTTCGACACGAGTGAATTCGTAATGCCCGACTATGCCCGCATCGCGCAGCGCCCGAACCTGGCTGCCTTCGGCGGTACAGGCTACCCCTACGGCATCTCTCCGGCGCCCGTGTCGCTGGTGTTCGACGGACGCGTGAACGTCAACGTCTCCGCCGCCGCCACGCTTCTGGCGCGCATGTCGGTTGCGGCTGGTCGCCTCGTGGCCGTCGATACCGCCGTTTCGCCGGCATCCGCGCCAGGCGACGCGGTCTTTATCGGCACCATTGCCCAGATGCCTGCCGCGATCCTGACTCAGGTGGGCGTGGCGGACACCGCCGCCTCGACCTGGGGCGAGCCGGCCGGAACGGCGGGCGGACCTGCGCCGGAAACGACGGTCACCTTCGATAGCTGGCAGAACCGAGTGGGCGGCGAAGGCTGGCGTGGCCAGCTACAGGCGTTGGCGGCATGGTTGACAAGGACTTTCAGCGTTTCGCCCGACAGGCTGCGCTTCCTGCCAGGCAAGGACACGGACTTCACGCCCGGCAACAACGTAAGCCTGATGGTGGCGCAGCAGGAGAATCCGGGGCGCGATGGGACCTGGACCCTGTTCACGGCACCCACGCCGGAGGCCTTGCTCGAGGGAATTCGGGCGTTGACGGCGCAGGCGGGCTGGCCCGAGCTGTCGGGGCACATCACGACCTATGATGCTTCGACTGCAAAATTCGCCGACGTCCCCGTTGGACGCTTTTCCCTTGTGCCCACGCAGCCAGCGTCGATCGCAAACTATCGGTTGATCGTCGCCAATTACCTCTCGTCCAACACGCTCTCCTACGCGATGCTGCTGGCCGTGCTGTGCACGGTGCTTGGCCTTGCCACCTATGGGCTGCTGGGCAGGCTGGGGCGGCGCCAATGAACGCCTTCGCATGCGCATCGTGGGCGTCGGTCGCTCTTGCGGCCTTGCTGATGACCGCCGCCATAGCGCCGGCAGCCGCAGTGTCGTCGATCGCCGGGAATCACTGGTCGGCCTTCAAGGGAAAATTCCTCGAGGCCAGCGGCCGCATCATCGACGATGCGAATGGCGATATCAGCCATAGCGAAGGCCAGGGCTACGGCATGCTGCTCTCGGTGCTTGCGGACAGTCGATCGGATTTCGATCGCATCTGGTCCTTCACCCGCTCCGAGATGCTGTTGCGCGACGATGGTCTCGCCGTCTGGAAATGGGATCCAGCGACGCAGCCGCACGTCAGCGACGACAACAATGCCTCCGACGGCGACGTTCTGATCGCCTACGCGCTTGCCCTGGCCGGCGATCAATGGGCGCGGCCCGACCTCACCAGTGCTGCCCGCGCCATGGCAGGGGCGATATGGGAATCGGTGGTCACGGTCGACCAGGGGCGGCATCTGCTGATGCCGGCCAGCAGGGGTTTCGGCGCCGGCGACCGTGACGACGGACCCGTCGTCAATCCCTCCTACTGGATCTTCGAGGCGTTTCCGGTTCTGGCCGTTCTGGCGCCCGAGCACGACTGGCAAACCCTTTCGGACGACGGGCTGGCGCTGGTTTCGCTACAGGCAGGGTCTGGAAAGATGCCGCCCGACTGGCTTGCGCTCAAGGCGATCCCACACCCTGCAAAAGGCTTCCCGCCTGAATTCAGCTACAACGCCTTGCGCATACCGCTCTATCTGTTGCGCGCGGGAAATGTGGATAAGGCGCTGTTGCGCTCGCTGCGCAGCGGCATGAGCGGGCCTGACGGCTCCGTGAAGCTGTCGAATGTCATCAGCGGTGCGAGCGCAGAGACCCTGACGGACCCTGGCTATCGCATCATTCCGGCCCTGATTTCCTGTGTCGTCGATGGCTCGCCTTTGGCAGCGGATCTGCGCGATTTCCAGCCCACGCTCTACTACCCGTCGACGCTGCATCTGCTGTCCCTCGCATTTGCCGCGCAAGCTCACAAGGACTGCCTCAAATGAGTGCCGCACCCCTCTTGGTCGCAACGGCCGTGCTGGCCGCAATCGTGGCTGCCATGGCTGGAAGCGGCTCCGAAAGCGCTCGGCCCTTGCAGCCCGATGTCGAGACCGCGCCAAGGGTTGCCCAGACAGAGATGCGTGGCTCGGGCGAGCCGGAACCCATCCCGCCCGAAGCAGAAGCAGCACCGCGTGTCGATGAAACCGCCTTGCGCTATTTTGCCAGCCAGGGAGACCAGGAACGACTCGCCTCCGAAATCGCGCGCCTTCGCGCGCTGTACCCGCAGTGGACTCCGCCGGCCGACCCGCTGGCAGTGCCGGTCCAGACGGACCAGCGGCTCGACGGGCTGTGGAAGCTTTATTCGGAAGGCAAGCTGGGCGAACTGCGCAAGGCGATCGGCGACGCTCAGACCGCCGACCCGTCGTGGACGCCTTCTGCCGACCTGCTCGACCGTCTCGGCATCGCCGAGGCACGCGAGCAACTGGTGAACGCCTCCAATCTCAGGCAATACGAAGCGGTCGTGCGGATCGGCTCGGCCAATCCGAGCCTGCTGACCTGCGCCGATGTCGATGTGCTCTGGCGCGTCGGCGAAGCCTTCGCGCAGAGCGACCGGCCGGGTCGTGCCAAAGACGCCTATCTCTACATCCTGAACACCTGCGAAGACGACGCCGTCCGGCTGGCCACCGTGCAGAAGGCGTCCCTCCTTCTGTCGCGTGAGGATCTCTCGCCGCTTCTTGCCACCGGTCGAAAGGAGGCCGGCGGCGCCGGCGAATTCGACATCGTGCTGCTCGATCTGGCGCGCGGTGCGGTGGCCGCCGCCGGCGAGGATTCGAGCGCAACCGTGGACGCGTCAGACCTCGCGCTCGTCGAAAAGGCAGCGACCGACGGCGGCGCGGCTACCGATGCGCTTTCGCTTGGATGGTATAATCTGCGCCGCAGCTATCCAGAGGCTGCCGAGGGCTGGTTCAAGAAGGCGTCGGCGGCAGAGACATCCGCAGCCGCCTCCGAAGGGCTCGGGCTTGCGCTCATCGCCCTGTCGCGTCCCCTCGAAGCCGAGGACGTGCTCTACGAATGGCGCGGATCGGGCGATGGCGTCAGGGCTGCCTACCTGGCCGCCGTCGCCAACTTCCTGGCGGTGTCGCCGCCACAACCGCTGGACCCTGTGCGGCTGAACCGCCTCGTTACCGAAATCGGCGCTGCCAAGGATGCGGCCGCCGCACAATCGCTGGGCTGGTATGCCGATGGGCTGAACCAGTTCGCCGTGGCCGAGCTGTGGTTCGCGGCGGCGCTGCGCTGGAAGGCCGATGATGAGCCGTCCGCCTATGGACTTGCCCTGATGCGTTGGAAGCTCGGCGACAAGGCCGGCGTCGGTGAGGTTCAGCGTGCCTGGGCTGGGCGGTCCACGCGCATCGAGACCGTCGGCAAACCGCAGCCGAAGACGCGGATCGCGCCGAAACGCGAGGGAGCCCTTCCGCCCGACGCCGACTCCACCATCATCACCAGCGCGTCCGGCGCGGCGAGCACCGATCAGCAGACAGCCGGTTCTGCGGCGCCACGATCGAAGCGACGCGCGCCTGCCGCCGCTGGCACCGTCGGTTGCACGAAGACGATGGACCCGACGCTTCTGTCTCCGGATGCCGCGACCGCACGCGGCTGGTGCCTGATGGATTTGAACCGGCCCCTCGAGGCGGCCGATGCCTTCGAGGTCGGCCTGGCGAGCAGCAGGGCCAGCATCCGCAGCGACGCGGCCTACGGCCAGAGCCTCGCCTACATCAGAGCAGGCATGCCGGACTTTGCCGCCGCCGCGGCCTCGAAATCGCAGCAAAGCGACGTGCGCAGCGTCGAGATCCAAGCGTCGCTCCTCTCGGCGAAGGCGGTTGCCGCGCTCAATGCCGGAAAGTTCTCGCAAGCGTTGTTTGCGCTCGAAGAGCGCGCGCAACTGACGCCGGAAAGCATCGACCTGCTCGTCCTGCGCGGCTACGCCTATTTGGGCCTCCGCCGCTTCCCGGAAGCGGAGCATGTCTTTCGGGCGGCGGCGGGCACCGGCTCGAAAGAGGGCCTCAAGGGGCTCGCATTGGTCCAGGAAGCGCGCTCGTCGCCTCGGCGATGAGTGCCAACCGACCGCTCCCATCCGAATGGCAGCTTTCAGAACCTGAATACAGCTCGCGAATGACCGGAACGCTGACTGGCGTAGCCATCGGATCAGGTTGGAGAGGGTCTGTCCCTTCTTCTCATCGGAGAATGCCTGTGCCGGATCGCTGTCGACCTCTGCTTTCCAGGCAACCCAAGACGCCTTGTTTTCTTCGCAGTATCCCAGTCAGACAAAATGGCCGTGGAATCGAGTGCGGAGCTGTGGCGGGCCACCGGCGAGGGATTCGAGCCGCAAGACACCAGGTTCCGGTACGTCCGCCAACTACGGGCGCGGCGATCCCGGTTCAGGCGGCGAGGTCATCCAGCCCGTCCGGTGCTTCTTGGCAAGCCCAAGGACCTCGACCGAGAGAAGCAGTTCTTGGCTGCGTGGTGCATGCATTTTCCATCCGGCAATGGCGTGAAATACGCTGCGCTTGTCGAAAGAGCAAAGAAGGTCGGTGCAATACCCCGCATATAGGGGCAGCGTTGCATTCCAGAAGCGGTCCGGCAGGTATCCGATGGTGTCCCACCGCGTGGTGTAGCTGGCGGCATTGGTGGCCGCGCTCTCCGGCTTGGCCGGGCTGATCAGCGCGCCACTGCTGGCAGGCTGA
>LNFM01004323.1_pt1 | contig 26373 bp, 23 predicted proteins | sample 596031 | NCBI WGS metagenome assembly LNFM01 (sample SAMN04254537, study PRJNA301005) | activated carbon metagenome | isolation source: dual media filters at the Ann Arbor, Michigan drinking water treatment plant | place: USA: Ann Arbor | reverse complement strand
GGCGTGCCGGTCGAATGCCAGGTCGAGGTCTGGGCCACCAGCATGGTGTTCAAGCAGGGCCACCGCATCCGCGTCGACATCCAGCCGCGCGACGGCATCGGCAGCAACTTCTACGGCCACTATCACGCGGACTACAACCTCGGTGCCGAGAATACGATCTACTCCGGCGGCGACCGGCAGTCCTACCTGCTGCTGCCGCTGATACCGCCGAAGGCGTAGGGCCTACTGCTTCGGGATGCCGGCGCGTTCGATCACCTCGCGCCACTTCCCGATCTCGGACACCATCAGGTCATGGGCCTGCCGGGGCGTGCTGCCGCGCGCCTCGACGCCGACGTCCAGCAGGCGCTTCGCCACGTCGGGCGAGGCGAGCGCAGCCGTCACCTCGCGGTTCAGCCGATCGACGATCGCCGCTGGCGTGCGCGCCGGCGCGACCAGCGAGGCCCATGACGCGGCGTGGTAGCCGGCGACGCCGCTCTCGGCGACGGTCGGCACGCCGGGCAGCAACGGCGAGCGCTTGCTGGAGGTGACCGCCAGCGCCTTCACCGCGTTCGCGCGCACCTGGCCGATCACCGCGCCGACGCTCTCGAACATCAGCTGCACCTCGCCGCCGCGCAGTGCCGCCAGCCCGGCGGGCGAGGTCTTGTAGGGCACGGTCTGGGCGCGGATGCCGGCCATCGTCTTGAACAGTTCGACCGCGAGGTATTGCGTGCTGCCGATGTTCAGGGTGCCGATGTCGAGCTTTCCGGGATTGGCACGTGCCTGCGCGAGTGCATCGGCGAGCGAGGCGAAGCGCGTGTCGGAAGGTGCCAGCACCGCCATGTCGAAGAAGCCCAGCGTCGAGATGTGCGCGTAGTCCTTCACGATGTCGTAGGGCAGGCTGTTGAACATCGAGACGGTCAGTGCCGCGCCATTGCCGGTGTGCAGCACCGTGTAGCCATCCGGGTCGGCCTTTGCTGCCGCAACCGATGCAACGATCAGGCCGGCGCTCGGGCGGTTGTCGACGATGATCGGCTGCCCCATCGACTCGGACATCTTCTGGCTCACCGTGCGGGCGGTGATGTCGCCGATGCTGCCGGCGCCGTAAGGCACAGGTAGCGGATCGGACGTGACGGGTATTCCTGCGCGAAGACGGGGGCCGGTGCGAACGCCGGCAGGCAGGCGAGCACGGCGACGGCACGTGCGAGGCGGATGGTTCTGTACATCGTGTCCCCCTGGTGGGTGCGGCACCGTCCGGGATCGCGCTGTCCTGCCCCGGCATCGCCGTTGTCTCCGGCAGTGCTCGCATGGCCGCGGATTATACTGGGCGGCATGGAGGACAAGGCATGGCCACACTGATCATCGGCGCAGGGCTGGTCGGCGCACAGGTCGCGCGGATCCTCGCCGAGCGCGGCGAGCGGCCGCTGGTGATGGACGCGCGGCCGCAGCGCGAGGTGCTCGCGACCCTGCTGGACCCGGCCACGATCGACCTGTTCGAGGGCGACGTGCTGCGTCCGCTGTCGATCAGCGCGGCACTGGCGCGCGCGAAGGTGGATGCGATCGTGCACACGGCCGCCAACCCGCTGCTGACGCTGGGCGCCCAGCGCAACCCGCATGCCGCGATCGAACTGAACATCATGGGGCTCGCGAACGTGATGGAGGCCGCGCGCATCCATGGCATCGGACGCGTCGTCGCGTCGAGTTCCAGCGTGCTCAACCGCTACCAGAGCGGCGGCGGGGACGGTGGCGACCTGTCGATGGAAGAGGCGGTGCCGCGGCCGCACACGTTCTATGCAGCCACCAAGCAGGCGGTCGAGAGCATCGGCCTGAACTATGCACGCAGCTTCGGCATCGCGTTCGCGGCGCTGCGCTATTGCCCGGTGGCGGGGCCGTGGAGCGGGCCCGGCGGTGGTGGCCCGAGCGGCATCTTCCGGTCGATGGTCGAGGCTGCGGTCGATGGCCGTGAAGCGGTGATACCAGGCACCGCGATGGAATGGGTGTATTCGAAGGACGCCGCGATGGCGACGGTGCAGGCGATCGATGCGCCCGACCTTGGCAGCGGCGTGTTCAACATCACGATGGGGCGCATCTACCGCCCGCAGGAACTGGCGGCTGCACTGGAAGCGGCGATCCCCGGCAGCCGCACGCGCATCGAGGCGCAGCCGGAGGGCTCGACCTGGAGCGGCGGCGACTGGAAGGCAGCCGACATCTCGAGGGCCGCGAAGTACCTGGGGTACGTGCCGCAGTATCCGATGGCACGGCTGCTGCAGGACTATGCGGCCTGGTACCGGGGCATCAGCGCAGCAGGGACTGCAGCCAGGCACTGAATCCGAACAGTGCTGCATCCTGGTCGATGTAGCCCATCGTCTGCAGGCCGAGCGGCATCCCCTCGACCATCATCACCGGCAGACTGAGCGCTGGCGTGCCGAGCAGCGACGCGGGGGTGTTGAAGACCGTGTCTCCGGTCGACTCTATGCCCATCGGTGCGATGCCCGGTGCAGCCAGCGTGATCGCGAGGTCGAAGCTGCCGGCCAGCGCGGCGTAGGTTGCCCGCGCCTGGTCGCGATCGGCCAGCAGCCTGCGGTAGTCGTCCAGCGTCATGGCCTCTGCGCGGGCGAGGCGCTCCAGCATGAAGCGGCTCAGCTTCGAAGGGTCCTTCGCCCGGTAGGTGTTCAGCGGCCAGCGGGTCTCGTAACCGACGATGCCGACCGAGGCGGCCTGCGCATCGCGGATCGATCGTTCGACCGCGTCGATGCCGCCGTCGTCCGCGCGGCGCACGACTTCGACACCTGCGGCACGGATGCGTTCGACCACGGCTTCGAACGCGGCGAGCGCAGGGGCATCGGCCAACTTCCAGCCGCCGGTCTCGAGCAGTGCGATTCGCCTCGGCTTCACGGCCGGCGGCGGTTCGGCCGGGCCGTACAGGCCCGGATAGCCAGGATCGCCGCCGGCACGGTCGGCGACCTCGCGCGTGAAGATCCATGCATCCTCGAGCGTCGCCGCGAGCGGGCCATGCACGCACTGGCTCATGCCATCGTTCGCGCCGCCGCGGTTGAATGCGCCCAGGCTCGGCTTGTAGGCGACAACGCCGCAATAGCTGCCCGGCCGAATGAGGGAGCCCACGACCTGGGCACCGAGCCCGACCGGCACCATGCCGGCGGCCACCGCAGCGGCCGAGCCGCTGCTCGAACCGCCAGGGGTGCGGTTCGGGTCCCACGGATTGCGCGTGCCCCGAGGCACGGCCGCGGCGAACTCGGTGGCGACCGTCTTGCCCAGTATCACCGCACCCGCCTGCCGCAATGCGATCACGCTGGCCCCGTCGCGCCCCGACCGGTGGCCCTCGTAGACCGGGGATCCGCACTGCGTGGGCATGTCGATCGTTTCCACGAGGTCCTTGATGCCGACCGGCATGCCATCCAGGCGAGACAGCGGCGTTCCGTCCTTCCAGCGCCGAGTGGACTCGTCGGCCGCCTTGCGCGCGGCGTCGACCTCCAGGTGCACGAACGCCCCGACCACGGGCTCGAATGCGGCGATCGATTCCAGGCAGCGCTCGAGGTAGGCGCGGGGTGTGTCGCCCCGCGCGCGGAAAGCAGGCAGCAGGCTGTTGAATGGACGGACGACCGGGACCGGCAGCTTCGGAAGCATCTTGCGTCTACTCCTGTTTCAGTCCGGCGGCGGCGATCGCGTCGCGCCACACGGGTGCATCCTTGCGGAGGAATTCCGCGAACTCTGCCGGGGTATCGCCCACCGGCTCGAGTCCCAGCCCGCGCAGGCGCGTGGCCGTTGCCGGGTCGCGCACGATGAGTGCGATGTCGCGCGACAACTGGTCGACGATGGCCTTCGGCGTCGCCGCGGGTGCGAGGAATCCGTTCCAGCCGATCGAGCGGAAGCCGGGGTAGGCCTCCGACAGCGCGGGCACGCCGGGGAACAGCGGCGAGCGGCCTTCGCTCGAGACCGCCAGCACCCGGATCCGGTCGTCCTTCAGGTAGGGCGTGAAGTCCGATGCGCCTCCGAACACCATCTGGATCTGCCCGCCGAGCAGTTCCGCCAGCGCGAGGTTGCCACCCTTGTACGGCGCGTGGGTCATGTCGAGGCCGGCCCGCGCCAGGAACATCGCGCTGGACAGGTGCCCGGTGGTGCCCGTTCCGGCGGAGCCGAACACGAGCTTGCCCGGCCGGGCCTTCGCGAACTCCACCAGTTCCTTCACGCTGGTTGCCGGTACCGAACGGTGCACGCCGAGCACGAAGAAGTTGATGCCGACATTCGACACGGGGGCGAAGTCCTTCACCGGGTCGTAGCTGACCTTCTGCAGCAGCGGCACGGAGGCGATCTGCGGGGTGGCTGCAAAGAACATCGTGTAGCCATCCGCCGGTGCACGGGCCACCAGCTCGGCGGCGATCGCTCCGCCCGCGCCCGGCCGGTTCTCGGGGACGAACTTCTGGTTCTTCGCCGAGGACAGCCGCTCGGACATCAGGCGCGCGACCGAATCGGAGCTGCCTCCTGCGGCGAACGGGATGATGACGCGCACCGGGCGTTCCGGCCACCCCTGGGCGATGCCGGCCGATGGCAGCGTGGCCGCCGCCAGCAGGACCATCGCCAGCGGCTGCCGCGGGAAGCGGCACAGGCCATGCAGCACGCGAGAGGACAGGCGACGGCTCATGCGGGACTCCTGCAGATGGGATGTTGCCGATGAAGCACGACACGTGCCGGGTCGATGATTCCCCGGCGATCGCCGCGCGCGGATCCTAGCGCGAGGACAGCACCCCCGCGAACAGGCTCGCGCCGAGTGCCGCGCGGGTATCGGGCCCTGCTTCACGGGCAGCCAGCAGGTATTCCTTCACGGCCGCGATCGCCGCCGGTGGCTGGGCACCGATGGTTGCGGCGATCTCCGCCCCGCGCGCCGCGAGCCGGCCATCGGCGACCGTCTCGTCGACCAGGCCCGCTTCGCGCGCACGGGCAGCGCTCATCGTCGCACCGGTATAGACCAGCCAGGGCAGCGAGGCGATCTGGCGTGGCCAGAGGGCGGTCATCGCAAGCGTCGGCGGCAGGCCGCCGCCCATCTCGGGCAGCCGGAACGTCGCTTCGTCGCTCGCGACCGTGATGTCGCAACTGCCGGCAAGCGCGGTGCCGAATCCCTGGGCCACGCCCTGGACCAGCGCGAGGGTCGGTACCGGTACCCGGTGGATCGCGCCGTACAACGCCGTGATCGGCGCCGTCATGTTCGCGCGGATCGCGATGGCGGTCGGCGCGCGGCCGTCGCTGCCCTGCTCCGGGGCGTGGGCATAGTCGCGCCCCTTGCAGAAATCGGCGCCGGCGCCGCACAGCAGCAGCAGCTTGGCTTCGCGCGGGATCGACGTGACCGCTGCATGCAGCAGTTCGACCATCGCGCTCGTGACCAGGTTGCCGCAGTCCGGACGATCCAGGGTGACGCGCCAGGTCGAGCCGTCGAGTGCCGTCCGTACGGGTGTGTGGGTGCTGCCGGTGCTGCGCGTCATCTCTGTCCTTTCAGTCGATGCGGGCGCCGGAGGCGCGGATCACTTCGCCCCATTTCGCCAGTTCGCGCGCGATGAAGGCGGTGTATTCCCTAGGCCCCAGCGGCGTGGAAAATGCGCCGACACTGGCGAACCGCTCGCGGGTATCGGCCGAAGAAGCAGCCTTCACCACCTCGCGCGCGAGCACCTCGACCACGGCCGGGTCGAGGCGGGCAGGTCCGGACACGCCGTACCACAAGCCGCCTTCGAGGCCGGGATGACCGCTCTCGGCCATCGTCGGCACGGCCTGGTGGACGGCCATCACGCCCGGGATCGTGTTGATCAGTGCGACATGGGTGAAGTCCTTCTGCGCGTCCCAGCCCAGCTTTCGGTAGAGCGCCGGCGCGACGCCATGGGTGCTGCTCGAGGACAGCAGCAGCGTGTAGCCATCCGCGCTCGCCCGCGCGACGGTCTCGGATGCGAGCGTGCCGCCCGCGCCGGGGCGGTTGTCCACCAGCATGCTCTGCCCCAGCGCGTCCTGCACCTGCTGCGAGATCACGCGCGCGGTGAAGTCGGCAGCCCCGCCGGGGGGCACGCCGACGACGAGGTGCATCGACTTCGCCGGGTAGGGCTGGGCGGAGGCATCGGGCGCGGCCTGCAGCAGGACCGCGAGCGGGAGGGCGCCAACCACGGTCGCCGCACCCAGGGACCTGCCGGTGGAGGGGTTCGCTCGCATGCATGCTCCTTGGGTCGATGTGATGACGACGTGCCGTCCGTGCGGGGTGCTGCTACTGCAGGGGGTCGGCAGCACCCTTCCCGGCCCGGCGGCCGAACACCGCGCCCGACACCAGTCCGGTACCGCCGGGATAGCCGTCGTAGAAGATGCCGCCGACGATCTCCCCGGCCGCGTAGAGCCCCGGTATCGGCTGCAGTCCCGCATCCAGGACGCGCGCGTCCGGCGAGATGCGCAGGCCCCCGAACGTGAAGGTGATGCCGGTGGTCACGCCGTAGGCCTCGAAAGGACCCTGGTCGAGCGGCTGTGCCCAGTTGGACTTCGGCAATGCCAGTCCGCGCGTCGCCTTGCCGTCCTTCTGCGACAGGTCGATCGTGCCGTCCAGGTGGGCGACCGACGCATTGAACTCGCGCACTGTCTGCACGAAGCGCGCGCGGTCGAGGCCTTCGATCTTTTCGGCCAGTTGCTCGATCGTGTCCGCCCGGACCTTCGTGATGCGCCGGATCCGGTACTCGTCGAGCAGCAGCGGCACGTGTCGCTGGTCGAACACCTGCCAGGCCACCATGTTCGGCTGCTTCAGGATCGCCTTGCCGAGCCGGGAGTACGTGTAGCTCTGCATGTCGGCGCCTTCGTCGAAGAAGCGCTCTCCGGCGAGGTTCACCGTGATGCCCATCGGGTAGCTGTACTTCTGGTAGCCGTCCCCGACCACGAGGTCACCGGTCTCGGGCGCGTTCATGTCCCAGCAGCTGCCGTGCGCACCAGTCCAGTGCCCGTGGGGCCGCGCACCGACGGCCATGGCCATGTCGAGCCCTGCACCCGTGTTGAACGCGCTGCCGCGCACCTTCGCGAGGTCCCACCCCGGTCCGAGGTAGCGCGCCCGCTTCTCGGTGTTCGCCTCGAAGCCGCCGCAGGCCAGCACCACGGAGCGGCCGGTCACCCGCATCGGCTGCCCGCGCCACCAGCCCTCGACACCGACGGCGCGCCGGCCGTCGAGCACCAGTGAATGGGCCATCGCGTCGTGCCGGATCTCGATGCCGCGCTTCACCGCGCACGCGTGATAGGCGTCCACCAGGCCGGCGCCGCCACCCCAGAGCTCGATCGGCAGTCCGCCCCAGAAGCGGATGCGGTCGCCGACCTTCACCGACTGCCGCCGGTAGCTCAGCTGGAAGCGGGCCCCGATGGTGCGCATCCACTGCAGCGTCGCCAGGCTGTTGTCGACGATGGTCTCCGCCAGGTCCGGGTCGCAGCGGTAGCCGGTCAGCCGGCCGATGTCCTCGAGGTAGTCCTCGCGGCGGTAGGTGCCGAAGTCGCAGCGGGCCGCTTCCTCCGGGGAAAGCTCCGGCACCAGGGAGGACAGGTCGCTGGCGCCGTCGAAGGTGGTGCGCAACTGGCCGGCCGCGTAACGCGTGTTTCCGCCGGCATGCTCGACGGGTGCCGCTTCGAGCACGACCACCCGGGCGCCGGCTTCGGCGGCCGACAGTGCGGCGGCCATCGCGGCGTTGCCGGCCCCCACGACAATGACGTCGAAAGACATGGGACCCCTGCTCCTCTGGCATGCATCGATTGCGGTCGGACGGCGCACCACCGCATCGCGGGGTGCAGATCGGCGCCTTGCGGGAAGATTCTACACACCTCGCATTGTCCGGGGGCGGCGCCTGCGCTATCGTGTGATCACATCGGGGGGATAGCCATGGAATCGATGCTGCGCACGTTGCCGCTGGTCTGCCTGCTCCTGTGGTCGTGCGCATCGGCGGTCGCCGCCGAGGCATGGCCGCAGCGGGCGGTACGGTTGCTGGTTCCGGTCGCACCGGGCGGGGCGTCCGATTTCACCGCGCGCCTGGTCGGTCAGAAGCTTTCCGAGTCCCTCGGCCAGAACATCGTGATCGACAACAGGGCCGGTGCCGCCGGCATCATCGCCACCGAGATCGTGGCGCGGGCAACGCCGGATGGCCACACCTTCCTGGTGTCGTCGAACACGACGCATGGCATCGGGCCGGTGCTCTACCGCAAGCTGCCGTACGACGCGATGAAGGATTTCTCCCATGTCGGCCTGGTCGCCACCATCCCGACGGCGATGGTGGTGCATCCTTCGGTGCCGGCGGCGACGGTCCGCGAGTTCGTCGCCCTGGCCCGGGCGAAGCCTGACGCATACTCGTTCGCATCCTCCGGCGGTGGCAGCAGTTCCCGGCTCCTGGGGGAACTGTTCAAGATCACCACCGGTGCGCCGCTCACCCATGTTCCGTACAAGGGCAGCGGCCTCGCCACGGTCGATCTCACCGCCGGCAGCGTGCAGGTGATGTTCGACGGCCTTCCATCGCATGCCGCGAACGTGCGTGCCGGCCGGCTGCGCGTGCTCGCGGTGCTCTGGCCGAAGCGCTCGGCCGTGCTGCCCGAAGTGCCGACCATGGCAGAGGCCGGTTATCCTGCGGTCGAAGGCGCGCTCTGGTACGGCCTTTCCGGCCCGGCCGGACTGCCGCAGCCGGTGGTCGACCGGCTGAGCCGGGAACTTCGCCGCATCGCCGCGATGGACGACGTGGTGGCCCGCCTTGCCAGCGTCGGTGCGTTTCCGTCGTCGATGGGTCCGGCGGAGTACACGCAGTTCATCCGCCAGGAGAACGCGCGCTGGGGCCCGGTGGTGCGCGCCTCGGGGGCGACCGCGGACTGATCGCAACACTCAACGTCGGGGGCAGTCGATGGAGCAGCTGGATTCGGTGGATGTCGCGGTGGTCGGCACGGGCAATGCCGCCTCGTGCGCGGCGCTGTCCGCGCGCGAGGCGGGCGCGACCGTGGTGATGATCGACGCCTGCGGGGAGGACGATCGCGGTGGCAACACGGCCTACGCAGGCGGCCAGATGCGAACGGCCTTCCAGGGCGCCGAGGACATCACGAAGGTGGTGGCCGACCTGACCGAGGACGAGCTGGCCACGACCGATTTCGGCACCTACACCGCCGCCGACTTCTTCGACGACATGGCCCGCGTGACCGGATACCGCTGCCATCCCGAACTCACCGAGTACGTGATCGACAACAGCCTGGGCACGCTCGTCTGGCTGCGTTCGAAAGGCGTGCGCTTCGAGGCGGCGTTCGGACGGCAGTCGTCGAAGGTCGACGGGCGCATGCAGTTCTGGGGAAACCTGCCGTGCATCGTCTGGGGTGGCGGGGCGGGGCTGATCGATGCGCTGCATGCCCGCGCGGCGAAGGATGGCATCCGGACCTTCTATCGCACGCCCGCGATCGCCCTGCAGCGCGACGGCAGCCGGATCAACGGCGTGACCGTGATGCATGAGGGCCGTCAGAAGACGCTGCGCGCGAAGTCCGTGGTGCTCGCCTGCGGCGGCTTCGAGGCGAACGCCGAGATGCGCAGCCGCTACCTCGGTCCGAACTGGGACCTCGCGAAGGTCCGGGGCACCCGGTTCAACACGGGCGCCGGCCTGCGCATGGCGCTCGACGTCGGCGCCCGTGCGTATGGCCACTGGTCGTGCGCGCATTCGAGCTTCTGGGAGCTCAACGCCCCCGAGTACGGCGACCCGGTCGTGAAGGGTGCCTACCAGAAGCACAGCTACCCGTTCGGCGTGGTCGTCAACGCCCGCGGCGAGCGCTTCGTCGACGAAGGCGCCGATTTCCAGACGGTCACCTATGCGCGCTACGGACGCGAGGTGCTGGCCCAGCCGGGGCTGTTCGCGTGGCAGGTGTTCGACCAGCGCGCGATCCCGCTGCTGCGCGAGACCTACCGCATCCGGCAGGTCACCAGGGTGCAGGGGGCCACGCTGCAGGCGCTCGCATCGAAGATGGAAGGCGTCGATGCGCAGGCCTTCCTGAAGACGATGGAAGCGTACAACCGTGCGGCGCCCGACGACGAGTCGCCGCTGGTGGCGAGCATCAAGGACGGCCTGTCGACACGGGGCCTTGCGCTGCCGAAATCGAACTGGGCCCGCAGGATCGACAAGGGACCGTTCGAGGCCTATGCGGTGACCGCCGGCATCACCTTCACCTTCGGTGGGCTGAAGATCAGCACCCGGGCCGAGGTGGAGGACGATGCGGGCGATCCGATACCGGGCCTGTTCACGGCCGGTGAAATGGTCGGCGGGCTCTTCTACGGCAACTACCCGAGCGGCACCGGACTTACCTGCGGGGCGGTGTTCGGCCGCACCGCAGGCACCAGTGCCGCCGCGTTCGCGCACGCATGAAGCTGCCCGCCTTCGACTACGCAGCCCCGGCCACGCTGGCGGAGGCCTTCGATCTGCTCGATCGCCACGGCGGAGACGCCCGGCCGCTGGCAGGCGGCCAGAGCCTGATGCCGGTGCTGGCTTTCCGCCTGGCGCAACCTTCGATGCTGGTCGACATCGGCCGCATCCCCGGGCTGGATGCGATCACGATCGGCGACGACGGGGTGCGCCTCGGTGCCCGCGTGCGCTGGTGCGACATCCTCGAACACCCGACGCTGCGCCGTGCGCATCCGCTGCTGGTCGAGGCGATCGGCCATGTCGCGCACTACCCGATCCGCAACCGGGGCACGGTCGGTGGCAGCCTCGCGCACGCCGATCCGGCGGCGGAACTGCCCGGCATCGCCTTCGCCTGCGAGGCGACGATGGTGATCGCCGGCAAGGCCGGCACGCGGATGGTTGCTGCACGCGATTTCTTCACCGGTCCGCTCGAGACGGTGATCGGTCCGGCGGAACTGCTGGTCGAGGTCCGTTTCCCGCGCTGGCCGGCCGCGCGCCGCTGGGGCTTCGCGGAGTTCGCGCGCCAGCGCGGCGCGTTCGCGCTGGCGGCGGTGGCGGCCTTCTACGACGAGCCGGACGGCGTCGCGACGGGCGTGCACTTCGGGGTGATCGGCGCCACCGGCGTCGTGCAGCGGCTGCCGGCGGCGGAGGCGGCGCTCGAAGGGCGGCCGGTCGATGCAGCCGGCATCGCGGCAGCGGTCGCCGCGGCCCGCGCGGAGGTCGACCCCGCGGACGACGCGGAAGCCAGCGGTGCCTACAGGCGGTCGCTGGTGGGAACGATGGTTGAGCGGGCGCTGGCAGCCGCCGCGTCGCGGCTTCCAGTCACAGGATAGGGAACGTCAACGATGAGCAACCCTCCCGCGCGTGCGGTGCGGTTCACCGTCAACGGCAAGCCGGCGACGGTCGAGGTGGAGCCCAGGCTCACGCTGGCCGACTGCCTGCGCCATGTGCTCAGGCTCACCGGCACCCATGTCGGTTGCGAGCACGGCGTCTGTGGTGCCTGCACCGTGATCGTCGACGGCCGCGCGATGCGCAGTTGCCTGATGCTTGCGGTCCAGGCCGAGGGCTGCGTGGTCGAGACTGTGGAGGGCCTGGGCACGGGCAGCGACGAGGGCGGGGCCGAGGCCCTGGGCCCGTTGCAGGCGGCGTTCCGACGCCACCATGCGCTGCAGTGCGGCTTCTGCACGCCAGGCATGCTGATGACTTCGCATGCCCTGCTCCGCAGCGAACCGCATGCAGACGCGGACCGGGTGCGCGAAGCGCTGTCCGGGAACCTCTGCCGCTGCACGGGGTACCTGGGCATCGTCGAAGCGGTGCTCGATGCCCGTGCAGCCTATGCTGCGGGCAGCCCGGGCGGGGACGGCGGCGGGCAGCCCGACAGATGAACCGGCGCGACACGCTGGTCGGGCAGGCGGTCGAGCGGCTCGAAGACCTGCGGTTCCTGACTGGCCGCGGCCGGTATGTCGACGACCTCGATGTCCCCGGGCTGTTGCATGCGACGCTGGTGCGCAGCACGGTGGCGCACGGCACGCTCCGTTCGATCGACACCGTGGCCGCGCGCGCGCTGGCGGGCGTGCATGCGATCTACACCGCGGCCGACCTGGGCGGGCAGGTGCCGGTGATCCCGATGCGCATGGAGGCCAATGCCGACCTTGCGCGGTTCGAGCAACCCGTGCTCGCGCATGGCAAGGTGCGCTACGTGGGCGAGCCGCTGGCGCTGGTGGTGGCCGACAGCCCGGCGATCGCAGAGGATGCCGCCTGCCGGGTGCTCGCCGATATCGTGCCGCTGCCGGTGGTGCTCGAGCGCACGGCCGCCGAACGCGGGGACGTGCTCCTGTTCGAACAGGTCGGCACCAACCGGGGCCTGACGCTGCATTCGATTCGTGGCGACGGTCCCGACCCCGATGCGGCGCTCGACGCGGCCTTCGCCACTGCAGCGCATGTCGCGCGCCGGCGGTTCAAGGTGCAGCGCCATACCGCGCTGCCGATGGAGACGCGCGGGCTGCTCGCGGAGTGGGATGCCGCCCGCCAGCGCCTGCGGGTATCCGGCCTGGTCAAGGTGCCCTTTGCGATCCGCTCGCTGCTGGCCACGCTGCTCCACATGCCGGAGGACGCGATCGACGCGGTCGAGAGCGATTGCGGGGGCGGCTTCGGCATGCGCGGCGAGTTCTACCCGGAGGACTTCCTGGTGCCGTTCGCCGCGCGCCGCCTGCAGCGCCCGGTGAAGTGGATCGAGGACCGCAACGAGCACCTGCTGGCGATCACCCATGCACGCGAGGTCGAGTGCGAACTCGAGCTGGCCTGCGACCTCGATGGCACGCTGCGCGGCCTGCGGGGCAGGGGCTGGTACGACCTCGGGGCCTACATAAGGCCCAATGCGGTCACGGCCCCGCGCAACTTCGCGCAGATGGCCGGCGGCCCGTACCGGATCCCCGCGCTGCGGATGGACGTCTCGCTGATGCTGAGCAACAAGACGCCGGCCGGCAGCTACCGCGGGCCTGGACGGTTCGAGACCGATTGCTTCCGCGAGCGCCTGTTCGACATCGCGGCGGCGGAGCTCGGCATCGACCGCGTCGAGTTCCGCCGCCGCAACTTGCTGCGGAAGGACGAGATGCCCAGCCGGCTGCCGGTCGTGATGCCGTATGGCTCGGGCGGGGAAACCGACAGCGGCGACTACCACGAGACCCTCGATCGCTGCCTGGCCGAGTTCGGCTGGACCGACAAGGCGACGCTGGCGGGCAGGCGGATCGACGGCCGCTACCATGGCATCGCGGTCGGCTGCTACATCGAAGGCGGGGGTTCCGGTCCGCGCGAGCATGCGCGACTCGTCCTCGAGGCGGATGGCCGCATCGTGGTCCAGGTCGGCTCGTCGGCCGTCGGGCAGGGCCTCGAGACCATCTTCGCGCAGATCGCCGCCGACGCGCTCGGCCTGCCGATGGATCGCATCCGCTGCGTGCTGCACGGATCGACCGGACTCGTGAAGATGGGTTACGGTTCGCTCGGCTCGCGCTCGACGGTGATGGGCGGCTCCGCCATCCTGGATGCGGCGGACAACCTGCGGCTCGCCATCCGTACGCGGGCGGCCGCGCGATTCGGCTGCACGCCCGAAGCGGTCTCGATCGAGGACGGCCTGCGCTCCGTCGCCGCGCGCGGGTGCAGCCTGCCGCTTGCCGGGCCCGCCGGGCTTGCCGCGGCGGGGATCGCTGCCGACGGGACGTTCGAGAACAACCGGCGCACCTACAGCTACGGCGCGCATGCGGCCCACCTCACGGTGGATCCGGACACCGGGCAGGTACGCCTGCTCGACTACGTGTCGGTCGAGGACGTCGGGCGCATCATCAACCCGATGACGCTGCACGGACAGGTGATCGGCGCGATCGTGCAGGGCCTGGGCAGCACGCTCCTCGAGCACCTCGTGTACGACGAACAGGGGCAGTTGCTGACCGGCACGCTGGCGAGCTACCTCGTGCCCGCGGCCGATGACTTCCCGAACATCCGCTCGATCGTGCTCGAGAACCATCCGTCGCCGGTGAATCCGCTCGGCGTGAAGGGTGCGGGGGAGGGCGGCGTGATCCCGGTGGGCGGCGTGATCGCCAATGCGGTCGCCTCCGCGCTCTCCTCGTTCGGCGTGCAGCCGGACGAACTGCCGCTGACGCCGTCCCGCATCTGGGACCTGGTCCAGCGCAGCCGCGAACCGGTTGCCTTACCATGAGGCTCCTCCAGCAAGCATGCACCGAGATGGGATACCAGCGATGAACAGCCCGGCGACGCCCGATGTCACGACGGCCACCGCATCGGTGCGCGTCAACCTGGCCAGCGGCCTCTACGATCGCATGCAGGCTCTGTACACGGGCGAAGTGAAGGCGCGCGGCATCGACCTGAACTTCATCGTCAACGACGACCCGCGCAACATCTTCAACCGGATGTCGGCGACGCAGGAGTTCGACGTGGCCGAGATGTCCTGCTCCGACTACATCGCGCGTCTGTCGGTGCAGAAGGACCAGACGCCCTTCATCGCGATCCCGGTGTATCCGGCACGTTGCTTCCGCCACGGCTACATCACGGTGGACGGGCGTGCCGGCATCCGCTCCCCGAAGGACCTCGAGGGCAAGCGGGTGGGCCTGCCGCGCTACACGATGACCGCGACGGTCTGGATCCGCGGCATCCTGCAGCACGAGTTCGGCGTCGACCTGTCGAAGATCCACTGGGTCGAGGGGCAGATCAACGGCACCGGACTGCATGGCGAGCCGGGCGTGATGCCGCTGCTGCGCGACGTGCCGATCACCGTGAACCAGACCGGGCGGTCGCTGAGCGACCTGATCGACAAGCGCGAGATCGACGCGATCATCGGCACGTCGGTGCCGGATTCGCGCCACCACAACCCGGACATCGTGCGGCTGTTCCCCGACTTCCGCGAGCGCGAGAAAGAGTACTACCGGCGCACCGGGCAGTTCCCGATCATGCACTGCATCGTCATCCGCCGCAGCTTGTACGAACAGCATCCGTTCATCGCGAAGAGCCTGTTCGAGGCGTTCTGCGAATCCAAGCACGTCGCGATCAGGCACATGCGCTACATCGCCATCCCGCGCTACATGCTGCCGTGGATGCACGACGACATCGACGAGATCGACGCGGTGTTCGGCCGCGATCCGTTCCCGTACGGCATCGAGGCGGGCCGCAGGAACTTCGAGGCGTTCCAGCAGTACATGGTCGAGCACGGCATCATCGCGAAGGCGATGCCGGTGGAAGACCTGTTCGCCGACGTCGGCGGCAGCACGATGACCTGAGCGGCGCGTTTACCGCCCGCCCGGCAGCCCGTTCCCCAGGAGGATCCCCCATGTCAGCCGTCCTCGATGCAGAAGCCCTCGCCACGCGCATGAAGCGCAACGTCGGCCGCTACGCCGACAAGGTGCCCGACTGGGATGCCTTCCCGCCCAGCCGGGGTTATCCCGAACTCGACCGCGCGCAGATCCGCTACATCGGCGCCGGTGCGTCACCGAAGATCGACGACCCCGGCACGCTGCCGGCAGACCACTTCACGCTGAGCATGGTGCAGCAGCCGGTGGGCAAGTACGGCGCCTCGCATGCGCACGAGGTGACCGAGGCGTTCCTGGTCATCGAGGGGGTGCTGACCATCGGCTGGGAGTACGACGGCGAGGTGATCCTCGCGCGCTGCGGACCGAAGGACATGTGCCTGCATGCGACCGACCGGCCGCACGGTTTCCGCAACGACGGCTTCGGGCCGGTGCTGGTGTCGATCATGGTGGGCAAGGGGTTGCCCAAGCCGCCGCACTACCTGTTCCACCCGAAGAGCCATGAGTCGCAGCTGTGCAGGGATTTCGGCGCCCTGCCGGGACATACCCATGCACTGTCCTTCGACAGCAGCGATCCGCGCCATCGCGAGATGGCGCGGCACATCGTCCGCTACAGCCAGCTGAAGCCGGAATGGCATGCGGCGGGCTTCGGCCGCGCGGTGTACATCGGCGAGGGCGCTGCCCCGCCCGGCACCTTCCGCAAGGACCTGATCACGCTGCCGCGCGGCGCCGGCGTGAAGACGTACGCGCGCGACGTCGAGGAGGCTTACCTGGTGCTCGAGGGCTGCGTGACGGCCAGCTGGCAGGAGGGCAGGCGCACCGTCGAACAGCAGCTCGGGCCGCGCGACCTGATCCTCAATCCGCCCGGCCAGCCACGGTCGTTCCGGAACGACGGGTTCACCGATGCGCAGTTCATGATGGTCGTCGGCACGCCGGAGCGCGAGAACGTGAAGTTCCAGCCGGCATGAGCAACGGCCCGCGCAGCATCGACGCCGGCGGTTCAACCTTCACGTACCTCGAGCGCGGTGGCGGCGTGCCACTGGTGCTGCTGCATGGCGTGGGATCGGGCGCACGCTCCTGGGTGCGGCAGCTCGAGACGCTGTCGGTGCGCTGCCGGGTGATCGCGTGGGACGGGCCCGGCTATGGCGGGTCCACCGCGCTGCCGATGGAAACGCCGGGCGCCGACGACTATGCCGGGGCCCTGCTGCAGCTGGTCGACGCGCTCGGCGTTGATCGCATGCACCTGGTCGGCCATTCACTGGGCACCATCCAGGCGTTGCGCTTCGCCGTCCGGCATCCCGGGCGTATCCTCGGCCTGACCCTGGCCAGCATGTCCGCCGGCCATGCGCGCCTGCCGGAAGCCGAGCGCATCCGGTTGCGCGAGGCCCGGCTGTCGGATCTCGCTGCATTGGGCGTGACGGGCATGGCGAAGAAGCGCGGTCCACGGCTGCTCAGCGACAAGGCCACCGACGAGCAGCGGCAGGCGGTGGTCGACACCATGTCGATGCTGCGGCCCGACGGCTTCACCCAGGCGGTGAAGCTGCTCACGCTCGCCGACACGCAGGCCGACCTCGCGCGCCTGCCTGCCTCGGTGCCGGTGCAGGTGGTGTACGGGGAGCACGATGTCGTCACGACGCCCGCCTCGATCCTGGAGGTCGCCTCGGCGCGCCCGGACGTGCCGGTGCGGGTGATCGCCGATGCCGGGCATGCGTGCTACATCGAACAGCCGGCGGCGTTCGACGCGATCATGCTCGACTTCATCGAGCGCACGCTCAGATCGGCTTGAGCCCGGCGGCCTTCACCGCGTTCGCGAACCGGACCACCTCGGCCCTGATCACCGCCGCGAACTGCTCGGGCGTGTCGCCGATCGGGTCGTAACCCTCGCGCACCAGCGCATCGGTGAGTTCCGGAGAGCGGATGGCCTTGACGATCTCCGCATTGAGCCGTGCGACGACATCCTTCGGCGTGCCGGCGGGCGCCAGCACGCCGCGCCAGTTGACCATCGTGTAGTCGGGATAGCCCGACTCGGCGACGGTCGGCAACTGCGCCATCAGCGGCGAGCGCTTCGCACCGGTGATCGCCACCGCACGCAGGCGGCCCGCCGCGACATGCGGCATCACGACGCCGAGGTCGGCGAACATCAGCTCGACATGGCCGCCAAGCACGTCGGTGAGGCCGGGGCCCGTACCCTTGTACGACACGTTCACCAGGTCGATGCCGGCGGCGACCTTGAACAGTTCCGCCGCGAAATGCGAGATGCTGCCGGGGCCGGACGATGCATAGTTGAGCGCGCCAGGCCTCGACTTCGCCAGGCGCACGAACTCCGGCAGCGTGCGTGCTGGCACCGACGGGTGGATGAACAGGACGTAGGGGCCGCCCGCGACATTGGTGACCGGCGCGAAGTCGCGCACCGGGTCGTACGGCAGCTTCGCATACAGGCTCGGCGCCAGGCTGATGCAGCTCGCCGCGCCCATCAGGAGCGTATGGCCGTCGGGGGCCGCCTTGGCCACCATCGCGCTGCCGATCGTGCCGCCGGCTCCGCCGAAGTGTTCGATCACCATCGGCGAGCCGACGCTGGCGGCGAAGCGCTGCGCGATCCCGCGCGCCATCAGCTCGTTGGCGCCGCCCGGAGCGAACGGGATGATCAGGCGCACGGGTTTCTGGGGGAAGCGTTGCTGCGCGGCGGCGTCCGGGATGCCGCGCAGGAACAGGGCGGCTGCGATCGACAGTGCGGCAAGCGGGAGGATGCGCAGGGCGCAGGCGCTGGAAGTCATCTGTATCGCTCCGGGTTCGCAGGGAAAAGACGTTGGCAGGAAGTATAAGGCCGTGTTTCGCGGCATCGCCGCACGTCGATTGCGCTAATCTCGACCCCAACGAAAGCCGCGCGGTTGCGCCGCTGCACAGGAGGGAACGCACCATGGATTTCGGATACACCGACCAGACCGCCCTGGTCACCGGCGCGAGCCGCGGCATCGGCCGTGCCACCGCGAAGGCCTTCGCCCTGCAGGGCGTGCGCACCGGCATCGTCGCGCGCCGGCGGGAATTGCTGGAGGAACTGTCGGCCGAGATCGTCGCCGCCGGTGGCCGCGAGCCGGTGATCATCGTCGCCGACCTCTACCCGCACGACGCTGCCGGGAAGCTCGCGGCGGACGCGCTGGCGAAGCTCGGCCGGGTGGACATCCTGACCAACTCGGCGGGCGGCAGCCGTCCGCTCGCGGTCGAGGGCAGTCGCGAATCGTGGGACGAGGCGATGCTGCTCAACTTCTTCCGCATCCGCGAGCTCACCCACGCACTGCTGCCGCAGATGCGTGCCCGCAGCTGGGGGCGCGTCGTTTCGCTGACCGGCACCTCCGAGCCGCGCGCCGTCAATGCGGCGTTCTCCGCCAAGGCGGCAGTGCACGCCTGGTCGAAGGGGCTGTCGCGCGAAGTCGCCAAGGACAACGTCACGCTCAACTGCATCCAGCCCGGACGCATTCGCAGCGAACAGATCCAGAAGCGCTATCCGACGCTCGCCGACGAGCTGGCGTTCGCGAAGGAGGAAATCCCGATGGGCCGCTTCGGTGATCCGGAGGAACTGGCCAACCTGGTGCTGTTCCTGTCCTCGCCGCTGGCGTCGTACATCACGGGCACGGTGATCCCGGTCGACGGCGGCATGTACCGGTTCGCGTTCTGAGCGGAGGTTCCATGGAACTGAACATCGACATACCGAGCCGGCCGAAGGTTTCCATGCCCTGGCCCAACGCGCGCCGGCGTGGCGACCAGTACGGCATCCGCTGCGTGTTCATGCGCGCGGGCACCAGCCGCGGTGCCTTCCTGCGCGAGGAGGACCTGCCGAAGGACCCCGCGATGCGCGAGAAGCTGATCCTCGCGATCTACGGCAGCCCGGACTTCCGGCAGATCGACGGCCTCGGCGGGGCGACCTCGCTCACCAGCAAGGTGGCGATCATCGGTCCGTCGAGCCGTCCCGATGCCGACGTCGACTACACCTTCGGCCAGGTGCGGGTGAACGAGGCGCGCGTCGATTTCCGCGGCAACTGCGGAAACATCTCGGCGGGCATCGGGCCGTTCGCGATCGAGGAAGGGTTCGTCGATCCGGTAGAGGGCATGACGAAGGTGCGCATCCACCTGACCAACTCGCGCGCGCTGCTGGTGGCGGAAGTGCCGGTGATGAAGGGCGGCCTCTGCCCGGTGGCGGGCGATGCGGTGGTCGCCGGCGTGCCGGGCACCGGCGCGCCGATCATCCTGGACTGGGCCGATGTCGGCGGCACGCTCGGGCGTGGCCTGCTGCCGACCGGACGGCCGCGTGAAGTGATCGACACGGCGATCGGCGCGGTCGAGGTTTCGATCGTGGACGCCGGCAACGTGACCGCATTCGTGCGCCCGTCGGTGTTCGGCCTGGCCGGCGCCGAACTGCCGGCGCATCGCATGGACCAGGCACTGCTCGACCGCATCGAAGCCGTTCGCGGCGCGGTCGCCGAGCGCCTCGAGATGGTCGACAAGGCTGCCAATGCAGACGCGGCTACGCCGACCATCCCCAAGCTCTATATCGTCGATCCGCCGGTCGACTATCGTGACTCGAACGGCCGCCTGGTGCGGGCCGGCGACATGGACCTGCTCGGGCGGGGCATGAGCATGGGCACGCCGCACCAGGCGTATGCCGGCACGGTCGCGGTGTGCACTGGCGCGGCGGTGGGCATCCCGGGCACGATCGTCAACGAGGTGGTCCGGCAGGAATGCACCGCGGGCGGACGCCTGCGCATCGGACACCCGACCGGCATACTCGAGATGGAGGCGAAGGTCGAGGTGGATGGCAAGGTCTACCGGCTGGTGCGCTCGGCCGTGATGCGCACCGCGCGAAGGATCATGGACGGGACGGTCTACGTGTCCTCGCGGCACTTCGACTGATTCCCGCCGAGTTGCAACGGCACCGCCAGCGCGCCCGCAGAGGCGCCGTGGCACCCCTGGAGGAGTGGAAGATGGTTGCGAGATGCGTTGCAGCGCTGCCGGCGCTGGTGCTGTGTTCATGCGTGTTCGCGCAGGCGGACTGGCCGATGAAGCCGCTGCGGCTGGTGATACCCGTCGCGCCCGGGGGCGGCACCGACTTCCTCGGCCGGATGCTTGCCCAGAAGATGGGCGAGAACATCGGCCAGACGGTGCTAGTCGACAATCGCAGCGGGGCTGGCGGCAGCATCGGCTCGCTCACCGTCGCGCGCGCGGCGCCGGACGGATACACGCTGTTGCTCGGATACACCGCGTCGCACGGCATCAACCCGGCGCTGTCGAAGCTGCCCTACGACCCGGCCACGGATTTCTCGCAGGTATCCCTGATCGCCTCGGCGCCGAACGTGCTGGTGGTGCATCCGTCCATTCCGGCGAAGTCGGTGCAGGAACTGGTTGCACATGCGAAGACGCGCAAGGAACCGATGCGCTATGCATCCGCCGGCATCGGCAGCGCGCCGCACATGTCGGGCGAGATGTTCAACAGCATGTCGGGCACGCGCTTCGTGCATGTGCCCTACAAGGGCAACGGGCCGGCGCTGAACGACGTGCTCGGCGGGCACGTCGACCTGATCTTCGCGGCGCTGCCGGCGGCGATCCAGCACGGAAAGACCGGCCGCCTGCGCATGCTGGCGGTGACCGGGCTGGTCCGTGCGCCCCAGGTGCCGGACCTGCCGACCGTCCACGAGTCCGGCCTCAAGGGATTCAACACCGACCAGTGGTACGGCGTGCTGCTGCCGGCCAGGGCGGCGCCGGCACTGGTGGCGCGGCTGCACAAGGAGGTGCTGGCGGTGGTGAAGTCGCAGGACTTCGTCGACAGGGCCCAGGGGCAGGGCTTCGACGTGATCGGCGGTTCGCCGGAACAGTTCCGTGCGCACATCGTCTCGGAAGTCGCGAAGTGGCGGCGCCTGGTGGCCGAAGTGGGAATCAAGGCGGAATAGCGGCGGGACCCGGGACGGCGTGCACGGGCGACGGCCGGCTGGGAGAGCAGCTCGGCCAGCCGGTGATCGTCGACGATCGGCCCGGCGCGAACGGGCTGATCGGAGGCGAGATCGTCTCGAAGGCGCCCCCCGGATGGCAACAGGCTGCTGGTGGCGGTCAGCGCCGATGCGATCGATGCAGGACTGCTGCCGAAGCTTCCCTGGAGCCTCGTGTCGGACTTCGCCGCGGTGTGTCCGGTCGCCCCGACGGCGCGCGGCGTCAGCCGCGCTCGATGAAGTCGATGATCTCCCGCCCGAGGATCTCTTCATCGGTGTTGAAGTGCGCGCACAGCGAGGTGTGGTTGTGCCGGGTCATCCGCGTGAAGCGCGGCGCCCGGCCGTGCAGCGTACCCAGGCGCCAGGCGAGCTCTGCGCCGTAGAGGTCCAGGAGGGGATTGTCGTATTCGGCGGTGACGATGAAGGTGGGAACGTCCAGGCTGGCCGCATGCGTGATCGGTGAACGTGGCTCGTACAGGGAAGGGTCGTCGCCGTAGTACGCCCGCACGCCGTTCGCGTTGGGATTGTCCGCCCGGGCCTCGATGCGCAGGCGCGCACTGAGCAGCACCAACCCGGCGATGCCATGGCCCCCCGGAGGGCGCGCCGCCGGATCGGCGACATAGGTGGCCGCATGGGTGCCGCCGGCGGAATGTCCGACGAGGAAGATGCGTGCCGGATCCCCGCCATGTTCGTGCGCATGCGTGCGCACCCAGGCGACCGCCGCACCGACGTCCTTCGAGCCCTCGGGATAGGCGGCCTCCGGCGCCAGCCGGTAGCCGACATTGACGCCCACGAACCCCTTGCCGGCGAAGTAGCGCGCGACGTTGCTGTAGATCTGGGGGTTCGCGTCGCGCGCCCCCCGGATGAACGCCCCGCCGTGGACGAACATCACCACCGGTACGCCGCTGCATCCGTGCGGCTGGTACACGTCGAGGCGGTGGCGCGCGTGCGGGCCGTAGGGAATGTCGCGGACTGCATCGAAGCCGATGTCGGGCCGTGCCTCCAGCAGAGGCGTGTAGGTGCGGAACACCGCGTCGCGGTGCGCCGCCAGGTCGTTGCCCCAGATCGGACCGATGCGGGCCATCAGCTGCTGCGCTGCCTCTGGAAGCGTAGCCATCGGCAGGGTGCTGCGGGACGAAGGCTCGTCAAAGGTCATTCAGTCCTCCTGGGCTCGGCGATCGATGTACAGGCGGAGCGTACGGACGCAATGGCAGCACGTAAACACTTCCTGTAACCTTTCGCATCGAGTTCGAGAAGCGTCGTTGCGCGAAGGGTGACAGCCATGGCCGCCGAGAAGAAGCTCCTGGACGTGATCAGCGACAACAAGGAGCCGCACTACGAGCCCTACGGCTGGCATCAATGGCCCGAGCATCCGGCGCTGTCCTTCCAGTTCCGCCGCGCGCTGGGCGAAACCCAGGAGGGCGGGGGCGCCGTCAGCGAGTGTTTCCAGGCCGCGAGCCGGATGGTGCCGGGCGACCGCGAGAGCTGGCACGTCGAATGGCTGAAGGTGGCCGAGCGCAACCGAATCCGCGGTGACCAGGCCGAGCAGGCAGGGCATCTGCGCACCGCGATGAACTGCTGGCTGCGCGCGGCGAACTACTATCGGCACGCCGAGTTCTACATGTCGCTGGACGACCCGCGGCGCATGGCTGTCTTCGACCGGTGCGAGCAGATGTCGGCACGGTATTTCGCCCGCCTCGATCCACCGGGCGAGGCGATCGAGGTTCCCTACGAGAACGGACAGTCGCTGGCCGCGTACTTCATCCGCTCGCCGGCCAGCCCGGGACGCCAGCCCGTGCTGGTCTGCTTCGGGGGGCTCGACTCGTTCAAGGACGAACTCTGGTTCATGGTGGGACGGGGCGCCGTTCAGCGAGGCATCTCCGTGTTGATGGTGGACGGCCCGGGCCAGGGCGCGAGCCTGCGCCGGCACGGCATCCGCACGCGCCACGACTACGAAGTACCGGTCGGGCGCTGCATCGACTACCTCGAGACGCGCGACGACGTGGATCCCCGCCGCATCGCGGTCTCCGGCTCCAGCCTGGGCGGGTACTACGCCGCCCGTGCAGCCTGCTTCGAACCGCGCCTCGCAGCCTGCGTGTCCCATGGCGGCAATGGCGACATCTACGCGCACTGGGCCGAGCGCGGCGAGAACTACCACATGGCCTTCCAGATCAAGTGGATATCCGGCACCGATACGGTCGCCGCCGCCCGCGAGCACATGCGCGAGGCGAGGCTCTGGGACGTGCTCGCGAAGATGAAGTGCCCGTACCTCCTGGTGCACGGTGGCTTCGACACCGGCGGCGTCGAGCGTGCGCGCAAGGTCTACGACTGCGCGCGCGCAGCGGGCGTCGATGTCACCTTCCAGATGGTGGGCGCCGACGAGACAGGCGCGGACCACTGCCAGCACGACAATCCCACCATGGGCCAGGAAATCGTCGGCGACTGGCTCGCCGACCGTTTCGGGATCGACCAGACGAGCCTGCGTGGCTGATCGTCGGACCGTCCAATGAATACCGGGAGAATGTCCATGCTGCATCCTGCGATCGTTCGGGTCCTGGGCCTGGGATTCGGCCTTGCCGCCTGGGTGCTCCTGCCCATCATGGCAGGCACCGCCGCTGCCCAGGGCTGGAAGCCGGGCGGTACGGTCGAGATGATCATTCCGGCCGGTCCGGGCGGCGGCGCGGATCGCGGCGGTCGCTTCCTGCAGACCTTGCTGCGCGACCAGAAGCTGGTCGCTGCGCCGATCGTGGTGGTCAACCGTGCCGGTGCCGGTGGCGTGATCGCGACGAACTACCTGCTGCAGCAGAATGGCAGCGGCGAGCACCTCCTGATCGGGTCGCCCACGTTGTTGACGACGCCGACCGAAGCGACGGGCAAGGTGAGCCCGCTCGAGTTCACGCCGATCGCCCGGCTGTACACCGAGTACATGATGGTCGCGGTGAAGGCCGACTCCGACATCCGTACGGCGAAGGACCTCGTCGATCGGTTGCGCAAGGATCCGCAGTCGATCAGCATCACCGTGGGCGTCGGCCTGGGCAACATCAACCATATCGGGATCGCGCTGCCGCTGCGCCGTGCCGGCGTGGACATCACGGCACTGCGCGCGGTCACCTACAAGTCGATCAGCGAGGCCACGACCGCGGTGCTGGGCGGACATGTCGACGCGGTCTCGGCCACGCCGGCGATCCTGCTGCCGCACGTGGCGTCAGGGCGCCTGCGCGTCATCGCACTGGCCGCGCCGGCCCGCATGACGGGCGTCTTCGCCAACGTGCCGACCTGGAAGGAGCTTGGTTGGGATGCGACGGTCGCGTTCTACCATAGCGTGATCGGCCCGAGGGGCATGCGGCCGGAACAGGTGGCGTTCTGGAACGACGCCATCGCGCGTGCAGTGGCGACCGATGCCTGGAAGGAGATGCTGAAGAAGCTCTACCTCGAGGACGGCTACCTGGACAGCGCGGAGATGCGCCGCTACATGGAAGAGCAGCACCGCGAGCTCAATGCCATGCTGGTCGCGCTCAAGCTGTCCGGCGCGGCGAACTGACGATCGAACACCGGGAGGGAAGCAGGTGAACATGCAGGATGGCGACGTCGAAAAGGCTGCGATCTCGGTCATCACCGAGAACCGGCTGCCGCACTACGAGCCCTATGGCTGGCATCACTGGCCCGAGCATCCGATCATGTCGTTCCAGCTGCGGCGGGCGCTGGGCGAGACCCAGGAGGGCGGAGGCGCCGTCAGCGAGTGCCTGCAGGCGGCGAGCCGCATGATCCCGGGCGACATGGAGTCCTGGCATGTCGAGTGGCTGCGAGTGGCGGATCGCAATCGCGAGCGTGGTGACGCCGCGTTCGAGCGTGGGCACCGGCAGACCGCGATGAACTGCTGGCTGCGTGCGGCGAACTATTATCGCCACGGCGAGTTCTTCCTCGAGCCGTCCGATCCGCGCAGGCTTGCCACGTTCGACCGCTGCGAATCGATGTCGAAGAAGTTCCTGGCGCAACTGCGCCCGGCAGGGCAGTCGGTGGAGATCCCGTACGAAGGCGGCAAGCCGATGTATGGCTACTTCGTGCAGTCTCCCCACGGCAGCGGCCCGCAGCCGGTGCTCGTCTGCTGCGGCGGACTCGACTCCTACAAGGACGAGCTCTGGTTCATGATGGGGCGCGGCGCCGTGCAGCGCGGCTTCTCCGTGCTGATGTTCGATGGCCCCGGGCAAGGAGGCACCCTGCGCCGGCACGGCATCCCTACCCGGCACGACTACGAGGTGCCGGTAGGTCGATGCATCGACTGGCTGCTGCAGAACACGGACATCGACCCGGCGCGCATCGCCGTCTGCGGCTCCAGCCTGGGCGGCTATTACGCGGCCCGCGCGGCCAGCATGGATCCGCGCATCTCGGCATGCATCTCGCATGGCGCCATCTGGAGCATCCACCACGGTTACAGCAGCCGCCCGGATGTCCGCACGGCAGAGAAGTCCCGTCATGTGAAGTGGGTGTTCGGCGCCGACGACATCGATGCCGCCATCGAGAAGACACGTCCGTTCACGCTCGAGGGCGTGCTCGAGCACATGCGGTGTCCCTACCTGATCGTCCATGGCGGGCACGACGTGAACGGGGTGCAGCGGGCGAACCTCGTCCACGACTATGCGAAGAAGAAGTCGGTGGATGTCACGCTGCGCATCGTCACGGCCGAGGAGACCGGGGCCGATCACTGCCAGCACGACAACCCGACCATCGGCCAGGAAGTCGCCATGGACTGGCTGGCCGACGTGTTCAGGGTGGATCAGCGGGCCTTGTAGGGACGAGAGGCCTTCAAGTCATGTGACGGCAAGCCCGGGCGCGGCGGTTGGAGGACCGGCTTGCCGTCGACGATGTAGCAGGTAGCGTCCTTCCTCGATGCCGATCTGCCTGACACCACCGTCGATGTCACGCGCGCACCATTCCAGATAGATGCGCGACTTCTCGAACGCTTCGCTTCCGGCCGTGAGTGGCTCGGGCTCGCCGCGCCCGTTCATGAGGGTCGGGAGATAGGTCACCTGGCGAACGCCATGCCTGTCGAGTTCGATGAACGCGATGCCCCCCTCGTTCCAGTGGCGCTTGTAGCCGAAGGCCACGCCAGGCTCCGGTTCCACCGAGAAGACTTCGTTGTGGGTGTAGTCGCCGCCGGGCTGGCAGTAGGCATAACCGCCG